>ERZ1034713.19-NODE-19-length-106724-cov-6.323384_pt1 | contig 106724 bp, 79 predicted proteins | sample MGYA00520692_ERZ1034713 | MGnify/ENA primary metagenome ERZ1034713 (study PRJEB33766, sample SAMN09781717) | gut metagenome | biome: gut microbiome | host: Homo sapiens | place: Madagascar | study: EMG produced TPA metagenomics assembly of the PRJNA485056 data set... | reverse complement strand
CTCGGCTTTTGCCGACGCCGAGTTCAGCCCCGGCAGCGACGGAAGCATCTCGCTGTGGAGCAATATGCTCGGACTTGCCGCCACGTTCTCTCCCGAAACCGTTGAAGAGTTTGGCAAGATTGCCCGCGAGGAATACCGCGCTCTCGGTCTTGCCACGGCATTGTCGCCGCAAGCCGACCTCGGCACCGACCCGCGGTGGTATCGCTACAGCAGCACGTTCGGACCTGAGCCACGCCTCGTGACCGACCTCACGCGCGCATACGCCGACGGCTTCCAGACCGATCCTACGGCTGGAGGATGGGGCAACGGCAGCGTTAACGCAATGGTGAAGCACTGGCCGGGCGGCGGCTCTGGCGAAGGCGGACGCGACGCCCACTATGGCAACGGAAAGTTTGCCGTATATCCTGGCAGCTGCTACGAGCAGCACAAAATCCCGTTCCTTGAAGGTGCGTTCAAGCTGACCGGCGGCACGGAGAAGGCTTCCGCCGTGATGCCTTACTACACAATATCCTACAACCAGACCGACGAGAACGTGGGCAACGGCTTCAACCGCGAAATCATATCACATCAACTGCGTGAGGAGGCTGGCTACGACGGCGTGGTCTGCACCGACTGGATTATCACCGGCGACGAGAAGCACCCAGGCATCCATTCCGGCAAACCGTGGGGCGTGGAGACAATGAGCGTGGCCGAACGCCACTACAAAGCCCTGATGGCTGGTGTCGACCAATTTGGCGGCAACAATGAGAAAGGTCCCGTAATCGAGGCATACGAGATGGGTGTAAAAGAGCATGGAGAGGAATGGATGCGGGCACGTTTTGAACGCTCGGCACGCCGACTGCTGCTCAACATATTCCGCACCGGACTGTTTGAAAACCCGTATGTCGATGTGGAGCACACGAAAAAGGTTGTGGGCAACCCTGAGTTCATGCAACGTGGATATGAGCAGCAGCTGAAAAGTGTGGTGATGATAAAGAACCACGCCAACCTGCTGCCGCAAAAAGAGCGCAAACGCGTCTACATCCCGCAACGCCGCGCCCCGGAAGGTCCGACTTATTGGCGCAACATTACGCCCGAACGCATCTACGACCCCGTGCCTGAACACGTGCTTGAGAAATACTACGACAAAGCCGCATGCGCCGACAATGCCGACTTCGCCGTGGTGTTTATCGAATCACCGCACAGCCTGTGGATGGGCTACGACATGAAGGAGGGTTACATCCCAATCAGTCTGCAATACGCCGACTACACCGCCTACACCGCCCGCGAACACAGTATCGCCGGAGGCGACCCGTTTGAGGACTCAACCAACCGCTCATACCGAGGAAAAACCGCCCACACCATCAACGCCTGCGACCTCACTCTGCTGCAGCGCGTGCGCAAGGAAATGGGCAACAAGCCAGTGGTAGTGGTGCTGATGATGTCAAACCCCACCGTGATGCGCGAGATTGAGCCTCTTGCCGACGCAATCCTTGTTGGCTTCGACGTGCAGGCACAGGTGTATATGGACTTGATTTCCGGCCGACGTGAACCGTCGGCACTGTTGCCAGTGCAGCTGCCGGAATCGATGGAGGCTGTGGAGGAGCATTGCGAAGACCGTCCGCGCGACATCCGCTGCTACCGCGACGCCGACGGAAATGTCTACGACTTTGCGTTCGGTCTGAACTGGAGCGGCGTAATCAACGACGAGCGCGTAAAGCGATACAAGTAAAGACAGACCGCGCCTTTCTGCAACCCCAAAAAACAACGGCATCGGAAGCAATCGCTTCCGATGCCGTAAAAATTTCCCTACCGCGTTGTATATATATTGTACGATTTACAATTCTAATGCCCCAAAATTACTTCCAAAAAACATACCTGTTACCTCAGAAAGTAAAATTCCAATGCTGAAATAGGCTGAAATCAAATAAAAACACTTATTTTTACAGACTGAAACAGACTGACAAAATGCAACTCAACAAACAACAACAACTTAAAAGAGCGTATTTTACGTTTGAATGGCGACGAAAATACGATGCAACCAACTGGCAGCGTATAATGGTGCTGTTTTTTATCTGCATTCTGATACTCGTAGCCGTTCCCCTCAACCTGCTCGGGCTGTCGGGCCCTACCGGAATCCTGTTCACAGCACTCAACTTAGGGCAGTATGCCTTTACTATCGGAGTCTTGTCGCTACTCGCATTCCGCGTTGTCAAACTGCGCGCCGCGTTGGCATCAATACTGCTGATGGTGCAAAGCTTCATGGTGGTGGAGATGCTGACATGCTCCATCAATCCGACATCAGAGAATGTGGTGCTCGTGCTTGGCGACCTATTCCTGTCGTTCGGCGTGATTGTCCTTGCGCTGGCTGCCAACTTCAAAATTTTGCCTTTTGTGCTTGTGGCATTGCCGGCAAGTGCCTATATTTCATGCACGGCGCTGATTGACAATGAGATGTTTACCAACTTCTTCCCTCTTATTTTCATGTCGTTTCTGCTGGTGCCGATACTCGGCTATATGTTTGTGCGCAATTTTCAGCGGCTTGAAACGGAGCATATCCGGATGAAGGACACCGAGCGCAACGTGCTTGACGCTCTCGGCATCGACAAAGAAAAGGCACTGGAATTTATCCACACTAAGAAAAAAGGCAAAATCAATATGCTCGACTTCTTTACCGACTCTGCTATCTGGAAGCTGCGCGACGAGATTGAGCGTATCAGCAACGAGGAAAAAGCTGCACTCAACAGGATTTCAGCGGCAATCCCCGGGCTGACGCCGTCGGAAGTGGAAATTGTCCAACTGATTCTGCACGGGCACAAGACGTCGGAAATCTGTATGATGCTGGGTAAGGAAAAAGGCAACATCACGAGCCAGCGCACACACATCCGCGCCAAACTCGGTCTCACCGATCCGCGTGCCGACCTCCGGTCAGCCCTGATTGAGCGAATCGAGCGGCAAGCGCAGTAGCGGCGAGACCGCCTAAAGCTCGTCGCCTCCAGCACTGTTTTTTATGATTTTTTAACTACCCCCCCCGAAATAAACGGCTGTGTCACAATTGAAAAAAATAGTACATTTGTGAAGTATTCAAAAACAAGGTGTTATGAAAGTATTATTGTTTTCGTTGTTGTCTGCAATCGCAGGCATCGCCATTTATGCAGAAAATCCGGTTGGATACAGTTACACACCATTGGTCAGAGAAGGCGTGGAGTGGGGATACAAGTGGACGTATTACCCTCTAAAAGAAGGCAGCTACTACCTGCAGCTCTCCGGCGACACCTTGATAAACAGCAAAACCTATAAAGTCTGCTACAGATATGCCACTGTCGACTTCCATAAAGAGGACGCTATGGTTTATGGCTTCGTCAGAGAAGAGGGCAAACGGATATATGCGATAGGCAGGCGTGTGCCCAACGGGACTAGCATAGACATGTACAATTATTACGACAAGGACGCTTTGGAAGAGCGTCTCATTTATGATTTTGACTGGAAAATCGGTGATACACACAGACTTGCAGCAGACGAGACATACATCACCATCACTGGGATTAAATATGTGGAGGTCAACGGCAAAAAGCGAAAGGCATTTTTTGCAACCCTCAACGGGGCTACTTCCGAAAGTCTTTTTGCCATTGAAGGGATTGGATTCATCGGCAGCAGACCGTTTGAGGCAGACATGATGAACCCGAACTTAGATGAGTGCGCCTGTATGCCTGAATATGTCGTTGAATTGGAATTCATGCAGAAAACAGACGACCGGTTCCACTATGAATTCCGCCGTGATGATTTCGACTTCAGCTTTGGCTCGGCAGAAAGTATAAATCCCGACAGCCCGGGACTGCGCCTGTCGGCCGACAATCTCTACTTCAACGCCCCCAATCCCGACAGGCTCACCGCATCGCTTGCCGACATGTCGGGGCGCATTGTCGCAGCCGCCACTATGGAAGACGGAATGACTGCAATAAACGTGGCGCAACTGCCCGAGGGCATCTATATTGCGACGCTGAAATCGGACAAGGAATTGATTTTAAGCGAGAAAATCCTCGTCAGCCACCGCTGAACGCTGCCGCCGAATCATTGAGACGATTGGATGACTCCAATCACATATCAACTGTTGTGCCGACAGTGGTTTCCGGAGTCGGGTTGACAAATATGTCGACCGGCGGTTGCTGTGTTTCCTCGTCGGCAAGCCATGTGTCGGCAACGAGTTTCATCAGACGGTCCTGATAGTCGGGTTTAAGTGCCATCTTCTCCACCTCCGCGGCCTTCTTCTTGTCGATAGCCACACCGCCAAGCCCCTCTCTGAGATATTTTGCATAGACGGCAGCCGGCTCCTGCTCAATCATTCCTTCCTCGCAAGCCGCCGCAAAGCATGCCGCCGCCTGTGCGAAGAAGTCCTTGCCAATGCTGTTATACATTATCCCGAGTGTGTTGAGAGCCTTCGGGAAACGTGCCTCGGAGGCTTGCTGAAGCAGCGACACACACTCGTCGGCCTCCTCGCCGCTCAAATCGTCGGAGCCAAGCGTATAGACATACGCAAGCAACGCTTTCGCCGACACGTCGCGCACCGACGCCGCCTTCAGGTAGCCCACACACTGCTCGCGTGTCGACGGCTCAAGGCGTCCACCCTCCTTTTTCACAAGGGTCAACGCTTTCATTGTCAACCCTTCGGGTATATCCATCGTCACAAGATGCTCAAAGCATTCAAGCGCCTTGTCGTAGTCCTGCTTATACAAATAGGCATTGCCTTTCAGGTAGTAGAAAAACGCCGAATTGTCGGGGTTTTTCTTGTCGCAGTAGGTTTTCTTGAAGTCTGCCACATAACCCTGGTCGGCGGCGATGGCCATCCAAGCCATAGCCATACAGTAGCTGCGCTCCGGACCCGTTCCGTCGCGGAAAGCCACAGCATAGTCCCACTGCGCACGATGCGATCCGAGCACTGCGGCGCGCCGCAGATAGTCGGCAGCCTTCAGCGAGTCGGGCTCCACACCGTCGCCAGTGGCATAGCGCAGGCTAAGGTCGTAGCACGCCTGTGGGAAATTGCCCGAAGCGGCTTTCTCAAGAAACTCCAAGCCCTCCACGTGGTTTTCCTCTCCGCCAAGACCTTTCATCTTCATCATTCCGCAGAAATACGTAGCCGACAAGTCGCCCTGCTCCGCCGCTTTCGCAAACCATTCCAAAGCGTCGGGCTGTCGTCCTGTATTCAGACAGATTAAGGCATATTCACGCTGTGCGTCGACCGAACCGCCCTCGGCGGCCATCTGGAAATACTGCACGGCTTTCGCCCCGTCGCGCTTCACGCCGTTTCCCGTCTTGTAAGCCAACGCTGTCACGATGCCGTCAAACAGTCCGCCGCGCTGAGCCGCCGCCTCAACGGCAGTCATCAGCGAGTCGTTTCCATCGCGTATTGATTTCAGATACAGCCGAGTGGCCTTCAGCGAGTCCCTGTCAATGCCGTATCCGTAGCGATAGCACATTCCCATATTGCCCACAGCCTTTACATCGCCCTGCTTGGCAGCCTTCGCCCACCATTGCAACGCCTGCCCGTAGTCGCGCTTCATCCCGTTTGTGCCGTTGTAGCACCACTCGCCGACAGCATTCTGCGATGCTGCGTCGCCCTCCTGTGCTTTTTGCAGCACTGCGTCGGGCTGCGTTGCGAGAGCCATTCCCGCGGCAAGGGCCGCGCATATCGTAAAAATCAACGTTTTTTTCATTCTTTCCAGTCTTTTTTCTACCATTCCGCAGCCGTGTCGGCGGCGGCAGGTTCGTCATAATAGTCATCAACAGGCGCAACCGTGTCGGTCACCACAGCTTCATCGCCGTAATACACAACGGAGTCGGAAACCACGCTGTCGCAGACCATCGAGCCAAGCTCGTCAATATATTCATATTCTCCGTCGCGCAGACCGTAACTGTTGCCTTTCTTGTCGAGCACAAGCATCACCGTCGCCGCCACGACAATAGCGGCTGCAACCGACGCCAGCACAATCCACAACGGTTTCCGGCTTTTACGCCCGGATGCGATTATGCGAGTCGGCGCAGTGTCGGCATCCATCTCGCAAACGGCTTCGCCGCCATCGTGAAGAGACGCGAGAAAAGCCTCCACCGAAGGCGTTCGGTCGGCACGGTTCTGCTGCATCGCCCCGACAATGGCGTTGACCACCGGTCTGTCCAGCGTCTTGGGCAGCGACTGCACAATGCCCGCCGAAGTCTGCTCAGTGGCGATTGCCGGATCCTTGCCCACAAGCATGTAATAGAGCGTGGCACCGAGAGCGTAGACATCGGCTTGCGGCACAAACGTGTTGAGTCCGGCATATTGCTCCACCGGAGCATAGCCGTCGCTGCAGCCCTGCACACGCACCGTCGACGTGGGACGCCCGTTGCCGTCATAATGCTTCGCCAAGCCGAAATCGATGATTACCGGTATTTTCGAGCCGTCGGGCGTAGTCTTAAACATTATGTTGTCGGGCTTTATGTCGAGATGGTTGATGCGATGACTGTGCAGAAACGCCACAGCCCTTGCAACCGGCTCGATTATTTCAAGCGCACGCTGCTCGGGCAGCGGTCCGCCAGCCTTCACAATGTCGCTCAGCGAGCCGCCGTTGAGATATTCCATCACATAGTAGACCGTGTTGTTTGCCTCAAACACCTCGCTGACAGGCACAATATTGTCCACCTGCCCGCTCAAGGCATTCAGACGCTCCGCCTCCGACAGGAAGTCCTTGCGGCTCTCCTCCACGCGCGCCTTCGACGGACGCGAATACACCACACCCGCCGACTCGGCGTCGCGCTCGCAGGCATCTTTAAGGAAATGCTCCTTTACGGCGAAATATGTGAAGATGGGCACATTCTGGTAGACCAGCGTCGCCGACACCTTGTAGGTTATGCCGAAACCGCCCACACCAAGCACTTTCTCAATGCGGTATTCCCGGTTGGGACTTCGCAACAACGTGCCTACAGGCAACGCATACTTAAAATCCTCTTTGTCCATCTTAGATGCTCTGCAACGGCTGTCCAGCCAATTTTTCTATCTTCCGACGCTCAGCCTCCGCCTCGCGTTTCTTTCTCTGCTCTTCCTTGCGTTTCAATGCCTCTTCAGGCGACACTTGCTCCTGTTCCTGTGTCTGTGTCTGAGGCTTCACCGAGCCGTCCTGACCCCGCTTTTTGGGCTGTACGGCAGGCTGTTTGGCTGCCGGACGGCGGAACGTGATTTTTTGGCTGTAGGCCACCTCCTCCGGAGTGCCGTCGGCATTGCGTGCCGGCTCGAAACGCATCATCCTGCACAGGCGCACCGCCTCTTTGTCGATAGCCGGGTCAACGCCCTTTACCACCTCGACATCGTCAGTTGTTCCGTCTTCCTCTATCTTGAAACGCACCTCAACCGTGCCTTCCTTTGTGGCGTCAGCCGGATAGCGCAGGTTGTCGTTGATGAATTTCTGCATATCGCCCTTGAAGCTCGGAGCCGTAGCCATTCCTTGTTTTTCCGACGGCATTTCGGTCTTCTCCTCCGATGCTTTCTCCACATTTTCCTTGTCCTCACCGCCTTTCAAGCCCGAGAAGACAACCACTGCGGCAACAATCAATATCGCAAGAACCACAGCGGCGGCAATCACAGCACCCATCGGCGTCTTTTTCCTTTTCGTGTATCCGCCAGCCGGACGCGCTTCTGCCGGCGTCACTATGCGCGTGGCAGTCTGCGGCTTCACCGGCAACGCGCCAGCCACGCTGTCGACACTGACAAGATATGCCGTATTGTTGTCGTCGCTGTCCACACTCATCGCAGCTATCCGGGCACATTTTTCAGCGTCGGAAGCCGGTTTGCCAAGGATTTCGACAAGCATATCGTCACTAAGATTCTTCAACACGCCGTCGGAGCACATAAACACATAATCGCCCGGACGCACATCGGTGATGTTGACCGTTGTTGCAGCCGAACGCTCCTGCTCTGCGTCGGGCACACACACCGAACGCGTAATCACGTTGCGGTCGGGATGCGTTTCCGCCTCCTTCTCCGTTATCACGCCGGCACGCACAAGGGCGTTGACCAGCGAATGGTCGTCGGTGCGGTAGACAATGCCGCTGCCCGGGCGCACATAGTACACGCGGCTGTCGCCGATATGGGCGATGAAACAGCCGTCGGAATGGAATGCCACAAACGTGAGCGTTGTAGCCATACCCTTGTTCTCAGGCGTCGATACGCGCTGCAGTTCGTTGAAAGCGAAGTCGAGAGCCTGCTCAAAGTCACGGACAGTGAACGGACACGACCAATCCCTACCCGCAAGCGCCTTCCCGAATGCGTCGCAGACGGTGCGGCTTGCCACTTCTCCTTTTTCATTTCCCCCTACGCCGTCGCAGACCACGAAAAACGGTTGCGGGTCTTTCGGCGTGTCGCAGTCGGGATAGCGCGAATCCTCCTGGTTGGTGCGCCGCCCGAGTTGCGTAAATGAGTATGGTTGATTCAATCGTATGTCCATATCCTTAAATTTCTAAGATTCTTGATTCGGTGCTTTTTCAAACTTGAATGTGGTGCGGCCGAGCACGATGGTGTCGCCAAACTCGAGATACTCTCCCATGCCGGCGCTCAAAGCTCTACTGTTGTGCTTCACCTTGTTAGTGGCGTTGAGCACAGTGAGTTTATAGATGATTCCCGCCGATTTTGTCTCGGCAGTGATGCTTATCGAGCGGCGGCTCATTGTCGGGTCGTCGACCATCACGTCACATGGAGCGTCGGTGTCCTGACGCCCTACGATGGTTTCTTTTCCCGCCAACTCAAAAATACGGTCGGAGCGGAAATGTCCGCGTTTCTGCACGAGGCATCCACGACAGATATTGAAATTTTTCTGCACCGGCTTGGTCTTGTTGACCTTTTCTACCGGACGTGTCTCGGTGTTTTCGCCCTCTCCATTAGCCGCTTCGTAGACATAAGTCTGCACGCTCTGGCATTTCGGGCAGCGCACATTGTGCTGTCCGGGCTGCGGGTTGCGGATGCGCAGCTTCATGCCACAGCTGGAACAGAATTGCTCCACCACAGGCGCGTTGTCGGCTGGCTGTGGAGCCGGTTTGGGTGCTGGCTGCGGCGCTGGCTCCGGCTGCTTGTTGCTGTCTACAATCTTCACAGGAAACGGCTTGCCGCAGAACGGGCATGTTATTTTATAAACACCCGGAGTTTGCGGATTGCGCATACGCATCTGCTTTTTACACTCCGGGCATGTTACAAGTATAGTCTGATTTTCGTTGTCCATAGATGGTTTTTATCCAAGAGTAGTTGGGTCGATAATATCGGCTTCGAAAGAGTTGTCGTCAGGCATCGGATCGGTGTCGGAAGCGGCAAGATAACCTGTTGTGTCGCCTTGCTGCTGGGCGTGGAGCATCTCCATGTCGCTGACGGTCGACACCACACCGAGTTCAACCTCGTTTCCGTAAGCGTCACGCGCCACGTCGAACATCTGGTCGCCGTTTACGTCGACAAGCACCATTTCCGTGCCGTCCTCGGCTGTAATTGTAGTGGTTGTCTCAAGTTCTCCGTTCACGTTGTAGACCTGTGCAATCTCGCCCACCTCAAACGGGAAGTCGGAAGCCTGAGCGTCAGTCGGGTCAATGATGTCGGCTGCAAGGATCTCGTCTGAAACATCGTCGGGGTTCACCGTCGTTTCCGTTGTCGTCGTGTGCTGCGTTGTGGCTGCAGGCTGTGTCTCAGCCACCGGTTCGGCTGCCACGACAGGTTCCGGCTGTGCCTCGACCACCGGTTCGGTGACAGTGTTGTCGGCTGTAAGTCCGGCAACGGCATCGAGCGCCTCGTCGGCAGTCATCGGTTCCGCCTCTACCGTACCCGCGAATTGCTGATAAACCTCATAACCAGCATAGCCGGCGGCTGCGACGGCTGCACCGGCAGCGATGCCGGCGGCTGCCATACCCGCTGTTTTCGCAGCGTTGTTTTCTTTGTTCTCACCCTCAACAATCGTTGCGTCTACTGTTCCCTGGTTGCCTGCTGCAACAGTCTGAAATTTTAATTTCTTGGTTTCCATAACATTTGGTTTTTGTTTCTGTCACAAAGTTAAGCGTCGGCAACGGCGTTTTGCAAACGTTTCGGGCCATACTGTTTGAACCCGGCAGTTTTTTTGACGAAGTGGCGCGTTTCTCTGTCGAACAGACTTCGTGTGCCTACCATTTTGTCAGCACCATGTTGTAAGAACGCTTGGCAGCAACAAGTTGCGGATGCTGTCTAACCTTGTAGCGGTCGTCGGGAGCGTTTGAGTTGCGCTTCTCCACACGCGCCGTCACGTCCTTGTAAATATACTTAAACAGCTCCATTACAGTCACTTCCTTATTATGGTCGGTGTCGGCCATTCCACGGATGCCTTTCAGCAAAGCCTGTGTCAGATAGCCCGCGCCAATCCATCCAGAGTCTTCCTGCGACATCTCGTCGGGACGGCTCGACAGGAAAAACACGATATCCTTGTCTGACGAACGCACATCCTGCGCTATCGTGCCGGAGAAGCAGGCATCGAAGAAGCATACGATTTCCTTTGCCTTCGAAGCCGAAAACAGCTGCATCATCTCGCTGTAGTTCACCGGCTTCATATCGGTTGCCACGATGCATCCATCCGCGCCGTGTCCGCTGTAGAAAAACACAATGCGGTCGCCCTCCTTGGCTTTGCTGCACACTGCGGCAAGGGCCACAATCACATTTTCACGCGTGGCGTTGCGGCTTGTCAGTGTGACCACGTCTTTGGTCTGCGTCTTCATGACGTCACTGAATTTGATGGCGTCCTGACCGCTGCGCTGCAAGTCGTGCTCGTCGCCATCATAGTCGGCGATGCCGATCGACAACACAAAAGTGCGCGCCGAGACGGGCGCGGATACCAGCATAAACAACGCCAGCATCAGGATGATTGTGATTTTCTTTCTCATAGCATAAATATTCTTTTATGATTCTTATGAATGTGCCTTACACGTCATGCACATCTGTTTCGTAATCTCATAATCGGTGAGCGGACGTCCGCAGCGCGGACACACAAGTATGCGCTGCTGACGGTCGTAGATGCGCTGCATCTTGTTTTTGCCCGAGGCAAAGAAAATGTAGACAGGAGGCAGCAGCATGCCGATGCGCATCACCATCAGCTGGAGTCGTGGCTGCTCCGAAAGGAATGGCATATACGACACGGCGATAACCACCACAGAAATCAATATCTGCACCAGCCCACGGTTGCGCTGCGCCGCCTGGCAACGCTCACGCTCTTTCTTGAACCGGTCGCGCCATTCCGCAAGCCGAGCGAACTCATAGGCGTAGTTCTCAGGGTCGTCCTCCACCACATGGTGAGCCATAAACGCATAGCCGTTGCTGCTCTCGTCGCCCAGCCGCACCATCGTGTCTTCTTTTATCTCCACGCGGCTCACCCGCTGATACAAGCCATTGTCGTCGCGCACAAACGTGCCGTTGGTCGAGTCCAGATCCTCAAGAATCCAGTGTCCGCCCTCTATGGTGATACTTGCATGCTGGCGACTGACTCCCGCATTCTTTATCGGAAACTTTTGGTCGCCCTGTTTGCCTATGATAATCTTTGTCATAACGGTCTACTCCTCTTTGTTTTTAATTCTCTCGGCGAAACTTTTTCTAATCAAGTCCTTATATGCCTTCAACAATGCTTTAGGCACGTCGAGAACATAGGAATGCTCCTGATTGTCAGACAGCGTCAGCCGCTGCTTCAACACGTTGATGTGGGTCAGATAGGTTTGGTTGACAAGCAGGCTGCGTCCAAGTCGCACAAACGGGCTCCGACGGTCTTTCGGGACAATCATCTTTATCATTCCCTCCAATTTCGACAGCCCAAGCGTTATCATCATCTGCATTCCGCCGATATAGACGATACGCGAGTAATTTCCGCTCGCTTGTATGTATGCCACCTTGTCAAGATCGAGCACAAACAGTTCGTCGCGCGAATTGATACACAATTTCAGCATAATCCTTCGTTTTTGATTAGTCAACGATTTCTATAACACCACTTTTAAAAAAGGTTTCAATTGCAAAATTATTAATTTTACTTGCTTATCCAAACTTTTTTCGCTTTTAAAAAGTAAAAAAATCGGTATGCGTCCGGTTTTCTCCGACGCATACCGATTTATCAACAGTCTGCACTGTATGCTAAATCTCTGAAACCTTCAGCACAAGGTCTACGAGATAGGCAAGCACGTTGTCCTGCTTGTTGTTGTTCACCTTCAGTTCAAACAAGTTGTCATGCTTGTCTGAATAACTGATTGCCGTAAGGTCGAGGTCGATGCCAAAGGCGCGCTTGATGCTTTGCGCCGCTGGCGATGTCTTCGACAGGTTGACAAACATTGCCGCCGACTTGCCGCCAAACATTCCCGGGTCGGCAAGAGGCTGCGACGGAGCGGCAGTTGTGGAAACAACGAGATAATTACCCTCGCTCTTGATGCGCACTGTGGTCTCGCTGTCGATAGGGAACGACACCGAACCGTCGGTCGCTATCGGCAGGCCGAGTATCGATGCGAGCGTGGCAACATCAGCTTCCAGACTCTTCTTGCATTTTGCCACCATTGTGCCATTGATTGACTTCTGGTTGAATTTATCATAGCTGCCCCATTCCGACTCTACTTTTGTTGTCAGGTTTCCTGAGATTGAGATGCCTAAAGCCACGTTGTCGTCGAGGTTTTTGAAGATTTCCTCAACTATCGCCTTCTGTGTCTCGTCGTAGATTGTGCTCTCGATAAGGTTTGAGTACATCTTCTTGACATGGTCGGGAATCACCGACGCATAGACCATCGTGGTCGACTTGTCAAAGAACTTTAGCATTCCGGTGTCAATCGTTTTGTTGCCAACGACCTTTGAAACGATGTTCTCGCCCTTGCCGTCCAAGCATTTGCACTTCACAGAAAGTTTGTCTTTCTCAAAAAGCACCGTCAGATAGATATGGCTGTCGAAATATTCCTTGATATTCATGTCGTCAAGCGACAGCCCGTATCTCGACATTTCCTTATTCATCATCTGCTCGGTCATTCCGCCGCCCATCGACATGATTTCCTCCATGTTGAAATATATGTTCATGTCGCCGTCGCTCATATTGTCGGCAAAACCCGGAGCCTCAGCCACCGACTTCTCCTTGTCAAGGGCAATGAATGTCTTCACCGCGTCGATGGCATCGTCCAGATTTTTCGGGCAAAGCCAAGCCTTACTGCCGTCGACCACCACAGAAGGCGCGTCGCCGTCGGCCTCATAGGTTGTCAACCCGCCCGACTCGCCTTTGGTCGTGTTGTCGGCTACAAGATTCAGTTTCTCAAACTTGCTCTCGTCGCTGATGACAAACGACAGGTAGCCGTCACCTTCGTATTCAAACATCACCATCTGCTCCATGTCGATGCCGCTATCGCCTTTCATACACGTTTTTATGAACTCAGCCGCCTCTCCAAACTTCTCTTTCGGGAACTTCTTCACATACTTCTCCAGATTTCCTTTTTTCGCAAGGTCGCCAGGCTTGAACACCATCACAGCCTTTGACTCCTTAGGCACATAGTTCACCAAATCCGACGGGCTGTCGGAACACGATGCGAACACAAACACCGTCAAAAGCAGCGCCACTGCCGCTGACAAATGACTCCTGAACGATTTTTCCATAATTATTCGGTTTCTTGTTAGTATTTCCTTAACTCCATCGCCGACGGCACATTACGCGTCATCGACAGTGCAAATATAAGCATCACACACGTATCTACAAAATGCGTATCCTGTTATTTTACTCCGGTAATCGCAATTTTTCAGAGAAATGTCAGGCGGGAATAGCGACCGGCTATGGTGGCGGCGGCATCGCGGAGCTGCTCGGCGGTGACGCTGCGTATGCGGTCGGTGATTTCATCGACGGTGCTGACCGTCCCGAAGTGCATCACGCTCTTGCCCATCGACAATGCTGTGCCTTCAAGACTCTCGCTGCCAACGAGCAACTGACCCGCATATTGCTTCTTTGCGGCGTCGAGCGCACGCTGGCGCATCGTTGACGATGCGAGCGAGTCGAGAGTGCGGTCCACGAGGTTGAGACACCGCTTGGCGTAGCGCTCGTCGCTTCCGAAATAAACGGTCATCAATCCGCTGTCGGAAAACAAAGTCACCGCCGACTCGACGGTATAGGCATAGCCGTGGCGTTCGCGTATCGCCACATTGAGCAGTGAGTTCATCCCCGGACCTCCGAGAATGTTGTTGAGCAGCAGAAGCGCGTATTTGCGGTCGTCGTGCATTCCGAATGTGGGAATGCCGATCACGGTGTGTGCCTGATGTGAGTCGACAGAGCGTGTCTCGGCAAACTGCGGCAACACTGCCGGCACGCTGCGCCCGGGGCGCACAAGCGTGCGGCTGAAGCTTCCGAAATACCGCTCGGCGAGGCGGAAGAAGCGTTCGGGGGCAGCGTCGCCCACACCAAACAGCACCATATTGTCGGGGGTGTACAGATTTTCTATGAATTTGCGGCATTTTTCCGAGGAGAGCTCCTTCAGCGAGTCCTCGTCGCCGAGGATGTTGTGCCCGAGAGCGTTGCCCGCGAAAATCAAGTCCTCAAAGTCGTCGTAGACGGCCTCCGACGGCGTGTCGCGGTATGACAGAATCTCTTCCAGCACCACCTCCCTCTCCTTTTCCAACTCATGCTCGGGAAACACAGAGTTTTGCACAAGGTCGGCAATAAGTTCCATGGCTCGCGGCATATTCCCCTTTGGAAACAGCGAGTAGACGAGCGTCTCCTCCTTCGACGTGTAGGCGTTGAGCTCGCCGCCGACAAGCTCCATGCGGTTGAGTATGTGCCAAGCGCGGCGTCGCGACGTGCCTTTGAATATGGTATGCTCCACAAAGTGCGCAAGCCCCCTGTCGACACCCTCGTCGCGGCTTCCGGCATTGACAGCCACACCGCAGTATGCCACGTTTCCATGCCGCTGACAGTAGACGGCACGCATGCCGTTGGCAAGCGTGTGGATTATGCAGTTCTTGTCCATATCCGTCAAATCATATAAACGCAGAGGAATCCGTTGAGCACGCCGGCAATCACCTGCCACAGCGTGTGCCGCTCCATTGCGATGCGCGACGTGCCGAGGATGCCTGCCGTAATTATCATCACGCAGATTATCGGCATAAGGTCGAAAACGCCGTCACCGTAATTGTTGATTTTACAAAGCAAGCCGATCAGTCCGCCGATACCAGCCATGTGCGCGCTGATTTTCCAGAAGAAGTTGACCACCATCGACACCAGAGCCGACGTCGCCGCTCCGAAGAGAAACATCCACATCCACGTGGGAGCGTTGATGTTGAACAGATAGAGCGCGCCGACAACATAGCAAACCGTGATGATTGAGTATGGCAGAAACCGCTCCCGTTGACGGTTGAGCTGCACGTCGGAGATTATGCCGAAATGCTTCATCACAAGAAACAGGATTGCCGGCACCACGCATGTGAGCACCGCCACCACAGCGATGACGATAAGTTTGTCGGTGGTGAGCAAAATCTGGTAAGTTGACAGTTGGAATGCGATGAGCATACCGTATGTTGGCATGAACATCGGCGACAGCAGAAACGAGAATACGGCTGCCACATAGTGGATTACACGCATCGTTTTCTGTTCAAGCGACATTATTGTCGACGTGATTTCCGTTTTCAGATTTTCCATATCATAATTCTTTACGCAGCCGTGCCACAGGGAAACCCAGGCGTTCGCGGTATTTGGCGATGGTGCGGCGTGCTATTTCATAGCCTTTCTTGTTGAGAAGTTCGCAAAGAGCCTCGTCGGAGAACGGCTTTTTCTTGTCCTCGTGTTCGATGATGTCTTTCAATGCCGACTGAATCTCGCGAGTCGACACGTCTTCGCCCGACTCATGCTTCATACCCTCGTTGAAGAAGAACTTCAGCGGGTATACTCCGCCGGGAGTCATCACGTATTTTCCTGAAGTGGCGCGTGATATCACCGACAGGTCATAGCCCGTTATCGCGGCGATGTCTTTCAGCACCATCGGCCGCAGCTGCGACTCGTCCTCGGTGAGGAAAAACGCTTTTTGCCATCCCACAATGGCGCGCATCGTGCTGAACAGCGTCTGCTGCCTCTGCTTCAGCATCTTGATAAACACCGATGCCGACTCGTATTTGTCTTTGACAAATCGATTTGCCTCCTCCTCGTTGCGGTTGCGCGGCTTTGCGGGAAGATTGTCATACATTGCTTGGAACGACTCCTCAATCTGCAGGTCGGGCACATTGTTGAGCAGCGTCAACGTTATTGTATCGCCGTCCACATCGACGTTGAAGTCGGGGATTATGTGCTGCGCCTTTTGGTTTTCGCCGCCTCCATAAAGGCTTCCCGGCTTTGGATTGAGAGCCTGTATGGCTTCAAGCACATGGCGGAACTCCTCTTTATCTAGTTTCATAGCCGCCATAATCTTGTCGTAGTGTTTTTTTGAAAACTCGGTGAAATATTTGTCGACAACCGTGTAGGCATGTAGGTTTTCGGGCGTTCCCGGCAGCCGTTCCAACTGCAGCAGCAGACAGTCGCGCAGGTCGAACGCCGCCACCCCCGCAGGGTCGAGCTCACGTATTGCCTGCAGCACGGTGTTGATTTCCCCGTCGGTCACGTCAAGCCCTTCCTGAAAGATAAGGTCATCGGAGATTGCCGACACCGAGCGGGTAAGATATCCGTTGTCGTCGATGCTTCCGATGATATAGTCGGCTATTTGCTGTTGCTTTTCCGACAGGTCATGCTCGTTGATTTGCTCCGTAAGATAGTCAATCAGCGTGCTTTCCGACGTGATGATGGGCTCAAGCACCTTGTCGTCGGCGCTGTGGTTTGATATGTTCAGACGATAGTCGGGAGTGTCGTCGGCATCGTCCTCCGGATCGTCGGCGTCGCGCGCCATTGTCGTGTCGGGAGCAATGTCGTCAGCCTTTTCCTCGCTTTCATCGCCGCCTTCCTCGCTTCCGTTCTTCTGGCTGTCGTCCTGCTCAGCCACTTCGATTGCCGGATTGTCAAGGATTTCGTGGCGCACCTCATCTTCCACCTCAAGGCTGTTCATTTCCAGCAGTCTGACAAACTGCACCTGCTGCGGCGACAGCCGTTGCTGCAGTTTCTGTTCTTGTGTCAGATGCAATGCTTCCTTCATATCGACATTTTCTGTTTCTACGGTGCGAAGTTACGCAAAATTTATTTTTCAAGCAAAAGGTTTACGAGAGTCTGTCCGACAGCCTTCAGCGGACGGCGGTCGATATGGGTCATCGTGTCGTCGGTTGTGTGCCACTGCGGGCAGAATCCCGTCGGAGAGTCCAACCTCTGGTCGATGATGTCGATACACGGGATTCCGGCATTGTTGATTGCCAAGTGGTCGTCGGTTATGCCGCCGCCGTTGGCGTTTACAAAGAAGTTGCCGTAGCCCAGACGGTTGGCGGCAGCCCACACGCGGTTGACCACGTCGGGAGCGTACTGCTGCGAGAAATATTCGCGCAGGAATGTGGCATTGGCGTCGCCCACCATGTCGAGCAAAATGGCATATTCCGGACGGGTGTAGCCCTCGCGGTGAGGCGTGCGCACCCAGTGCTGGGCACCGAGAGCCCACGAGTCGGGATTGTCGCCATTGTCGTCGCCCCAGTCCTCCGCGTCGACGAGCAGGATGTCGATGCCCACCGCCGGCTCGTTGTTTTTGAGCAGACGTGCCATCTCAAGCAACACACCCACGCCGCTGGCACCGTCGTTGGCACCCATCACCGGTTTGCGGCGGTTGTCGGGGTTGGGATCGCTGTCGGCCCACGGACGACAGTCCCAATGAGCCACCAGCAACACGCGTCTTTTCTTTTCCGGATAAAACTCCCCCACGATGTTGCGCGCGTGCAGCAGAGTGCCGTCAAAAGCCTTCAGGTCGGCGCGCTGCTCAGTCACCGTTGCGCCGCATTGCCTCAACCGCGAGGCAATCCAGTCGCCGCACTCCGAATGGGCATCGGTGTTTGGCACACGCTCCCCAAACGCACATTGGCGCGCCACAAAAGAATAGGCGCTGTCGGCGTCGAACGTGATTTCCTTTGCCTCATCGGCTGTCTGCTGCGCGGTGTTTCCGGCAGTCTTGCCCGCACATCCTGCCACCGCCACAATGCAGCAAGCCATCAGAGCGATTGCATATTTGCTTTTGTTCATATCTGTCTGAAAATTTGTCGGATGCAAAATTAGCGAAATTTCCGAGCCTGTGCAATGTTTTTATATACTGCGGCAACAAGCCATCTGTCATAATAACACACAGAAAAGGGTATCCTCACAGACACCCGATCCCTTTACTATTTTTATCTAATCTCGCTTTTCCTTATGAAACGCATTTTGATTTTTACCTTCAGTCTTCTTTACGAAGACTGCATCTTTTCCATAAACTCAATTTTTTATACCCACAATTATACCATTTTAAAAAAACTATTTTCAGCCCTTTGTTTCTTAGGACACAACAAAGATAAAACAAATATTTCACAAAAACAAGTATTTTGCTTATATTTTATCGCAAAAATGAAGAAAAAACTTATTTCTTGTTTTCAAAAGCGTTTTTCAAGAGCAAAAAAACAACCGGCACCACACTTTGAAGCGCGATGCCGGAGGGTTGTTATTTCCGCAGCAGCTGCTGCAGCAACACCGGTTCGTTGGTGGTTATGAAGTCCACTTTCTGATCGATGAGCCATTGCATGTCCGCTTCTTTGTCGATTGTCCAGACATTGACTTTCAGTCCTAATTTGTGAGCCTCCTCAATCCATTCCGGATGCTTCTTGATGGGACCCATGCTGTAGTCAAACCCGGCAAAGCCGAGAGTTTTCAATTCCGCAGGCGAGAGTTCGCCGTTGAGATAGTAGATGTCGGTGCCCTGCGGCGCCACGCGCTTGAATTCCTTGCAGGCAAAGAGCGAGAACGAGATGTACTCCGAGCGGTCGGTCAAACCGTATTTTTCCACCATCTCCACAATTTTAGCCACAGCCTCGGCTTCCTTCTCCTTTGTCTGATGAGCCTTCAGCTCGAGCACAATCCGCGTTTTCAGCGTTTTTGCCTTTGCGAGATACTCATCGAGCGTCGGCATGTGCTCGCCGTTGTCGAGAATAATCGCGCTTAGTTCAGCCGACGAGCTTTGCTCAACGTTGTGCCCCTTGAACACAGCGTCGTGGTTCACGAAAAGCACACCGTCGGTGCTCAGCCACACGTCAAGCTCGGAGCCGTAGCAATTGATCGAGTCAGCCTTGCAGAGCGATGCGATGCTGTTTTGAGCCGAACCCGGCGCACGCCAATATCCGCGGTGCGCCACTACTTGCGTCTGTGCGGCAGCCGCCACAGCGGCAAATGCCACAAATAATGTTGTGATGTAATTTCTTAGTCTCATAATATCAATAGTTATTTTTCAACAAACCATAGCGATGCCACCTTGCGACGGATGGCAACGACGTTGCCCAGCGTGATAAGTCCGATCACGACAAGTCCGGCAAGCGCCGACAGCCATATCGGTTCGCCCGAGAGCGAGAACACCTGCAGCTGCGTCATATAGAGCGACCGCGCATAGAGCAGCAAGACTATCGACAGCACATAGACGGCGGCATTGACGTAGACCACCATTTTCACGTATGTGCCCGCCACTTCCGCCGGAGTGTAGCCGAGCAGCAGCAAGTCCTGCAGCTTCCTTGTGTTTTTCTGCAACAGCAGATAGATACTCAGGATAAGGATAAAGAACGACAGCAGGCTGATTACCAGCCCCACGGCTATCACGATGCCCATAATCACGGTCAGCATGTAGCTCGCCTTGTTGGAGTTCATCTTGTCGCCGGCAATCTCATAGCCGTGCTTCTTCATATATTTTTCAATAGCCACATCGCCGGGCTTGCTCACCTCGAGGATGAGCCGCGACGGCTGCACGTTGACCTCCGGCGCATAGCGCGCGTTGCTCCATTGCATAAAGCTTTCAGGCACGATAATCGTGTTCAGCCGGTTTGAGAATCCCACGATGCGTCCCTCGATGTATTCCTGATGTCCGTCGGTCGCGGTGACGGCAAGCATGATAGGCACCTTGCCCACCATGTCCTCGCTCAGCTGCGGCATGCCTTGCGACGCCGCAAATCCGAAGTTGTAGAGCGACAGATAGTCCTTTGACAACAGAATTGGCACCACCGGACGCGGGCTGTCGGCGTCGAATCCCCATTTTATGTTTTTCGTGTCGATAAACTCATCGGGCACCGACTCGAAAAATATATATGTGTGCAGGCTCACGGAGCGTCCGCTGATTCCCAGGTTTCCCATCACCTTATAATTGGTGGTCGAGAACCGTCCCACCTTGCGCATCCACGGCTGCCGCTCGAGGTCGGCAATCTCGCTTTCCGAGAAAGCGTTGGCGTCAGTCCCTCCGAGCATACTTTTCACCATCGACGCCGTGCCGATGCTCTTTGTCACCACAAGATAGTCCTTACGGATGAAACTGTCCTCGTCTTCAAACACCGGACGCACGTCCTGCCAGAACTGCAGACCGAGCAGCACGATTGTCAAACCCACCATGTTTGCAATAGCGAAACCGATGAGTTGCGCCTTGCTGATATGCTTGCGCAGCAGTTTCCACATCAACGGATTTCTCATAACTTCAGTGCCTCCTCCACTGCGATGTCAAGATTGTTGCCCACCGATGTAGCAATGACAGCCGCGCCAGTGCGTGCCGCCTCCTCGGTGATAATGTCGGCAACGATACGGTTGTTTGTCTCGTCGAGGTGGCTCACCGGCTCGTCGAGCAGGAAAAAGTCGCACGGCTGGCACACCGTGCGTATTATTGCCACTCGCTGCTGCTGTCCTATCGACAGTTTTCCCGCCGGACGGTCGGCGCGGTCAGCAACCCCCAGCCGCTCGAACAGGCTGCGGATCTCGGCAGTTGTCTTATGTCCGGTAAGCCGGTTCTTCAGCTCCACATTTTCCAAAGCTGTAAGCTCAGGAAACAGTCGCATCTCCTGCGGCAGATAGGCAATGTGGCGACGTCGCACGTCGCACCACTCCTCCACGGTCAGCTCGTCGATAGAGCGACCGTCAAACAGGAACGTGCCTTCATAGTCCTTGCGGTAGCCGTAGAGATATGCGCACAGCGACGACTTTCCGCAACCGCTTTCCGCCGAAATCAGATATTTTTTTCCGCGCTCAAACCTGAGCGTCTTCAACCACACTTCCGACTGAATGCCAGGCTGTCCGGCAAACACCCGCGGCAGAGTGTTGACAAGTTCTATTGTATTCATCTTTATAAGATAATTTTTATCGTTTCAAAAGTAGCCCAAACAATCGTAATACGCAAACCTCCGTCGGCGTTTCCTCACAGCAGTCCCTGCTCTATACGCGTGGCTATGCGGTCGATCATCGCGTCGGTCTCGTCGGTGGCCGGATGCCAGTCGGCTTTCAGATTGACATTGAAGAGCCGTCCGAACGCCTGATAGAACGACGCACGGAACGTGCCTAAAAACGCCTTGATGATGCCGTATGACTTCTGGTTTGTCTCGCGGTTGATGAGTTTCACAAGCACACGCGCCTGCTGACGCGAGAACCGCTTCAGTTCAGGCTTATATTGGTTGAACACATCGCGCTCCATGCTCTTCAGATAAGCCTCACGTTCTTTCGTTGTGGGCAGAGTCTCAATGTATTCATACGTCTCGATTACGGTGGCGGATATAAGTTTGGCATAAGGCAGCCCCTTGCGCACGTCGCGGACGGTGCGCCAATAGAACTGCTCCTGATTTTTGTTTTTAAAACGTTCGGGAGGAAAAACAGTGATGTTGTTGATTACGAGCATCAGCGCGCTGTCGCCCTGCTCCGTGCGGAAATAATAGTAACCATGATAGGTCTTGTTGCGCGGAGAAGGCAGTCCGTCAGTTTCAGCAAAGGCACATGCCGCCGTTGCCAACATCAGGAATAGAATTATACGCTTCAACATTTGTCTGACAAAATTTTGTGCAAAAGTAAGTATTTGCCACGACTTAGCGTATAATTTTATGATTTTTTGGATATTCTGCGACGAGCGGTTTGCGTCTAACCGAAGAAGATGTCGCCATCGTTCATATCCATCCAAGAATGGTCGCCGGTGCGCACATTCAAATCTCCGTCGGAGTCCATCCACATATTTCCTCCGCAGTGGTTTAAGAACTTGCCGCCTTCGTCGCCTCCGACAACGAATTTTGTGCCTTCATTGTCACTGTAGTTTAAATCGTCGTTGTCATCATTGCCACCCAACCAAGAGTGATGATTGAAAAAATTAAAAAATCCCATAATTATAACGTTTTTCCTATACAAAAATAGCGATTTTTTAATTACAAACAAACGATTGAAACTTTTTTCTTGGAAAAAGTTTCTTTTTGCGCTTTTTTACGACATTGCATCGCAATAATTACGTATCTTTACCGCCGAATTAAAACCACTAATATTTTCAATTATGAAAAGATTATCTACTCTCCTTTTGATTGCGGCTGTTGCGGCAGGTATTGACGCCAATGCAGCCGAGGTGACGCGCATTGCAGCAGGCAACCACACGATGCTTCTCACAAAAGACGGCAAAATCTACGTGAGTGGAAACAACGACGCCGGCCAACTCGGCGACGGGCACTACTTCGACAGCGAGATAAGCGACAACCACTACAACGCCACCACGTTCAAGCCCGTAGAAAAGGATGGCGTTAAATTCCGATCAGTGACCGCCACTCTCTACAACTCTTATGCCATCGCCTCCGACGGCGCACTCTATGCATGGGGTCAGAATGCTTACGGACAATTGGGATTGGTCAGCGTAGGAACATACAGCGGCATCTACACGCCGACAAAGGTGGACGATGCCAAATGGGCGGTGGTGAAAGGCCGCTCGACAACAATAGTAGGAATTCATACCGACGGCACATTGTGGGCATGGGGAAAGAACCTCACCGGACAACTCGGTGTTGGCGCCGACAGCGAGATGAAAGAGTGCGCGATGACTCCTGAGAAGGTGAGCGACGAGCGTTGGCTCGACTGCGCTTCGGGCTTCTACCACAGCACTGCGGTGAAAGCCGACGGCACACTGTGGGCATGGGGCGACAACTCGCAGAACCAGGTGAACAGCAGCACCACCACTATATTCACAACTCCGCAACAAGTGGGCGAAGACACCGACTGGACTCAAGTGCAGGCGGGCTTGAAGATGTCGGCGGCATTGAAAGCCGACGGCTCGCTGTGGACTTGGGGAAACAACGACGAGTCGGCTCTCGGGCGCGCTGTTGACGGCAAAACAGACGGCAAACCCATGAAGGCGTTCGACAAAGTGTTGTCATATTCTGTCGGCGATATGCATGTGCTCGTCATCAAGGACGACTACACTCTTTGGGGATGGGGCTACAACCTCCACGGAGAGCTTGCCAACGGCACAAACAGAAATATTGACACACCGACACAGATAGGCACGGCGCAATGGCAGACTGTTGCCGCAGGTTTCTATCATTCTGTTGGCGTACAGATCGACGGCTCTGTATGGTCGTGGGGATTCAACCGCTACGGACAGCTCGGACTAGGCGATGACAACAACCGCGCCGAACTTTCAAAAGTAGACTTCAATCCAGAAGAGGGCGCTGTGGCTGAAATAGCGACAGACTCAGCAGTCAAGGTATATCCGACGGTTGCCGAGGAAACGATAACCGTAAGCTCCGACGCGACAATCAGCAGCGTCAGCGTCTACAACGCCAACGGTCAGAAAGTTGGCTTCAAGATGGTCGACGGAACACAGACAAGCCTCAACGTGTCGCATCTCGCCGCTGGAACATATTTCGTAGCGACAGACAGCACCGCAGGAAAATCAGTGGCTCGTTTCATTAAGAAATAAGACTTATGAACAATCGTTTTTTCCTTAGCGTGGTGGCGGCGCTGTCGATTGTTTCCGCCAACGCGGAGCGTCTGCTTGACAGCGCCGATAATTGCCTTGTGGTCGACAACGAACCGATTGTGTTCGGATCGATGGTGAGCAACAAGGCGTGGACCACCGCAGAGCAGCAGACATCGGGTCTTGGGCTATACCGCTTTTTCGGATATACGGTCGATGCGAAACCGGTGGTTCTAAGCACCGATTTCCAAATCGAGTCGGCAGCATACAAAAACGGCACTTACTATATCGAGTCGACAGCCAACGCCGACACCGACGCCGCTGTAAAGCTGCACGGACATCTGATTGCCTACGAGCCCGACCTGGACATCATGTCGGAAATTGCGCCGATAACCAACATCCACAATTTAGCAGGCAGCATTGCCTACAATCCTGCCGACAACAAGATGTATTGCTTCTTTGCCAACGAGTGGACGGAGTCGTATACGGAGTTTGGCACGTTTGACGAGACAACAGCCACCTCAACGTTCATACGCTCGTACTACAACGACATCATAACGATGGCAGCGCTTGCCTTCGACCGCAACGGCCAGGGGTATGCCCTCAACGTGAAGGGCGAGCTGTATCGCCTTGACGCCGCCACCGGCGCGCTGACAAAGATAGGATTCACGGGCGTCACCCCGCGCTATTCGCAAAGCATGGCGTTCGACTACCGCAACGACAAGCTGTATTGGTTTGGCTCGTCGGTCGACAACACGATGCGCCTCTATGAGATCGACACAGCCACCGCCAAGGCAACGGCCGTGTCGAGCAATTCGCAGGCGCAGTTTCTCGGCATCTATTTTGAGAATCCCGTCAACGCAGCCCCCGACTGCGTGACCGACCTTGCATACACCTCCACCGGTGCACGCCGCGAGGGCACACTGAGTTTCCGCATGCCGGAAAAAACCTTCGGCGGAGCGGCTCTTGAGGGTACACTCAACGTCCGCATCGCCATCGAGGGTGTCGACACGGTGACAATAAGCGGCAAAAATCCTGGAGAACTCGTCAGCCTACCGCTGACACTGCCCGACGGCACAGCGCGCATCGTTGTGACGGCAGACAACGCGAAAGGCTACGGACTTCAGTCGCGCGTGAAGACACAGGTGGGCGTCGACCAACCGATGCCGGCAGAAAATGTGTCGCTGCGTGTCGACGGAGGAGAAGCCACATTGTCGTGGACAGCACCGACAGCGGGCAAGAACGGCGGCTACGTTGGCAACCTCACCTACCGCGTGGAGCGCAACGACGGAGTGGTTGTTGCCGAAGCGACAACAGAAACGTCGCTGACAGGATTGCAGAAAGGCAAATATTCATTGACTGAATATAAAGTCACCGCCGCCAACGAGAGCGGCGCTGCCTCCGCGGCGACAAGCAACAGCGTGATTCTCGGCGACGCATTGGCAATGCCGTTCAAAGAATCGTTTGACGGAGGAACGTGCCAGCACACATGGTGTGTGGGCACAGCATGGGACACATTCACCGCAGGCAACGATCCGAAGACACAGGATGCCGACGGAACAAGCGGACTCATCTCGTTCTGCTGCTACTCCACCAACGTGGCCAAAGGCACAGTGTCGACAATCGTCTCTCCGGCGATAGCCGTTGGCGGACAGCAGGCATATTTCAACTTCTCGGTTTATCACTATAGCGGCACGTTCGCAACCGAAGACTCGCTGACACCTTGCGCCATCGCCGCCGACGGCAGCGTACAGACCCTCGGCGACCCGATTATGCGCGACAACGGCACAACCGGATGGAAGGAATACTCATATCCCCTCAGCGGCAACGTAGTTTGCGTGGCGCTGAAAGGCTATTCCGACTACGGCTACAACATCCACGTGGACCGCATCGCAGTGTCGACCGAGCAAAGCGGTGTGAGCGCCGTGGAAATCGCCGACAACGCATTGGTGACTGTCTACAACCTCAGCGGAGCACGTGTCGCCGAGCGGATGCAGCGCAGCGACGTGTCTACGCTCGCTCCAGGCTGCTACATTGTGCGTTCGGCAACAGCGACTGAAAAGGTGATTGTCAGATAGCATCGGCAACCATACTACAAATACAATCGTCCCGGCAGCGTCAAAGTTGCCGGGACGGTTTGTTTTTTAGAATCAAACTAATGCACTACTATAATCGCTGAAACTACCCATCTATTTTTTCCATCAGCTCCGCCATAAGCTCCACATCCCTTCCCAACAGCTGCCGTACAAGCCTATAAACTGTTGTGCAGGGGTTCTGACTGGCATAGCGAGCGTCCTTATATTCCAAATGTTTCGCTTCCGCATACTGCAAAGCCGACTCCATCGAGCCATACGTTGTCATTGTTTCATAATTGTTTGAATCCCTCTTCGCATACTTATATTTTCCTTTTGATTTATATTTTGGAGACGCATTGACTGCTGCTGAAATCTTTGCCTCATAATCCTTTCTCGACACTCCGGTTGTCACATTCTGGAAGTGGTACAGATACCATAATTCAAAAGCCTCATTGCTCCATGCAGCTTCAATGCCATTCCTTTGCCCCATCGCAATGGCCTCATTGAAATCTTTCGCCGGAAATTCGTCTTTATCAAACACCGCCCAAACGCGGTCGTAGTTGTTTTTATTCTTAAGGCTGATTGCTTTCTCCACGACATCCCTTGTTCCACGACCGAGTCCCTTCACTTCAATATCGTACACAATTATTCCCTGCTGCCTCTTTGCGAAAGCTTCAAAATAATTAGGTTCGGTCTTCGTCCCTTCGCAAACAATCAGAATCGAACAACGCACGACCTTTTGCCCCCTTCTTTGCGACTGCCTTCTGAATTTCGACGAGGCATTGTCTATCTTGATTTTCTTTGCCGCCATAGCTTCTACTATTAATCGTTAAGAATATAAGGAATAGCGCCATAACGTCCGGCTATATAGTTCTTCTCATAGTTCGCGTCGTTGCGAGGTTTTGTTCCGTCGGGAAGAACTATGTCCATCAAACTATACAAATCTGTCTGCTCCTTTGAATCTTTTTCCGTAAACCAAATTTGGTCACGTCTGATAATTTTCTGAGAAAGCAGATGCGTGTCGTGCGTGGTAAATATCAACTGTGCATTCTTCGGATTCGTTTCCGGGCTATTGAACAGCTCTATGATATACTGCGAAATGAGTGGATGCATCTTTGCATCCAATTCATCGACAACAAGGACAGAGCCAGCATAAAGAGTTTCAAATATAGGTCCCGACAAATCAAACAATTTATTTGTGCCCGACGACTCCCTGTCGTCAAAAGAGAAATTCACCGAGCCAACAACCTTTCCAGACGCTGAATATACATTATGTACAGAATCCAACTCTATGCTTTTTTTGCCCTGCGTTTCCCTTTGAAATATAGACCTCAATTCCGACGGCAAATCTTGAGGAATATTCGGGTCTTCCTCGTGAGTCTGTATGCCGTTGAATCCAAGCCTTAACTTTCTAAAAAACTCAAGAGCATCAGCACTTAGACTTCCTTTTTTATGAAAGAACAGTTTTGAATATGACCGATATTGCTGATTGTTCAATCCAGAAATGACGTTGAAATCCGATTGAAACCAGGATATCACCTGACGGGAGATTTCGCCGCCCAACTGCTGGCATAATGACAGAAACAACCGATTGTCGTTGGTTTTTTCCTCATACCCGACGCCTTCAGGAAAATTATTTTCCTCAACACAAATGCCGTCTTCATTTCTTACAAACAACATCTGCTCTTTCGACCTTGGCGTTGTTTTACGAAACAGCCATTCATTAACGATACGTTCCCTATTATATCTGAATCCATACCTGTAGCAATACCCTTCTTTTAGGAATACGACCTCAAACATCGTTGGCCGGCAATTGTCCTTCAAAAGAAGAAACGGGTCGTATTCCAACTCGTCATTGTCGTTAAGTTTTACTGACAACAAAACACACCCTGTCATTGTATGCATAGCGCTGACCATATTGGACTTTCCACTGGAATTAGCGCCATACAACGCAAGAGAACGAAGCAGTGTGTATTTGTTGCAATTAAACAAATTGGAATCCGAACATTCCTTTATGGCTTTGTCCGCTTCCATCACCAAAGTTTTCTTAGAGTAGAACGACCTATAATTCTCAACAGTAAATTCAATTAGCATATATCTGTCGCTTTTAGTTTTTTGAATTTGTCATTATGCCGAAATTCAGCTTATCTGTGGCAAAGATAGTGCAAATCGAGAGCAGAACATTCAAGCTTGCTTGACAATGTTATGCCAAGATGCTGCCTATCTTATGCAAAGATACAAATATAATTCCTTCTTTTATGTTTTATTTTGAGAAAAAATCTCAAAATAAAACATAACACTGACAATCAGCAGCGGAAGCGGCGGAAATCGGAAGCTGAAGAGCCTGCAACGAGGCGGAAAAACTTCTCAAAGCACTCTGCCGACGGGAAGCCGAGCGACCGGGCGATGTCGGCCACGGGGCGGTCGGTGTCGACAAGAAGCATCTTGGCAACGCGCAACTGACGCAGCTGCGCAAATTCACGGAACGTCCTACCCGTTGAAAAGCGCACAACACTTGCCAAATATGTCTCGGAAACGCCGAGCGCCCGTGCCGGCAACCCTATCGGCGGCACGTCGCACCCGTGGCCTTCGGCATAGAACCGGTCAACCGTCTTTTCGGTTTCTGCCACATACATCGCGCAATAATCATCATGCAGGATAAACTGCCGCTGATAAAAGCGCCGGCAGTTGGCAAGCAACAAGTTGATTTTTTCAGCAAGCAATGAATCTTTGGAATCGCCAGTGTTGTCAGAGAGAATCCCAGCCACGGCATCAAACAGTCGGTCTACCACGCTTTTCTCGCGCAGCGAGATGTGAAGCGACTCCCGCGGATAGCGGTAGCCGAAAAATGCGTAGTCGGAGAATACGCCACGCAGCGGCAGTTGCAGCGACAGCGATTTGTGGAACGACAGCACCCGTGCGTCGGCAGCCACCGGCATCGCCTCGCCCGGCGGAAAAAACGACATCCGCGCGTCGGCGTAGTCGCAGCATCGGCATGCGAAATCGCCACGGATTTCCATCGCCACGGCATAGTGGCAAAGGCGCGACGGGGCGTCGGCCGCCGATGTCACGGCGACGGTGCTGTTGTGCTGCACGACTGTCATTTTATGCCTGCAGTTTACGATATTCATTCGGTGTCTGCCCGACATTCTTCTTGAAAATGCGGTTGAAATGCTGGGAATACTGATAACCCAATTCATACGAAATCTCGCTGATGGTCTTTTCTGAACCGAGCAGCAGCTCCTTTGCGAGCGCAATTATTTTGTCCTGTATGTATTCCTGCGCCGTCTTTCCTGTCTCCTTCTTAATCAAATCGCCGAAGTAGTTTGGCGACAGACACACCTTGTCGGCAAAAAACTTCACCGACGGCAGCCCCTCCGACTGCGTGCGTCCGCTTGCGAAATACTCGTCGAGAAGCGTTTCAAACTGCGCAAGGACTCCGTGGTTGACAACGGAACGAGTCTCAAACTGCCGGGCATAGAAACGCATGCAGTAGTCGAGCAGCAACTCGATGTTGCGCGCAATCAGGCGACGGCTGAACTTGTCGATGGGTCGCTCGATTTCCGTCGCTATCTGGTCAAGACAGTTGCTGAACAGCACCTTCTCCTCGTCGCTGAGATGCAGCGCCTCAGCCGAAGAGTAGTCGAAAAACGAATAGTTCTTGATGCCCTGCCCCAACGACGTGCCCCGTATAAGGTCGGGATGGAAAAGCAGTCCGCGAGCTTTCGGCTTGAATCCCGGCTCCATATTGACTTCGACCACCTGTCCCGGAGCGAAACTTGTGACCGTGCCTTCCTGATAGTCGTAGGTCTGGCGCCCGTAGCGGATGTCGCCGCAGCGCGTCTGTTTCAGAAACAGGGCATATATGCCGTAATTCATTGTGAAATGGGAGGGAAAACGTGTGGCGTCGGCAAGGTCGACAACAGCCACCAACGGATGGCGTGTTTCCAGTCCGAACAAACTGTTGTAACTGTCTATCGTGTTGATTTGAAGGATTTCCGTATCCATAAGGCAGACTGTTTTTTTGTTACTGCAAAAATAAACATATTTGCCTTCTGCGTCAAGACGGACGCGGAAGAATCCGTAAAAAGGTTACTACAATCCACGCATCGGGCACACCCGCAGCGTCGTCACTTTCCTCCGTTCAGACGGTAGAGCATCGAGCGGAGATGCTCGGTTGGATTCAGACGGTATGCCATGCCGAGATATTTCCGGGCCTCGTCGGCCTCCGGTGAAGAATGCGCAAGCTTGCGTGTGTCGAATTCCGAGAAATAGTAGACCCCGATGTTGAGCATCGCGTCGACATCCTTCGGATTGAGACCGATTATGCGCTTGTAGACAGCCACCGCCTCATCGTAGCGGTCGAGCAGCATGTATCCGCGCGCCTTGATGCGGAGCATCGACGGATCGTCGGGGTTGACGGCAAGCAACGTGTCGCTCATCTCAATCATTTTCTCGGCATTGTTGCGCGAATCATACAGCCGCGCCAGCCGGATGTTGATGTTGCGTTTCAGCCACGGCTGTTTTTCCTTTACGAGAATCATGAAATCCTCAAGGATGGCGGGGCGTCCGATTTCAAACGCCGATATTCTCACTTCGTCAAACAAACTGTCGAGCGGCAGCGCGTATCTTTGCGTTGCCTCGAGCAGCTCCATCTGCTCTTCGGGATTGCTGATTGCGCCATAGACAGTCACCGAGCGTCCGTAGGTCTGCATGTCGGTAGGCTCGCGCTCCAGAATGGCGCGAAACATAGCGAGAGCGTTCGCCCATTCCTCATGCTGATAGAATCGGTCGGCCTTTTCCCGTATTGTCGACAAACTCACCTCTGCCGCCGCCGGCATCGAGAAGACAATCACGCAAACAACGGCGAGTAAAAATCTAAAAAATTTGTTGTCCATAGCAATAATCGTTGCCAAAAATTTGTTGTTAACGACAAAGTAACTAAATTTGTGAAGAAGAACAAAATAAAGAATCAAAATAAATGAGAACAAGTTATAAGAGAATCCTGCTGAAACTTAGCGGAGAGTCGCTGATGGGCGCTCAAGGCTATGGCATCGACCCCGTGCGCGTGGGCGATTATGCCGAGCAAATCAAGGAGTTGGCGCAAGCCGGAGTTGAGATTGCCATCGTGATTGGAGGAGGCAACATCTTCCGCGGACTGGCAGGCGCGGCCAAAGGCGTTGACCGCGTGAAAGGCGACCAGATGGGTATGCTTGCCACTGTGATCAACTCTCTCGCCCTATGCTCCGCCCTTGAAAAGATAGGACAGCCGGCACAGGTGTTCACCGCCGTGAATATGTTCCCGATCGGCGAACACTACAGCAAGTGGAAAGCCATAGACGCTATGAAGGCAGGCAAGGTGTCGATAATTTCGTGCGGCACGGGCAACCCGTTCTTCACCACCGACACAGGCTCGGCTCTGCGAGGCATCGAGGTGGAGGCAGACGTGATGCTCAAAGGCACACGTGTGGACGGCATCTACACCGCCGACCCTGAAAAAGACCCTACCGCCAAGAAGTTTACCGAAATCACCTACGATGAGATCTACGAGCGCGGCTTGAAGGTGATGGACCTCACGGCAACCGTGATGTGCAAGGAGAACAATCTGCCGATCGTGGTGTTTGACATGGACACCAAAGGCAACCTCAAGAAAGTGATTGAGGGAGAGCCTATCGGCACATTGGTTTATCAGAAATAAAAATTTAAAAACAATAAAACAACAATCAAAAATGAACGACGTCAACACTTACATCAAGCCTGCTGAGGAAAAGATGGAGATGGCGGTTGAGTATCTCGACGAGACACTCGCCCACATCCGTGCCGGCAAGGCCAACCCAAAAATTCTCGACGGTGTCAAAGTGGATTATTACGGAAGCGCTGCGCCGGTTTCCAATGTGGCAAACATCTCAGTGCCCGACGCACGCACAATCGTGATTACCCCGTGGGAGAAATCAATGTTTAAGGAGATTGAGAAAGCCATCATCAATTCTGAGATAGGAATCACTCCGGAAAACAACGGTGAGGTGATACGCCTGTCGATTCCTCCATTGACCGAAGAGCGCCGCAAGGCTCTTGTAAAGCAGTCGAAGGGAGAGGCCGAGCAAGCCAAGATTTCTGTGCGCAACGCCCGCCGCGACGCAATCGACGGTCTGAAGAAAGCCGTGAAAAACGGTATGCCTGAAGATGTCGAGAAAGACGCAGAGGCAAAAGTGCAGAAAATCCACGACAACTATATGAAGAAAATCGACGAGGTTTTCGCTGCAAAGGAAAAGGAAATCCTCACAGTGTAATATAGGTGTCAATCAATCAGATACTATAAAATCGGACGCTGACCATGAAATCTGTTTCAGGGCAGTGTCCGAGTTTTTTCTAATCAGCAACAATCAACAAAGATTTCAATGAAAAAGAAATTGTTATTCGTGCTTTTCGCCGTGCTGACACTTGCTGTGGGAGCAACGGCCGCCACTTCATCTGTGATAGAACGCACAGGCAAAAGCATCAAGAAAGAGCGCACTGCGCCTGCCCGTCAGGTTGCCAAAGCCGACGCCGACAAGTCGCCGACGGTCTACGGATGGCTGCGCTATGTGGAGCATGCGCCGAGCGACCAGCAGTATGGTGTTTGCCGCTTCAATGCCGGCGACCCATCGACGGTCGACGTGCTGTTTCCGTTTGACGCAGAGCATCAAGCATGCGCCGGTGCGGCAGCCAACGGTGTCTACTACGTTTACCGCTACACTCCGGGCGACTATGCCGCGCCTGTTGATTTCGGCACGGTGAACCTGACAACCGGAGCGTTTACCCGAATCGCCGACTACAGCCGCCTGAACGCATTATTTGCCGACATGACGTTCGACTATTCGACCCAGACCATGTATGCCCTTGCAAACGTGGGCTCGTCTACGGTGTCGACGCTTGTAACCGTAAACCTCACAAACGGCGATGTGCAGAATGTGGCAACGCTCGCCGAGAAGTTTGTGGCTCTTGCATGCTCCTACGACGGACAGCTGTATGCCATAAAGGGCGACGACGGATATCTCTACAAGATAAACAAGACAAACGGCGACCTCGAGTCGATTGGCTACACTTTTGAGGAGCCGGCGGAATATTTCCAGTCAATGGAGTTCGACCACAGCACCGAAACGCTGTATTGGGCAGCCAACACAATCTACGAGGAGGGATTCCTGACGGTTGTGAACATTGCCAACGGCAACTCTGAACGCACCGGCACAATCAGCGAAAACGCGCAGGTGTGGGTCTCCACATCCCGTTTGTGCGCACTGCCGACAAGGCTCCAGCCGCCGTCGAGGGGCTGACTGTCACTCCGGCTGCCGAGGGCGCGCTGAGCGCAACGCTTTCGTGGACAAACCCTACTCAGACTTACGACAAGAAGGGCAACACTAAGATAACCCGCGTCGACATCTTCCGCGACAACTCTTTGGCGGGCTCCGTGACCGACGCCGCTCCTGGCGCGCAGTCGTCATGGACCGACGCGAATGTGCCTACAAGCGGCCGCCACGAATACAAAGTGTTTGCCGTAAATGCCGAGGGCAACGGCGAGCCTGCGGAACAGACCGCATACATCGGACACGACACGCCGGTGGCTCCTACAGGGGCAACCGTGTCGAAGATTGACGACACTACGCTTAAAGTGGAGTGGACGGCGCCGACTGCCGGACAAAACGGCGGATGGATTGACCAGGCGTCGCTGCGCTACCGCGTGAAGCGACTGACCGACGGCTCTATGGTCGCTGAAAATCTGACTGCTACGTCATGCACCGACACCGTCGATAAACTGGACACTTATTCTTACGAAATCGAGGCTTACACTGCCGACGGCAATGGCGGAAAGGCGAAAACCAACGGGGTGGCTGCCGGTCCGGCAATCACCGTGCCCTACACCTGCTCGTTCAAGACCGACGGCGATTTCGGATTGTGGACGGTGATTGACGCCAACGACGACCACTACACTTGGGCGCGCGAGACTACGCTTGCCGCCGCCAAATATTATGCCAACGAGGATTATGAGACATCTGCCGACGACTGGTTGATTTCTTCGCCAATCGCCTTGAACGCCGGAGTGCAGTATCGTCTGCGCTTCAACGCAAAATCCTACGACGAGTCATACCCCGAACACGTGGCAGTGTATCTCGGTCAGGGCAAGACAGTGGAGGCTATGACAACCAAACTCGGCGACTTCGAGGTGGCAACCTACGACATGCAGCAGTATGAGGTGACATTCCCGGCAATTGCCGCCGACGGCAACTACAACATCGGTTTCTACTGCCATTCGCAGGCTCCCAACGGATATATTCTCTATGTCACCGACGTGGAGCTCACGGCAGTGACAAACGGTGTGCTGAAGGGCACGGTGACCGACGGCACCAACCCTATCGGGAATGCGGTGGTGTATATCGAGAGTCTTAAGATTTCAAGTATCACCGAAGCCGACGGCTCGTTTGACTTCGGTGAAATCGAAGCCGGCGAATATGACGTCCTCATTCAAGCCGACGGCTATACATCAAAAACTATAAAGGTCAAGATTGAGGCGGGCAAGACAACCATCCTGCCGGTTGAGATTCAGAAATTGCGCAATGTGGACATCAGCGGACGCCTCGTGAGCGAGGACGGCAACCCGATTGAGGGAGGCTCCGTCACCGCCAAGGGCTACTCTACCGTCACGACGGTTTCTGCCGCCGACGGCACATTCTCTTTCCAACAACTGCCTGCCATCGACAAAGTGACAATCAGCATCCACCGCTACATGATGGACGACGCAGAGAAAGAAATCGTCTTGACAGAGTCAAACACCGTCGCTCTCGGCGATGTGGCTATGACAGCAAAACGCCTGTCGCCTGCGAAAGTCACTGTAACGTCGACCAAGAGCGTTGCAAACGTGGCTTGGGAAACGCCTGCTGACTTCACCGAATATCGCCACGACAGCGGCATCTACGACGGTCGTCTCGGCAACATCAACGGCACGAAAAACAGCGTTTATGGAGCCGTTTACCGCACTCCGGCAATTCTGTCGTCGATGTCGTGGTTTACCGACAAATACCTGCAGGAGCATAAGTCTGTCAACATCTTTGTGTTCGACCTCGACACCGACGGCAATCCCACCTCAACCGTGCTGTTCAGCCGCGAGAACGTTGCCAACGTCGACAATGAGTGGAACACGTTTGTGTTCCCGACCGAGCTGACGGCACCGCGCGGATATATGCTTGCAATAAGCGCCGAGGGACATGCCGGACTGGGCATCGCCAAGGCTACCGATGAATATCCGTTCGCAGAGCGCGAAAGCTGCTTCAGCGACGACTATAAGACTGGTGTATTCACCTATGTCGAGGAGCACAACATCAACCGTCCGCTCATGATCCGCGCCACCGGCGTGGCTGTAGCCGACGCCGGGCTGCCTCAGGTGGCTGCTCCGAAATATGAGGTGTACCGCCTTGCCGACACCGACGCCGACGACCAGACAAAATGGACAAAACTCTCCGATGCGCCATTGGCTGAACGCTCTCTTGCCGACGCGCAATGGGCTACGCTCCCTTATGGTGGCTACCGCTATGCCGTAAAGGCCGTGTATGGCGACAACGACGTTTCTGACGCGCGTCTATCGGCTGTGGAATACTGCAACATGACGTTGCCGCTCAACGTTGCCGTAAGCACATCCACTCCTACAAACGAAGCTGACGGCGCCGCTGTGGCTCTGAAGGGTCAGACGTTTGGAAACGAGTATACCGGAACCGTGGGCGCCGACGGCAAACTGTCGCTTGGCGAGATTTGGCGCGACGTGTACAAGGTGACGGTAAGCAAGCCCGGATTTACGACATTTGCCACCGAGCACGACGCCACAAAGGGCGAGACAGCGACTGTCAACGCCGTTCTTGACGAATACCGCGTGGATCCGTTCGGACTCGAGGTGTCGAAGACAAGCACTGCGGGCCAGCGCAAGTTTGTATGGAACACGCCGAACTATCTGTTTGACGACTTTGAAGGCCATGAGGCATTCGCCGTCAACTCGCCGGGAACCATCGGCTGGACATATATCGACGACAGCCACACTGCCACAATTCCTATCGACGGCGTGAATTATCCTAACGCCGGCGCGGAAATGGCATTCCAGGTGTTCAATCCGTATGAGACCGACCCTGTGCTCGGAGTAATCAACGAGGGCATCCGTCCGCACAGCGGAAAGCAGTTCCTCGCTTCGTTTGCAAAGGAAAACAGCAGCGTCTACAACAACGACTTCATCATTTCCCCCGAATTGTCGTTTGCAAAGGATTTCACATTGAAATTCTTCGCAAAGAGCTTCAACGAAGACTACGGCCGCGAGAAGATGAACGCAGGATACTCGACAACAGGCAAAGCCGCCGACAATTTCACATGGCTCAACGGCGAGAACCCTGTGGAGCTCCCAATGGGCGAATGGACAGAGTATCGCTACACTGTGCCTGCCGAAGCAAAATATGTGGCTATCAACTGCGTTTCCGACTATCTGCTGTTCATGATGGTCGACGATGTGTTTGTCGGCTACGAGCTGCCTGACGGCGTTGATCCCGACAACATCCGTGGCGACCTCAAATTTGAGGTTTACCTCGACGGCAACAAGGTGGCGGAACAGGCTGAACGCTCGTTTACATTCGACAAGCTGCAGAACGGCACACACCGCGCCGGCGTGAAAGCGTTGTTCCACACGGAGGCTTCTCCGCTGGTTGAAACAGAGTTTGTCGTAACCGACGGCTCTGCGGTAAGCGTTGTGGCAAACGGCTCAAACCGCGTGTACCCGAACCCGACGACAGGCATCCTCAACATCGACGGTGCCTACGACCGTGTTGACGTGCTCAATGTGGCTGGTGCCGTTGTGGCTCGCTTCGGCAACGACAGCACAATCGACATCGCAGGAAATCCTGAAGGCGTATACATCGTGCGCGTCGTTTCTGGTGAAAACGTGACGACAACCAAAGTGATTTTGAAAAAATAAAATCCACCGAACATCAAAGAAAAGGCTGTATCTCAACGAGATGCAGCTTTTTTTGCTATCTCTCCTTCATTTATGCACAAAAATTTTATCAAAAAAATTTGCACAGTAATAAAATTTGCAATACCTTTGCACTCGCAAACAAACGCAAGGTGCCATAGCTCAGTTGGTAGAGCAAAGGACTGAAAATCCTTGTGTCCCCGGTTCGATTCCTGGTGGCACCACGCAAAAGAGAGTATCACGAAAGTGATGCTCTCTTTTTTTGACTCATCCGCGGTGGCGAGGCGATAGCGCAGCATACGAGTGAGCGCCGCCGCCGACATAGGCATGCACTCCGACTCTTCATCGCCCGAATCTTGGCTCAGTAGAAATTTAGTTGGGATAAATTTCTACTGACCCCAATCTCCTGCTTCGTCTTGTCCGTTACTTCTTGCCCGATTATCTTCAATGAACTTGGAGCTACGCCAAAAATCAGCCAGCCTCCTTCAGTATTCAAGAAAGCACATGCCGAGTGCATACCGTCCTTCAACTCGCCGGTAGTCTTCTTCAGTTCCAGAGTCCGCAACTCATCGGATGCTATCAGTTTCTTTATATCGTCAATTGTCATTGTTTCTACTTTTCTATTTTGAAATTTGTGGTAATGGTCCACAAAACGTTTTGTTAACAACTCTATCTCGCATTAACTTCATATCCGTAAAATTACGGCATATATTTTGCACTATCTCCAAATAGTTGTCTGAACCATCATCTTTTTGATAATAATAAGGCTTTATAGAAACACAGTTTTGATGTTCAAACAATGTATTTAGTAGCGTTCTGTCAGAGTTACCACAAGAATGCCCCATAATATAAACTTGATATGGAGCGGATTCTATGAATTGTAGCAAGTTGCGATAATTGTTAGACTCTAAATATTTTATGGACTTGATGTTTCTTAAACACTCATTATCTGATTGCTTAAGGAAATTTTTATAATCATCATCAAGCTCATCGCCATAACCAAATATTATGCTACTAGGATTATTTAAATCTCCATGAATATGATTTGTCGATGTAACTTTCAGATTCCCATATTTATCTGCTACATCAGTATAATTAAAATTAAGCAGCATAATATTCTCGGGAATTATTAAATCTTTTAGATAAATTTCTTCTATCTCTGATGAGTGTACAAATTTCTTTCTGAGCTGTTTAATATCCTCTTCCATAAAGTGCCTATCGGAGCCTTCATAACCATATCTACAAAGTAACAGTTGGTACGCATTGTCTTGTTGGATTAAATAATCTACGTAGTCATAATAAACCTGTAATTGTGAAAGACTAACATCATCTTTACGAATACTTCCATAAATTTGACGTTGTATCTCCATATTGCACTTTATATTATCTATTGTGATAGAAGAAAGATATTGAGCTAAAAGTTTCTGAATATAATGTAATTGCTTATTGAGCTCAGAAATTGTATAGGTACAGCTGTCTGGATTTATAATTGCATTCCCTAATAAGGCATAGTACTCTTTTTCTATGTCAACCCATCCTTTAGTTTCAATGGAAGTGCATATATTCTTGAAAAAAGGAGAAAATGAGACTTCAAAAGATTCAGGAGCATTGGTAATGCTATCAATAACTTCTTTACCGGATGGCTTATTAAAAAATTTTGGAAGATTGAATGCAAAGACATTCCAACAGCGATTGTAATTATTTGAAGTCATTTTGATAGAACAAAGGCAATCTTCCGATATAGGCGTAAGATTGCCTGCAAAAGAATTAACTCGTTTCTCCCAATACCAATTTATAAAATCTTCATATCTAGTCGGAAGTCCATGTGCCAAGTCAAAACCATTACCAATAAGTATAATTCTGTTCATATCTTTATTTATTTAGAAAAATCATACTTTGAAAAGAATGCCGACAATGAAGAATCTGGTTTTGGTACATCCGATAGTTTTTTCTCAATATCATTCCAATGAAAAGAATTATCACAAGCAGTATTAAGTTCAGTTAAATCAATCAAGATTTGTGATATCAACCGTATAATTTCTTTGTTGAGAACATTTAAAGCCTTTTGTGTATTCGGTGATGCGGATGTAATAACTGCATTAGATTCTCCTTTTCTCAAAGCATCCGATTTATCTGTATTAATTGCCATAGGTAAATAGATACAGTCACAGGCCAATGAATCTAATTGGTTTATCTCTGTAGAAAATAGACGTGTGATTATCCTTTTTATCGCCCGTGAACGATTAGAAGGAAAAAAAGGATTATAATCCAATGATCGCAATGATGGTGTTATTTGTTTTATTGTATTTGATAAATAGTTCAATAAATTATCAGACACAAGCTCCTTATTGTAAAGAAGATTAGTGATATTTGTATTCGCCGCTTGTAGCTGGCCATATATAAATGCTAATTGCGAAAAGAAAAATTGTTCAATGGATTTCTTCATTTGAATAAAGCGATAAACTTCGGTAGCAATTACCACCAAGATACTCGCAAATGCGCCACTGAAACAAGTGAATAGGAAGTTGTTTGATATAAGTCGTGTATTAATCGCACAAAATCCTATTTCCATGTTTATAGAAATTGTATAAGATATCGCTAAGCATAATATACAAAGGATAATCAAATAAATAATAGTATGTTTTAATTGTGTCATATTACGGTTCCGCTACCATTGATGAATAAGAGTCATTATCAATAACATAAGGACGAGGCCGGCTGTGCCGTTTGAAACTTTCAGCCTGTTCCAAAATCTCCTTGAATACCTCATCACGAATTTTAGGTGGATATCCTGCACGAGCCAACAGGACAATTACATTCATCTTCAATGTCGCCCGAAGGTCAGGACGGTTTAACCAATCTGACACATCCGACTGTTCCTCTACCATCGTTTTAATTTGCTTAGCCAACTCTGTCAATGTCTCATCTGGAAAGTTTTCAATGAACTCATATTTTGTCGCCACTGATTTCAGAATATCAAAGAAAGCCTTTTCTTCAAATGACAATCCTATAGAATTGCCGGCAGTGCGTTCGCTTGCTACATCCTCCATAAGCCTTACCATCTCGCCAACGACATCATCAATCACATCGTTGGCAAGTGCGGCATCGTCTGAACGGTCATTGTATTTTTTGACAATATCCTCCAAGCGTTTCGTGAAGTCTATGCCTTTTTGCCTATTAACTTTTCGTAGCGACTCAATTACCTGTTTCAAAAGTTGCTCCATCAGCTTGACTTTGGTGTTCTTATATGGTATTTGGTCAAGGCGTTTCATGTATTCCGCTGAAAGAAGATCTATTTCTTCATCGGCTGCAACGCCGATTTTAGTCACTTCTTCCACCGCTTCGGACATCAAGGCATCTTTTAGCATTTCGCTCACACGCTTATTCATATTGGCAGCATCAGGTGCGTTTCCTCTCGTCAATTTAAAAATTATGGAACGGATGGCCAACATAAAATGAATGTCGTTGTCTTCCGTTTTTGCCAAATGTTCCGAGTTACAGCATATATCATACGCACCTTTCATCTTTTTACAATGTCGCATAAAACGAGTTTCAAGTTCTTTGGTATGTTGAATGTATTCCGCTCCCGTTTGAAGAATGTCTAACTGTTCAAGAGGCGTTCCAATGAAATAGCCAGACCAGTTAAAAGCATGAAACATCCGCTTAATCACATCCAATTCGTCCTTAACCACTTTTACCGCTTCTTCAACAGTTTCGAGGTCCGGACCATCGACTTCTCCATTTCCGCCATATTGATGAAGCGCCTCATTCATCTGCCGCTTTATGCCGAGATAATCAACCACAAGCCCTTTCTCTTTTCCGGGATAAACACGATTAACACGAGATATGGTCTGAATCAACGTGTGCATTTGTAAAGGTTTGAAGCAGTACATCGTATCAAGGCTCGGTACGTCAAAGCCAGTTATCCACATATCCACAACAATCGCAATCTTAAAATTGCTTTTCTCTTCTTTGAACTGTTTGTCCAACGTTTTCCGGTATTCATCATTGCCGAGCAGATTATAAAGTTCGTCAGAATCATTATCCTTGTCGCGAGTGATGACCATAGCAATACGCGGCATCGGCTTGATTTCTTTGCGTTCCTTCTCCGAAAGAGTTTCCCCTTCGATACATTCTTTGCTTTCCGCCCATTCCGGACGCAAACGGATAATCGCCTGATAGAGGTTCCAAGCAATGGAACGACTGCTGCATACTATCATAGCTTTACCCAACACCGTCGAACCTTCTTCGATTCGCTTTTCGTAGTGTTCCACCATATCTTGGGCAATCTTGGCAAGCAAATCTGGGTCATTGAGGATATTATCCATCCTCGTCATCCGTTTCTTGCTTTCTTCTATCTGATAATCGCTTGCACCCTCGGATTCGCATTGTTCATAAAACAGCTCAATTTCTTTAACTTTATCCGAATCAATCATAACCTTTGCTGCACGGCTTTCATAAACGATCTTACGCGTAATCTCATCCGTAACCGCTTCGGTCATGGTATAGCGGTCTACAATCGGACCAAACACATCCAGCGTATTGTCGAGCGGTGTTCCGGTAAATCCCACATATGTGGCATTCGGAAGAGAATCGCGCAGATACTTGGCAAAACCATAATGATGCTTTACACCATTTTCCGTGATAGTTGTTTTCTGCCCTAAACCGGCTTGTGAACGATGAGCCTCATCGGATATACAGATAATGTTTGCACGATTGCTCAATAAGCCTGTGCTTTCCTCGAATTTCTGAATCGTTGTCAGATAAACGCCTCCGGCAGTACGCTTTTCAAGGTGTTCTTTAAGTTTCTCCCGACTTTCTACTTGAACGATTGTCTTGTCTCCAATGAATTTGGTAGCATTTAAAAACGACTTAGACAACTGATCATCAAGGTCTGTACGGTCTGTTATCAGAACAATGGTAGGACTGCTCAATTTTTTGGAGCGCATCAGTTGACGTGCAAGAAATAACATGGTGTACGACTTACCGCACCCTGTAGCTCCGAAGTATGTGCCCCCTTTTCCATCACCATCCGGATTCAATCGCGAATGTTTCAGTATGTTGTCATAGAGCAATGTGGTAGCAAAATACTGAGGATAGCGACATACGATTTTATCCTCTGCCTTCGGTGTATCAGGCAGGAATATGAAATTATGTACTACATCCAGCAGGCGTTCCTTCCTGAACAAGCCGTGCATCATGGTGAACATCGTATCAAAAGCGCCATCAAGTACGGAGTCTGTAGCCTCTGCCTTATGCCAGCCATAGAAAAATTCGTATGGAGCAAAGAGCGAACCAATTTTATTGTTCACGCCATCGCTGATGACTACAAAGGCATTATAACGGAATAGCTTAGGAATATCTCGTCGATAACGGTTAGTCAGTTGCTTGTAAGCATTCTCAATCGTGGTATTTTGCTTGATGGCATTCTTAAATTCAAGCACCACCAAAGGCAGACCATTAGCGAATACAATACCGTCAGGAATGCGATGATGTTCTCCTTCAATGACAAACTGATTGACGAACTTGAAGGTGTTATTCCCAATCTCTGCATAATCAACAGGACACACATACAGGTTTGGCAGTTCTGGATTGGTACGTTTCAACGAAAAGCCCTCTTGCAGAAGTCGCAAAGCTTCTACATTTTCAGCATATACGCCTCCACCTTCCGAAGTCTCCAACTTAGCGATAGCCCGATTGATTTCATCTTCGGTTATTCCTTCTGTCTTATATCTTTTCTGCAAGAAATGGCGCAAATCATCGTAGAGAATAACATCTCGTGTGTCACGAGTGATATTCTCTCCATGTACATAGTCATAACCCTCATTTTTAAAGAGTTCTACAAACGCTTGTTCTAATTGTGCTTCGTTGAATGCTGCCATAGATGTTATTTTTCAAAAAGTTTCCTTCCTTTGTCTGTCAACTGGTATTTCTGTTTAGCACTTGTCGGTTTATCCGGCAATGTTCTTTCTATGTATCCAAGTGAAATAAGAGGAAGGAGAATTTTTCGTTTTAGTTCGTAAGTTTCCCCATAATCTATAGTTGAATTCAGAGCTTTGGCTCCCAAAGGCTCATCTTTCAATATACATAGAAGATCGATTGTCGATTGTGATAATTTAGGCACATTAGGGATGAACTTAGACTTATCCCAGACTTGAACAAACATTTGTTCAAGTATTTGTTCAAGCTCTTTCTTTTTAGATATAATGCTTTGATACACAAACTCTTGAACTTGAACAAATGATTGTCCAAGTATTTGTTCAAGTCTATGGTTTTGAGATCCGTTTCGAGTAACCGCTGTTATATTTCCCTCAAATTGCGCATGACACGGTATTGTCAACTGAAAGAAAGTTCTATTCTCATCTGTTTCAATCGTTGCTTCAGAGGAACCGTTAAGTCTTAAATGCTTCTGAATAGTCGGTATTCCTGTTGCACGTCCTTCTGAAAGGTTAAGCTCCTTCAAAAAGTCACCCAAACGGCGATTCCTGTATTTGCGTGTTTTCAATCTTCGTGCTTTCCTTATAGCCTCATCACTTATTGATCTATCCGGACCTGCATGACTCAGTATTTCCACTCTGTCAGGTTCGATGGTTATTTCAACAGGTTCACGTTCTTGATAATTACGATGATAAAAAGCGTTCACTACTCCTTCTTCAAATGCCTGATAAGGATAGTTGGTTATTTTTATTGATTCCGCTCTGTCTTGAGGCTTTATTATTTTTTGCTTTATCACATTTAATTTTAGATACGACAATGTTTCCCTGATTATATACGGAATCGGTCCGGTTATAGTCGGTACTTCAATCATTTCGTCAGGGTTTTCCTCGCTTCCTTCAGGGAATATTACAATCTCTGCCTGAGTAACAGGGAAGAATTTCTCCGGATGCGGACTAAACATCATCGCAGCCACATTTTTGATGATACGGTCTTCCGTTGATCCTGTTAACAATTCCATTGCATCAAGAGTATCAATCAGCCTTGCTGCATCAAATGTTTGAACAAGCTTACTGCCTATTCTTTTCAGATGGTCAAATACCAAAACCGGAGAAATGTCATCAATTGAAATATTTGGATTGCCCCTTTCATCAAATGGAGTGTTGTTCGCCATGTCAAACAATTCATTCAGTATTTCGCCCTTGGCTTCAATGGAAGAAGACTTGCTGCGTATATAGTATTTTGGAGTAGACACTTGCTTGGCAACAACATTTTCAGGAACGCTATACGGTCGGTTATTACGCGCCGGTGCCCATATCGCCAATATGTATTTATTGTCTATTTCCACAATCTCTGTACGTGTCACATAAGCCGGTTTGATTTTTGCATCATAACCAACCATGTCTTTCATGATTCTATCAAGAGATTCAAGAGGCAGTCCCTCTACAGGACGCTTAGCTATACCATTGGCATCCTGTTCTACGCCAACAAGGATATAACCTCCGCCAAGGTTCTCAAAATCATTGGCAAACGCACATATAGAGTGGTAAATGTCAGACGGATTCCAGCCACGCTTGAATTCTATCCTGTTTGACTCAACTCTGCGCTTGCAGAGAAGGTCTTCTATATTTATTTGAAAAGCCATAGTATTACAAATTAAAAAGTTTTGAGAGATATAACGAAAGAAGTCCTTCAAGTTTAACAATCTCAGATGAATAACTTATTTTTGTTTTCAAAAATTTCGATAAGGGCTCATAGGTTGACTTAGTATCGGCAATGATAATTGGTTGAGCACAGATTAAATCTTGACTAAGATTTTCTTGTGCACCACCATTAGCCAAACGCTTAATTTCTTTTTGATAAGTCAGACAATGATAGTACAAATACGCAGATTCTTCATATGAATTGGTAATCATATTGCAACAAGCCTGATTGGTCGTTGTCGAACATGCCAGATAAGCGACTTGCGAAGCTGTGGCTCCATACATCGCCATTACCACAGCACCTTCTGGGATAAGTTTTGCCGAGCTTCCATTCAGACCATCCTCGCTTATATATTCTTCTGTATCAAAAACTACATTATTAGCAACCTCACCAGACTTTAACCAACGATATTGATGGTTATCCCAAAATTTTGGATTTGAACGGCTTGGGGTTCCACCCGACTTTGTTTCCTTACAAAATTCACCTATTGTACCCATTCGCCATCCATCTGGTAAATTTTCAGGGTCAATATCATCCACAAACATTTTGCGGTAAATTGTTTGGGCGGTTGCTTCAAGCGTAGCTATCAGGCGACGGTTGTTTTCAATCCGTTGCTTTATAGCCTGATATTCGGCTACAATCTTTCGTTGTTCATCGATCGAAGGAACTGGCAACAAGACTTCGCACATTTCACTCCATTCAAAAACTTCACGTGCCGAGCCATGCGATTTAAAACGGGCATATCTATCGAACTCAGGACGGCGAAACCACATCATCAGGTATTCAGGCAATAATTCCATTTCGTTTGTTATCTCAAAGACTGTATATATCGCAGAAACTATCGCCTTGCCTTGACCGCCTAATAATGCAATCGCAATTTTATCTCCTCGACGTGATGTGTCAGCTATGTATACAAATTGACTAGGAGCAACAACTTTATAATTGCTCATGTCCGTGCCAATTGTATTGGCTATTGAGGGTATAAATTGTTTGTTTACACTTAGTCCCAGTAACCTTTCCACCGCCAAGTCCCGATTGCGCACATCCACCTGCCGGATATAGTCCCCCAGCCGCTTATAATTTGATTTCATATCCCAGCGATTTAAAGACATTAAGCACTACTTCTCTGCTTTCAGCCTCTTGCCTAAGGATGTCGGCAAGTTCCGATTGGAGTTCCTTCATCCGTGTGTCGTAATCCACCGATTCATCCCGATTGACAAATTCGATGTATTTAGAAGGTACCAGCGAGAACCCCTTGTCTGCTATTCCACCTTCTTCATCCATGCTTACCGATTTGCAGAACTCAGGCATATCAGTATAAGTTTCAGTATGTCCTTCTCGTTGCCAATTGTGATAAGTATCGGCTACTTTACGAATATTCTCATCGGTGAAACGCACATATTTCTTTTCAAAGGGTTCGCCCATCTGGCGCATATCGATGAAAAGTATCTCCTTTTCACGGTCACGATAATGTATTTCTTCTTCATTACGATAGACTACACGAGCTTTCTTGTTCGCATTAAGAATCCAAAGCGTAACAGATATATCAGTAGAGTAAAAAAGGTTTCGAGGCAGTATTACAATTGCTTCCACCAATCCGCGTTCAATCATCTTGCGACGGATTTCTCCTTCTGTACCATCGGCACTCAGCGCACCGTTGGCCAAAATGAAACCTGCCACACCGTTGGACGAGAGTTTGCTCACCATATTGAGAATCCAAGCATAGTTGGCATTAGAGGTAGGCGGCACGTCATAACCATCCCAACGAGGATCGTCCGTCAGTTGATTGTCCGCTCTCCAGTCTTTTTGGTTGAACGGAGGATTAGCCATAATGAAATCGGCTTTCAAATCTTTGTGACGGTCATCGGTAAAGGTGTTGGCGGCATAATCGCCCAAGTCGGCTGCGATACCACGAATAGCAAGGTTCATCTTGGCCAGTTTAAAAGTGGTCTTGGTATATTCCTGTCCGTACACCGACACCTTGCGACGATTGCCATGATGACTCTCCACAAACTTCATCGACTGCACAAACATACCGCCCGAACCGCAACAAGGGTCGTAGATTTTACCTTCGTAAGGTTCAATCATTTCGGCTATCAAATTGACTATCGTTTTGGGCGTATAAAATTCCCCCTTACCCTTTCCTTCCTTTATGGCAAACTTTGAAAGGAAGTATTCGTAAACGCGCCCTATGATGTCATTACCATCTGCCGATTCGAGTATGGAGTTAAAGCCATCAATCTTATCAAGTAGTGAACCAAGTTTTTCTGCTTCTATACCCAACGAACTATAGTAGTTGTTGGGTAATGCGCCACGCAAAGGCTTGTTTTCCTTCTCTATGTCAGAAAGAGCTTTATCTACAATAGATGCGATGTTGGGTTGCTTTGAATTTTCTTTAAGATACGGCCAACGGGCTGTTTCCGGCAAATAAAAAACATTCTTGGCCGCATAAAACTCCACATTATCCACAAAGTCTTCCAAACCCTCATTGACAATTTCCTGACGGCGTTTCTCAAAATGAAATCCTGCATACTTCAAAAATATCAATGACAGGACAACGTGTTTGTATTCGCTCGGTTCAATAGAACCACGCAGCGCATCACATGCTTTCCATAACACCTCTTCCATCGGAAGATTATCCTTCTTATTAGTCGCTTTCTTTGCCATAATCAATCGTTATTACCGCCATTGATAAGTTGGCGAGGGTCAACATTAAGTAAACTTGCAATCTTTACAAGCATATCAAGGGAGGGTTGCATCTTGTTGGAACACCACCGTGAAACGGTTGCTTCGTTCTTTCCTACCTGTTCAGCCAACCATTTCCCGGTCTTGCCGTTCTCAACTAACACAACTTTTAGCCTATTTATCTTTTGCGATTCCATACGTCTTGATTTTGCCTATTAATTACAATACTTTGATTTGTAACGCAAATATAGTGATAATACTCGGAAACGCCACATTGAGACTCAAAAAGTAGCATAAACGCCCATAAAACCAAGTATATTAGCTATATTTGCACTCAAAAGAGAAGGAAAACAAGCCAATGAACGACGAAAACAAAATAATACTCTATCAGGATGATAACGAGATAACTCGTGTGTCTGTGCGTTTTGCCGATGAAGATTTATGGTTGACACAGAATCAGTTGGCGAATATATATTGCACAACACAAGAGAATATCTCTATGCATATTAAGAATATATATGCAGATCACGAGCTAGATGAGAACCGAACTTATAAGAGATTCTTATTAGTTCGTCAGGAAGGCAACCGTCAGGTGAGACGCAACATTGACCATTACAACCTTGATATGGTTATCGCTTTGGGTTATCGTGTGCAGTCGCAAGTGGCAACTCGTTTTCGCCGTTGGGCGACACAGAGACTTCATGAGTATATCCAGAAAGGGTTTGCTATGGATGATGAACGATTAAAGCAAGGCGTTTCTTGACATCTTGAAAACAATCTCTTAAACGTCTGTCAATCTTTCGTTTAAGCATCGTCTCGTCGTTTTTCCAAGATTTTTTCTAATATTTGAAGCTGCTGCCGCCAAGGAACTCGCGCAAAAGGCTTGTGGCTGGGATTTGACGGTTGGGGATGGCGTTGAAGTAGCTGAGGAAACTGAGCAGACGGTATGCCTCGGCATATTCCGGCACGTTGTGCGGCACCTGCTTCAATATCGGCTCGGCAAAGTCCTTCATGACACCAAGCTCGAATATCAGCGATGAGTTAAACATTGCGTCGGCGTTCTCCTGATACGGGAATATCCATTTTCCTTCGCCACGGCGCACGCTCGGCCAACGGCGGATGGTGTCGAGCGCCGACGTGCCGCGATACTTGAAGTCGCGCACAATGCGGCGCAGCAGTCGGTTGTCGGTTGTCGGCACCCAGTTATGGTTGTCGATGTTGAGCGTTGTGAGCGCAGACACATACACCTTGTACTTCATCTCGTCGGGGATGCTTGCCGTCAGCTCTGGATTAAGTCCGTGGATGCCTTCCATCAGCAGTATCGAGTTGTCGTCGAGACGGAGCTTGTTGCCTTTGTATGTGCGTTTGCCTGTGGTGAAGTCATACGACGGCATCGCCACCTCCTTTCCGGCGATAAGGTCGGTCAGGTCTTTGTTGAACTGCTCGATGTCGAGAGCGTAGAGCGACTCATAGTCATAGTCGCCGTTCTCGTCGCGCGGCGTGTGCTCACGGTCTACGAAATAATTGTCGAGTGAAATCATCTGCGGGCGCACCAGATTGGCAAGCAGATGGATGGACAGGCGTTTGGTTGTGGTCGTTTTGCCCGACGACGACGGTCCTGCCACCAGCACCACGCGCGCGCCACCCTGTCGGAAACGTTCGGTGATCTGGTCGGCTATGGCTCCGATTTTCTTGTCGTGGATGGTCTCTGCCACGGCAATCAGCATGCCCACGTTGCTCTTGTCGGCGACGGCTTTGTTGAGCATGCCCACGCTGCCCACTCCCACCGTCTTGTTGAGCTTTATATAGTCGGTAAACGCCTTGAACAGTTTTGGCTGCGGATTAATCCCCGCAGGCTTCGTGCGGTCGCCGTCAAAGTCGGGCGGCAGCAGGAGCAGTCCGCTCTCGTAGGGCACAAGGTCGAACACCCCGACATAGGATGTCGACGGCACAAGGTCGCCATAGTAACTGTCTACAAACCCTTCAAGGCTGTAATATGTGGTGTAGAGGTCGGCGGCAGTTTCAAGCAGCGTCACCTTGTCAGCCATCCCGGCGTTGCGAAACAGCTTGATGACATCGGTCGTAAGCTTAGTGCTTCTGACAAACGGCACGTCGGCGGCAATTATTTCCTCCATGCGACGCTTCACGGCAGCGACAGTAGCGGCGTCGGCAGTCTGCCGGTCGATAGTGGCATAGTATCCGCCGGCGATGGAATGCTCTATGCACAGACTGGCGGCAGGATACAGGTCGTGGACTGCCTTGGCGAGCACCATGCAGAGCGAACGCACATACATGCGCTGTCCCGACGGATTGCCCTCATCGATGAAGTTCACCATCTTCGGCATAAAAAGCGGATAGTTGAGACCCTCGGTCTTGTGGTTGACGTGGGCGCAAATAGGCTTCACGCTGATTTCATCCTTTATGCGGTTGTACACGTCGAGCAGTGTCTCTCCGCCTTTGACATCCATATATTTGCCTGTGTTCTCACAGAAAATCTGTATCTTGTCGTTCATAGTCGATTCGCGTTTTAAAGTTCAGCGTAAAGTTACGCTTTCTGACGCGATTATCCAATAACAACCCTGTCACAATTTGTTTTTGAGCGACAAATGCACTAAGTTTGCAGACAGTATGGCTAACATCTATGACAACAGACGGATCTGGAAGACTGTGTTTCTGGCGGTGTCGCTGGTGCTTGTGGCTTTCTTCCTCCACATTTCCAACAACTTGGTCGACGACCTTGCCGACCAGGAACGCGAGCGTATGGAGATTTGGGCCAACGCCACAAAGGCGCTGACATCGGCTCAGTCGTCCGACATCGACTTCTATCTGAGCATCATAAAAAACAACAACAACATCCCGGTGCTGCTTGTCGACGACAACGACAACATCCTGATGTCGCGCAACTTCAAGATGCCCGAACCCGTCGACTCGCTGACGCCCGACCTGCTGTCGGACGCCAACCGCGCGTTTCTCGCCAAACGGCTCAAGGCTCTGAAAAAAACAAACAACCATATCCCAATCAAAATCGACGGCGCCACAACGCAACACATCTACTATGAGGACTCCACGCTGCTCACAAGCATGTCCTACCTGCCGCGCATCCAGATTGCCGTGATGATAATCTTCGTGATTATCGTATACCTTGCCGTGATGTCGACAAAAAAGGCAGAGCAGAACAAAGTGTGGGTCGGACTGTCGAAAGAAACCGCCCACCAGCTCGGCACGCCGATTTCATCGCTAATGGCATGGGTGCAGATGCTCGAGGCGTCGGGCGTTGACAAAGAGATTGTCGAGGATATGGACAAAGACGTGAACCGGCTGTCGATGATTGCCGACCGATTCTCGAAAATCGGCTCCAAGCCGGAAATGAAGCTGGAGCCCGTGTGCGAGTCGGTAAGGCAAGGACTTGACTATATGCGCGCACGCATCTCCACGAGTGTGGCACTGTCGGTCAACCTCCCCGACGACGACCGCAACGTGATGCTCTGCCGTCCGCTGTTCGCATGGGTGATTGAAAACCTGTGCAAGAACGCTGTCGACGCCATGCAGGGCAAGGGAAGTCTCAACGTGACCGCCGGCTACGACCACCGCACGGCATTCATCGAAGTGACCGACACCGGAAAAGGCATTGCCCGAAAAAACTTCAAGACGGTGTTCAGCCCCGGATTCACCACCAAGAAGCGCGGATGGGGACTCGGTCTGACGCTGGCGAAGCGTATAATTGAGGAATATCACGGCGGACGCATCTTCGTCAAGTGGTCGGAAATCGGCGCCGGAACCACGTTCCGCATCGAGCTGCCGATAAAATAGCGACAAAAGCTCTGAAATTTTTTTGTAGTATAGTCGGTTTTTGCGTACTTTTGCGCTGATAAAAAATCATTTTGTCATGGTTCGTAAATATGACTATCTCGTAATCGGGTCCGGAATAGCGGGAATGAGTTTCGCGCTGAAAGTGGCAGAGACAGGCCGTGTGGCGCTAATCTGCAAATCGGACATAGAAGAGGCCAACACTTTTTATGCACAAGGCGGTGTGGCTTCAGTGACAAATCTCAAAGTCGACAACTTCGACAAGCACATAGAAGACACTATGATTGCCGGCGACTGGCTCAGTGACCGCGCTGCCGTGGAGAAGGTGGTGAAAGGCGCTCCCGAACAAATCAACCAACTGCTCAAGTGGGGCGTTGATTTCGACCGCAAGGAAGACGGTGAGTTCGACCTGCACCGCGAGGGCGGACACTCGGAGTTCCGCATCCTGCACCACGCCGACAACACCGGCGCCGAAATCCAGCAGAGTCTCGTGCGCGCCCTCAAAAGTCACCCCAACATCGACGTGTTTGAGAATTTCTTCGCCGTTGAAATCATAACCCAGCATCATTTGGGTAAAATCGTGACGCGACGCACTCCCGACATCACTTGCTACGGAGCATATATCCTCAACCCCGAAACCGGAAAAGTGGAGACTTTCCTGTCGAAAGTGACAGTGATGGCAACCGGCGGCATCGGTCAGGTCTACACCACGACAACAAACCCGATGGTGGCAACCGGCGACGGCATCGCAATGGTGTACCGCGCAAAAGGTACCGTAAAGGATATGGAATTCATTCAGTTCCACCCAACTGCACTATACCATCCGGGCGACCGTCCTTCGTTCCTCATCACTGAGGCTATGCGTGGCTACGGCGCCGTGCTGCGCACAATGGACGGAAAGGAATTCATGCAGAAATACGACCCGCGTCTGTCGCTCGCTCCACGCGACATCGTGGCGCGAGCCATCGACAACGAGATGAAGATGCGAGGCGACGACCATGTGTGGCTCGACGTGACCCACAAAGACCCGGAAGAAACCAAACATCACTTCCCAAACATTTACGCCAAGTGTCTGAGCCTCGGCATCGACATTACGAAAGACTATATCCCTGTGGCGCCGGCTGCACACTACCTGTGCGGTGGCATCAAGGTGGACCTCAACGGATGCTCTTCAATCCAACGCCTGTATGCCGTGGGTGAATGCTCATGCACAGGCCTGCACGGAGGCAACCGACTGGCTTCCAACTCTCTGATTGAAGCCGTGGTCTACGCCGACGCGGCGGCAAAGCATTCGATGGCAAACATTGCCCACTACTCGCTGCGCGAAGACGTGCCGGAATGGAACGACGAGGGCACGCAGCACAACGAGGAGATGGTGCTGATCACACAGAGCCTCAAGGAGGTGAACCAAATCATGAGCACCTACGTGGGCATCGTGCGCTCCAACCTGCGACTCGACCGCGCATGGAACCGCCTCGACATCCTATACGAGGAGACCGAGCGTCTGTTCAAGCAGAGCAAGGCATCGCGTGAAATCTGCGAGCTGCGCAACCTCATCAACGTGGGCTACCTGATTATGCGACAGGCAAAGGAACGCCACGAGTCGCGCGGATTGCACTATTCAATCGACTATCCGCCTGAAAAACGCCGTTTGTAAGCGTTTTCCCCATACAGACAAAAATGACACAGCGACGCCATCCGGTGCCGCTGTGTCGTTTTTGCTTATATTACTGATAAAGAGACTCACCCCCTCCCCTATTTTTCACTTACAAACCGCTTGAGCAGAAACGCAAGAAAATATGGGAAAGTATAGAACCTGCCATTAAATCCAATATTCTTATTGCATAATTTAATGCCGTAACGGATATCCGGATATTTGCCGTCATTAGCCGTCAACTTTGACAACGATTTGGTTGCATTGTCCGATGCCTTCACCTCTATGGGTATCAATGTTTGAATGTCGCGTATGAAGAAGTCCATCTCTAACGTTGATTTTTCATTACGATAGAAATACAAATCATAGCCTTGCTTCGCCAACATATCACCTACAACGTTTTCATAAACAGCACCCTTGTAAGTGCCATAATTCTTATTCACCCGCATATCCACCTGCGACTCCTCGTCGAGCGAGGCAACAAGCAAACCCGTATCCTTGTAATAGAGCTTATATGATTTCGGATCGTAGTTGCCCTTAAGCGGCAGGGAGATATGCGCAAGACAATGGCACACATTGACTATTCCGGCATCACTAAGCCATTCCACCGTGCCGACATATTCCCGGCTTCTGGCACCATGGGCAATCTTGCTGATCTGAAATTTCTTATTGTCTTGCCCCAAGAACACAGAAATGTGGTTGTAGACATTCTTTATCTTACCCTTGTCAAGACCTTGCGCATACTTCGTTATGTCCTCCTCATAGTCGAGAAGAAGTTGCCGTTGCATCTTGAGCGTGCCGCTGAAATTGCCCTTCTTTACAAACAAACTGACCACCGCCGGCATTCCGCCGACAATCATATAGTCGCGAAACAACCCTCCCAACACATCCATCTCCAAGCTCGACAACGGTGTGACTGACACCATCTTTTCGAACAGTCGCTCTACAAACGCGGAATCATAACCTTTTGCCCACAGAAACTCCTCAAAATCCATGGAATGCATTGTATAATCCTCTTTGTAGCCCACACTGTTCGACTCTATTTCCTGATAATTAATGCCCATAAGCGAGCCGGAGCAGACCACGTCATACCTACCATCTATTTTGAATGCCTTAAGACTTGTGGCGCAAACAGGGCAGTCCTGCATCTCATCGAAAAAGAAAATCGTGTTGCCCGGTTCTAATTCTATATTGGGGTTGATAAGCGTGATGTTGCGCACAACACTGTCCACATCATAGCCGTCATCAAATATCGACTTGAATTTCTGCTGTAAAACAAAATTGATGGCAACCACATTCCTATAGTTGTCATTTGCAAATTGCATGATGGATGCCGTCTTGCCAATCTGCCGCGCTCCTTTGACGATAAGAGGCAATCGATCCTCGTTTTCCTTCCATTCTTTGAGAAAGTCGTCTATTTTTCTCCGCATTAATCTCATAATCAACACATTTTTCTTTTGCAAAGATAGCGTTAAATCACAAAATTCCAAGCAAATATATGCGAAAAATCACAAAATTCCAGTCCTTGTGGCCTATTTTATCACAAAATTCCAAGGAGTCACACGTGAAAAATCACAAAATTTCCAATTTCTACTCCTTACGACCTTCCTTCTTTTTGCGGAAACGGCCAAGTGCATAGCCCAGCACTTCGCGCTGAATTGTTGAGTTCAGGAAGCGGTTTGCCACATAATAGATCGCGAAGCACACAGATGTCTGCGCAAGGATGTTGAGCCACGGATTAGCAATGCCTACAAGCACAAGGCACTGAACCGCAGCCACAGCGCCCGAAATGACGGCATACGGAAGGATGTCGCCCACCACGTTGCGCGTCGGATAGCCTACGATGCGACCTGCCACAATCACGGCATAGACAAAGAACAGTGCCGATGCCACAAGCTGTCCCCAAATCATCGCCGTTATGCCCATGGGGATGGTCACCACGATGGCGACTATCATCAATGCGTCTTTGACCGATTCGTAGACCACAAGCGAGCGCGAACGCCCGAGTCCGAGGATGTAGTTGTTGATGTTGGTGGCAAGCACAATGAAGATGCCGCGCACGGCGAGTATCTGAAACAAGATTATGGCTTCATCCCACTTCGTGCCAAAAAGGATGTGGAATATCGGTTCGGCACACGTCGTGAGCAACAGAAGCAGAGGAAAGACAAGATAGGCGGTGAAGCGGTTCATCTTGCGCATGGCGCGCAGCAACCGTTCCCTGTCATCCTGAAAACCGCTGAGCACGGGCAGGAACGACGCCGTCAGTATCTGCGCTATCGACTGTATGCCCATCTTGCTCCATTTGTCGGCTTGCGTGTAGCATCCGAGTTTGGCAAGGTTGTAGTAAGCACCGATGATAAACGAGTAGGCGTTGAGCGACAATGTGTTGAGAAATGAGCACACCATCACTCCGCTGCCAACGGAAAACACCGACCGCAGCGACGCCATGCTGAACCCCGTGCGCGGAAGCCAGCCTGTTGTCGTCCACAGGAAGACCGATTTGACGGTGGCGAGCACAATGGTCTGCCACACGATTGCCCATGCGCCGTAGCCTTCCACGGCAAGCCAGATGCCCACGGCTCCCGACACGACAAGCCCCAGCGAGTTGGCTATCGCCACGCGCGCCATCGTCATCTGCTTCATCATGCGGTTGGTCTGCACAAGGGCGGTTGCGTTGATGATAAACGACAGGAACATCACCCTCGACAGGCTTATCAGACGCTGGTCGCCGAAGGTGTCGGCAATCAACGGCGCACAAGCCCACAGGATGGCGTAGATGGCAATGCTGATGCCGAGGTTGAAATAAAAAACCGTACAATAGTCGGTTTCAGTAGGCGATTTTTTCTGTATCAGCGCCGCGCAGAATCCGCTGTCGACAAACAGTGATGCGAACGCCTGAAACACAAGCATGGCGCCGACCAGCCCGAAGTCTTCCTTCGAGAGCAAGTTGGCAAGCACGACGCCCGTGACGCCGTAGAACACCTGCGACGCGAATTTGTCGATGGTGTTCCACTTAAGCGTGCGCGCCGTTTTCAGTTTAAGTTCGGTTTCTTCCACGCGCCTATTCTCGGTTTACGACTGCCGGCTCCGGCACTTCCATCAAGTCGAGCAGACCGGTGCCGTTGTCGGTGGTTTCCGAGCCTTCGGCAGCCTCTGTTTCCGGCTCATTGTCTTCAATCACATCGGTGGCTTCTGTCTCGACGCCGCCTTCGAGCTGCACGATTTTCACATTCGACAGCTTGCTCTTGGTGATGACAGGTTTTCCGATATAGTACACCTTTCCTGAGCCTACGCCCTTCACGGAGAGCGTTTCTTTAGGGGCGCAACCTATTGCACCGGTGCCCATCAGCGTGCATTTCACGTGTTTCGCCGCCACCTCGTCGGCTTGAATCTCGCCGGTGCCCACATTCTTTATCGACAGGTTCTCACACTTGCCAGAAGTGATGATTTTGCCCTTTCCTGTGAGCAGCTTAAGGTTGATGTTGATAGCGTCAAGACCATTGGCAATGATTGTGCCGTTGCCTTGAAGCTGTATGTCGATTTTAGCCCCAGGAGCCACTTTGCGCAGCGTCAGGGTGCTGTCTTTTGTATTCTCTGCCTTGTACAGATACGACGAATAGACATAGACCGTAGGCAGTGTCTTGACAGTGATTGCCGCAGGGTCGAGCTGTATTTTCAGTCTGCCCTTCGAACGCTCTGCCATAATGTAGGATGTGTATTCCTTCTCGATGTCAAACGCCACGATGCCCACTGAGTCGGCATTGTTGGAATAGACCACGTTGATGCCGTCGTTAACCACCAGTTCGTTGAATTCGCCCACATTGATGGTGTGTGGAGTGGCATTTACCGCTGCCGCGCAGCAGAGGGTGATGATAGCCAAAAAGAATTTCTTCATAACGTCGCTTGTTTCTAAATATGTAAATAATCAGTTTCTATGCGTTGCAGCACGTCGTCGAGCTCTGCCCACGTCTTTGCCTGAAGCATTGCGATGCGCGTTTCCCTGAAATTGGGGATACCCTTGAAGAGCGGCGACGCGGCAAGATGACGGCGGATGTGGAGAATGCCTCTCAACTCATCGATGCCTTCGATGCTCTCCGCAATCTGGCGGCGGAGCAGCGCCATCTTCTCCGACGCCGGTATCTCTATCGCGGTGCCGTGGAGCAGATAGTGCTTCATTTCGCGGAAAATCCACGGAGCGCCTATCGAGGCGCGGCCAACCATCACAGCATCCACTCCATAGCGGTCAAAAGCCGTTTTCAAGCCCTCTGGCGTCGTGATGTCGCCGTTGCCGACAATCGGTATCGTGATGCGGGGATTGCGCTTCACCTCGCCGATAAGCGTCCAGTCGGCGTCGCCGGTATACATCTGGCTGCGGGTGCGGCCGTGGATTGTAAGCGCACGGATGCCGCAGTCCTGAAGCTGCTCGGCGAGCGTGGTGATGATTTTGTTTTCGCAGTCCCAACCCAGACGGGTCTTGACCGTCACGGGCAACTTCACCGCATCGACCACCGAACGCGTGATTTGCAGCAGCTTGGGCACGTCGCGGAGCATTCCTGCCCCCGCGCCTTTCGACGCCACCTTCTTCACCGGACATCCGAAATTGATGTCGATGACGTCGGGACCGGCTGCCTCGGCGATTTTTGCAGCCTCCACCATCGGTTCCACCTCCTTGCCGTAGATTTGTATCGCCACTGGTCGCTCGGCGGCGTTGGTGTGGAGTTTGCGGGTGGTGCTGTTGATGTTGCGCACAAGAGCGTCGGCCGACACGAATTCCGTGTAGACCATATCGGCTCCCTGCTCTTTGCAGATGAGACGGAACGACGGATCAGTCACGTCTTCCATCGGTGCCAGCAGCACCGGGCGCTCTCCCAAGTCAATTGTTCCTATCTTCATTCGCTTCTTTCGTTTTGTGTGCGCAAGTTACGCATTTTTATCTGTCTTTCCAACATTACCGGAAATTGAAATGTTCATTCTTAATGTCCTATTTTCTGTCTGTTTTGTCGGTTGCACGCAGACGGGCAAGCATTTCCGCCGCTGTAAGTCCGCTGACGGGATGCCGCCACCCGGGCGACAACTCGCAGAGCGGTGCCAGCACAAACTCGCGTTTGTCCATCCGTGGATGAGGCAGGACGACAGCGGCGGTGTCGACAACCTCATCGCCGGCATACACGATGTCGATGTCAAGCTGACGGTCGGCATAACTGCCGTCGGCATTGCGGTGGCTGGAGCTTCCCGCCTCGCGCTCGATGCGCTGGAAGATGTCCAGCAGACGCCCGACGGGCAAGTCGCTCTCAAACTCGACAGCGATATTGAAAAAGGGGTTATCAGACTGATAACCCCATGCTTCAGATTCGTATATGCTTGAGACTCGCGGGGTGCTGCCAACGCTGCGGGCTATCTCGTCAACGGCGCGGCGCAAGTTTGCCTCGCGGTCGCCGAGATTAGTTCCGATGTTGACACTCACTGTCCGCATTGCCTGCGTTTACAGCGTTTTTGAAACCTCTACTTCTTCGTAGGCTTCAATCATGTCGCCTTCCTTCACGTCGTTGTAGTTGGCGATGTTAAGACCGCAGTCGTAGCCCGACGACACTTCCTTGACATCGTCCTTGAAACGCTTCAGAGAGCCGAGCTCGCCCGTGTAGATGACAATGCCGTCGCGGATAAGGCGCACTTTGCTCGTGCGTTTCACCTTGCCCTCGCGCACCATACAGCCCGCAATCGTGCCGACCTTCGAAATCTTGTAGGTTTGAAGCACTTCTGCCGTTCCGGTAACCTCTTCTTTGAGCTCCGGAGAGAGCATTCCTGCCATTGCGTCTTTAACCTCCTCGATTGCATCGTAGATGATTGAGTAGAGACGGATGTCGACGCCATCGTTCTCTGCCAGACGGCGGGCGGCTACCGACGGACGCACCTGGAAGCCGATAATAACGGCGTCGGATGCGGCGGCAAGCGTAACGTCGCTCTCCGAAATTGCGCCCACGGCCTTGTGGATCACGTTGACCTGAACCTCCGGTGTCGACAGCTTGATAAGCGAGTCGCTCAACGCCTCGATTGAGCCGTCAACGTCACCTTTGACGATAAGGTTCAACTCGTGGAACTCGCCCAACGCGCGGCGGCGGGCAATGTCGTCGAGGCCAGGCATACGGCGGGTGCGCTCCTTGACCTCGCGCTGCAATTGCTCGCGGCGCGTAGCTATCTCGCGTGCCTCACGGTCGGTGTCAAGAATGTTGAACGTGTCGCCAGCGGTCGGCGCACCGTTCAGACCGAGCACCAATGCCGGTGCCGCAGGGCCTGCCTCCGTGATGCGCTGGTTGCGCTCGTTGAACATGGCGCGGATCTTGCCATAGCTTGTTCCTGCCACCATGATGTCGCCCACACGCAGCGTTCCGTTGCTCACAAGCACGGTTGCCACATAGCCGCGACCCTTGTCGAGCGACGACTCGATAATCGAGCCTGTTGCCTTGCGGTTGGGGTTGGCTTTTAGGTCGAGCATCTCTGCCTCGAGAAGCACCTTGTCGAGCAGTTCTTTAACGCCGATACCCTTCTTGGCTGAGATTTCCTGCGACTGATATTTTCCACCCCAGTCTTCCACGAGGTAGTTCATATTGGCGAGCTCCTCCTTGATTTTGTCCGGGTTGGCGGCAGGCTTGTCTATCTTGTTGATTGCAAACACGATTGGCACACCGGCTGCCGAGGCGTGGTTGATTGCCTCGATGGTCTGCGGCATCACGTTGTCGTCGGCGGCAACGATGATGATGGCGATATCCGTCACCTTGGCTCCGCGGGCACGCATCGCCGTAAATGCCTCGTGGCCAGGGGTGTCGAGGAACGTAATGCGGCGGCCGTCCTCAAGCTTCACGTTGTAGGCTCCGATATGCTGCGTGATGCCACCAGCCTCGCCGGCGATAACGTTGGCGTTGCGGATGTAGTCGAGCAGCGATGTCTTACCGTGGTCTACGTGTCCCATCACGGTCACAATCGGCGGACGCGGCAGCAAATCTTCCTCGGAGTCGGCCTCCTCGTTGATTGCCTCCGACACTTCCGCGCTGATATATTCTGTCTTGAAACCGAATTCTTCTGCTACAAGGTTGATGGTCTCAGCATCGAGTCGCTGGTTGATGGAAACCATCACGCCGATATTCATACATGTGGCGATAACCTTGTTGACCGGCACATCCATCATCAGTGCCAAGTCGTTGGCTGTCACAAATTCTGTGATGCGCAGCGTCTTGCTTTCCTTTGCCTCCAATGCGGCTTCCTCGCGCTCGCGCTCTTCAAAAGCCTCGCGCTTCTCTTTTCTCCATTTCGCACTCTTCTTCTGAGGCTTGTTGGTGAGGCGCGCAAGTGTTTCCTTAACCTGCTTCTGCACGTCTTCTTCGCTGACCTCTGCCTTTATGTGGCGCTTGGCCTTGTTGTTCGGACGGTCGGCGTTCTTGTTCTTGTTGCGGCGGCTGTCGTTGTTGCCTCCACCTTGCTTCTGTCCGCCGGCTTGCTGTCCGCCCGGATGCTCAATGTCGACTTTCTCCTTGCCGATGCGTTTGCGCTTGCGCTTCTCGCTGTCGGCGTTTGCGCCTCCGTTGGCTTGTTTTTCCTTGGCGATGCGCTCTTTACGCTTTTCCTCCTTCGACTTCTTCTTCGGACGGGTCGACTGGTTGATGGCGTCAAGGTCGATTTTGCCGAGAATCTTAGGAGCGGCGATTGTTGCCACGACGGTCTTGATTTCGTTTGATTCCGAAACCTCAGGCACTGCGGCTTTCGGCGCGCTCTGTGGCTGTGGCGCCGGCTGCGGAGCTGGCTTTGCCTCCTCTTTCACTTCCGCCTTCTTAACCTCTTCCTTTACCTCTTTCTTTACCTCTGGTTTAGGTTCCGGCTTCGGCGCAGGTTTCGGTGCGGGTGCGGGCGCAGGTGCTGGCTTGGGCTCTGGCTTCTTCTCTTCAACGACAGGGTTGTTGTGCTTGTCGAGTTCGATTTTGCCGAGAATCTTCGGCTTCTGCACGGTTTCCACAACAGTCTTTATCTGCTCCGGCTTTTTAGGCTCTTGCGATGCCTTGTTTTTCACTTTGTCCTTCTGACGCTCCGAGGCATAGCGTTCCGACTTCGACTTCAGGTCTTTGTCGTTTTTAAACGCGCGCACCAGCATTTCGTGCTGCTCGTCGGAGATGCGAAGGTTCAGGTTGCCGGGATCGCCGACCTCCTGATTGTGTTTCTGCAGAAATTCCACCAGCGTAGGAATCCCCACATTCAAATCGTTTGCTACTTTGCTTATCTTTATTGGCATATTGCTTGTTAAGTTTCCTGTTGTTAATCCTCAAATTCCGCTTTCAATATATCGAGCACTTGGTCGACGGTGCTTTCCTCAAGGTCGGCTTTGTCGATTATCTGCTCGCGTGGCATGTTGAGGACGGCTTTTGCCGTGGTGCAGCCGATGCCTTTGAGGGCATCGATAACCCAGCTGTCGATTTCGTCGCTGAATTCATCAAGATAAATGTCGTCGCTGTCCTCTGTGAAGCGGTAAACGTCGATCTGATAGCCGGTCAGCATTGTGGCAAGCTTGATGTTCAAGCCGCCTTTTCCGATGGCAAGCGACACCTCTTCCGGAAGCAGCATCACCTCGGCGCACTTCTCTTCCTCGTTGATGCGGATTGACGACACCTTGGCGGGGCTGAGGGCGCGGCGGATGTAGAGTTCGGGATTCGTTGTGTAGTTGATCACGTCGATGTTCTCGTTGCGCAACTCGCGCACAATGCCGTGGATACGGGAGCCTTTGACGCCGACGCATGCGCCGACCGGGTCGATGCGGTCGTCATACGACTCTACGGCTATCTTGGCGCGCTCGCCAGGGATGCGGGCGATGCCTTTAAGCAGGATGAGTCCGTCGTGAATCTCCGGCACCTCAATTTCAAACAGACGGCGGAGGAATTCAGGGCTTGTGCGCGAAATTATCACCTTCGGGTTGTTGTTGGCGTTCTGCACTTCCTTGATGACGGCGCGGATGGTTTCGCCCTTGCGGTAACGGTCGCTCGGAATCTGCTCTTCCTTCGGGAGGATGAGCTCGTTGTGCTCCTCGTCAAGAACAAGCACTTCGCGTTTCCAGATTTGGTAGACCTCGCCTACTACAATCTCGCCTTCCATTGCCTTGAACTTGGTATAGATGGCGTCTTTCTGAAGATCGAGTATCTTGGATGCGAGCGTCTGACGGAGTGTCAGGATGGCGCGGCGGCCGAATTTCTCAAAAACGATTTCTTTCGTAACGTCCTCGCCGATCTCGCATTCCGGGTCAATCTCGCGGGCGGCGGTAAGACCGATCTGCATGCTCGGATTCTCTACAGCGCCGTCGGCCACTACTGTGAGGTTTTGATAAATCTCGCAGTCGCCCTTGTCTGGGTTCATGATTACGACGAAATTCTCGTCCGATCCAAACATCTTTGCCAGCACATTGCGGAACGATTCCTCCAACACGCTGATCATTGTGGTCTTGTCGATATTCTTCAGCTCTTTAAACTCCGAAAAGCTGTCTACCATGCTTATGGTTTCCTCTTTCTTTGCCATAATGTCTTAAAACTGGATTACGTATTTTGTATATTTTATTTCGTTATAACCGAAGCGGAGGTCTTCCTCCTGCTCCACCGGACGCTTGGCGCCTTCGGGTTTCACTTTCTTGACCACCGTAAGCACGAAGCCGTCGGCGTCGGCACTCTTGAGGATGCCTTTGAGCTTGCGACCGTCGGCGGTAAGCACTTCAACCTCGTTGCCTTCGTTCTTGTGATACTGGCGCTCTACGCGCAGTGGCGATGTCAGTCCGGCTGAGCCGATTTCAAGTTCATAATCTTCCTCGTCGCGGTCAAACTCGCTCTCAACAAGTCGGTTAAGGCGGATACACTCATCTATGTCCACTCTTGTGTCGCTGTCGATTTCCACCACGATATTGTTGTCCTTGCTGATTCTGACGTCGACGAGAAAAAGGTCGGTGCCTTCCATTCCTCGCTCCAAGACTGCTGTCAGCGCGCTTTTGTCAATCATTCTTCAATTGTTGATGTATTAATAAAACAATGGAGAAGACTTCCGCCCCCTCCATTTCCGTCTGCAAATATACTTATTAATAGACAAATGCACAAACATTTGGTTTCAACGGCTCAAAAACTGTCTTATAATTAGCGATATTTAACACTACCAAGCAAATTATACGTTTTTTTAGCATCCTCAACGCACTTTTTTGACGTTCGTCTGGGATGCCTGCTCCCGTTGCCGCTCATTCTGTGTTGGTTAAATAAGTTAAAAACTTGTTTCTGATGCTTGTTTCTCAAAGAAATTTCATATCTTTACGCAGTTTAGTAATAACCTAACCGAAAAAGAACAAAGAAAAATACAGAATACACATCATTTATTAACTTAAAATCTTTTTTTATGAGAAAGTCTTTTAAACACATTCTGTTGGCTGGCTTGACCATTGCATCGACAGCCATGGCTATGAATGCACAGACTTTGACGCAGGACTGGAAGGTGACCGAGGGTCTGCCTGCAGCCGGCAATGCCCGTTGGGGCATTGGTTTCGACGGAAAAGTCTACACCAACGACAAAAGTGTGCCTCAAATCATCGCTATTAATGCCGAGGGGCAAACCACTGTAGCAACGAGCGCTGCAGGTACAGCAATCACTGTCGATGGAGCTGGAAACTTCATCGTAAACGATGGTTTTCCTAACGCCGCTTCTTCAACAACGTTCAAGATTCTCCCTGCTGGAACAACGGAGATGATTGATTTGACAGTCACTCTTCCTGAAGGCGTGACAGCCGGCCGTATGGACTTCTTGGGTCGCGCTGTCGGCAATGTTATGTCGGAAACAGGCGGTGCTTTCTACATCACTCCTGCCAACTCTGGAAAAATTGCAAAAATCTTTGTTGCAAAGGGTGTTCAGGTCGCTGAAAAGTCAAAAGCTATCGCTGCTGGCATCGCTTGCGCTTCCGACGGACATGTTCAACCTGCCGACAACAATCCTGAAACCGACAACATTTTTGTGCGTCCGGCACGCGCGCAAGCCTTCTTCGACGGCTTGACAAAGGTCGGAACGGCAAACCTTACCGCTGGTGGTGACGCTGTCACTCTCGACGGAACTTTGTTCACATTCGAGCCTTGCGGAACAAACTACGTTGACGGCTTCCAGGTTGTGAACCGCACAACAAACGAGGTGGTTGCAACTCACGAAAACGAATTCTCAAAATCTGCCGCCGCTCCTAACCAGAACGCGATTTCTGTAGAAAAGGTAGACGAATACACTGCTGCAATCTACCAATACGTTCCTGGTCAGATAGCTGCAAAGTACACATTCTCTATCCCTAAGCCGCTTCCTGCTCTTGAGGCCCGCAACGCTTACGCTTACGACATCAAGGTGGAACCTGCTGCTGAAAACTACACTGTTTCTTATCGTCTGAACGCTCCTGCTGAATCTGTAAAGGTTCAGATGTTTGTCGACGGCGAAATGACAAAGGAATACGAAGGTACTACTGTCGCTACCTACGGAGACTATGAAATGACGACCCTCAAAAACCTCAACTCTGTTGAAGTCCCGGGTGCCGACGTTCCTAAAGACGCGTTGGTGCAATTCAAGGTTGCCGTTACAAGCGCCACTGTTGCCGAGCCTACTGTAAACACTAAGAAATACAGCTTCTACCACCCGTCAAGCGTGGACGTAGACAACAACACCGACAGCCCTAACTTCGGACGAATCCTTGTTGCCGAGGCTATGGCGGCGAAACCTACCGGCTACCACTCTTCTGGCGAAAACAACGGTCTGTATGCTTTCGACCCGACTATGAACCCTATCAAAAACGCTGAAGGCAAATATGCGTTCAAGGGCGGTCAGACTTTCCAGACTACATTCCCTAATGGAAAAACTTCTTACGACCCTCGAAAAGTGCGCATCGCTGCCGACGGCCGTATCTTCCTTAGCGGTCAGAACTCTAATGGTATCGCGCTCTGGCAGGTTGACCCAACCGACCTCAACGCTGCGTTCAAGCCGGTAATCAAGGGCACTGCAAACCCTGACACTTACGAAATCACTAACGAAGCCGGCGAATTTATCGCTGCGCCTAACGTAAGTATGGACCTCCAAGGCTCTGGCTATGGTCTCAAGCTGTTGATGCTTTCTACAAACGCAAGCGGCACCAGCTTCTCTTACTCTGGCTACCGCACTGACGAGTACCTCCTCGGCAAGGCCTCTACTTGGGACAGTGCTCCTTCAAAGGCTATCGACGCGTTGACTGGTCAATACACAATCACTCACACAAACTCTACTGCTATCTACGACAACGAGGGCGGTATATGGTATGCCAACTCTCGCTCTAAAGCTACGGAAGCGGAACCTACTTTGGTCCACATCAACGCTGAGGGCGTAGAGGACTACAAGGTTGACTCTAACGACAAGGGCGGTTTCTACGGCGGTGGCGGCATCCGCTTCAACGCCGACTTCTCTCTCCTCGCCATCGGTACTTCTGACAAGACTCTCACTGTATTCGAGGTTTCTAAGGACGACAATGGCGCTCCTGTTTTGACTGAGAAATACAAATTCGCTACGACTATCGGACGCAACCTCAACGACATCGCTTGGGACTGCGCAAACAACCTCTACATTGTCAGCAACAGCGGTGAGTTGTTGAAAACTGTCGCTCTTCCCCGCGAAAACGGTGAAGTGGTTGTTGCCGCTCCAAGCAGCTACGACATCAACATCTCAAGCGACGAGTATCCTGCTTCTGTTTACATCATCGGTTCTGATAATGTATGGAACCCTGAAGACGGCGTGAAATTGACTAAGGGTGAGAACGGTGTCTACACTGGCACTTTAACAGGTCCTTGCAACTTCGGTATCACTACAGTGCTTAACGCTGACTGGGATGTTGTCAATGCAAACCGCTACGGTTTTGAGACCGACAACGCTGCCGTTACTCTCAACCAGGCTACGCCTATCGTGAAGGCTGTCGGCGCTATCCGCGTGGCTGAGGAAGGCGAATTCGAACTCACTGTCGACCTCAAGAACATGACTGTCCTCGTTGCTGGCGAAGCTCCGGTGGTTTATCCTGAGAAGCTTTACCTCCTTGGCTCTGTAGAGCCTAACGCTTGGGATCCTGCCGACGAGACTCACGTTGCCAACCAAATATCTGAGGGCATCTATCAGATTGATAACGTCTCGATTCTCGCTGCCGATGAAAACGACTATGGCTACTTCGCATTCACTTCAACTCCTGGCACTTGGGCCGATGTCAACGCTCATCGCTACGGTCCGGCTGCAAAGGATACTGAGCTTGCCGACAAGACTATGTCTGCTATCGGCTTGAACGGCGACACTTCTTACAAGATCAAGAGCGGTGCATACAGCATCACTGTCGACCTCGGTCTCAACACTATCTATGCTGTCCGTCTGGGCGACAACGTTAACGACGCTGCCGTTGAAGCGGCTAAGGTTGTTGCTGGTATCGGCGAGATCCGAATCATCGGTGAAGCTAACGCTGTTTCTATCTTCAACTCTGCCGGACAGGCTGTCGCTGTAAACAGCAAGGACGCTCAGTTCTTCGTTGCAAGCGGCATCTACGTAGTTGTTGTCGATGGCAAGGCTACTAAGGTTCTCGTGAAATAACATTTCACCTCAATAAATCTAAAAAGGCGAGTCTCTTTCGGGACTCGCCTTTCTTTTTCGCCGTCCTCGCCGGGACGGCTTGAAAAGACACTTCGTTAATTCTTTCATCCGGCGCACTGCGCCATAGCGTCGACTCGCTTCTTGCGCGTGCAAAACCGCTCGCACTGCAGGCAGATGTCGTAGCCAAGCAGTGCTCCGAGGATGAAATCCTCCTCGGGCGACAACTGATGGAGCGGGCGCACGATAAACTGCCTTACCGCCGCAATGCATTCAGGCTTGCCGAAATACAGATTGACGTTGTTCTCGTTGGCCGACTGCTCGAAGTGGCAGATGCCTTGATCGTCGAGTCGCGCCACGGCTGCCGCCAGATAGCGACGGTTCAGCGTGCATAGCACCATGTTGCGCACGCCTTTCTTATATTCGTACACATAGTTGAGAAACACCTGAAGCTCGCTCGACAGCATCGTGTTGGCTATTTCCATCATTGTCGTTGGTCGTTTTTTATTTTGTCATTGACGTTTGTTTCTGTCTCTCGGTTATTCCACGCCCTCGTTCTTCAGCTGTGCGACCCAGGCGTCGATGCGTCCGTCGGTCTTGTCGTCTTCGTTGACTTCGTCGAGTGCCAGACCGACAAACTTGCCGCCGCTCTCTGCCGCCGAATCATCGTAGGTATAGCCGGAGGCATCGACCTGACCGACAAACGTGCAGCCGGTGGCTGCCAGACCATCGTGGATTTCGCCCATGGCACTGCAAAACGTGTCGCTGAACGACGAGGAGTCGCCGCAGCCGAACAATGCTACTTTCTTGCCTGTCAAGTCCTGACACTTCAGCTGGTCGAGAAAGTCGTACCAGTCGTCTTGTAGCTCGCCGGCGCCCCATGTGGAGGTGCCGAGCAGCAACGCATCGTAGCCCACGGCATCGGCGGCTGTGGCCGACCCTACATTGTGCACGTCGGCGGAGGCTACGCCGAGTTTCTTCGCTATTCGCTCTGCAACAGCCTCGGTAACACCTGTTGTTGAGCCATAAAAAATACCAATTTTCATCTTCGTGTAGTTTAATTGTTCATTGTTGTTTTTCTGGTCGTAAAATTACGTCGGCGCATTGCCTTCTGCAATACCTAAATCAGCGTAATTTGACCGCTGCGGCATACCTATCATTTTGTGAAAATTTGATAACAAGGCAGTCTGTCAGCGCTTTACAGCCAACAATCGACCCTGTCGGAGAGCGTGGCGGCAAGGCGCAGACCGGATAGCGTCCGGGCGGCGTTGTCGCGGAATTGCATGGCAAGACTCTCGCGGGCGGCATAGCAGCTGGCAAGCACCGACTGTGCGACGTAGCGCTCTGCATAGCGGCGCAGGCTCTGGGCGGTGCCGACGCCGTCAACGGTCAGCGACAGCGTGTAGGTGGTGTCGCTGTCGGAGGGAATCGAAAACGATTGGCTGTCTACGATGCTCGCGAGTTCGCCGGCAAGACATAGCCAGGCGTTGAGGCAATAAACGCCGAGCAATCGGCGGTTGTCGGACGAGATTACTGCCGGACGGCTGTCGCGGCCGCTCATCAAGGCGAGGCACGCACTCTCGGCATAAACTGTTTTAAGGACTTGCTCAATGTCGATTGAAATTGTGATTTTTCGTGTGTTGTTCATTGTCTTTTTTTAATTGTAAAGGTTATCAAGATTAGTGTTGTTGCAGCCGCAAGCAATGCGGCAAGCGAAAGTCGGTAGCGCGTAGGCAGCCGGCGCGTCGATGTGGTCTGCTCTGTAGTCCCGATGCTCACGCCTGTGGCTGCCACCGCCACTGTGTCGGTGCGCTCCTCGGCTGCAAGCCGGCGGTGCCGGCTTATGCTTCTCACGGCTTGACGGCCTGTCGAGTCGGGGGCAAAGAAGTTTATCTCAACGGTTTCCGATGCCTCTTTCGCCGATGCCGTGGTGCGGCGTGTGGCGGCGACGCTGTCGGCCGTTTCCGCGTGTGTATGCAATCCCGCAGTGCTCTCCACTGCCCTATGGCTGTGGCACGAGGATAGGCTAAACAGTGTGGATACGATGATTGCTGTGGTTGTGTATTTCATGGTAGATGATTTTTGAAGCTTGTTTTTTCGACAGGAAGTAGCGTGACGCTTTTTGTTCGGCAAGCACTGTCGCCACGGCTTCGGCAATCGTGCATTTGCGCCTGTGCATGACGCGCCTGACGTGGAGGCTTATCTCCTCCCACATCTGACGCTTCAGTTTACTCCGGCGGGAGCATGGCTTGCCGTCGCGCACCATCTGATACATCATTCGCAACGCGTAGTCGTAACTCACGTCGTAGCGTGGAGTGCCGCCGCGGAGCGCACGGTCTATCACGTTGTAACGGCTGTCGTAGCGGTTGGTTTCGATGGCTTTCTTCAGGCTGCGTTGCCAGTTTGCCATCAGTTCTTGGTTTCTCATGATTTTGTGCTCAAACATAATTCTCGGTTTTGATTTGTGTGTTTTTCTTGGAAATCTGATGCGAAGATAATACACAAAATGGCGATTTGCAAATATTTTATTGGCTTTTTACCAATAAATTTCCTAAATCTCTTATACTCAGTCGCACAGCAAACACGGCGTGGCGCAAAAAAAACGGGAGGCATACCGCCTCCCGCCACTATTTTTTTTGTCTTATTTTTTCTTTTTAAGCTTGTTCAAGCCGCTTTTTAATCCAGACTTAACCTTTTTTGTGGCTTTGTCCACAGGATTGCTCGATGTCGACGACGACGACGAACTGCCGCCTCCGTTTTTGGCTTCATACTCTTCCCAGTATTTACTCTGTTCAGCCTCGGTTCCACAAACGATTTTCCGTCCGTTTGCTTTACCTTTTTCGTAAGAAATCTGCACCACTGTCTGTCCCTTGTCGTTCTTCTTCATTATCACACTCTGCATAAAAGACGATCTGTCATAGCAGTCAAACGTTTCCGTATTTCCCGATTTCTTATAGTTTTTCACTGTCAGCTCATCATCTCCACAAGAGTCAGGAATGTATTTTTTAGCCTCACGGTCAAGGATAAACCAACTGGTTTCAGGCTGATCCTCATGTCCCTCTTCATAAAGGAAATAATACTTTTGTTGAGCGGCATACGCTCCAATTGCCGACAACAACAAAGCGGCAGCACTCATTAGAATTTTCTTCATAGTTCTTTTTTTATTAAGTTATTTCATCACTTTCATCACCTTATAGCCCACCTTCACTACGTAGACCCCCGAAGGCAGGACAACCATCTGCTTCTCCGCTCCGTCGCGGCTTGCATAAACCTCTCTTCCGCCGACATCGTAGACCGCCACATCGGCGCCTTCCGGATTTTCAACCGCCACGCCGTCGGCTGTGGCATAAGCGCGCGCCGCAGAGGCCTTCAATGCGCACACTGCGCCTTCCTGCTTCACCTCAACGAGGTCGCTGTAGTTAGAATCATCGAGTTCCGACCCTGACGACAACCGCTTCAGCGAGGCCACCTGATACCAATACACGTCGCCTGCCACCTTGTCGCCTGTCGCGACGTCGTGGCTCGACACGTCGCCTGTTTCCACAAAGTCGTAGACGAGCATAGCCTCGTCGCCTGCCTTCATAGGCTGGCTGATTGTCATATTGTCAAAATATGCGTTGCTGTCGCCACCAACCATATCCAGCTCCACATAGCAGCCCTGGATTCCGCCGTCGAGCTCAAGCGTATAGTCTGCCCACTCCTTGGTCAGCTCCACCTTGCCCACCTTGCCGAGTGCGTATGAGGGTCCTGCCATCAGATGTTCAGTGGCGAAGACGGCTACAGTGGCTGTGCCGGTGGTTTTCGCGCGGAACGTCACCGTAAACTTGCCGTTGTTGTTCTGCAAGCTGTACATCGGCGACATGAGCATTCCGTTCTGCTCTGCCGACTTTTTGTTGTAAAGTCCAAAAACGCCATGGCATGAATATGCGCCATAGACATACCAGTTGCTGCGGTTGGTGTAGCCGTCGAGCCATCCCCAACCTATGTCGAACGGGCTCTCGATGGAGCCGTATTTGAATCCGCTGAAATCATCGTTGTAGAAATAGTAGGTTTCATCAGCCGGCGCTTTGTGGCGGATATATGTGTAGACGGTGTAGCAGTTGGCTCCTGAGACCTTTTCCCAATTGGCGGTAAACCCGGCATCGCTAACGTTGGTGGCCGGCTTGACAACAGGCACTGGCAATCCATGCGCCAGCTTCTGAGGTCCACGCTGGGGCGCGGACACTCCTGCCATCGCAGCCGCGGCAACGAGAAGCATCGCTGTCAACAAGTAAATTTTATTCATAAAGCGGTTTTTGTTATGTTGCCTAAATATTTTTCCTATTACAATTACAAAATTACATAAAACATTGACATTCCAATACTTTTTTTCAAAAAAAAGTGTGCCGGAACAATCCGTCCGGCACACTCGTCAAATATGCAATTCCGTTTTTCCTATCTTACAATGGTCTTTACTACCTTGTCGCCTACGCGGACAATTACAAATCCTTGGCAATCAACAGCGTTCTCGCCCTGATGTGCCTGGAACGATGCTACAACACGGCCGTATGCGTCAACAACGGTGACTGGGGCTGCCTCTGCCGCATCGACAACGAGACGTCCGTTGCGTGCAAACACTTTGAATCCTGCGGCTGCAACATCGGCTACACCGTCTGCTCCACCAACTACAATTTCGTTGGATGCACCAGAATAAACCACATCGTCCATACCAACGGCTGTGATTGTGCTGGCGCTTGCCACTACTTTGTAAGAGTATTCAGTGTTGGCCGCCGGCTCATAAGTGAATTTCGCCGACAGTCCGGTTGTCTCAACCTGCTGGGCCACGGTGCGCACCTTGTCGCCTGCCTTGGTCTTCTGAGTAATCACTACATCGTCAAAATGCACCTCGCTGGTACCTCCGTAAGAGAAGCGGATAAACGTGCCTTTCGCGCCTTTGGTAAACATTGTGCCGTAGTTCTTGAACGCGCCCTCGTCGAGTTCGATTTCCGCGCTCTCAAGCACTGTGGTCTCGTTGTTTGCCTGTGTCAGAAGGTCTACTGTAACTTTTTCTCCGGTCTTGTATTTTCCGCTGTCGCCTGCGGCTGCGGTAAAGTCTACAAACACCACCCCGCCATTGCCGCTGAGGTCAAGAGACGGCGTTACAAAGAACGCACTTCCAAACATCGGCCAAAGCACAAGGCTTCCGCCACCGAAAGCGTATGTCGATGCATACCAACCTGGTGTGTGGGTGTAAGCGTCGAGGTTGTCTGGGTCTTTTGATGGAAGATCAATCAAATCAAACGATCCTTTCGTGATGCCCGCGAAATCTTCGTTGAGAATCTCTGTGTCGCTGTCCTCCGTAAGAGTTATGGTCTTATAAAGAGTTGCTGTGTAGGTGTCTGCGTCGGGAACGGCTGTCCAGTTGGCTGTGAAGCTGTTGGTGGTCACGTCGGTTGCCGCGAGTGCGGTCGGAGCTGCCAGGCTTTCAACGTGCTTGATAACTTCCGACTCGTTCGACTCTGTAGAAACGTTTGTGCCTCTTTTGGCAACAACCACAAAGTAATATTTCAACGTGTTGTCGTCCACTGTGACAATCACGCGGTTTCCCGATGTGTCGCCTTCCGGAAGCGGCTCTGCGTCGTAGGTCTTGACGTTGATTCGGTTGCCTTTGGCATCCTTGTTGTAGACCGACACGGTGTAGCCTGTTGCGTTTGGCACAGAAAGCCAGCGTGCCGAGAATGTTGTGCCGTCATAGTCTGTCGGACGCAGGGATGTTGGTGAAGGCACCACTTCATCGCCCTGTTCAATCTTCAGATAATCAATAAAGAACGGGGTGGAATAAAGGCTCGCTGAAGAAATCGACAATGCTCCGGGAAGTCCCTTGTCTGTTACAATAACAAAATCATGCCATTCTCCGTCCTCGAAATAAGGGGAACTCAATTTCGTGTCGCCGGCCTTGATGTTGATCATGTTGCCGTACTCTGTCCACGATTTCACACGCAATGTGATGCGGATATTACCATCCTTTGCATCCAGGTCCAAATCGGGAGTAGAAATCGAATGCGGATCGAAATCAAGCACATCGGTTGTGCCGACAAACAGTGAACCGCCCGCTTCGTAGATTGCATCACCCGTCCATCCAAGCAACACATCGCCGAGCTTTCCGCTCGCTGCGATGTCCACATTCCCTGGCTTGCTTGTTGTGCCATCCGTAAACTGGTTGAAATCTTCCTCAAGCACCACTCCGGCATTTGCCAGCGGCGCCGCTCCAAGCAGCGCTGAGGCTGCGAGAAATCCAAATAGTAAATTCTTCTTCATCTGTTTTAATTTTTAGGTTATCGTTTCCAGACAGCAACAAAGTTACACATTATTTCTTCATTCGCAATCTTTTTTTTACAAAAATCGCCTTTCTGGTTAATTTTTTCTACAAAAGCCTTCCCAAACCGTAATTCCGATGCCAAACGCACCATTTTGAACGGTTGTTAATAACTTTTTTTCAATCTATTACGCTACTTTTATAAATAATGTCTACCTTTACCACCTAATTAGGTATGGAAGAAGATTTTTTATGGTAATGAAAGAGGAACTACCTGTGTATCATATCCCTGCATTGGCGCCGGAAACAATCCAAGGGCTCGACATAAAGCCCGACGGCACATACGTCGACGTGACATTCGGAGGAGGAGGTCACTCGCGCGCCATTATGTCGTGTCTCGGACCTAATGGTCGGCTGTTCAGTTTCGACCAGGACATGGACGCTTATGCAAACCGGATTGACGACAACCGGTTCACGTTTGTGCATGGAAACTTCCGATACCTGCGTAATTTCCTTCGTTTCTACAATGCGCTGCCTGCCGACGGCATCCTCGCCGACCTCGGCGTGTCGTTCCATCACTTCGACGACGGAGAGCGCGGTTTCTCGTTCAGATACAGCGACGGCGTTCTCGACATGCGCATGAACCGCGACAACGACCTTGACGCGCGACGCGTGGTAAACGAATACGACGCCGAACGGCTGACCACGATTTTCCGCCTTTACGGCGAGCTGAAGAATGCCAAACGAATGGCTGACTGCATCGTGAAGGCAAGGGCTTCGAAGGACATTGTCACTATCGCCGACCTGCTGAACGTGGTACGACCGCTTATAAACCCTCGTCAGGAGAAAAAAGAACTGGCGCAAGTGTTCCAGGCTTTGCGTATGGAGGTGAACCACGAAGTCGACGCGCTTCAGGAGTTTCTCGAGCAGACGCTAACGGCTATACGCCCGGGCGGACGACTCGCCATAATAACATACCACAGCATCGAGGACCGCATGGTGAAAAATTTCATGCGCAGCGGACGCATCGACGGCAAAGTGGAAACCGACTTCTTCGGACGCCGGCTGTCGCCTATAGCGCCGCTGTCGGGAAAACCGATTGTTCCGTCTGACGAGGAGGTGGAACGCAATCCGCGCGCACGCAGCGCAAAACTGCGTGTGGCGATAATTGGAAAGGAGGACGAGTGATGGCCGACGAACAGAAACCCAAGAAATCGTCCAGTCTGCTGAAGCGCATATACCGCGGGCAGTGGCTTTCCGTAAAAGACTACAAACGCAACATCATCGGCGTTGTGGTTGTTGTGGCCATGTTCATCATCTACATCTCTTTCAAATTCGATGTGCAGATGAAAATCGCCCAAATAATACACCTGAGCGAGGTGCTCGCAAACGCCAAGACAAATATGGTCAACGCTTCTTCGGAATACAGCAGCAAAATCCGCGAGAGCGAGCTGACCCAAAAGCTCGACACTCTTCACATGTACCTGAAAGTTGCCGAGCAACCGCCATATTATCTGGACTCTTCAAACGACACTGACGATGGAGAAGAAAAAGAAAAGTAAAATACAGCAGGGCATGCTCAACCGCTACCGCATGATATTCATTATCATTGCGCTTTTTGCAATCCTCATTGCCACTATGCTTTTCAAAACAACGGTTGTCGACGCTCCTCTCTGGAACGAGAAGGCAGCGGGAACGCTTGTGAGCGGCGACTCCATCACGCCCGAACGTGGAAAGATTCTTGCTTCCGACGGGTCGATTCTGTCAGTGAGCGTGAGATACTATATGGTGAGACTCGACTTGCGCTCGCCAAACTTCAAGCCTGAGGCCATCGACTCGCTGCTACCGCAGCTGTGCTCTCAGCTCGAATCGCTGCACACACAGCCCCAACACACGGCTGCTCAATGGAAGGCGCTGTTTGACAATGAAATAAAAAAGGAAAAGAGCAACCGGTCGCGCACTTTCCTCATTTCTAAGAAAATGACCAAAGCCGAGCTCGACACGCTCCGCACGTTCGCTTATCTGAACTCCCGAAACGGCAGGACAATCATAACCGCGCAGTCGCTCGACTGCCGCGAGAAGCCGTTCGGACGCATGGCGGCTCGAAGCATCGGCAACATCAACGATTTGAAGCACGGAACGTCGGGTCTGGAGAAGGAGCTTGACTCGCTGCTATACGGCAAGCCGGGCGTCAAGAAGAAGGTACAGCTGACCACTGCGATAAAGGAGTGGGAGGACATCGCCGCCATCAACGGATACGACATTCTGACCACTATCGACGTGCAGATTCAGGACATCCTCGAAACGGAGCTTTACAACATGTGCGTCGAGCAGGAACCGGAATGGGCGACTGCTGTGCTGATGGACGTGAAGACGGGCGACATCAAAGCCATTTCCAACCTGTCGTGGAACGAAACCGCACACGACTATATCGAGACCGTAAACCACGCTGTGCGCTCATGGGAGCTTGGCTCGGTGATGAAGCCAATATCGCTTGCCATCGCAATCGAAGACGGTTTTGTGCATGCAAGCACTCCCGTCACAATCGGTGCGAGCTTCCCATACGCCCAGGCAAGGCCTATCACCGACACCCACTCCATCGGAGCGAACCCGACGGTAACCGAGGTGCTCGCAGGATCAAGCAACATCGGAACTGCACGGATAATCACGAGCCACTATGGAGAAAAGCCATGGGAATTCCGTAAACGCCTTGAGGAAATCGGTTTCTTCGAATCGCTCAACATCGGAATCTCCGGCGAGAGCAAACCCACAATACAACCGCTCGGAAGCCCCGACAAGAGGATGGAGAACCCTTGGCGCATCAATCTGTCGCGTTGCTGCTACGGATATGCCGTGCAACAGTCGCCGGTCACCAACCTTGCAATCATCAACGCCATCGTAAACGACGGAAAGTTTGTGCGCCCGCGGCTTGTTAAGGAGCTGTGGCGAAACGACTCGCTGATAAAATCAAACCCGGTGTCGTACGTGCGGAAACAGGCATTCAGCCCGAAGACGGCAAGCGAGGTGCGGTCAATGCTGCGAGCTGTGGTGTGGAGCGACCACAAGGGTGTGCCTACGGCACCGCGGCTGCAAAACAACTTCGTGGAGATTGCCGGGAAAACCGGAACTGCACGCATCATGGAGCCGGGCGTGGGATACACAAACAAACTCCGGGTGACGTTTACCGGCTTCTTCCCTTACGACAAACCGATGTATTCATGCATCGTGGTGTTCAACGCTCCCCGCATACGCAGCGCGCAGCTGGTGAGCGGACGGGTGCTGATGAACACGGCCTTGAAGATGTATGCACGGGGGATGCTCGGCAACAAATCCGACTTCCGAAAAGAGGACGACAACACCCACCGCGCACCTACCCTGATGGCGATGAGCAGCGACAAGACCACAAGAGTGCTGAGCCAGATGAAGGCTAAGTCATATTCCCAGATGAAAAGCAAGGGAAACGAGAAAGGAATGGTGCCCAACGTTTTAGGAATGGGACTGCGCGATGCCGTGGCAACTCTTGAACGCTGCGGTGTGACTGTGACAAAAATAAGCGGATCGGGCTATGTGGCCCAGCAGATTCCTGCCGCCGGCTCTCCGCTAAGAAAAGGAACTAAAGCAACTTTGCATTTAAATAATTGATTATATATGAGCAAGATTTTATCTCAATTATTGTCAAGAATTAAAGCGGCCAGCATCACCGGTGCTACCGACAAGGAAATCTCAGGCATCGAGAGCGACTCGCGGAAGATTACGCCGGGCGCCTTGTTTGTAGCCGTGCCGGGCGTCACCGTCGACGGACATAAATTCATCCCCGACGTGGTGAAGGCTGGAGCGACGGCTGTGGTATGCCAGACGCTGCCCGATGTGCTCGACAGCGATGTGACATATATAAAGGTGGAATGCTGCGCCTCGGCGCTGGGATTCCTCGCCTCGGAATGGTACGACAACCCTACCGACAAGCTGAAGCTTGTCGGCGTAACCGGAACAAACGGAAAGACCACCACCGCCACGCTGCTCTACGAGATGCTGCGGATGATGGGCTACAAGACCGGTCTGTTTTCAACCGTCTGCAACTATGTTGACGGACGTGCGGTGCCTGCCACACAGACCACTCCCGACCAGCTGACGCTCAACCGCTTGATGCACGAAATGGTGGAGGAAGGTTGCGAATATGCGTTTATGGAAGTGAGCTCGCACGCTGCCGACCAGCACCGCATCGACGGTCTGCGTTTCCGCGGTGCAATCTTCACCAACCTGACGCGCGACCACCTCGACTACCACAAGACTGTCGACGCATATATGAGGGCGAAAAAACGGTTTTTCGACATCCTCCCTGCCGATGCGTTCGCTCTGGTAAACGCCGACGACAAGGCTGGACAGTTCATGCTGCAGAACACCGCCGCAAAGAAATACACATATTCGCTGCGCTCGCAGGCCGACTTCCGTTGCAAAATCATCGAGAGCCGGCTCAACGGAACGCTGCTCAACATTGACCGCCACGAAGTGGAGGTGCTGTTCACCGGACGATTCAACGCCTACAACCTGCTTGCCGTCTACGGAGCCACTCGCCTGCTCGGTTTCGACGAGGAGCGCACATTGGTCGACATGAGCCGGCTGGTGCCTGTTGCCGGACGATTCCAAACTTTTGAGTCGCCGCGCGGCTACACGGCAATCGTCGACTATGCCCACACTCCCGACGCTTTGGTCAACGTACTTTCGACCGTGCGCGACGTGGTGGGAACTCGAGGCAACATAATCACCGTTGTCGGCGCCGGCGGAAACCGCGACCGTGGCAAGCGTCCAATCATGGCGAAAGAGGCTTCACGACTGAGCGACAAGTTGATACTCACTTCCGACAACCCACGCTTCGAGAATCCCGACGACATCCTCAACGATATGGTAGAGGGGCTTGACGCCGACGACCGCAGGCGCATGCTGCGCATCGCCGACCGTCGCGAGGCTATCCGCACCGCGGCTCAGTTTGCCCAAAAGGGCGACGTGGTCGTGATTGCCGGCAAAGGACACGAGAACTATCAGGAAATCTGCGGAGTGAAGCACCATTTCGACGACAAGGAAGTGGTACAGGAGATTTTTAACGAAGAAAAAGAATTACAACAATAAACAATGCTTTATCATTTATTCGATTATCTACAGCAATTCAACGTGCCCGGCGCACGCCTGTTTGAATATCTGACCTTCAGGTCGGGTATGGCGTTGATATTGTCAATCCTCATCGCCACAATCGTGGGTCGGCACATCATCGACCGTCTGCAAATGATGCAGGTGGGCGAAATTGTGCGCAACCTCGGACTTGAGGGACAGATGAGCAAGACCGGCACACCGACAATGGGCGGCGTGATCATCATCATCGCCATTATCGTGCCATGCCTTCTGCTTGGCGACTTCACAAACGTCTACATGATTCTGATGGTGGTGTCAACACTGCTCTTCGGACTGCTCGGCTTCCTCGACGACTACAAGAAACTCGCCAAGCACAACAAGGACGGCTTGGCTGGCAAGTTCAAGATTGTAGGTCAAGTGGGAGTGGGTCTGATGGTCGGACTGACAATGTATCTCAGCCCCGACATCGTGGTGCGCGAGAACATCGAGACTCAAAACACTGCCAACCACCAGATTGAGGTGACCTACAAATCGCAGGAAGAGAAGCAGCCAATCACCACAATCCCATTTGTGAAAGGCAACAACATGAACTATGCGTGGTTCACCAAATGGATGGGCGACAACGCCGAGACCGGCGGCTGGATATTGTTTGTCCTCGTGACAATCTTCGTGGTGGCGGCTGTGTCAAACGGCGCCAACCTCACCGACGGCATCGACGGACTCGCAACCGGCACATCGGCAATCATCGGAGTGGCACTCGCTATCATGTGCTATCTCGGAGGCAACATCATCTACTCGTCCTACCTCAACATAATGTATATCCCAGGCAGCGGCGAGCTGATGGTCTACGCAGCGGCATTCATCGGCGCGCTGGTGGGCTTCCTGTGGTACAACGCCTACCCTGCACAAGTGTTTATGGGCGACACCGGCAGCCTTACGCTCGGTGGCATCATCGCCGTGTTCTCAATCCTGATCCGCAAGGAGCTGCTCATCCCAATCCTCTGCGGAATCTTCCTTGTTGAGAACCTGTCGGTGATCCTTCAGACAGCATATTTCAAATACACCCGGCGCAAGACCGGCACCGGACGGCGCATCTTCAAGATGGCTCCGCTCCACCACCATTTCCAGAAACAAGGCACAGGCGACAAGGGCGTGCTTTGGCAGCATCCGTTCAATGCCATCCCTGAGTCGAAAATCACCGTAAGATTCTGGATTATTGGCATATTTCTTGCAATATTGACATTTATAACTTTAAAAATACGATAATGACTCGAAGAATTGCAGTGCTTGGCGGAGGAGAAAGCGGCGTAGGCGCCGCGGTCCTCGCAAAAGTAAAAGGAATGGACGTTTGGCTTTCCGATTTTGGAAACATTGCCGACAAATACAAGGCACGTCTTGACGAGTACTCTATCAACTGGGAAGAAGGCCACCACACCGAGGAGCGCATCCTTGCCGCCGACGAGGTGGTGAAAAGTCCGGGCATCCCCGACACAGCGCCTATCATCCAGAAAATAAAGGCTAAAAACATCCCGGTGATTTCGGAAATCGAATTTGCCGGACGCTATACCGATGCGAAAATGGTATGTATCACGGGTAGTAACGGCAAGACAACAACCACAATGCTTACCTACCACATCCTCAAGGACGCCGGCTTGAACGTGGGCTTGGCTGGAAACGTGGGGGCAAGCCTCGCATATCAGGTGGCGACAGCCAACCACGATGTCTACGTGATTGAACTGAGCAGTTTCCAACTCGACAACATGTATGACTTCAAAGCCAACATCGCCGTGCTGCTCAACATCACTCCCGACCATCTTGACCGCTACAACTATGAGATGCAGAATTATGTGAACGCAAAGTTCCGCATTCTCCAGAACCAGACAAAAGACGACTCGTTCATCTATTGGGAAGACGACCCTGTGATTGCAGAACAGCTCAACCACATCAACGTGGAGGCTCAGATGCTGCCGTTCTCTGAGCACAACGAGGAAGGCGCCAGAGCATACTGCGACGGCGACACACTGGTGTTCAATGCCGCCGAAGGCACCGACTTCGAGATGCCTGTCGACGAGCTCGCCCTCAACGGTCTGCACAACCTCTACAACTCTATGGCCGCAGGTCTGTCAGCATCGCTGCTCAACATCAAGAAGGACGTAATCCGCAAAGCCTTGTCCGACTTCCAGTCGGTTGAGCATCGTCTGGAATACGTTGACACCATCAACGGCATCCGCTACGTTAACGACTCCAAAGCCACCAACGTAAACTCTTGCTGGTATGCGCTTGAGAGTATGAAAACGCCTGTGGTTCTGATTCTTGGAGGCAAAGACAAAGGCAACGACTACTCGGAAATCGAAAAATTTGTCACCGACAAAGTTTCAGCTATCGTGTGCATGGGCAAGGACAACGAGAAAATCAAGACATTCTTCGCCGGGAAAGTCCCCGTAATAGCCGACACCCACAGCATCGGCGACGCGGTGAGCGAGGCTACACGCCTTGCCAAGAGCGGCGACACTGTGCTGTTGTCGCCATGCTGCGCAAGTTTCGACCTCTTCAAGAGCTACGAAGACCGCGGACGTCAATTCAAAGACGAAGTCAGAAAACTTAAGAAATAACAGAAACGGAGGCATCACGTTATGGCTGAAGCAACGACAAACACCAAAGTCGGCAAACCCGACACCTACATCCTCGGCATCTATATCACACTGTTGGTGATATCGGTGGTGGAAAGTTACAGTGCGTCGAGCCGCGAGATAAAAAACGACTTGATGGAACCAATGGTCAGACAGCTTACGTATCTTGCCATCGGTGTGGTGACGATGATTGCCTGCTCGCGCATAAACTACACCAAATATGTCAACTACGGCAATGTGTTCAGCCTCATTGCCATCGGCTTGATGCTGTTTGCAGCATTCTTCGGCAAAAACATCAACGGGGCGCAACGTGCTGTGCACCTTCCCGGCTTCACTATACAACCGGCGGAACTCGCCAAGGTTGCAATCGTGTTTCTGCTGTCGCTGGTGATGGCAACCAACATCGACCACAAACAAGGACGCATCAAGGACAGGGGACTATGGATATCGGCGGTAATCGTCGGAATGTTCGGCAGCCTCCTCGTGATGCAAGGCATGACCAACACATTGCTGTTCGTCCTTATCAGCCTGTCGCTTATCATCATAGGCAAGGTGAGCGGAAAGGCTTTCATGCGCGCCGTGCTTTTATTCAGCGTTGTGGTCGCCATTCTGTTCGGCATAAAAAGCTGCGCCGAGGCAAACACCCTCTCCGACCCGGAAAAAGCGGAAACGGAGCAGACAGAACAGGCAGCCAAGGCCACCACGCCGCGCGCCAGCACATGGGACGCCCGTATGGACCGCTTCTTCGAGCGATTCCGCACCCCGCTCTATGAGCAGGAGATAACCGAGAAAAACGACCAGGAGATGTACTCATACATGGCACAGGCCCACGGAGGCATCTTTGGCGTGTTGCCTGGCAACTCCCGCGAGTGCAGCCGTCTGCCTCTGGCGTTTTCCGACTATGTGTTCTCTATCATCGTGGAGGAACTCGGACTGTTCGGCGGACTGTTTCTGATCGGACTGTTCTTCACCCTGTTGATGCGCGCCGGAAACATCGCGCGCAAGTGCAACCGCGCCTACCCAGCCTTCCTCGTGATGGGAATGGCAGTGATGGTGGTGCTTCAGGCCTACTTCCACATGGCAATCAACACAGGAGTGTTTCCCGTGTCGGGACAGCCACTGCCGTTGATTTCTAAAGGCGGCACGTCGGTGCTGGTGATAAGCATCGCCTTCGGAGTGATGCTCAGCGTAAGCCGCACGGCAACACAGACAAGCGCCGAGAAAGACGTGCGCAAGGAGAAGGAGGCTCTGCCTGAAAGCATGCGCGCCGCCAACCCGACACGCAACGACTGACGGCTTTTATAAACTATTGAACAACAAGACGTTTTATCAAGATATGAAAAAACAATTGAATGTACTTATCAGCGGTGGCGGCACCGGCGGACACATCTTCCCGGCGCTGTCGATAGCCAACGGCATCAAGGAACGCCGTCCGGATGCCAACATCCTCTTTGTCGGTGCAGAAAACCGTATGGAGATGGAGAAGGTGCCGGCGGCAGGCTACAAAATTGTTGGTCTGCCCGTCAGCGGTTTCGACCGCAAGCATCTGCTGCGCAACGTCAAAGTCGTTGCCCGGCTGCTGAAAAGTATGCATCTGGCAAAAAAGATTCTCCGCGACTTCAAGCCCGACATCGCCATCGGCGTGGGCGGATATGCCAGCGGACCAATGCTTAAGGAGGCACAAAAGAAAGGCATCCCGACGCTCATACAGGAGCAGAACTCCTACGCCGGAGTGACCAACAAGCTGCTCGCACAGAAAGCCAACGCTATATGCGTAGCATACGAAGGCATGGAACGCTTCTTCCCTGCCGACAAAATCCTCGTCACGGGCAACCCCGTGAGACAGAACATCCTCAATTGCACGCTCACGCCGCAACAGGCGAGGCAGAAATTCGGACTCGACCCCGACCGACGCACAATCCTCGTGGTGGGAGGCTCGCTCGGCGCCCGCACCGTCAACAACTGCATCGCCGCGGCTCTCGACACGATAAAAGCCGACTCCGAGGTGCAACTGATCTGGCAGACCGGCAAAATCTACGATGAGCAGGCACGCGCCACAATGCAGGAGAAACAACCCGGCAACGTGGTGCAGCAGGCTTTCGTGTCGAATATGGACGAGGCATACCGCGCCGCCGACCTTGTGGTGTCGCGTGCGGGAGCAAGCTCCATTTCCGAACTGCAGCTGCTCGGCAAAGCCTCACTCCTTGTGCCGTCGCCCAACGTAGCCGAGGACCATCAGACAAAAAATGCGATGGCACTCGTCGACCACGGCGCTGCAGTGATGGTGCGCGACGCCGAAGCCGCCGACAAGCTTATGCCCGAGGCGCTCGCCCTTGTGAAAGACGACGCCAAGCTGCAGAAATTGTCGGCCAACATCTCCAAAATGGCATTGCGCAACGCCGTCGGCGACATCGTTGACCGCGTAATGCAAATCGTTGAACAATAAAAACCAAACAAAGACTATGGCAGAAAAAAAACAATATAAAAGCGTATATTTTGTGGGAGCCGGAGGCATAGGCATGGCGGCTCTCGTCAGATACTATCTATCAAAAGGGCTTAAAGTGGCTGGCTACGACCGCACACGCACTGCCCTCACCGACGAACTGACAGCCGAAGGCGCCGAAATCACCTACGACGAAGCGGCAGAGCTGATTCCCGGCTATTGCCGCGACAAGGCGACCACACTCGTGGTCTACACCCCCGCGGTGCCGTCGACCCATCCCGGGCTCACATATTTCCGCGACGGCGGATTTGACGTGATGAAACGCGCCCAGGTGCTCGGACTGCTCACCCACGACTCCAAGGGGCTCTGCTTCTCAGGCACACACGGCAAGACCACCACATCGAGCATGGCGGCACACATACTGCACTCCTCCGAGATAGGCTGCAACGCCTTCCTCGGCGGCATCCTACGCAACTACGACAGCAACTTCATGCTCAGCCCGACAAGCCCCTACACCGTCATCGAGGCCGACGAGTTCGACCGCTCATTCCACTGGCTCAACCCCTACATAGCAGTGGTTACAGCCACCGACCCCGACCACCTCGACATCTACGGCACAGAGGAGGCATATCTGGAAAGTTTCGCCCACTTCACCGAGCTAATCCAGCCCGGCGGCACACTCATCTGCCACACCGGACTGAAACTGCGTCCGCGCCCACAGCAGGGCGTCGCCGTCTACCACTACTCGCGCAACGAGGGCGACTTCCACGCAGAAAACGTGCGCAAGGGCGACGGCGAAATCGTGTTTGACTTCGTAAGCCCCAAAGGCACAATCAAAGACGTCAAACTCGGCGTGCCTGTTGATATCAACATCGAGAACGCAGTGGCAGCAATGGCAGTATGCCAGCTGGTAGGCGTGCCCGACGACGTGATGCGCAATGCCGTAGGCACATTCCTCGGTCCAAAGCGCCGCTTCGAGTTCTGGCTCAAAGAGTCCGGCAAAAACGGCAAAGTGATTATCGACGACTATGCCCACCACCCCGACGAACTCAAGGCAAGCATCCGCTCCGTCAAGGACTTATACCCCAACCGCCGACTGACCGTAGTTTTCCAGCCGCACCTCTACACCCGTACCCGCGATTTCGCTCCGCAATTCGCCGAAGCCCTGTCGCTCGCCGACGACGTTCTGCTGCTCGACATCTACCCAGCCCGCGAGCTTCCGATACCCGGAGTGACGTCAGAAATCATACTTAAAGATATAAAATGCAAAAACAAAGCACTTTGCAATAAAAATTCTTTGGTAGAAACAATAAAAAATTATAATTTTGACGTACTTTTGACAGTTGGTGCAGGCGACATCTGCAACTATCTGCCCCAAATTTGTGAAGTGGTAAAGCAAAAACATTGAAAAAGTTACTATTCTACATATCGACAATCCTGGTTGTTGCCTACGTCATAGGCTCATTCTTCTGGACCAGTGCCGCGCGGCGCGACGCCACGTGCAGCGGCATTGTCGTGACTGTGGAAAACCCCAACGACTCCATCCGGTTCATCACCGACAAGTTTATCCTGTCGGAAATGAACCGCCTCGGCTTCAATGTCAAGGGCAAACGCCTCGTCAACATCAGCGAGGAGCAGATTGAACGCACGTTCAACAAGCAATACTACGTGGAGCATGTGCAGTGCTACACCAACAGCGACAACAGCCTGTGCATCGACCTGGAGCCGATACAGCCCGTGATGCGGGTTTTTGACGGCAACCAGTCGTACTACATCAACCGCGCCGGCAAGCACGTCCCAGCCAACGAAGGATTCTTCCTCGACGTGCCCGTCGTAAGCGGACATTTCAGCAAGCGGTTTCAGCCCACACAGCTTCTGCCGCTCATCGACTTCCTCTCCAGCCATCCCGAGGCAGACGAAATGGTTTCGGCAATCAACGCCGCCAACCCGCGCAACGTCTACATCATCCCCCAGATGGCAGGAATCACCGTGAACCTCGGCGACCTGACCGACCTTGACAAGAAATTCGCCAAACTGAAGCGGTTCTATCAAGAAGTGCTGCCGGTGAAAGGATGGGACTTCTACGACACCATCACGCTGAAATGGCACGGACAGATTGTGGCAAGCAAACGCATCAACACGCCACGCCTGAAGATACAGCAGGACGTAAGCCTCGGCCACGAGGAGTCGCCCGACCCGCTGGTGTCGGTAGCAGTCAGCGAAGTTTCCGACACCACACGCAAACATACGATTACACCAAAACAGCCATAAAGATATGGAAGACAAGAAATACATAGTAGCCCTTGAGATTGGCAGTTCACACATCGCCGGAGTGGTGGCAAGCGTCACAGCGCCCGGCAATGCGACAATTGTGTGCTATCACGAAGTGCCGATTCTGGACTGTGTCAGATACGGCAGCATCGTCAACGTCGACGAGGTGTGCAGCAAGACAAACGACCTGCTCTACCGTATCAAGAACGACAGCCGAGTGGCTCCACGCCAGATAGACAGCGTGTATCTCGCCTTTGGCGGACGCTCGCTCCACACAGAGAAAATAGAGATTGACCGCGACCTCAACGAAGATGTCCCCATCAGCCGCGAATTCATCGATTTGCTGAAAAAAGAGGCTTCGGCGGGGCTCGACAGCAAAAATATTGTCGCAGTGCTTCCGCGCGAGTATGAGCTCGACGGCAGCACCGTGGCAAACCCCATTGGCTCGATTGGACAACATCTGCACGCCGTGATGAACGTTGTGCTGTGCCGTCCGCAGATGCGCCGCAACCTCCAGATGGTGTTCGACCGTATGAAAATCCGCATCAACGGCTTCATCATCACCCCGATAGCCGCCGCACAGTCAATGCTCACCAGCGAAGAGCGCCGTCTTGGCAGCGTCTACGTTGACCACGGAGCAGAGACAACGACCGTTGCCGTCTACAAAAACAACAGCCTTCTGTATCTCAACGTGCTACCGATGGGTTCACGCAACATCACCCGCGACCTCTGCTCGCTCAACCTTCTTGAGGAGCAGGCCGACAAGATAAAACGCAGCTACGGCGACGCAATGTCGGTCGGCGTAGACCTGCCCAACGCCGACATCTCGGGCGCATCGGCTCTCGACGTGTCAAACTACGTTTCGGCACGCGCAGGCGAAATCATGGCGAACGTGTTCAACCAGCTGCAGTTTGCCCAGATGACCCCTGGCGACCTTGCTGCCGGCTTTGTCACCACAGGCCGCGGCATGCACTTGAAGCGTATGACAGACCTTCTCAACAACATCTCCGACATGAAAGTGCGCACCGGCTTGTATCCGGGAGTTGACGAAGGCAAGGAGCTCTCCAAGATACCGCAGCTTCTGTCGGTAGTAGAGTGGATTTCCAACCAGCCGCAGGCGGCAAACTGCATGTCGATACCGGCGATGCCCAAGTATCCCGACGCCAACGAGCCAGCGCAACCGACCCATAAGCCTCAAGAGACTCACGACGAGCAACCGAAGAAACCGAAAAAGCCAAGCTTCATCTCGCGCTTCATCAAACAAATGAGCGACGGCGTTGAAAAAACATTCGAAGATGCAGAAGACGAACAATAAAAACGAACGACTATGAGTGGCGAAGATATAGCAACCAAATCAACGATTTTCCCAACTGACGAACGCCAAGTGAGCAGTTTCAACGAAAACGGCTCGGCAATCATCAAAGTTGTCGGTGTGGGCGGCGGCGGCAACAACGCCGTCAACTATATGTATAAGCAAAATATCCCGGGAGTGTCGTTTGTTGTGACCAACACCGACCGCCAGGCTCTGCTTAATTCCCCGGTGCCGGAGCAAGTGCTTCTCGGACCGAACACATCCCGCGGTCTCGGCGCGGGCAACAAGCCAGAAAAAGCCAAAGCGGCGGCAGAGGAAAGCGCAGAGGAGCTCGCCGAACTCTTCGACGAGGACACAAAAATGGTGTTTGTCACCGCCGGTATGGGCGGAGGAACCGGTACGGGAGCATCACCTGTAGTGGCACGCATCGCACGCGAACGCGGCATGCTGACCGTGGGCATTGTCACGATACCATTCCTCTTCGAGGGCGAGAAAAAAATCATCAAGGCGCTTGAAGGCGCCGACGAGATGGGCAAATATGTAGACGCTATGCTGATTATCAACAACGAGCGTCTGACAGAAATCTACAGCGACCTGGAGTTTGACAACGCATTCGACAAAGCGGATGAAACGCTTACCGACGCAGCCCGAAGCATCTCCGAACTTATAAACTTCAAGGGAAAAATCAACCTTGACTTCGAGGACGTCAACACGACGCTCAAAGACGGCGGCACGGCAATCATCAGCACCGGATACGGTGAAGGCGAAAACCGAGTGACCAAAGCCATCGAGGACGCTCTCAACTCTCCGTTGCTGAAAAACCGCGACGTGCAGACGTCAAAGCGTTTCCTCTTCAACCTGTACTACTCGAAGAAATCCGAGCATCCGTTCATGATGGGCGAGGCCAACGAGATTACAGCGTTTATGAACAATTTCGCGAAGGATGTCGACGTGATTTGGGGAACGTCGGTCGACGACACTCTCGGCGACAAGGTGAAAATCACAATCCTTGCCTCCGGCTTCGAAATCAGCCTCAGCAACGAGACCACCTACAAGCCCAAGCCCCGGATTTTCGGCAAGCCGAAACAAGAGCCAGCAGCAGCCGTCGACGACTCACGCATCGCCGTGGAATACGGCGAGGAGAAAGTGGCAGAGCGCAACCGCCAGAAAGCGAGCGCAAACTACATCCTGCTCACTCCGCAACAGATGGACAACGACACGCTGATCAACTTTATCGAGAAAACGCCGACCTTCCGCCGCGGCTCCGACAGCCGCCTGCGCGAAGAATGGCGCACGCTTGCCGAGTCGCAGACTGAAATAGCCGAGCCGACACACATGGCACCGAAGCCCGTACAAGAAACAACGGGGCACGGAATGCGCGAGATTGAATTTGATTAAAAAACTTTAAAACAACATATACAATTATGAACCTGTTTGATAAAGTAAGCGGCGACATCAAAACCGCAATGTTGGCACGCGACAAAGTGCGCCTCGAGGCGCTTCGCGGCATCAAAAAAGAATTTCTTGAGGCCAAGACCGCCAAAGGCGGCGATGGCGAACTGAGCGACGACGCCGCTCTGAAGATTCTCGCCAAGATGGTGAAACAGCGCAAGGAAAGCGCATCGATCTACACAGAACAGAACCGCGAAGACCTTGCCGGTGAAGAATTGGCACAGGCGGCAATCATCGAAGAGTATCTGCCCAAACAACTCTCCGAAGAGGAACTGACCGCCGCCCTGAAGGAAATCATCGCCCGTGTCGGCGCCACATCAGCCAAAGAGATGGGCAAGGTGATGGGCACAGCCACCAAAGAGCTGGCAGGAAAGGCAGAAGGCAAGGCCATCTCGGCAAAAGTGCGCGAGCTGCTCGCATAATCAACAAGATATAAGAACTTTATAAGAACGAAAAAAGATGCTTACATTAGCTGCAATCAAAGAAAATCCACAAGAAATTGTGCGCCGCCTTGCGGTGAAACATTTCGATGCGGAAAAACTCATAAACGAGATTCTCGAACTCGACCAGGCACGCCGCACAGCGCAAGCCCGTTTTGACCAGAACGGCGCCGACCTCAACAAACTCGCCGCACAGATCGGAGCGTTGATGAAGTCGGGCAAGAAAGACGAGGCAGAAGGCGTAAAAGCACAGGTGGCAGAACTCAAAGCCGCCAACAAAGCCATTGAGGAAGAGGTGAAAAGCGCCGCCGACAAAATCACCGAGATTCTTCTCTCCATTCCAAACACCCCGTGCGCAATGGTGCCGGAAGGCAAGACAGCCGAGGACAACGTGGTAGAAAAGACAGGCGGTCAGATGCCCGACCTTCCGGAAGACGCCCTTCCCCACTGGGAACTCGCAAAGAAATACAATCTGATTGACTTCGAGCTCGGTGTGAAAATCACCGGCGCCGGTTTCCCAGTCTATTTCGGCAAGGGAGCGAAACTTCAGCGCGCGCTCATCCAATTCTTCCTCGACGAAGCCTCAAAGGCAGGCTATCTCGAGACACAGCCACCTTACGTGGTCAACGAGGCATCGGGCATCGGCACAGGTCAATTGCCCGACAAAGAGGGACAGATGTATCACTGCAACCTTGACAACCTGTATCTCATCCCGACAGCCGAAGTGCCTGTCACCAACATCTACCGCGATGTGATTTTCGATGAGAAAGACCTGCCGAAAAAGAACTGCGCATACTCAGCATGCTTCCGCCGCGAAGCCGGCAGCTACGGCAAGGACGTGCGCGGACTGAACCGTCTGCACCAGTTTGACAAGGTGGAGATTGTGCGCATCGAGAAGCCTGAAAACTCATACGCAGCGTTGGAAGAGATGAAAAACCACGTGCAGGGGCTGCTTGAGAAACTCGAGTTGCCATGGCACATCCTTCGCCTCTGCGGCGGCGACATGAGCTTCACATCGGCAATCACATTCGACTTCGAGGTGTTTTCAGCCGCACAGAAACGCTGGCTTGAGGTAAGCTCGGTTTCAAACTTCGAAAGCTACCAAGCCAACCGTCTGCACTGCCGCTACCGCGACGCCAACAAGAAGATGACGCTCTGCCACACGCTCAACGGCTCCGCTCTCGCCCTGCCGCGCATCATGGCTGCACTGCTCGAGAACAACCAGACCCCGGAAGGCATCCGCATTCCGAAGGCACTCGTGCCTTACACTGGCTTCGACATCATCGACTAAGCGACAAACATATCTGCAAGTCACTCTCGAGACTATGCGCGAGAGTGGCTTGCTTAATCCTATAAACCAACGTTTTTATGAAAAAATCTCTACTTGTTTCAACACTTGCCGTAGCCTTCTGCGCCATAGTTGCACTGGCAGGCACTCACAAAGTGAAAAAAATCATGGTGGACAACATTCAGAAATCCACCACAGTAAAGTCATTGAAATCCCTCAGCAAAGCTGGCGAGACCGCTGACGAGACTCCGAATCTCCAAGTGCTTCTCGAAGAGGACTTCTCCAAATTCACCGCCGGAAGTGAAGCCACTCCCGACGCCACCGACGTGGCTGACGCAACAACCGGATATATCGCCGACGAGTTGACAAACACTCCGGGCTGGAGCGGAGACGGCGTGTTTCAAGCCGGCGGATGCGCATATATCGGCATCGTAGATGAAGGCACCGACAACGAAGACACCGGTTTTCTCAACACATCGACATTCGACGGTTCGGGCAACGGCGGATATATCGTGGTGACATTCCGCGCACGCGTGGCAGAGGAAGGAGCGACCGACGCCGTTGAATTCGTCAGCATCGACGAGGACGACATCAACGAAAGCGATCCTATGTCGGGCGTTGTTGACTACAAACAAGTGGCCATCACCGACCAGTGGGCAGAGTATGAGGTAGAGCTCAAATCGGGCGCAGCCAACGCCTCCATCCAGCTGTACGCCTACCAATCGCCTATCTACATTGACGACATCAAGGTTGTCCAGACAGTCAAAATCGACGTTCCGACACCAGAGGCACTGGCAGCCACCAACGTGACCCCGACAAGCTTCACAGCCAACTGGAGCGCAGTGGAAGGCGCCACCAGCTACATGCTCACAGTGTTCTCGTTCAAGACCATCAAAAGCGATGTGGAAGAGGCTACAGTCACTGAAGGATTCGACGGCATCGTCGCTACCGGCAAGAAAGACAAATTCATCGACACTGAGAACTCAAAATTGCCGGAAGGCTGGACAATCAGCGTCAGCGATAACGGCACAAGCCGCGAAATCTACGCTTCAAGCGGCAACTACCATTCAGAGAAGATAGCCCTTGCCTTTGACGCAACCGGCGACTTCATCGAGACCCCGGAGGCTCCGGCTCCTATCAAAAAATTCAGTTTCTGGGTAAAGAACCAGGGAGCCGGCGCAGGCAGCATCATAACTGTTTCCGGATTTAACGGCACAGAATGGATTGACCTCGGCAAACTCAACTTCGCCGACGTTGATTCCAACTTCGCCGACTTTGTAGACTTGGACATTGACGACGAAGGCATCGTGAAACTCCGTCTGTCGTACACAAAGGAAGTGGGCAATTGCGCCATCGACGACGTTTCATACACCTATGGCGGTGTCTACAACATAGCCACGCTCCTGCTTGAGGACAAAACCGTTGAAGGCACTTCGTTTGACGTCACAGGCCTGACAGAAGGCGAGCAGTACTACTATTACGTCTGCGCCGTAAACAACGGCAACATTTCCGGTGATTCAAACATCGTAGCCGTAGGCGAAGGCAGCGTTGACAACATCGCAGCCGGCAACGCAAAGATTGCGACTACAGCCAACGGCATCGAAATCAGCCTTGCAGAGGCCGCTCCGGTGGCAGTCTACAGCGTTGACGGCAAATGCCTCTACAACGCAGCCAGCGGCGCGTTGAGCCACACTGTGGCGCTCAACAACCACGGCGTATACTTTGTCAAAGTAGGTAACAAGACGACAAAAGTGGCGCGCTAACCACAACGCACCCACCCCACAAAAACCGGGCATCCACACAGATGTCCGGTTTTTTTCGCTAAATATCTTGCCCAGACAAAAACAAATCAATACTTTTGCGGTAACAATAGAAACATTTGTAAAGGGCAAACACCCCAAACAGCAATAAACCATCAGTTTTATGAAAAAGACTCTACTTTTCTATTCTCTTGCGATTGTCACAGCGGCAACCGCAATGGCGGGACTGCGCCACACACAGAAAGCCCCAGCCGCCCTTGACGCCAAACTCGAGGCACTCACCGCAAAACCCCACTCGCCGTCGCTCCGCGAAATAGGTTCGGAGATTGTGCTCGTTTCCGAAGACTTCGCCAAATTCACAGCAGGAAGCGAGGACGACCCCGACGGCACCGAACTTTCCGACTGGAACGACGGCACGATCGACGCCAAGTACACACAACAGCCTGGCTGGCGCGGCGGATTCGTATACCAAGCCGGCGGCTGCGCCTATCTTGACGTAGACACCGAAGAAGGCACCGGCTGGCTCATCACCCCTACCCTCAACCTGTCGAACTACGGCGGTTCATTCACCATCAAATTCCGCGCGCGTGTAGCCTCGTCAAAGTCGAGCACCACCGATGAAATCTATGTGCAGAACTGCCTTCTGGGCGAATACAGCAACTCCGTGACCAGCTCTCAGACCATCGAGGGCACCACAAAATGGAAAGAGTACACGCTGACATTCACCGACGGCAACTCAAAAGACGATATCCAGATAACGGCAAAAAGTTATCCAATCTTCATTGACGACATAACCATCACCCAAATCGACAACGGCAAGCCCGGCGCGCCATTGGCACAAGCCGCCACCAACGTAAGCGACACCCAATTCACTGCCAACTGGCAGGCTGTTGAAGGCGCCGAAGGCTATCTGCTCAGCGTCTACACGCTGAAAAACGCCACAGAGCAATATCTCTTCAAGGACAAAGAAGTGAACGGCACAAGCTACGACGTCACCGGCATCGAGGCAAATATCGACTATTACTACACCGTCTGCTCGAAACGCAACGGAGAGACCTCAAGCACGTCGAACACAATAACCGTGATACGCAAACTCAAGACGCCAGTCACCCTTCCCGCCACCAACGTGGCAAGCTACGGCTTCACCGCCAACTGGCAAAGCGTGCCGCAAGCCACAGCCTATGCCGTCTACACAATCCTCACCCACACCGCCCAAGCCGACAACGAACCGTTTAACCTGTTCAAATCCGACTTCAGCGCAGTGAAAGTGGGCACAATCGACAGCCCATGGGACTACTCCCGCCTCGGCGGAATCCGCGTGTTTCTCGACGACCTCGCCCCACGCTGCGACTGGATAGCATTCGCACCGATGGCAGCACAAGGTATGTTTGGCATCTCAAACATGTTCCTTGACTACAACGTTCCCGGCACCATCTATTCGCCGATTCTCGACCTCAGCCACGACGGAGGCAAATCCACACTCCGCTTCAATGTGCTCGGCCGCAACGTCACGAAATTGAGAATCTGTGTGCTTAAAGACAGGGCTGACGGCAAGGCCGACGAACTGTTCAAGACAGAATGCCCCGTCACCACCGACCTCGCCGAACAAGTCATCACGCTTGAGAAAGGCGAGAAAGACACCTACGTCGAGATTTCAATCGCTGAAGGAACAGGCTATGTGCTGTTTGACGACCTGCAATTAAGCCAGAACCTCAACAAAGGCGAAAGCACGGAGCTGAAATACAAATACGACGAGACCTCCGACACAAGTCGCAGAATCGACACCCCCGACTATTCAGCCGGCGACGTCTATGCCTACACCGTTCAGGCATTCCGTCTTGATTCAAGCAGCAAAATCATCGAAGAGGCAACGTCCGACCGCTCGGAACCGCAGGAAGTGAAACGCAGCGACGCAGTGGAGAGCATAACCGCCGGCAATGACGGCGCTACGGTTGCCACAACAGCCGACGGCATCCGCATCACCCTCGCCGAAGCCGCTCCGGTGGCAGTTTACAGCCTCGACGGCAGACTCCTGCATCAAGACAACACGGCAGCTACAGAACACAACGTAGCGCTCGGCAACCACGGCATATTCCTTGTGCGCATCGGCGCAAAGACAATCAAAGTGGTGCGCTGATATTTGAAATCCATAACGAAGCAACCGACGGGCAGACAATGCCCGCCGGTTGCTTTCTTTTTTTTGCCTACGGTATAATGCTAAAAAAACGGTATGCACGTGCCTGATTACGGAAGAGTGTCGTCGCTCCGCGACGATAGCCTGCCATCGTTGCCATTGTTTAATGGCGCAAAGTTCGACATTTTTACATCTATCCTATATATCTTCGTCAAACGCGTGCAAATTGTTATTATCCATAAGTCAAAACCTCGCTTTGCTTAAATATATTAACAAAAACGTTTTGAAATCTGAAAGTGATTAATTATATTTGCAATATCATTTAGCAAACAGATAAAAAACATTCTTTTAATCTTAAAAATTTACAGTATGAAAAAACTACTTCTTTTCTTAGCAGCGTTTCTTATAATGGCGTTGCCGACAGTCGCTCAAGAAACAGATTTGAGCGAGGAGGAATTTAAACAAAAAATTGATTCGGTGTTTGAGCACGTCGACATGACATCTGTAGAAACAGGAATTCTCATCGAACATGGGTTCAATTTGCTTGACCCAAACGTCTTCAACGGTCAAAAACCAGATTCGGTATATTCAAACAAAGAAATCATGAAAGCCCTTTATGCTGGGCTTTATGACTCTCGCGTGAACGATTACTTCTCTTTGGAAGACACCGATAGTACATTTTCAAAAATCGACAATGCCAAAAACATATCAATCCTCTTTTTGGCATACAACAGATTTAAAGATTATATGTTTAAATCTGGCGACATCTATTGGGAAAATGGTCAGTTAAAAAAAACAAACAATTCCAAGTGGGAAAACCTCTTTGACTATGACTTTTGCTTCGCCGTAGCTCTTGGAGAAGATGAATTTGTAGGAAAAGAAGTGACAATTCCTATCAATGTCGACAATCTGCTCAACAATACAATGTCAAGAATCTCACAGATAGACGTGAAAGCAGACGATGGAACTTATGAAAAAGTGGCTCTCAATACAGATTGGAAGCACACGTTCTCGCAGTTGGGTGAGCACTGGCTTACTTTCCGTGTGTTGTTTTACGATGGGTTTCTTATGGAGTGCCGCACCCCAATAATGCTCCTCGAACAAAACAGCCAACACCTTCCGCCAATGGACAAACCAATAGAAACATATACGGAGATTGCCGCCGATGAAGAACAGTCTGGAGGCGAACTGCAGGTGATTTACCTCAACAAGGAGAAAACATCGGGCAAGTTTATCCGCCCGTTGGTAATTGCCGGCGATATCAACCTGTCGGGACTGCTTACGGGCAATGCTTCAACGTCGTTTGACCTTAAAACAATCGGAGCAAGCGGAAGCATTGGCACTAAAATCAACGAATTGTCGCAAATCTACGACATCATCTATCTGAAATACAACAACGACACTGACGACCTCCTGCGTAACGGCAAATTACTGCGCAAAGCATTGCAGATTGTGAACAACAACCGCTTCTCTGTGTCTGACGACACGTATGTTGTCGGTCTTGGTGTCGGCGGCGTAATTGCCCGCATCGGAATCAATATGATGGAAAGCGAAGGCGAGAACCATCGCGTATGCAAATTTATCGCCGTGAATTCCCCATTCAGAGGGATAAATATACCGTTGTCGCTACAGTTGACCATTCGACAACTATCAGAAGTTGCTTCTTTTACGGAAAGATATGGTGTGTCTCTTGAAAAAGCTAAGAGAATCACGCACTTGCTTGATTCAAAAGCGATGAAGCAATTGCTCTGCAATTATGTTGATGGAAACTACACACAGAGTAAAACTGATTACCGTGATTTCACCAAATCCAACTTCGTTTCCAACATTCCTAAATATTGCGTGACCATTTCCCTCGCAAATGACGGCAATGCTATTGCTAAGCCATTCGAAAATATAATAAATTATTATACCAAAAGCACATTTGAGGGGAAACGATATTTTGGGGGAAAATGTGAAATCAGAATAAATGCGAACCTACTATCGTATAATGAGAACGACTTTATTTATTCTGGAAAATACTATTTCTATGCAAATTATTTTGGCATTCATGTCCCTAAATATAATTTGGGCATGTCTGTCCGTAATTCTTGGAATACGACATCTATCGACCATATAGGAGGTGTATATTTTCCGCGAATAAAAGCTGAAATTTCCAATCTGGTTCCTCCAATTGAGACCTTATGCGATTTTTGCTTAATTCCAGGATTTAGCACACTTGACATTAATTACAACTCCTACAAAGGATTAGACCATCAAGGAAAGATCGACGCAGCGCCTTTTGACAAAGTTTATATTAAAAGTAGCGCTCCATATCAAGACGCATATTCCACTCTCCTAGATGACCTTGCCTACGAGTTGATTCCTCACATTGAGGGACAGACTTCGGATGTGCTTGGCACGACGGAACTGACGTTGACAAACATCCCCAACTTCTCATTCATCAAATACGAGTGGACCTCTAAGCTCGGCAACTTCAAGGTTGTGTCGTCATCGAAAAACAAGGTGGTGCTGACTCCTACTAAGTATTCCACAACCGGCAGAAAAATCCTTGATAAAATCATCGTAACACCCAAAGTGCAGTTGATAAATATTCCAGAAATTGAGAATCTCAGTGCATCCATAACAACTTCAGCTGCATACTTATCTGTAAATGGCAATAACTATATCTCTCCAGAGCTTAACGTCTACAGCCTTTCGCGTATACCTGATGATGTGACAGCTGTTGAATGGACTGCATCAAAAGGCGTTAAACTTACTCCTTACGAGGATATGACTGTCGGAGCCACTGTGAAGAAAGCCACCGCCGACCGTTGGATACAAGCCTCGTTCACATCCTACGGAGTAACCCACGATATCCGCAAAAGCCTCAAAGTGGCGACTCTCGACTCTGTCTGTCTGAGAATGATGAAGCATTGGCGGAATAAACAGGAACAACTCGACAAATATTATTTCCACATCGACATCTATCCGCCATCATCAATCGATGAAATGACATTCTGTTGGTATAATACCGTTTGTATTAAAAAAACCGAAGAGTCCAACAACGGAACAATCGATGGTCCAATAGGAGGAGAGACAGTCAACCGTATAAATGGAGAAGCAACAATTAAAACAGATGGCGATGTCGGGTCGTGCAGATTCGACAAAGATTACCCTGTCATTGGTCCTATTTTCCCAACCGGACCGTTGGCAATCAATGACCTACCAGAAATCCCGGTTGAACCAGTCTTAATGGGAAAGAACGAAGCAATTGTATCAATGCCGAAAATTGGGGTTGACGAAGTTGCAGAAGGCAATGTATACTGCGATGTCAAAGACAAATTCGGCACGAAATACACAGTCCACTACCCAGTAGAATCGCACTATGCCGTAATTTACTGCGTAGCTCCCAATCCCGCCGATGCGGTAATAACGATAGCAAAAGTCATTGATGGAGAAAACTATGGCATAAGCACCTGCAGCCTTGACTCTGTCACCGCACGCCTATACAACGAACAGGCTCTCGTACGTGAACAGACTTCTGATGGCAACTGCCGAATAGATGTCAGCGACCTGCCCGACGGCACATATTTTCTTGTCGTGACAGAGAATGGGGAAGTGGTTTTAAGACAGACTGTGATAATTAAGCATTAAAAAACAAACACGAATGGGCGGAAAAAATATCCACAACGCCACATCAATGGTATTTTCCGCCCATTCTATAATTTTCAAACCACAGCATTATGAAAAAATCAATCTTATTAATTTTCATCGCATTGATGACGGCGATGGGATGCCAGGCGCAAGAGGCAGACGCTACAAAAACGGCGCGCTACAACAACCGGCATACGATGGACGGATACAAGGCTTTTTATGAAACTGGATATTTTTGGGGCATCGACAACCCAAATGGGCCGCATCTCCCTAACAAGTTCAGCGTTACAACCTCTCAGGGCTTTCAATTGAACAACTTCGTGTATTTCGGAATCGGCGCCGGCATCGACTCTTATCGGCATAACGAAAACTGCTATATCAGCGTGCCTCTGTTCGCCGATTTGAGAGTAAACTGTCTAAACGACAAAAGGATAGTGCCATTCTTCGACATCAGAATGGGATACAGCATGGGCGACCGTGCACGAGGCTTCTATTGGGAGAACCAGCTGGGCGTGAGGATAGGACAGAAAAAGCATCATGCGGTATATGCCGCCGCCGATGCTGTCTTTCAATACACCGACTTCTCCACCTTCTTAACCAACGACGACTGGGGGCTATATGGAGCTTTTGGCTTTAAAGTTGGCTACGAGTTTTAGACCATCCGGGCTACCTTAACGCAGTCTGTTGCATAACTAACCGAAAAAAAACACAGCATTATGAAAAAATCAATCTTATTAATTTTCATCGCATTGATACCGGCGATGGGATGCCAGGCGCAAGAGGCGGCAAAAAGAGATTCAACAGCGATTTCAAAATATCAGGCACGGCACACACTTCAGGGATTAAAGGCGTTTTTTGAAACAGGATATCTGTGGGGATTAGGCGGCGAAGCATATATTGAATCCCCCACAGGAGAGATGATGCCTCTGGACAAAAATATATTCTCACCCAGCCATTTCAGCGCATCGGCATCGGTCGGTTGCCAATTCAACAACTTTGTGTTTGTCGGCTTGGGCGCAGCAGCAAATGTCTACAGCTCAAGGGGCACGACATATCTAACAGTGCCTATATTCGGCGAGTTAAGGATTAATTTACTGAACGCCAAACGCTTCACGCCATTTGCAGACGGAAAGCTGGGCTACGGAATCGGCGATATGCACGGCGTTTATTGTGCTTGTCAACTTGGTTTGCGCTATGCGTTGCCGAAGAAACGTGCAGTCTACTTGGCCGGTGAGTGGAACTTTCAAATCAATCAGGATTTAAAAGTCCTGAAAGCCGACGACATCAATTGCAATTTGGGATTTAAATTCGGCTTTGAATTATAGCGGCCCCACACCACAGGAGCAACCGACGGACAGACAATGCCCGCCGGTTGTTTTCTTTTTTTTAACCTACGGTATAATGATAAAAATCACCTCCTTTTCGAGGGCTGCCCGATTTATTTTCGGTATTTGAATATGGCTTTAATGCGAGTCAAACCAGCAGTTCCTAAAATGAGCAGTGCTGCATATTGAAATGTTTTGGCAAGTCCGAAAAACACCACCCATAATACACCTTTCGTTGTTGCCGATACGGGAAGCAACATCTGAGTAAATGAAACTATATAGCTGATTACACAGAGTGTTGCCACTACTATGCCTGTACGAAACGACAGCCTGCCAAGCCATTGTTTGAATCGAATGAAAGTAGGTGACATAACAATTAAAACAATTTTTTTAAACGATTTATCGATTGTCTCCTTCTATTTGTCCATTGCCTTCATAGGGCATTTTCTCACGCATTTGCCGCACTCGATGCAAAGGTTGAAATCTATCACCGGAAAACCTTCGGAATCCTGTGGAATTGCCCCGACCGGACACGCCTCAATCAGCGGACAAATATGGTCGTGAGGACATATACCCTTGTTTACTTGTATCATAGTTCATTTTTTGCAAAATTAGTCAAACGATTTTGTTCTACAAAATAGATTTTATCTAATTTTGCATCGAAATTATCGAATGTAATCCAACCAATATAGCACTTCAACTTCGTGTTTTACAACATATTACACAAAGAGGTTGCGTCTATTTTGACACAGCCCCACTTTCGTTTTCCGACCTATCTTTTTGGTGGCAGCCATTGACTTGGGAAGATGTTTGCCGCCGGCCTCTTTCAGATTCCACCTCACGATGGACACCCTTGCCTTTGACTATGCAATTCCCGCCATTAGGGCTTGCTCGGGACTTTCAACCGTTAGACAATGCTCGTTATGCGTAAATAGATTGCAGAAAGGCAATAACTGCGTTTTTATGGCAATAAAAGACAAAAAACTATCAGAGGGAGTCAATTTTAGAGATGTATTTCCTTGTATATGACATTTTTTTGTTATTTTTGGAATTCCTTTTTAATATACATTTGCAAACGAAAAACAAAAAACGATATGAAACGGATTCTATCTCTCGCTTTTGCGATTGTCCTGTTAGCAACATTGCCGATGCAAGGACAAGGAAAACGCTACCAAGTGGCAGGCGTTGCGTTCTACAATTTGGAGAACCTTTTTGACACCATCCCCAACAACCCACTGGGGCGCGACGCAGAGTATACCCCCAACGGCGCGCGCAAGTGGACAGGCAAACGCTACTGGAACAAAATCCACAATCTTGCCTACGCTATCAGCAACATGAAGACCGACCTCACACCTATGGGACCAGCCATCATCGGCGTTTCCGAGGTTGAGAACATCACCGTCATGCAGGATCTCGCCCGCGACGAGCAGCTCAAGGCATGGAATCTGCAAGTGCTACACCACGACTCACCAGACCGCCGCGGCATCGACGTAGGCTTCCTGTTCAACCCACGCTTGTTCCGCCCGCTCAACGTGACCCACCACACCCTTGTCGTCGAGTCGAACCCCAATTTCCGCACCCGCGACCAATCGTGTGTCAGCGGCCTTCTTCTCGGCGAGCCGGTAAGTGTGATTGTCAACCACTGGCCGTCACGTCTTGGCGGACAAAAGCAGTCGAGCTATCTCCGCGAGGCAGCCGCAGCGTTGTCGAAACATATCGCCGACTCCGTGCTTGCCATAAATCCTAAGCAGAAAATCATCATAATGGGCGACTTGAACGACGACCCTATGGACCCCAGCTGCGCAGAGGTGCTCGGCGCCAAACGCAACGTCAAGGACGTAGAGGAAGGCGGCTGGTACAACCCCTGGTGGGATGTTCTTGCCAGCGGCGTAGGCACCCTCGCCTACCGCGGACAGTGGAACCTCTTCGACCAGATAATCATCAACTACAACCTTGTCGGCAAGGACCGGTCGACGCTCAAATACTTCAAGTGCAAGGTTCACAACGACATTCCCGGCATCCGCTCCGAGGAAGGCGACCGCACCGGCTATCCGCTCCGCACGTTTGCCAGCGGCGTTTATCTCAACGGCTACAGCGACCACTTCCCCACACAGATATTCCTGACCCGGGAACTCAAATAACCGAAATCAAACAAACAAAAATAAACCAACTAATTTATGAAACTAAAACTGTTTATCACGCTGCTCCTGCTCGCCGTGATGCCCGCGTTCGCACAGAACACAGGCGTGAGCGGAGTGGTGGTTGACGCCGACAGCGGACAGCCGATAGCAGGCGCCACCGTACTTCTCCAACAGGGAAGCAGCGCCTTTACCGGCCCGAACGGCGACTTCCGCATCTCAGCCGCCCATACCGGCGACGAGACACTGACAGTGATTGCCTATGGCTACAAGGACATTGTGACCAGCGTGGCAATCGACAGCCACAGCGTCACCAACCTCGGCACGCTCAAGATGGCTGTGGACAAAAGTATTGCCACCAGCACCGACATGGCGGTTCTCGACGAGAACCAGATTGAAGACGAGGAAGGCAACGACCAATCAATCGGCATGCTTGCCGGCGCGTCGGACGACGTCTACTACAACGCCGCAAGCTACGACTTCTCCGTAATGCGATTCCGTCTGCGCGGCTATGCCCAGGAATACTCGCAGATGTATGTCAACGGCGTGCATCTCACCGACGCAATCCGCGGCCGCTTCAACTACTCCTCGTTCGGCGGCATGAACCAGGCATTCAAGAGCAAGGCAGCAAGCATCGGGTTAACCCCGTCAAACTACACCCTCGGCGAGATCGGCGGCTCTACCAACGTCAACACTCTGGCATCCAACTATGCCCCCGGCTTCCGAGGCAGCGTTTCGTATACCAACGGCGCCTACACAATGCGCGGCATGGTCACCTACTCCACCGGTCTTAAAGAAAACGGATGGGCGTTTACGCTCTCAGCCGTAGGCCGCTACAGCAAGGAAGGCATCACAGAAGGCACGTTCTACAACTCAGCCGGACTGTTTCTGTCGCTGCAGAAAGTGTTTAACGCCAACCACAGCCTCGGCATCTCGCTCTACGGCGCGCCGACACGCCGCGGCGGCTCGTCGGCAACCTACGAGGAAGCCTACGACCTTGCCGGCACCCACATGTACAACCCCAACTGGGGCTGGCAGGACGGCAAGAAGCGCAATGCCAAAGTGATAGAGTCGTTTGACCCGACAGCCATCATCAACTGGGTATGGAACAAGAAGGCCGGCACCACCCTCAACACCGGCGCCGCCCTCCGCTACTCACTCTATTCGTCATCGGCACTCAACTGGGACAAAGCCGCAGACCCGCGTCCGGACTACTACCGCTACCTGCCTTCGTACTACAAGAGCAACGAGGAAGCGTTCAACCTCTACACCGAGCGCTGGCGCAACGACGAAGACATGCGCCAACTCAACTGGGACGGACTTTATCTGTCGAACTACAACGCAAAGAGACTCTTTGCCGAAGGAGCCAATCCGAACTACAACGGTTCGACCTACATTCTTGAAAACCGTCACAGCAACCAGCTGAGTTTCGCCTTCAACTCGACACTCAACCACCGCTTGAACGAATATATGACCCTTCAGGGCGGCGTGGGCTTCAACTATACCAAAGCCACCTACTACAAGACAATGCGCGACCTTCTCGGCGGCGAATACTGGACCGATACCGACAAGTTTACCGAGCGCGACTATCCCGACGATCCAACGATGCTCATCAACGACCTTGACAACCCGATGGCGAAAGTCTACAAGGGCGACAAGTTCGGCTACAACTATGACATCAACTCAATCATCGCCACCGCCTGGTTGCAGAACATGATCAACCGCAGCCACTGGGACTTCAACTATGGTTTGAAAATCAGCTACACGCAGTATCAGCGCGACGGAAAGATGCGCAACGGACGCGCGCCGAAGAACTCTCTCGGCAAGGGCAAGACCCATTCGTTTGACAACGCAATGCTCAAGGCCGGCGCCACCTACAAGTTGGACGGCCACAACTTCTTCACGCTCAACGCCACTTACGGTACGCGCGCACCGCTCGCCGACAACGTGTATATCTCACCGAGAATCAAAGACAACACCATCCTCGGCCTCAAGAGCGAACGCATCCTGAGCGGCGACCTGAGCTACATCTTCAACTACAGCCGCGTGCGTGGTAAAATCACCGGATTCTGGACCAACAGCTATGACGGCACCACCCGCAGCTCGTTCTACGATGACAACTTCTCGACATTCACCAACTACGTACTTACCGGAGTCAACAAGACCTACAAAGGCGTAGAGGTTGGACTGGCAGTAAAAATCACCCCCGACTTGACCGTTTCGTTTGCCGGCACGTTCTCGCGCTACCAGTACAAGAACCGTCCGCGCGGCACCCGCAGCTTCGAGAACGGCGCCAAAGCCGACACCACGCAGATTGTCTATCTCAAGAACTTCTACGTAGGCGGCACACCGCAAACCGCAGGCAGCCTCTCGATCAACTACAATGCCCCTCATCAGTGGTTCTTTGAAATCAACGGCACATGGCTCGGCGACGCCTACATCGACTTGTCGCCAATCCGCCACGAATACATGCCCGGACTGCTCTCGTTCTGCGAGAACCGCGAGCAATATGAGGCAAAGGTCAAGGAAATCACCAACCAGGAGAAGCTCCGCGACGCATTCCTTCTGAACCTCAGCGTAGGCAAGCTGGTCTACATCAACCGCAGCCTTTCGCTCAATTTCAACGTCAGCGTCAACAACCTGCTCAACAAGACCGACATCCAGACCGGAGGTTATCAGCAGAGCCGTTTCGACTACACGAACTACAGCGCCGACAAATATCCGAACCGCTACTACTACGCACAGGGCATCCGCATCTTCGCCAACGTAGGAATACGATTCTAAAAAACAGATTTACAACAATAAAAAATACGATATAAAGATGAAACATTCAAAGTTATATATCTCGGCAATGCTTTTCGCAGCCCTCGCCGCAACGAGCTGCGATGACAATTGGGACACCCCGCCAATGGTAGCTCCCGTTGCCACTATCGAAGCCAATACCAGCATCGAAGAACTTAAGACCAAATACTGGCAGGAAGCCAACAACTGCGTCGACACCATCGGCTATAAAGAAGACGGCAAGACCCACTACATCATCAAGGGCCGCGTCGTGTCGTCGGACGAGTCGGGCAACATCTACAAGAATCTTGTGATTCAGGACACCTACAGCGAAGCCGGCGAGACACCTTCGTGCATCACGTTCAGCATCAACGCCAACAGCCTTTACGCATCATACCGTCCCGGTCAGGAAGTGGTGATCGACGCAACCGACATGTATATCGGCAAATATTCAGGACTCCAGCAATTCGGCTTGCCCGAATACAGCAGCTCGTTCGGCTGGCAGACAACATTCATGCCACTTGAATTCTTCAAGAAGCACGCACAGCTCAACGGATTCCCAGAACCGGAGAAAATCGACACACTCCGTGTGCCATCAATCTCCTCGCTCCCGACCGACGCTGCCGGCATACGCAAATATCAGAGCCAGCTTGTACGTTTCGACGGCGTTAAATTCGTGAACGGCGGCAAAGAGACATTTGCCTCTTACCAGACCACCGTGTCGCAGAACCTCACCGACGGCAACTCAACCATCGCCGTGCGCACAAGCGGATACTCAAACTTCTACTACGAGACCCTTCCGGAGGGCGAGATTTCAGTGGTTGGTATCCTCGGCTACTTCAACAACTCATGGCAGCTCACGCTCCGCAGCCTCAGCGACTGCATCTATGAGGAGCAAATCGGCACACAGAACAATCCTGTCGATGTGGCAAAAGCCATCAGCCTCGGCAACGAGAACTACACCCGCGCGCTTTGGGTGAAAGGCTATATCGTAGGCGCTGTAGCCCCTGGCGTATCAGAGGTGAAGAGCAACGCCGACATCGAGTGGACAAAGGCCACACTGCCCAACACACTCGTCATCGCCGACAACGCTTCGGAACGCGACTATAAGAAATGCGTTGTAATCGACCTTCCACAAGGTTCGGCACTCCGCACAAAAGCCAACCTTGCCGACAACCCCGACAACTTTGGCGCACCAATCACGCTCCACGGCACAATCGGCAAGCAATACGGCATTACAGCCATCACCGGCAACAGCGGAGCCGCCAACGAATTTGTATTCGTGTCGACAGCCGCAGTGAACCTCATCGACCAAAACTTCGAGTCGTACAACCCTGGCACTGACGGCTATGTAGACCTTGCCGACAGCAACCTTCTCGGCGACGGATGGACCTCGGTGACCGCATCGGGCAACAAGAACTGGTCAATGCGCGCATTCAGCGGCAACGTCTACGCCACATTCTCAGGCTACAAAGGCAAAGCCCCATTTGATGCATGGCTTATCACTCCGCTCGTTGACTTCGACAAGATGGTAGCCAAGGTGATGAGCTTCGACACACAAGTGAACGGCTATGGCAGCACAAAAACCAATTTTGAGGTTTATGTGATGACATCCAACAATCCGGCAGAGGCAAAACTCACCAAATTGGACTGCAACATCGCCACCGCGCCGGCAAGCGGCTACAGCTCATGGGAGAAGAGCGGCGACGTTGACCTCAGCAAGTTCAGCGGCAAACTCTATATCGGCTTCCGCTACACAGCAGGAACCGACGCCAACTATGCAACATGGTGCTTCGACAACCTTCTCGTAGGTAAGAGAAGCGGCGCTGCCGACAGCGGCAACGACGGCTCGGAGACAAAGCCTTACACTGCATCTGACGTGCTCGGCGGCATCACAGGCTCCGACAAATGGGTGAGCGGCTACATCGTGGGCTTCTCAAGCAGCATCGACGCCAACACATCGGCTAAATTCACCGCCGAAGGCGCCAACAACCTGAATGTGCTCATCGCCGACAAAGCATCGGAAAAAGACGTGAAGAAATGTATTGCCATCGGTCTTCCGGCTGGCGACGTGCGCGCTGCGCTCAACTTGAAGAATCATCCTGAGAATCTTGGCAAGAAAGTGACTGTAAAAGGCACAATCTCGACTGTCTACAAAATTCCGGGTATGACACAACCAACGGCTTTCAAGTTCTAAGAAACCCGACATAACAACAACGAGGCTGCGTTTTTTTGAACGCAGCCTCGTTGTTTGTTTATCACACTGAAGAACGACACGACAAAGGCGTCACGCTCCAGGGCTGTTTTAACGGCTTCTGACGGCTTCTGCCGCCGCAGACGACCAATTTGTCGCCTGAGCGGTGAAAACGCGTCAGAGCCGCCCCTGTCGCATCAGTCGCGGATGCAGACCCGCGACCCTCCATGCGCAAAAAAAAATCCCAACCGGGACAAGCCGGCCGGGATTCCAATGTTTCCTGCAATCTGTCGCGCCTTAGAAGAATTTCACCTCCTTGCCAACGATAGACGAAAGGATATAGTTTGCAGCACGCGACGTGCCGATGCGGAACAACTCGTTTGTGAGCCATTCCTCTCCGAGAATCTCGCGGACGAGCGTATAGTAGCGAACGGCATCATCGGTCGACGACACGCCGCCAGACACCTTGAATCCCACCTTGCGTCCCGTCTTCTCGTAATATTCCTTAATGGCATGGAGCATCACGTAAGCAGCCTCGAGAGTGGCGCCAGGATAAACCTTGCCGGTCGACGTCTTGATGAAATCCGCGCCCGAATACATCGACAGGATAGCCGCGTTGCGTATGTCGAGAGCCGTCTTCAGCGCGCCTGTCTCAAGAATCACCTTCAAGTGGGCGTCGCGCACAGAATGCTTTATCTCAGAAATCTCGTCGGCAAGCTCCTCATACTGTCCGTCGTAATACAGACCGAGGTTGAACACGATGTCGACCTCCGTAGCACCGTCAGCCACAGCGAGCGCCGCCTCAGTGGTTTTGATTTCAAGGAAAGTCTGCGACGAAGGGAACGATCCGGCAACGACAGCCTTCTGCACCCCGCTCACCTCAAGCGCACCGCTGACCACCATCGCGAAATTAGGATATACGCAGATAGCCGCCACGTTTGGCAACTCAGGATACTCAGTCTCGAAATCATTCACACGTGTAACGAATTTCGTAACCGACGAAACAGTGTCGGTAGAGTTGAGAGTGGTAAGGTCGATGGCGTTGAAGCAACGCTTGTAAACCTCCACATTGTTGTTCTCATCGAAATGCTTGTCGAGAATCGCCTTCACGTCGGCAGCGACAAAAGCATCGTCGGTGGTCACATGGCTTTCGCCAATCACCATTTTGTAACGGTCTTGATTGTTTTGTTCCATAAGATTTGTATTTTTATTTAGACAATTTCG
>ERZ1034713.18-NODE-18-length-109329-cov-60.407206_pt1 | contig 109329 bp, 89 predicted proteins | sample MGYA00520692_ERZ1034713 | MGnify/ENA primary metagenome ERZ1034713 (study PRJEB33766, sample SAMN09781717) | gut metagenome | biome: gut microbiome | host: Homo sapiens | place: Madagascar | study: EMG produced TPA metagenomics assembly of the PRJNA485056 data... | reverse complement strand
CAAAAATAGTGCGAAATCTTTTTGCGTAGCAGCAAAAAAATGGTATAAACATGCGGATTTTAACCAAAATGAGCAGTTCTGATAGTGATAATCGGCTGATTTTCTCTGATAATGCTTCGCCCCACGCCATGAAGAGCGCTACTGGAGTTCCACCTGATAGACTTTGCATTTATGTCAGCAAAGCATGACGTAAGTGCAAAGTCCCTCAGTCGGAAGGTGCCCACGAAACGACATCCGGTTGCTTACAAACTGAGTAGGTGGGACGCAAGCGATTCCCACTTAATCAGTTTGACACTACTGCATGTCCATTCGTCGAGGAGGGCACTGGCTCACAGCATCAACCTTCATTTCCCTCCCTTCCACCTATTATAATATCCTGGTCTTCCTCTTTTAAAATGTATTCATGTGGACGTGAATACATATATACATGGATAGGTGTGTACGTGTACACATGAATACACCTTGAAACCCTCATACCATGATGAGTAGCAGGTCTTTATAGATTTGCATTTTTATAAGCAAGATGATAATGCTTCGCCCCACACCATGAAGGATGCTACTGGAGTTCCACCTGATAGACTTTGCATTTATGTCAGCAGAGCATGACGTAAGTGCAAAGTCCCTCAGTCGGAAGGTGCCCACGAAACGACATGCGGTATCTTACAAACTGAGTAGGTGGGACGCAAGCGATTCCCACTTAATCAGTTTGACACTACTGCATGTCCATTCGTCGAGAAGGGCACAGGCTCACAGCATCAACCTTCATTTTCCCTCCCTTCCACCTATTATAATATTCTGGTCTTCCTCTTTATAAGCATTCTGTCTTTCCTTATAAATCTTTCGGCTTTCCTTCTTTATAATCTTCGCCCACGCCATAGTCCAGTAAGCATGAACAGTTAGCCAGGGTGTTGTTCTTTCGCAGGCCGATTATATCGACTTACGAAGGAACAACACGCTGGCTTTTAAAACTGTTGATACTTGCTTGGACTATTCCCACCCGGCTTTTTTATCCCTTCAGTCATTCCCTGTTATATTTTTTCTTCTTACTGAAACCAGAAGTCTATGATTCCGTATCGTCTTTGGGATTTCGGGATTCTTTTTCTGCAAAGTTATCGCGTATTTGGCAAATAGCAAGTCGTGATTCGGTAACAATCTTCCTTTTCCATGAAACATGCAAAAGAGTATTCTTCCCATCAGACTTGCCTTATTGCCTTGTACGCACTTTGAAAAGCAGAAAAAGCTTCCCGATCCCAAGTCCGAAAGGACTTAACGAAAGGGAGAAAAAATTTAGAGACTATGGCAAAAGATTTCAACAATCGCCTGATAACTCCAGAATTGGAGAAGGCAATGCAGGACTATCCGCTCTATTCCCAGGATAGCAAGAAGAAGGATGCAGTTTGCATCGCAGTGTTTTTCATCGGCAACGCTCGCTGGTACATTCTTGAAGGACAGCGAGAGAATGATGATTTTGTGCTCTTTGGCATCGTTGTAGGTTTGGCTGAGACTGAGTACAGCTACATTTCTGCCAATGAAATGGCAAGTGTGGAGTTGGATGCAACCAAGTTCGGACTCGGCAAGGTCAGAGTGGAGCAGAGAAAGCCATTCCAACCATGTCAGCTTTCTGAAATCATTGACAGAGAGTTGCAGTCTTTCCTCAGCAGACTTTACGATTGAAAACATTTTTCTCGGTGGGTAGTGGCTGATGGCTACTACCTGCCAAGTAACAACAATTAAAGCTATGAACATGGTACAGGTTTACATCAAGGGACAGGAGGATAAGGAGTTGAGTAGCTTTTTGCGCTATTATCCGGTACGTATCAAGAACATCGGTATGGATGCATTCTTCGACCGCCAGGTTATCTATGATTTCAAGGATGGTCGAAACCATGCAGATGTGGCGAAGTGCGTGGCAAAGATGCTTGTCAAGAAGTTTGGCCGTAAGGTTCGCAGCGTTGTCTTCTCTTGTGTTCCTGCAAGCAGCCAGGAACGTAACGAGGCACGCAACAAGAACTTCTCTGAACTTGTCTGCAAGTTTTCCGGAGCAATCAACGGCTTTTCCCATGTCAAGGTTGTTGGCGAACGTACCGCTGTTCATGGCACAAAGGTCAAGAAGGATGAGCGAGAAAAGCGCTTGAAGGAAAAGAATAATATTGAGGTGGATGCTAACTTCTTCAAAAACAAGATAGTCTGCATTTGGGACGATGTGGTCACTACCGGCACTTCTTTCTGTGCCTACACCGCACAATTGGAACAAGTAGGGGCGCACGTAACAAACGGCATTTTCCTCGGCAAGACATCATACAAATACGTACAGCAATGAAAAGAAAGAACATGACAAAGTTTGATAAGGCTGTTTCGGCAGCCTTTACAGGTCATCGCTTTTACAACTTCTCTCAGCAGGAGGTCATAAGAGAGCGATTGACCAAAGCCATTCTCGAAGCTTACGAGCATGGCATCAGCAATTTTATTTCGGGATTCGCCATCGGTATTGACTTGATGGCAGCCCAGATAGTGCTGTCGCTGAAACCTTCCTGCCCGGGAATGACGCTTACCGCAGCCATTCCTTTCAGAGGTCAGGCAGATAGGTTCAAGCCCAGCGACAGGATGGTTTATGATGGATTGATGGCTTCAGCAGATGAGGTGATAATCCTTTCAGAATACTATTACACCCGATGTTTTCTTGACCGAGACGAGTTCATGGTTGAGAATGCATCCCTCCTCATTGCCTTCTATGATGGGAGAGAGAAGGGTGGAACCTACTACACTTTCAAGAAAGCCAACTGTTTGGGCATTCCCGTGGTGAATATATATTGAATAACTCGCTAAATATCAAGCTTATGAATGAATTTGTTGACATCATCGTTATCTACATCGTTCTCCGTGCCATCCTCGCCTTCCTGGGCGCATGGTGGCATGGAGACGGACGCAACGATTTCAGACGAGACCGATAAATGGATCGGTCTCGATTGTTTTGTGTACTATTACTCAATCTTCTATATGAGTATTATTCCAGTTTCCATCCGCAATCACCATGGTAAATCATCTGTCGGGTCATTCCACCATCTATGCAGATGTTTTCACCTGTGATAAAACCAGCCTTTTCGGAACAGAGGAAAAGTACCATGTTGGCAATGTCGAGAGGATTGCCGACACGTCCTGCCGGTTGCTGGTAGGCATCGGGACCCTCATACACTTTATAGTCCGTATCTATCCATCCAGGAGAGATGGAATTGACACGAGCCTTGCCTGCAAGACTTACGGCAAGGGCATGTGTGAGTGCTGCAATACCGCCCTTCGCAGCCGTGTAGCTTTCTGTCTGAGGCTGACTCATGCGGTCGCGAGAAGATGAAATGTTGACGATGGAAGCTCCTTCTGCAAGATGATCCTTCAGGAGTTTTACCATGTAGAATGGCGCAGTTACACCCACTTTGAGCGCATACTCAAATTCCTCGTATGAGCATTCGTCAATGCCTTTCATCAGGGGTAGGGCATTATTCACGATGAAATCAACCTTGCCGTATTTTTTGATTACCAGTTTCGTAAACTCCTCAATAGCATATTTGTTCGCGAGGTCACCAACAAAGTGATCAAGTCCTTCTTGCTTGTCGATGACTTCTACCAGTGCCCCTTGCTTTCTGAACTCTTCGGCAATACATTTGCCAATCCCTTGTGCGCCACCGGTCACGATGACTACTTTATCTTTATATTCCATATTTTTTACTTGTTTTTCTGGTGAAACTCCTTCCTTGTCTTAGCCATAGCTTCCGTAGCCCTATCGTGAGTTTCTATCAACAATGGACTTTTGTGATATTGCACAATTTTGACTCTGACAGAGTTGTGTCTTTTCTTTTCCTCAATGCATTGAACAATCAAGTCCGGGTTGGCCGACTTTGATGTTGGAGTCTTGTCAAAGTTCTGAATATAGGCAGCGTTAGTCAGGAAGAGAATATCGGAACCTTCCGGGATTTCCTGTATTACCTTCACCATGAGGGTTAGCATCATGCGGAACTCCGTAGTGTAGAGGTCGCTGATTACATCACGGCTGATGATGCTTCCGTTATGCTCAATCACAACGGCAGCACCACCAGCCCGCTCTTTATGGCCATAATCACATGAGCCACCTATCCAAACGTAATATGTAGAAATATCTTGTGTCATAATTATTCTGTAGGTTTCACCACAGCTCTCCATTCCATAAACTGCTTGGTTGTTTCTCCGCTATGATGGTCGAGGAAGAGACTATGGGCGGTGTCGAGCGCAGCAATCTTCTGCATGTCCTCAGCATCGAGTTCAAAGTCGAAGAGATTCAGATTTTCCTGCATTCGTTCCTTGTGAACAGTCTTCGGGATGATGATTACGTCGCTCTGCAACAGCCAGCGCAAGGCTACCTGTGCAGCAGTCTTGCCATATTTCTCGCCAATCTGGGTGAGGGTAGGGTTAGTAAACATTCCGTTCTGACCTTCTGCCAAAGGAGCCCATGCCATGAGCTTGGTGCCAAGCTCATCCATGAATTTTCGGGTCTCGTGCTGCTGGTTGAACACATGCGTCTCCATCTGGTTCACCATCGGTGCAATCTCCATGTTTGAAGCCAGGTCGATGAGATGATCAGGGAAGAAGTTGCTCACTCCGATGGCACGAACCTTTCCTGCCTTGTAAGCTTTTTCCAAGTCGCGATAAGCTCCGTAGCGGTCGCAGTAAGGCTGGTGGAGGAGCATCAGGTCGATGTAGTCGGTCTGCAGCTTGCGCAGACTCTCATCGATGCTCTTCATGGTCTGTCCCTCGCCATAGTTGGAATGCCAGACCTTGGAAACGAGGAAAATCTCATCACGATTCACACCGCTTTTCTTCCATGCGTTGCCCACGGCTTCCTCGTTGAGATAAGCCTGTGCAGTATCTATCATCCGATAGCCCACGCTGAGAGCATCCACCACACAACGCTCACACTCATCAGGTTCCACCTGATAAACACCATATCCCAGTTGCGGCATTTCCACGCCATTGCTTAACTTTATCTTCTTCATAATCATTATGTTTATGTTCGTTTATTCCATTCTCCCATATTTCATTTCCACGCCCTCCTTATCATACTGCTTGCGCTTTCCGGTTGGAGGCTCAGTAAGCGTGATGCGAACAACAGCCGTGCGTGAAAGGGAACGGGCGATGCTCTGGTCGAAAGCATCCATGTGTTGAGGAAGGAAACGTTCACAGATTAGCCGGAGACCATGAATCTTCTCTGCTTCATCTGTCACGATTTCTGCCTTGCCGAATGCAATGGCTGATTTGAATTGCAGGGTGAAACTGCCGTCCTTCGGACCAACCGTAGGCGCACAACGGGTTACGGCTGAAAGGCAAACCTCAGGATGAGCCTTGATTGCCTCCAGTTTTTTGCCTTCCAAGGCACCATGAAAATACCAGTTCACATCATCATCTGATGCAAGTGAAAGAGGTAAACCGTAAGGCTTGCCGTCTTCGTCAATAAAACTGACAGTTATATACGGAGCCTTGTGCATTACTTCTAATGCCCATAGACTATCCATTGCTCTTGATTCTTTTCTCATTTTTATCCAATTATTTTATATCTGTTATACTAAACACCTTTACCATATCAGAAAAGACACATCTTTCTTGCTATATATATGATCATTTAATATTATTTCTAATGTCTTGATTTGGCTCTGGTTCCGCAGCCATCATTGGCTGTTCCTCAGGAAGTATGTATCTACTGCTGATGTGGAGACCAGAATCACTGTTCGCTTCTATCTCTCCACGCAGTCGTTCTTTCAATTTGGTGTTTCTGTTGATTACCGTCAGATTACGTATTGCATAAGCGAGAGCTTTTGGCTGGCCGATAAGCACACAGATTTTTTTAGCTCTCGTAATGCCTGTATAGATGAGGTTGCGCTGAAGCATCACAAAATGAGTCATCAAAACTGGGATTACCACGATCGGATATTCTGAACCTTGCGATTTATGAATGGTAGAAGCATAGGCCAATGTTAGCTCATCAAGCTCCGTTGCTTCATATTCCACCAGATTGTTGTCAAAGTTGACACATAGTGTGCGGTCTTCTATGTTGACTTTTTCTACAGTTTCGATGTCACCATTGTACACATTCTTGTCGTAATTGTTACGTATTTGCATCACACGGTCGCCCAACTTATAAGTTGTACCACCACGGCTTATGCCCAATGTAGTTGTATTGAGTGCTTGCTGTAGCATCATGTTCAGGTTGGCTGCACCTACCACGCTTCTTTGCATCGGCGTAAGTACCTGGATGTTGCTTAAAGGCTGATTGTAAGCCTTTGGCAAGCGATACTTCACAAGTTTTACTATTTCTTCAGCCACTTGTTCCGGGTCTTCATTTTTGATAAAGAAGAAGTCGGTCTGCTTGCCGTTGCTCGTATCTGGATAATGCCCTTGGTTGATGGCATGGGCACTCATGACGATTCTACTGGATTGAGCTTGTCGGAAGATGCGAGTTAGTCGAACTACGGGAATCTTCTCGGAGTCAATAATGTCACGCAAAACATTGCCAGCTCCAACACTTGGCAACTGGTCAATATCACCCACAAGCACTAAGCGCATGTGTTCGGGAATAGCCTTCATTAGATTATACATCAATATGATGTCAATCATGGAACACTCATCCACAATCAGCGCATCACCTTCCAGTGGGTTCTCCTCATTACGTTTGTAACCATCTTGCGGATTAAACTCCAATAGTCTATGAATGGTCTTTGCTTCCATATTGGTAGCTTCGCTCATTCGCTTGGACGCACGGCCAGTAGGTGCTGCAAGCAAAATCCTCATTCCTGCCGTTTTATACGCAGCAATAATACCTTGCGTAGTTGTGGTCTTACCTGTACCAGGACCGCCAGTCAGTACCATCACTTTCGAGCGGACCGCTTGTTGGATGGCAGCAATCTGAACCTCGTCATATTCTATACCCGAGACCTTTTCAATCGCTTTAATATCAGCCTTTAATCCGAGATTATTTGCTCCTTGACTATTTATTAATGTCAAGAGTTTCTTTGCCGTTCCACGTTCAGAATGATAGAATGGAGGCAGATATATAGCTTCATTCTCACGGATGAGATCTTCCGATATGATCATTTCCGCGATGGCTTGTCTGATAGGTTTTTCGTCTGCTTCAAGCAGTTTCTTGGCAGCTTCTATAAGCTGCTCTTCTATAGCATATACATGTCCTTCGTTGGAAAGTTCATTCAATGTATAACTTATGCCACTTTTGCAACGTCTCAAATCGTTTTTCTCGTAGCCCATATTAGAGGCAATACCATCAGCGGTTTTAAATCCGATGCCCCAAATATCATCTGCAAGGCGATAAGGATTCTCTTTCACGTTGTCGATGCTTTCCTTGCCGTACTGGCGATATATTTTGGCGGCATAAGCAGTACTTACTCCGTATTGTTGCAGGAAGATCATTACATTCTTGATGTCCTTCTGTTTCTCCCAACTGTCTCGTATTTTCTCTACACGCTTCTTACCGATGCCAGCTACTTCATATAGTCGTTCGATGTCATCTTCAATTACCTCGATGGTATCAGTACCGAACCTCTCAACTATCAGATGAGCATACTTCGGACCAATGCCTTTCACCAGTCCGCTTCCCAAATATTTCTCTATGCCATATACAGTTGCAGGCATCACTTCTTCCCACGTTTCGCATACGAATTGACGTCCGTATCGCTTATCTACTTTCCAGTCACCATTACACAATAGTACAGCGCCCACTGGTACATCCAGCAGGTTGCCCACCAAGGTAACAAGGTCTGAATAATCCTTGACTTTAACCCTCATCACGGAATATCCATTCTCCTGATTTTGGTAGGTAATGTGTTCTACTACGCAACGTATCTTTATCATTTATTTTATGTCTATCTCTGTGAAACGATTAAAAGTTCTGCCGTCCCTCGTAACTTTCCCGAAGAACATATCTTCCGGTCTTACCCAATAGGCTTGGTCTCCATAGAGAGCCTGATAAACCACCATGCGCTTCTGAGTCTCGGAGTCGAAGGCTGAATGGATGAATTTGTATTTGCTGCCCTTAAAGTGCTGGAAATATCTTTCTTCCTTTGCCGAAAACTCCATCAGCATTTTCTGGGCAAGGGGAGCGTACCAGGTCTTTACCTCCTGTTCAGTAGGCGTATGACCGCCTGGGAAATGGAAGGCTTGGTTGTAATGCTTCAGGAAGAGAGGGGAGAAGTGAGCCAGGGTGTCCTGCTCACCAAAAAGTCCCCACACACGATCCTTATAATAGGGGTTGCAATGGTCAAACTGCACGGCTTCCAGTTCCGCAAACTCCTCTATCAGCGCCTCGTCAATCACCAGCCGCTGATTACCGTCCCTTCTCGGAGCCTTGTATTCATGCTCGCCGATTCGCTCCTTCAGAAACTCCGTCATCATGAAATACGGATTTCCGAGCAGGGCAGGAATGCCCAGCACCGGAGCCAGCATCTGGGCGAGGAAAGAGCCGCAGCTGTTGCCCAGAAGCAAGTCGGGCTGTTCCCGGTCGATGATGGAGCTAATCTCCTTCAGTGCCTCCTTGGGGTGCAATGGGAGGTCGGGAGTCAGCACCACCGCCGTCCCCTCAAACGCCTCTTTCAAGGCTCTCGCCATCGGACAACTGCCCGTGGCGAAGAATCCGTGTAGGAATAATATCTTTTTCATTCTCTAATTTTCAATGTCTTGTTTACTTTGTGTCTCTTTTCTTGATTGGTCCGGAGTGGTTGCCTCTATTCAGCTTGATTCCGTTCTTGTTGAGAATGCGGAATACGGAACTTCTGCTTCTGAATCCGCTGGCTCTCCAGATTTCATCTATCGGATGTCCGGCAACATAGAGGTTCACTACAGTCTTCTCTCTGTCGAGCTTCTTCATCTTGCTGGCAGAAACAGGAGGCAGGGACACAATCATCTTCTCCTGCAGCTTGATTACATGCTCTGCTGATTTCCTGAGTGCAAGGACTTCGTCGGGCAGGGAACCCATCATTACCAATACGTCAGATGGCTTGGTTTCCGGAAACAGGATGTTGCTGGAGTCAATCCGGTCGTGGATGCTGATGATGCGAATGACCTTGACCCGGCAGAATTCCAGGAATATTGCCAGTTCACGACTGCCACGCAAGGCGTTGGAAAATTTCGGAATCACCAGTTCATCGCCTCTTTGCAATGCTGCCATCAGTTGTTTCCACAGCGGTCTGTGGCGTTCGTTATCATCACTTTCTTCGATGATTCTTACACAACCGAACTCGTTCATCCATTTGCGGTCTTCTTCCAGTTTGTCATACTGGGATGTAGCCATGATGTAGCCTACTTTTGCCATATCAAAAAGTTTTATTGACTGATAACTTGATAGTTATGCGCCTTTTTACGGCAGGATAACACCTGCTCAGGCACGATTCTTCTGCAAAGATACGAATTATATTCAGAAATGGATTCATACTGCTTGGTTTTGTTGGGACGGCAGACTGGATTTAACCTTATTTATAAAATAGGAGCACTCCTGCAAGAATCATACTATAAAGAGTATGAAACATAAAATAACCTAAAGTCTGATTGTAGTGTCGTTAATGTGGAATTTTATCTGTATCTTTGCACGCAAAAATTTTCAATTACATGCCAATGGATAATAGGAATACAGTACAGTTGAACAGTTTTGTCGGTTGCCTCGGTAACTCTTCAGCAACAGGTCTCAAAAACCAAATGAAAGAAAGTAAAGCAAGTGAAAGAAAAACAACTCAGCAGAGTTTATTCTTTCACTTGCTTTTTTTATGTGCCTTACTCATGATCACCTCATGCAGTGGAAGTCGTCAATATGATTTCAAGTCTTCTGAAGATGCGTTGAAACAATACCTGGCTTTCTTTCAGACAATGAAAGGGCATTCAGACTCTGATGCAGAGCATCTTGCAGACTTCATCAACCAGTGGCACGAGTATGGAGACACCGTCTTGAACTACATCAGGAAGGATCCTTCGTTCAATGCGCACAGTGGGCTTTCCATGAAGTATGATCTGATTTCAGACTCCATCCGCACAGAACTGCTGGGGATGACTGGCAACTGTACTTTGAGCGATGTGGCTTATGTGAAGCTCCACACCTCTTTATATAAGGATAACAAGGAACTCGGCTCTCTGAAGGAAAATGCCATCAAGTTCTTCGCCACCTTGGATCAATCGCCTGCCTACGACTTGGAAGTTCACAGAGCCTTGGTCAACTATTCCAAGTTCCTGCTGAGCACTAAGTCGCATGGCATCAAGTCCAGAAAGGAACTCGTGGCGTTCCTGCATGAGGAAGACCGCCATTTCCGCACGTTCCTCGCCCATATCGACGAATGCTCATCCATCGGAATGACGGAAATCACCAACCAAACGGCAGACATCTGTTCTGCCATCTACAAGTCTGCTTCCAGGAATAAGTTGCCAGCTTCTGAGACACTCGTCCTCATGTCGATGCGAACAGACCGCCGTCTGATTCTTAACGCCCAGGTTTGCCGTGACGCTTTGAAACGAGGAAAAATCAGAGATGCTATCCAAGCCAATGCCTATCTCTGGATGATATTGCAGCCCTATCTCTCGATGGATGCGCTGGCCATCGCCATGCTCACCCCGGAGCAGGCTCAGCTGATGACGGACATCGCCAAGGATTATCCTGCCATCATCACGAGACTTGAAGGCAAGCACCTTGTCAACAAGGAAGTGTCCAACAAGATTCCAGCCCAGCTGATGCGTCTTTACATATCAACCCTCTAATCTTTCATTATCATGTTACAGGAAGCTATCTACAAATTCAAGGCATCCGGCCCCATGCTGTTGCCAGAGCTGATTGACAATTATTGGATTGGCGAGATAAAGGCATACGAAGATTATGCCATTCTTCCCTACGAAGTGCATATCCCACAACCTATAGACAAGGTGATTGATATGTTCGAAATGAATGCCGACCTTGCCATTCTCTACCATCTGGAGCCATCAGTCCATACGGTGTTCGGACATGAATGCTGTGCCTACTGCTATCCGGTCACCGAAAGGATGTTCAAGATCAACTGCAAGACTTCCGCCGATGGACTCATCCACGAGTTGAATGTGACGATTTACAACTCCATCGAACTCATGTCGGCAGATCTTTTTGAAGACCTCCGGCTGCACGAGCGTCGCGGCACGTTCCGGGCTAAGCGAGAACACGTACAGATCATGAACGATTTCAACTGCGGTCTCTAGATGAACAAGAAGACGTATTACCTGATTGCAGACATCATACAAAGATACAGAACATGGATAATAGTTAAAGATACGGAATTGCTGGTAGAGATGAGAATCCTGCAGGATGGGGTGTTGAAGCCCCTGTTTTACAAGGGACTTTCGCTCCAGAGTTACAGAGATCATTACTCTTTCAGAAAGAAGCGAATCTGGAAAATCAATGAATACGACTTGAACCAGGGGCTGGCAGCTCTTTGTAGAAAAGATCCGAGCGCCAAGGGTAGAGTAGAGAAGGGCACTCTCACCCGGCGTGATGTCGAATACATTATAGAGAAAGCATCCTTCGGAATCATCAAACTTGAATTAAGCGATTATGAGTACTAAACGAAAAGTATATACCTTCTATATAATAGCCATTTTGGTGATGGTGTCTGCTCTGATGTTATTCAACTTGAACATCATAGCTAAGGCAATAATTGGTCTATTGATAGTATTCTGCATATTTGTGATGCGAAGCATACAGACGGCTTACCATCTACCTGATGACATCGACCCTGATACGATGCAGCCGATAGATACAAGTGTTAATACATCGGCAGCCGTTCCAACGGCGAAGTTAGACCACAATTCCAATGTGGATCTCTATCTCCGTCTTCTCATCGAGGCTGATGAAGAACTGGCGAAAGACCCTACCATTGACCAGATGTCGCCCAGTTACAACATCCAGTTAAACAACAGAATAGCCGAGCGACTTGAATCACTCGACAAAGGTAATAACAAGTAAAAAAAGAAAATTATGATACAGATATTAACCCTCATCAGCTTCGCTTTTCCCTTCCTCCTGCTGACAGCGTTTTTCTGTCTTTACAGGAAGGAATATGGATTCATGAAGCGGTTTATGTGGAAGATGGCCATGTTTCAGAGCGCAAGAAATCTCTATGCCTACCTGGTCGTGCTGATGCTTATCTTCGTCAACTGGTGTTGCCATGTAACGGCACCCAATCTCTCAGTCGTAGTGTCAACACTCCTGACCCTGGTGCTTCTGAACAGGAAAATTGCAGAAAGCACCTTCCATCTTTTGCATGAGAGAAAAAGACTGTGGTTCGCCACCTTGCTGCTCTCAATGGTTTGCTACGCCTTACCTTATATGAACAGCATATCTCTGTTTCTCTTTGCCGTCAGCGTGGCAGCAGTCTTCTATCCATCTGAAAGAGTTCTTCAGCTGAAGAGCCATCCTGAGGCCATCAACAACCCGAAGGATCTGCTTGCACTGATTATCAGAAATTACTATTAGGTGCCACCTGCAACTGGCACAGAATCATATCCACTTGCTCAACATTCCAAATTCAAAAATGACTCAAATGACTCATCATCCCAATCAACAGACACCCGAAGCAGACAGATGCCGAGGTATTGACCGTTCGTTGCTGGAGTTTCTGAAGCCGAAAGCAGAGGAACGTTACAGCAAGCTGGAAGCCTACTGCGACCTGCTTTCGAAAGCATCCTCAGGAGCCTATCAGTCGCCGGGAACCGACGGAGCCCTCCAGCTGCTCCCCGGTCAGTTTGTTGCCACCATTTCCGAACTTGCCCGTCAGTGGCAATGGCAGCGTGCCACGGTTCGCCAGTTTATCTCCGGACTCACCAAACTTGGTCAGCTTTCCGTAGAGCCATATTCCAAGAGCTTCATCTTCTCTGTCAACCTGGAGCAACGTCTGTCTCTTCTTATCGAGAGTCCGGACGACATTCTCGACTTTTGCGCCATGCAGTTCATCCGCTTCATCAAAGGCAGATCCACCGCCAAGGAAGTGGCCGAATCCTACAGCCGTTATTACGACTTGAAGATGAACATGGCCAAGCAGGAAGGATATGGAGGCATTCCTGCCAGGCGTGTACTTAACCAGCAGGCCCAGGTGTTCGATTCACTGGCAGTTTCCATCCTCCGTTATCTCAATCAGGAGAAAGAACTGCCAGAGGAACTTTCCGATTCCGTGAGCCTGCTCTTCGGAAAAGACCATGTCTGGGACTGGCACAAAGTGATAGATTCTCTTGGCATTCTGGCTAAAGCCATCAGTGGCAATACCAAGCCGAGTTATATGGACGAAGTGGCAACCCGATACTCGAAAGCGGAGATAGTACTCCTGGATTGCATCTTCGAGCACTACATCTGTTGCTCCGCATCCCACTACTATGTGAATCCCCCTCGTCCTCTTACTGAGGTCAGGGAGCCATCCGAAAAGGTAGCACCTGCGGAATCTTCCGACGATTAAAAAACAACAGTCATATTCCCCTTATTCCATGCGAGGCACGCTGATGCGATCAGGACGCCCGTTAGCACATCGCTGAATGATTTCAAGCAACGTGAGGCAGCGTGCTTGCACGTGCCACTTTTTTTCAGTCTTGGGAAGCCTAATACCCCGACCTACTGAAGTAGTCGGGAGGGCTGACCAGATAAACAGCAAGCTGGGTCAGATTTCCTGGTGTTGCCAAGACTGAAAAAGGCTCATGGAGTAAGGACTATAGCAAAGAAATACGATATGGGAACATCATCAAAACAGGTCATGGACATCAAGGTTACCAAAGGTCTTGCTTCGGTAGGCAACGAAGAGTTGAGAGACTGGACGGAGAAGGGATGGAACCAGGCCATGCGTGAAGGCAACTACGACCGTAGTCGTGAACATCTCAACTTCGAGATCCGTCCAGGTGGCCTGGTCGCCCCGATAGACAAGAGCCGTCCGCTTACCAGGCGCATGGCAGAAAATCTCGCCTCACGTGGCATCAAAGATCCCAACGAAGGACTGGCAGAGCCACGTTTCCGAACCGTGGTGAATTTCATCTTCGGCGGTTCAACGGAACGTATGCGAGAGCTTGCCTTTGGCAATCAGAAGGTAGATTTTGAAAGCAAGGGTGGCAACGAGCATATCCGTAGAATGCCAGAAATAGAGCAGTGGGCACAGGACATCTACCGCTTTGTGGCTGATAAATATGGAGAGGAAAACATCGTCTCCTTCATCGTCCACTGCGATGAGAAGAATCCGCACGTCCACTGTGCGCTTCTGCCAATAGATAAAGATAAAAAGTTCGCCTTCAAGAAGATCTTCCATGGTCAGAACCGCATAGATTACAAGAACTATCTTCTTGCCCTGCACGATGAACTGGCCAAGGTCAATGAAAAATGGGGACTCACAAGAGGGGTGTCGATAGCAGAGACAGGAGCACGTCACCGTTCAACGGAAGAGTATCGACGATGGCTTGCCAACGAGTGCGTGACGCTCGAAGCCCAGATGCTGAACACCCGGAAAGCTCTCGAAGATCTGAACGTGGAACTCTCCATCGCCCAGAAGAAGCAGAAATCTTTTACCTCTATGATTGAGAATCTGAAGGCTGAAATCAACCGCCTCGAAGCTGAACTCAAACCGCTGAGAGCCTTGCAAGCCAACAGCGACAACATCAGTGCCGACATCGCCCGTAAGATTCAGAGCCTTGAACAGCAGAAGGCAATGGTGGAAGATAAACTGGCAGACAAGGAGAAGAAACTTTCAGAGACCAACCAGTTGCTTGACACCCTCCGCAAGGACAAGGAAAAGATAGAGAAGCAGGCCAGTGAACTGGAAGACAAAGCCAACCAGTCTGAACTTTCCTGGGCGCACAACATGAGCTATCATCTCAACGGTGTGATGCTCGACACCATGGCACATGAGTTTGCCATTCGCTTCCCGAATCTTCCTGACAGCGTGAAACTCGACTTCGACGGCACGCTTCTCTGCCAGTTGGCAGAAGACGGAAACCATGTTGTCAAGGTAGCCTTGAACCTCGTGTGCGGTTTCGTGGATGATGCCACGACCATCGCACAAACGCATGGAGGTGGAGGCGGCAGCCCAGACTCAGGATGGGGCAAGCGGCCAGACGAAGACGATAGGGAGTGGGCAAGAAGATGCCTGGCAATGGCACGCAAGATGTGCGCTCCGTCCGTAAGAAGAAGAAAGAAGATGTAACACCATGCTCATTTGTTTACGCAAGTATTCAATCATCAAAGACAACAACATGAGAAAGAAAATATTATCAATAGCAATGATGTGCCTGGCTGCAATGACAGCTTCGGCACAAACTGCCAGACAGAGTTCTGACAGTCTTTATATCCAGAAATCATACAGTCAGGAGCAGATGCTCATGCCTGTTAATCCTACATATCTCAAGCATGTAAGCGAAGCAGCCAACTGGGGTAGAAATTGGTTTATAGAAGCAAAGGGCGGGGCTTCGGCTTTTCTTGGGACGCCCATTGGTTGCGGTGACGTGTTCGACCGTGTCACTCCTCTCTTGCAGATAGGAGTCGGCAAATGGTTCACGCCCGCAATCGGTGGACGAATAGGATTTCAGGGACTCTGCTTCAAGAATGCAGAGTTCCATACGATGAAGTATCAGTTTGTCCATGCAGACTTTCTGTACAACATCACGTCCGGAATCCGTCAGAACGAAAGCGGAATCCCTCTTTGGGATGTGATTCCCTTCGTAGGTGTCGGCATGATTCATAATTCCGACTGGATCAACAACTGTACCTGCCAGGGTGGTTCAAGTGGCAGTCATCCGTTTGCCTTCACCTATGGCGTGGAAGCCCGTTACCGCATCAGCGACCGGGTTCATATAATAGGTGAAGTAAGTGGAATGCTTACAGCAAAGAACTTTGACGGCATCGGCAACTCCACGAAATTTGGGGATAATATGATTTCCGTATCAGCCGGTCTGTCCTTCACGATAGGCAAGACGGGGTGGAAGCGAGTAGTGGATGCTACTCCTTACATCGAGCAGAATCTCGCCCTCCAGGACTACATTGCCTACATGAGGGATAGGAACGCTCATCTGGAAAAGCGACTTGCAGGAAATGACGATGGCAAAACCGTCTATCCGAAAAACAGCTACAGCGGTCTCAACTCCCTCCGTGCCCGACTTTCGATGAATGGCAACAGTAATCAGGGTGCAATGGGCAGCGGTGATGGCAACATGGCAGGCAATGCTGATGGCTATCGCCCAGATTCCCTTTCATCTTCTGACCACCTGAAAGTAAGCATCGGTGTTCCGGTGTATTTCTTCTTCAAGCTCAATTCCGATAAATTGGTTGACAAGTCACAACTCGTAAACCTCGATGACATTGCGAAGATGGCCAAGCAGGAAAACTTGAAGATTAAAATTTCCGGTGCTGCCGATAGTGCTACCGGTACTCAGTCCGGCAACCAGGATTTGGGTAAACGACGTGCCAAGTTTATAGCCAAGGCACTCATCAAGCGTGGTGTAGATAAGAGCCAGATCAAAGCCTACAACTTAGGCGGAATCGACAAATATGCGGCGAATGAGGCAAACCGCTTCACAACCGTTGTCTTGCTGAAATAGGCTGAAACGTGTATTCATGAATACGTGAATACATGTACACATATATACATAATATATACTGAATGTAGCTTTTGAGTAAAAGCACTAAAATTCTTCTCTCATACATCAAAGGGGAGTTTGCTCGTGATGAGTAAACTCCCTAATTTTGTTTTTAGGAAGATACTGAATTGTACTGGATGTCAGATATTTATTCTTGGGTATCACCTTCAGTATAATGTTGAGGATCATCAAGCTAACTGTATGATTTTGTTGTCCCAACTATGATTCTTTCTGTGATTGTCTATGCGAATGTGTCATGGTGGAATCGAAGTTCCTAAGTATGATGTCATAGTCTTCGACAAAGCATTTCTTTCAATAAACTTAATTATATGAGTGTTTAATACCACCTTAGTTTCTTATTAGACTCACAAGTTTACTTTCTCTTATTTTGTGGATGAAGTATAAAGCATACTAAATTATGTTATATATGTATAAGTATTTTCGTTCTATTGTGACTTTTGGTAGAAAATTGTTAATTTTGCAACATAAATAATAAATAAAGAAATAAAGTATATGAATAAAGTTGAAAAGTCAATCCTGATGGTTTTGTCAACAGTATTGTTGACACTGTCATTTACGTCTTGTAGTAAGGAGGAAAATGACAACAATAAACCATCCGAGAAACGATTGGAAAAAATTACTGTTAAAGAGTATGAGTGGAAGTTCGGAGAAAAGTCAACCTATGGCGAACTTTATGAAGAATTCACATACGATGAGAATGGAAATCTAGTGAAATTTGTCGAAAACCATTATAATTCTGCCGTACATGGAAGAATAATGGAAACAACCACTTACACATATGATTCTCAGAATAGACTCATTCAAGAGAACCAAAGTGGTTTAAGTAAGTATGTTTATAAATATCAATATAATGATCAAGATTTACTAATTGCCAAACAGGAATATAATGGCAAAGGGGCATTAACTGAAGAATATCAGTACGAATATGATTCCCAAAAACGAAAAACAAAGGAGATTGAGATTCACCCATCATTGACAAACTTTGGTTATGTTCGTATGTACTCTTATTCTGGTAATAAAGTTACAGAAGTTACGACGATGCTGTCTGATGGATCTCCTTTTGGCACAATGGTATGGGAGTATGATACACATAATAATTTGCTCACAGAGACTTGGACGAACGATGAGAAAAAAAAGACAACTGTACAAAAGAAGTTCAATTATACTTATGATGCCAATGGTAGGATGAAACAAATCATATATAACGATTATCCTGATTATCCAGCTTTGGCAACCATTAAGGTACAAGATTTTAACTACGATGAACAAGGCAAAATTTCATTGATACATGTTTCCTATCAAAATAAGAATGATCAATCCGATTTAGAATATACGTATTCTTATCGTTAAGTTTCTTAGAAATTTACTATTAACCGACTGATTTTAGCATTAGGTCTAAAGTCAGTCGGTTTTTATGTATCAACATAAGAGATACATTTTTTGTGTCAAACTCAGCCTTATTATATGACTTAAACTCGATTCTATGTTGTCTTTAGTATCGCTATCATTTGCCTATTGTCAATAAGTTTATTATTAACGAAATCATTCTTAACCTCATATTTGTTTCTTAAATATTTACAAAATATGACATTTATACTCATCTTTTGGTGTAGATATCACCTTGTAAATAGTTTCTATATTCTTGGTAATTGCCTGATGGTTCCCAATTTCTTAAAAGAAAGCCTATATCATAGATTGTAGCCCTCATAATCAAACGTCTGTTCTATTCTCTTGCCACAAAAATAGATAAAATTCTAAAATTTGTGTGTTTCGGAATATGTTACCAATAGACGTATTATTGAATTATACAGCTAATAAATGAAAATGAAGCAATAAATTAAGTATAATCTTTTATAAAAATTGCGCGAAAACGTATCAATTTTAGAGAATATTCATTAAATTTGTATCCATAAAAAGTATATATTTATGGGAAGTAAAAAAGATTTGAATCGAATAAAGGTAATTCTGGCAGAGAAGAAGAAAACCAATAAATGGCTTGCTTCTGCCTTAGGAGTTAATGCCGCTACAGTTAGTAAATGGTGTACGAACTCTTCACAGCCATCTCTTGAAACATTGATGAAAATTGCAGAGTTACTGGAAGTAAACTATACAGAACTTATAAGAGTCGAGCCAAAGTTATGAATGCAAAGAATACCTTCACCATCCACACAGAACTGATGGATGGAACTCTATCAGGAGTTAGGAATATCTATATGGGGGCAAACTCTACTTGTCACCTCTACGTTATTCCACGTGATGAAATTAATGTAGCCAACGATATAGCAGACATAGCAGGTCAACCTGCTTTTTATATTCTGCTAGGTGATCTCAATGCATTAAAGCCAGAAGCATATATTGGTCAAACTACCGATTTTTCCAATCGTAAGAATGACCACGTTCAGAAGAAGGATTTCTGGAAGACAGCTCTCGTTTTTATATCAGATAATCATAAGATATATGGAGACGATGTGAAATATTTAGAGTATCTTGGCATAGAATCTGCACAAAGTGTAGAATCGTTTACCTTGCTCAATAGCTCAAATCCACGAAAGCCTCCTATTGCACCTTACCGTGTTAATGATATGGAAGTCATCTTCCGTGATATACAGTTGCTCACTCGTTTCTATGGATGCGGTATCTTTGATGCACCAGTAGCAAAGCCTCAATCAGAACATCTGTTCTATGTTCACGCAACAGACCGTCCTGCAGAGGGTATTGGTTATTATGACATAAACTCTAAACAGTTTGTCCTCGTGAAAGGTTGTATCATCGCAAGTCAGGTGGTTCCAAGTTTCAAATCTATTGCATCACGTCAGAGTTTCATCGATGAACATTGCAAAAAAGAAAATGGGCAGATCATCCTTCAACACGATGTGCCTATGGACAGTCCAAGTGGTGCAAGTGGAATAATACTCGGCCGACCAAGTAATGGCTGGGATGACTGGAAGGATGCTGATGGCAATAAATTAGGTAATGTCATAGAGCGATAGGAATAAGGTAAATGAAATATGCTTCAATATCCTTCATTCCATTCTGCGGTACAATTGGTTTAATCAGAAGAATATATAATAGGAAAAATAATGAATTTAGAAGAAAAAATCATAAGCGAAATAACTGGTAAATTCACAATAGAGGCATATCAGAGAGGCTATCGTTGGGGAAAAGATGAAGTTGAATATCTTCTTGAAGATATCAACGAAATTCCTGATGGTCAAAAGTATTGTCTCCAGCCTATTGTTGTGAAAAACGTGAATGATACTTATGAACTGATTGACGGGCAGCAACGCCTGACAACTCTCTATTTGATTATGAAGTATCTGAATGCCTACGTTGATATAAAATTTAGCATAGAATACGCTACACGAAAGAGCGAAAATGGGCATATCGGAAGTAAGGAATTGCTTGAAACAATTGATGAAATTGATCTTTCTTTACCTTCTAACAATATTGATGAGTTGTTTATCAAGAAATCATATAGTATAGTTAAAACGTGGTTTAATGGTGAAAAGTCTAAGATGATGAGTTTTGCCAATAAACTGCAAAACTATGTCACAATTATCTGGTATGAAGTAGATGACGATGAAGATAGTGTAAATATATTCACACGTCTGAATATAGGTAAAATAAATCTCACCAATGCAGAACTCGTAAAGGCATTATTTCTTAGCCGTGGCAAAAAGGATTCCGAAGGTCGATATGCAGGAAATCCTTATGGCATAGAGGAAAAAAAACAGCATGAAATTGCTCTCGGTTGGGACTCAATGGAGAAAGATTTACATAACGAAAAATTCTGGACTTTCATTACCAATGAAAAGTCTGATCATTATCCCATTCGTATGGAGCTGTTGTTTGATATGATAGAAATGAAACCGAACGGCGAGAGTAATTTCTATACATTTAACAGATTCTATGAGAGGTTTAAGAATTCAGACAATAGATATGATACTTGGGAACTGATAGAACGATACATGCAACAGCTAAAAGAGTGGTATCATAGTTTTGACTTATTCCATCATATTGGATTTCTTGTTGCTACTGGCACAAGCGTGAAGTCTCTTCTTGACATAGCTATGAGTACAGATCATCCTATTAAGAAATCTGATTTTAAACTTAGAGTGCTTGATATGATACGGGAGAAGATGGCATTTAAGGTTGGAGACAATGATTTCGGAGAAGACATAGACTACGCAGAGCTTAATTATGAAGATCATTCCGAGTTTATACAGTATGTTCTTCTTCTGTTTAATATTGAGACTATCAGACAAAAAGGAGACGAGAATGTCCGTTTCCCATTTTATCGATATAAAAACGAAGGAACATGGTCATTGGAACATATCCATGCTCAAAATTCAGAGAGCCTGAAAACAAACCAAGAATGGAAGGAATGGCTTGAAATTCACAAAAAATCTCTTGAAGGCTTGGAAGTTAGTTCTGACGATAAAAAACAAATTGAAGAGGTTATTGATAAGATGAACACTGTTATTACCCATATTAATGAAAATGGGTATAAAGGTTCTATAAGGGATGAGTTCAACGCTGTAGCTCCTGCAGTGATCAATATTCTGTCAGATGGTGATGACAAGTCGCAGATGCACACCTTGTCAAATATGGCATTATTGACTGTTGGTGAGAATGCGGCTCTTAACAATTCCACTTTCGATGTTAAACGCATGAAGATTATTGCTATGGATAAAGCTGGAGAGTATATTCCTGTATGTACTCGAAACGTCTTTATGAAGTACTATTCTTCCTCAGATACGAAGCTGCATTTCTGGTCAGAAGAAGATAGAAAAGGTTATATAAGTGCTATGAATAATGTCTTATACGACTATAAAGAGAAAAATAGCAACAAAGAAATTAAACTTATAAGGAACAGAATAAATTATGGTAACAGAAAATAAGGAAAGCAAACCTTTTAGTTTCATGTCTTTTCTTGAACAATATCATGTGGTTATCCCCATGGTGCAGAGAGATTATGCACAGGGGCGTACCACAGATGATGTCACCCGTGTGAGAAATAGATTCTTAGATGCTATTAAGTCATATCTCGTAAAATCAGAAGATGATAACGATGTGATGAAAATGGACTTTATCTATGGAGAAAAGGAACTGGTCTGGAGCACTACTACAGCAAATAAACTGGAGAAAATAATTGTGACCCCACTAGATGGTCAACAACGTTTAACTACTTTATATTTACTGCATTGGTATGCTGCAAAGAAAGGTGTTGTAGAAGCAAGTAATTACGAGTTTCTAAACAACTTCACTTATGACATCCGTCCTAGTTCGCGAGACTTTTGCTCACATTTATTGCAATACGTCCCTGATTGGTCTTTATCTTTTCACGACCAATTGGTTGACCAAAACTGGTTCATGGGTGAATGGCTAAATGACCCCACAGTAATAGGTATGCTTGTAATGCTTGATTCCATCAATGATAAATTTGGCAACATAGCTAATCTTTGGGAAATCTTGACTGGGGAGAAGGCTCGTATAGTCTTTTATTTCCTCCCCTTATCAGAAAATGGACTTTCTGATGAGTTGTATATCAAGATGAACTCTAGAGGAAAGAAATTGACTGCGTTCGAACATTTTAAGGCAGAGTATGAAGATCTGTACGAAAAAGACTCTGATGAGGCAAGAACGGTAAATCATAAATTTGATGTAGAATGGGCAGATACGTTCTTTCCATATCGTAATCAAGATGACATCGTTGACAATGAGTTCATGAAGTATTTCTTTTATGTAAGCCATATCCTTTGCTATGAACAAGGTATCAAGAAGTCTAACGATGAGTTTGAGCTAATTAAACTGATATATAGCGACTCGCCTAATGCAGTTGCCAATCGCAAATATCTTGAAGATGCTTTTGACTGCTGGTATAGGGTTATGAAAGATTATGGATCGATAGACAATTTCTTTGCGAAATATCTTTCCGGATTTACTTATGAGAAAGGTAAGGTTACTACATTTAAGAGTGTTTACGAATACCTCGATACTCAGAACTTCTTTCATGCATGTGTGAAACTCTATCAGGTAAATAACAATTTTTCATATAGTGATTTTTTGTTTCTTTATGGCATAATTACCTACCTGATTAACAAGGATGCAATAAAAGAAGATGAATTTATTGATCGTCTTCGTACATTGAGAAATCTTATTTGGAATTCTAATTCTGGTGAAATTCGTGGTGATGCAGATTATATGAAAGATTTGCTTTGTGAAGTAAAAGACTTGATGTTGGCAGGTGTTATAAACAAGGAACTTTCCCACAAGTTTAATGGCATACAAATAGACGAAGAAATCGAGAAGAAAGAGAAGAAACAGGAAATAGATATAGAAAACCTTCATAAATTTGAGGATCATCCTTTAATTTATGGCTATGCGTCTGGATTGGGATATGATAATCTTGGCTTGGTTGATACATTTGTTTCTTTGTTTGATAGTACGCCAGAATTTGTTAAAATACACCGTGCGATGTTGGCTATTGATAATTATATGCAGACTGATTCCAATCGCTACTATATGGGAAATCATAACAGATCTACTTGGTCACAACTATTGCATAAAAGCCGTAATAGAAATAATTTTGAAAAAACAATGGCTGTTCTGCGTATGCTTCTTCAAAGAATTAAAAATGGGGAGAGTTTGGATATTATAATCAATAAATACCTTTCGGAAAAGGAAGAAAAACAGATTTTCGATTGGCGATATTACTTTGTAAAATATCCAGATATGTTACGAGGTGCTGATGGAGAACTGACATGGGACGATTCGAACGATTACATTTGTACTACGCTTAATAAGCATCAGTTCAACGGACAGCACTGGAATCCTTTCTTGAATGTAATATATCAGAATTTGTCAGATAAGTTGCGCGACAAAGATGGTAATGAAATTATTAGATTAGAAAATTATGGGGATGATTTGAATATTCTGAAACCTATTGCATCTATAGGTACAACTGGTACAGGCTTTATCTATTATCATCAAGATACTAGTCAGCCTTGGGATGTTGAGCAGGAGAATTCCCTTGACAAAGTAGATCGAGTTGCATTTGCCATAGCCAAAATAAAGAAAATAGTTCAAGAAAACTTAAACGAACGTACACAATCATAGATAAGTGAAGTACAAGATCGGGACTATAGGAAAAAGGATAGTATCTCACTTCTATTATGATTTGAAAGAATTAAGTAAACCCACTGTTTTTAGCGTTTATGCTAAATCTCAGTGGGTTTCTTGCGTTACTATAACATTCCCCAAACCATATTAGTAAGACGTTTGATGATTTGGGGAAAATAAACTATTTGCTAGCTATTATCATAGCCATTACCCACAAATATGAATAATCTTCGAAATAATATAAAAACGAAGATAACCATTGGTAATTAAAAATTTCCTCTTAACAAAAAAGACAGCCAACAAACTGACTGTCTTTAATAGAATGGGAAAAATTATCGTCCTCGATGGTAGTGTTGCTCTTCTTCCTGAGCAACAATCTCTTCTTTTTCCATTTGCTTGGCAACTTCCTTCACGTCATCAGTTGCATCCTCAGGGAGGCCGTAGCGGATGATGTTATCCTTGATTTCCTCTGCGCTTACCTTGCGCATCACATCGTATGTGCCTCCAACAGTCGGATTATATACTACAGCATAATGCTCATCCTCAACAAGGAGATCATCGCCACGGTATTTAGTTGGAGAGAGATTGATTTTGGAGAGGTCAGGAGCATCACCTTGGTCGTATTCCTTAGCCTCAGTAAGGAGTGCATCGTAGTTGCCGTCATTTTTGAACTTGTCGAGACGGTCTGTAGCATCGGTAGTCTGGAGATACGCCACTGATGCGTAATACATCGTTGGAGCTTTCTCTTGCTTCTGCTCAGCCTCTTGACTTTGTTCCTGGTCTATTTTCAGCTGCATGGCATCGATATGCTGGTTGATCATGTGAGAAGCCTTCTTCACATCGGTAAGCGTAGTCTTGATGAACTCAGGCGATTCTTTCAAACTGTCCAACCAGTTTTTCAGATAGCTGGCACTGTCTTCCTTTAGGTGCTTGGTCATACCGAAACGCTGGGCTACCAGGGCAGCACTCAGTTCAGCAACAAGTTCCTCACGGGCGTATTCTGCGCTTCCGAAAGATGCAGGCTTCAATCTGCCCAAATGGTTTTCTGAACCCGTAGAGTGAGCCATCTCATGTCCGAGATTGGTGTAGAAGGACTCTCCATCCTTGAACTGGCGTTTCTCTGGAATGACAATCTCATTCTTCGAAATGCTGTAGTAGGCATTGTCTCCATAGACAGGCTTGATAGGACAGATCCATCCGTTTTCCTTGATCATCTTATCCATGGCAGGGAAAGAGAAGTCATCACCATGATTCAATGGTCGGTTTACTCCTGCAGCTGCCTCCAGCTTTTTGTAGAGTTCCGGACGAGCCTCCTGCAAGTTGGTCTGCGCCACATTAAACACATTGTAAACCTGCAATTTAGGATATACATTATACTCCTTGCGTCGCTCCTCGGACATCAAGCGGTAGTCATCGTATTTGATTTTCTCCCTTGTCTCTTTGTTCACAACGGTGAAAGTCGTGATGAAAACAGGGAAACTCTTCTCGCCTTTGAGGATTGTCACCTGAGGCAAAGCTTCACCATTGTTGTCCTTAACCTGCTGTCTTTTTCCTTGCTTGTCCTTATTGAAGTTCAGACCGGCAACTCTGTCGAAGGTGCAGAACACAGGCAACTTATATCCCTGTTTCTCACAGTGCATCATGAGCATCAGGGCATTCATGCCGTTATACTCACGCCCTGACAGGTTCTTAGGCCATGTCAGGGAACCTTCAGTGAACCAAGGCTTCTTCCAGTCGTTCTGCAAGGTGTTGATCTTCTCAATCATCATCTCGGCAAACTTGTCCAAAGCCCGGTCTTCACTGCTACGGCCATCTGTATTATATTTCTTGTAATCAGCCATAATCATTCATTATTGGTTGGTGGATGCTGCTTTCTTCTCCCATGGAGTAAGCTCGGTGATACGGCAAGTGAGGTCGAGGCGGTCGTTGTAGGCTCCCACCTGCAAATCACCCTTGGCATTAATGCCTGCCTTAGCCTGTACCCAGTCTGCCTTTGTGGTGTCAAACTGCATGAAACGAATCCAGGTGTAGGCATAGTTGTCACCATCCTTCTCGCTGCTGTAGGCAGAGAATAGGGTATAAGGCTTGCCCTTCTTATCGGTCTTCACCTCAACCTGCTTGCCGATGGTTCCTCTAAACTCGATGGTGCCGGTGATTGCGTCCTGGCTTCCAGCATTGAAGGTATTCACTCCCGAAGCCGAGAGATTGAGGTAAAGAGCATCGCCTTTTTTATGGAATTGGAGAACTCCTGCCACCTCGATACGGGAACCTACTGGATAGTTGACCAGTTCAGCCTGGTTGTCACCATCCTTGGCCACGCTGATTTCAACAGTCTTGTTGATACCGGTCTTGGCTTGAACCACTACGCTGATTCCGAAAGAGATAAACTGCTTACCTTCCTTGTTGGCACGCATCTGTGCCTGGCGACATACCGTGCCGCATACGGTTACATTACATTTAATCATAATAAACTTGGCTTATTGTTTTACTTCATTATTTGATTTGAACAAATTCCAGTCTGTCCTGCTGATTGTCAACGCCTTTCTGATAGTTCTGTGACATCTGCTGAGATACTGTCGCTGCCTGAATGATAGAGGCTACACCTCTTCGCTTGTCTTCATCACTCAGATTGGCATTGCCGAGCGTCTGCTGGAACTTTGTCATTTCTGCCTGGGTCATTTCTCTTGCAAACTGGACGGTTCCGTTATCTACATGGAGATAAGGCTTACCATCCTGAATATTCACGGAACAGGCTTTATAAGAGGGAAGGAGCGAGGAGAGGTCGATACTCTTGCTGACAACCGAGTCGGTCACTTTTTGCATTTTCTCTTCTTCGCTCTTGTTGTCTATCTGCAGGGCAAGTGCCATGAGAGAGGTGAACATGGACATAGCCATCTCAATGACAGGGTCATCGCCTGGCATTTTCACTCCGCTGTCCTCAGATGACAGAAGCTTCTTCATCCAGTCTTCAGGACTTTGTGCCGTGTCTGTCACTTCGCCTTGTGAGGCAGGATTGCTAACCTTGTACTGAGCGGTGATGTCCTTGCCGTTGTGGAGAGTCTGCAACTGGATGTTTCCCTTTTGAGAGATTTCTGCAAGATATGCCGCTGGGTCTATATCCCGTGCCTTGCCATCCGCAGAGATGCTTTTCACTCCAAAATGCAGATGCTCACCAGTGGTTCTGGTTCCCGTATTGCCAGTCACGCCTAATCGCTGACCGGCATTTACATTATCGCCAGTCTTGACGGCAATGCTGCTCAGGTGCATGTAGGTACATTGATACTTGCTGCCGTCATTTCTGTTGTATTCTACAGTGACTGACAGACCACCTGCAGTATTCGGATTGTTATTGACCTGAGTGACCTTGCCCTTGTCTTCCGTTGCCAGTACATTGTCATGCTTGGCTTGAATGTCTATGCCCTTGTGCATTTGCGTGTTGGCCGGATTGAGCGGATCTTTCCTCATTCCGAAGGGTGAGGTGACGAGCATAAACTCGTTTCTCTTCAAGGGATAGGAATACTTTTCACTCTCCGCAGGCTTTGAAACACTCGTCTTCTGGCTGGTTTGTTCTCCTTGCTGACGAGGATTGGTTTCGGTACCGAAGGATTTGCCTTGCGATTTCATCTCCTTCATGACCATCTGGTCATACTTCTGCAGGTTGTTCTTCTCGATGATGCTCTGAAGACTAGAAGCGTACTTCTTGTTGGAGGCATAACCGGAGTTCTGCAGCCCGTTTGTCCATCCCTTGTAGTCATCAGGGGATAGCTTGAAGAGCGAGCTGTATCTCTTGTTTCCTTTCAGAAACTGAGAATGATGCTCGTATGAGTCGCCAACAGAAGCATATTGACAGAACTTCTCGTTGGGACGGTCATCGGTATATACGAGGTACTTGCCACCGTTCTGAACCCAACCGGAAGTAGCCTTGATGCCGAAATGATTGTTTCCCTTTCGGGATAACTCGCTCTGTCCGCTTGCACTCTCGCAGATGCCTTGTGCAAGGGTGACAGAAGCAGGTATGCCATATCGTCGCATCTGCTCCATGGCATACTCTGCATATTGTTCTACATATTCTTGATTCCTTGACATGATGATTACATATTATCTGTGTATTCCTGAAGAATTGTTCTGTTCCTGCTGAGGACTCTCTACCTTGGAGGGAGAAAATTCCTCAGTGGCACGTTTGGGGGCTTCCAACTGGTCGCAGATGGCAACCCGTTCTCCTGCACGGATGAGTTTCGGCAGATAGGTGTCGAGAGCATGATATGGGAAACCAGCCATGGCCAGAGGCTTACCGTCAGCATCCTTGGTATGGGAACTCTTGGTGAGTGTGATGCCCAGGATTTTTGAAGCTTTCTCTGCATCCTGGCTATAGGTCTCGTAGAAGTCTCCACAACGGAAAAGTAACACTGCTTCAGGATGTTTGCCTTTTAGCTCGTAGAATTGCTTTAACATCGGAGTCATTGCTACAACGGCTGCCTTTGTCTCAGCCTTCGTCTTCTCTTCCTCCGCCTTTTCTTCCTTCTGCTTCTGCTCTTTCTTTTCTGGAGTTTCCTCTTTCTGTTCCTCCGTAGCCTTGTCTTCCTCTTGCTGAGCGGTGTTCTGCTTTACCTCATTGCTCTGGGCTTCCTGCTCCGATTTTTCAGTGCCTACAGCTACCGCATCGGTCCGGTCTTTGCGCAGTACATCGGTAAAAAGACTGGCAGCAAGGTGTTTCTTGTAGTCCTGCATGTTCTCGGCGAGCCACATACGTTGCCACTGGGATGGTGAGATCTCACGAGGTTTGAGCTTTTCACCATTCACTGTAGGCATACAGAGGATGACACTCGGCTGATTGTCCGTCTCTTTGGTCTTGAAGATGTTGACACGTTGGATTTTGTCCACTTCTTCGGCAGGAACGTTGCTCTTGAAGAGGTCAACCTTCATTTCCGGCTTATTGGAAGCTTCCATGTAGTATTTCTGTGCCATGTCCTGACGCATAGTGTCTGAAAGCTCCTCGTCTCCTTGCTTTACTGTGGTGAAGAACAGGTTGACATCGGCCTTGTCTGGATATACGCTGAAAGCCTTTTCATTCTCAGGTTTCAGATAGAGTGCCCACTTTCCTTCATCGTCACGCAGCATCAGGATCTTGTCGAAGTCCACGGCTCCTGAGCGTTTTACGGCATCCGAAACATCGAGCAGGGTGATGGTCTCCAGGCTCCAGTTGTTGAGTCTGGCAACAGAGACAGCCTTGCCGTCAAAGAAACTGTCGTCAGGACGGTAGCCCATGGAACCATCAACATTGTAGAAGGTGACAGTTTCATATCCTTCCTTCTGTAGGGCATGCTCGATACGTCCTTTTTTCATGCCAGGGATGTCGTTATCCATACCTAAGGATGCACCTTCCGGAAGGACTACGTCAGCCATCTTACCCTCTGCATCCTTTACAAGGACAAACTCCTTGGTGGACTTGTTGGGAAGGGTCTTGATCTCGTCAGCCACATAGTAGTGCTTTGGAAGGATGCTCTTGATGGCATCTGCCGGGTTTCTGGCAGTCTTGCTGTTCAATTCAACCTTTTCGCCACGTTCTGCCTTGTGGAGCATATCAACGGCATTGTTGACATCCCTCTCCAGTATATCAATGAGACAAGGGTTCTCTTTCAGTTCTCTTGACCAATAATCGGTCATAGCCATGCTTTCCGGGGAGAGCTTGGCTGAGATTCCCAATTCCTGAAGCTTTACGGCTGTGGCAACCTCTGTGACCAGACGCTCCTGCTTCATGGCATCCTCTGCAGAGACCTTTCCTTTCTTCGTTACCATACCTTCACGGGCCAGTCGCTGCCCATGGCCAGTCGCTGTAACAAGTAGCGATACTGCATCACGGGCATAATCCTCATAGTGTTCGTATGAAGATGCTTTGGGCAGGAAGACAATGTCTTTCTTGCTGTCGTAATGTGCTACACCTGTAGAGTCACTGCGGATTTCGACCATGTTCTCACGTGCCTTCTCCAGAAGCTCTTCTACACCTTTGCGAATGGTTGTGGAGGCAGACTCAACATCTTTTCGGTCGTTCAACCTGCCGTATTTCTGGACAGTAGCTTCAAAGGCGGTCTTGTCAACCATGGGTAGGGTAGTCTGCTCGATATTGAACAAGGCTCTTACTTCACGGCTTCTGATGCCTTTGTAGTCAGCTTGCTTGTCTGAAGGGAGAGACTGGTAGCCTGCACGGCTGATTTTGTCCTCAGGGTTGTGCTTGTTGACATACTCGTTCCAGTTGTACCAGAGGAACGGTACTCCTTTCTCTTTTGATTGAACAGACTCGCCACGTTTCTTCGCTTCCGAAAAAAGCGTATATTGGTTGGTCTTGTAGCCGTTTTGAGCGGCGTGCATTCCTAAGATGATGGCATTGAAGGCTGATACCTGCAAATGCTTCTGGTAGAGTCCAGGAGCCTTGCGACCGTTGTTGTCCAGCCAAATGCCTTTATCTTCCTTGGCTTTCCCAAACGCCTTGGTGAACAGTTCCACCTGACGTTCTGCAGCCATCTTTTCTTGCTGATTCTTTTCTGTCATGGATATGATGTTTTTGTGATCATTGCTTATAGCCAAGAACACCAAGAACCTTGGTCTCGGCTATGGATTTGATTTCCCACTCTGTCACACTGCTGCTCATGTGCTGACGTAGCATGTGGTCTGCTTCCTTTGTCGAAGGAGCATTGACGTAGATGGTCTGTGGTGAGAACTTCTTTACGCCAGTTTCTTCATCCTCAGTGACAAGGGAGACGACGGTCTTGTACCAGTGGTTGCCTTCTTTCTCGTCTTCTTTCAGGATCTCCGTGATAGGTTCACGTGAGATGGCTGTGATGTCGAAGTCTCTGGTTCCGATAAGCTCAGTAGCAGCTTTGGTGGCACGTTTCTCTGTCTCGGTGAAGCTCTCGGCATCTACCAGGTATTCTTCACTGACTTTCTTATTCTTTCCGGTGTCAAGGGCTTTACCGTATTTGACACGGAATTTATACCAGTATCTTTTCATCTTTGTTCTATGTTATCTTTGAGCAAGTGGTCTCTCGATGACTGTCTGTCGTTCGCCAGCCTCGTATTTCTCGGATGCTATCTGTCTCATCTGGTCATTCTTTGCCAGCACAGCATTAGCAAGGGTGTTGAGAGGCAGCGCTCCTTGACGGTAGGCATCCACTACTCTTTCAGGAAGGGCTATGGTGCATGGCACTCTGTCAATGGTTGCAATCAGGCAGTTGGCTCTTATCTCCGGATTCTGGATGCGCGCATTCAGAGGCTCTTCGGGATAGATGCGATAGTTGACTCTGCCACCAGCTTGTTGCGGATGATCCTGTGCTTTGAAGTTGTCCAAGGCTTCATGTCCAGCCTTATTGAGCAGATTCATGCCCCCCATGCCTATGAGCACCATTTTGAGGATTGGGTTCTTGACGAACATACCTGCAACGATACTTGCAATAGGCATCATGTTGTCCTTGATATTGATGGACTTAGTCTTACCGGTGAACATACCGACGAGCATATCAGGTAGCATGGCCAATACATAGCCAAGATTATGGCCTATGTCACTGATACCATTGAGGCCGAATGACGTGAGAAGCCCTTGCCAACCGTTCATATTAGTCTGTTCGGGCTGCGTGTTGTTGGTTTCACCTTCAGATTGGTTCCCTTCTTCTGATGGTTCAGTCTGCTGTGCTCCTTCCTCAGATTGTGGCTTACTCTGCGGTTTCTGTTCCGCTTGTTTCTTCTTTTCCTGCTGCGTTCGTCTGTATTCATCCTCCTTTCCTGGTGCAATGATCATGGGAACATCGGAACGGTCATTGAGTTTATCGCCAACATGAGTGACGAGCATGTCGCTTCCAATCCAAGTGGCAGCTGTCTTCAAGCCACCTCCCAATCCTCCCATACAGGCAAAGTCGGTTACAGAGCCAAGGGCTATACCAGCGTTCTTTTCCCAGACCGATGGCTTATACCGCTTCTCTGCCTCCGAGTCTATCTTGTGATCCAATGGCGATTTTGAGACTTCCTGCGGTAGGTAGAAGATGGTACTCGTGGCAGCCTTTCGTATGATGTAGTCGATGGATGATTTCGGTATTTTGTCCTTTATCATCTTGTCGATCATCTTCTGTTCCATGGAAGCATTGACCGTGATATGCTGTCGCTTCAACTCTTTCTTGACCATCGCAATATAGTCTTCCGTGGTCTTGGATGTCCATTTGCCTGTGTATTTGAGGGTGTCATTTTGCGCCTGCATGGATGCCATACCACCGTCAGGTCCAGCTGCTGCTGCCATCAGACCTGCAAACGAATTGGAGTTTGACCGCAACTCGTCTGCAAGCTTGTTCTGTAGGTCATTCCGAACTTTATTCATAATCGGTATGACCTTAGTATTGAATATTTTATCCTGTTTTGACTCTACCATAGCTTTATGTTTACAAGTTTAATTGGTTGAGAATTTGCTCCCTGGTCTGTTCGATGGCGTTGTGATAGACTTCCATCTGTTTCGGGAAATATTCCTCCAGCCATTCGTCCTTCTCGATGTTGTCGTTGATGAACTTGATGGCCAGATTTCTTTCTATCTCAATGGCAGCTTCGCCTTTCTCGCTGTTGTTGAACCAAGCCTTAGTCCACCATCTGATTCCCGACTTGTCGGGATAGACGCTCACCAGGCGTGGAATGTCGAAGCTTTGAACATCGATGTCCAGTTCTGCCAGTGGGTCAACTATTCCGCTTGTCGTTATTGCCCGGTCTTGTGCTTTTTTTTTTCGATGGCGCTCATGCTTGACAGAAAGATCTGATGGCGCAAGGCGAGATAGTTGAGGAAATCTCCAATGAGGAGGTTCTGTACTCGCTCGGCTATTGGAATACTTCTTGATCCCATTCCCAATGGATTCGCCATGGAAGGCAGGGTTTCATAGAAGTAATTCTTCATGGCCGACATGGTGAAGATGTTGCGAAGTGCAAGTTCCGTATGCACTGGTAGGGCATAGATGCCTTGACTCATGTCGCTCATGTAGTCGGGGAAGAAGCGCATCATGAGGTCTTCAATCTCCTTCTGGTCTTTGTCATACATGGTATGAACATCCATGTCAAGGGTGACGAACTGAGGTGCTGCGCCTGGCTTGCCGTTCTGTTCCATCACTTTCAGATTGCTATAGATCATGGTGAGGAACTCCAGTGGATTGAGTTCTTCGCCCTTGTATTTGACTTCTACATGGAGGGAGTCGGCACTGACAGCGATGACTTGCCCTGCCTTTACCTCTTTGCCGTAGTTGGCAAACACGTTGCTCAGGTGGGCATAGGTCACTTCATAGTCACCATATCTCGTAATCTGGTAGATGCCGTGAATAGCATCGTTGCCCAGACCTGTCACCTTGCCGGTAGCTACAGCAGACAGCAGGTAGTTTCTGACCTTGAAGTCAACTCCATGATGGAAAAATGACTCTCCAGTGTGCGGATGCTTCTGTTTGCCGTAGCCCAGGGACATGGTCACTTCTCCGTTTCTTTCCTCGAATGGCATGCAATAGCCACTGTCGGAATGTAGTATCATTTCTTGTGTATAGTGCATTGTATAATACTTTGTTATAGTGTTTGTTATCTTCGTCTGCTTACAGTATTGGTTTGCTCTACTTCTTGCTGCTTTTCTTCTTCCTTGTGGTTGCTTGTCTTACGGTCACTGTTGCCACCAAGTAGGCTGCTTAGATTGGCATTGTTGCCTATCATCATCATTCCGAGAACGGCTCCAGCTATCTTGCCTAACCATCCGAAGCGACCAAAGACAAGGAGGGCAGAGACTACAAGTCCTACAAGGCTGAGACCTGAAACGTTGCCTTTGCCTATGTTGCTGAAGAAGTTTCCGAACATGTCACCGCCATGACCAGAGAACATGGCTCTAAGGAAGCCAGACATACCGCTCCACTTGGAATCCACGCTGCTGATAGCCCCATTAACATTGTCAGAGAGTCCTGTAACAGAGTCTTTCAGGTCTTTCACGCCATCACCAATCCCTGATACAGTGTCGCCAATCTTCTTAGTGGTGTCTTCTCCTATGACGGCATCGCTGACAATGCCTACAACGCTTTTGTCCGTGGTGAGTTTCTCCCAACCAATGTAACCAAGACTTCCTCCGACAACTGCGCTTTTAGTGGCAGAACCTACGCCTTTCAAGGTCTGCTGAGGATGAAGCACAGCACTGCCCACTGTGTGTGCAGTTGCACTGGTCATCCTTCCTCCCAATCGGAGAGTTGATTTTAAAAATGAGCCCCAACCCATAATGCTATGTATTTTTAAATTATTGTACTGTTATTTGTTATCTGATTATGTTGAACCTTTACTTCAAGGTCTTGCATTCCTTCGCCATCGTTCTTTGCATCGCTGTACAATGGTAGGTTTGTCCACTTCACTCCTGGCTCCGTAGTCTATCTCTGCCCATACGTCTGACAGTCTGGTGTACTTCACTGCCCGTATCAACCGTTTGAGCTTCTGGTTCATCTGTTTGAGTTTCGGTCGTATGCCAAAGACTATCTCCAGTCGCTGCTTCTCTGTCATCTTGTTATTAGAGAGGCATACCTGCCTGACATCATTGACTATCTCGACACTGCTCATGACAAGTTCCCGATAGAGTTTGTTGCGATTGGAGGACAGAGCCACGGCAAGAGCATTGGTCGTCTGATGGCTGAGCTGGTGGCTGTAGGTTCCGAATTGTGCCACGAGACGGTCTATCTCGTGATAGAAACCATAAATCTGAGCTGCATAGCTGATGATGCTGTTGAAACGGTCAAGATAGTTATTGAACTCCTTCTGTAGGTTGGTTGTACCTTCCACCTCTTCCTTGATCCATATATGACCTGTAGATACAAGTTGCATCATCTGTTCCTGCTGCTTCAACTCTTTCTTGGCTTTGTCGGTATATTGGAATATCATACCTGCCAGGACAGGGTCATTGCCCTGGGCACGGAGAAAACTCCCATCCTGCCCATCAAAGGGAAGAATGAGAGAAAAGAGAAGTAATATGAGAGCATAGAGACGTTTCATAAATGTTATCCTCAAATAATCTTTCTTATTGTGTTACAACTCTGGCGCATCTGCGCCATCTGCCAAGGGCTTGACTGGCTATCTCGGCATTGCTCCGGTCGAGCATTCCTGCCGTGACATTGTTCCAGACATCGGCCATGGTGTAGTATCTGATGCTTAGACATAGCCTTGACAGCTTCTTGTTGAACTGTGCCAGACGGTCGTTCAGCTCCCAGAGGGTTTTGCTTCGTTCTGCACCAGTGAGCATATTCTCATTGCCACCTTTGGCTATGGCATCCTTTAAAGTGGTATATACCGTGACGAGCTCTGTGGCCGTCTCGATATAGAGATTGTTCATGCTCGCTGTCGCCACAATGCCCTGTGGGTTGCTTGCTATGGCCTTCTTCAGATTGCACAAGTTGATGAAGATTCTCACACCGTCGTCATAGAGCGAGGTGCAGGCTTTCAACGTGGAAGCATAACCCGATGCCGTTTTCAGATAGCTGTTGTACTTCTTTTCCCATTTGTGAATCTGCGAGAACTCGGCTGCGATGGTGTTCTGCAGGAATGCAGTCTTCTGCTGGTCTTCTATCTGGTTCTTGATCTGACCATTGATAAGTTCGTTTCCCTCAGCCAAGGCAACATACTCCAATGGATTGCTGGAGGCAACCTGAGCATGAGCTATAGTAGGCAGCAGCATTAACGCTAAGGTAATGGCTGCAACAACCTTGCTTCTTCTGTTATCTGTTGGTAATTTCATATATGCCTTTTCTCTTTTTGTTGTATTCTACACGTTCACGGATGATTCTCACCACGTCCAACCTTTCTTTCACACCGTAGATGTCCAGTTTGGGATTGGAGCGGTCTCCGCTGAATATCCATACTGTCTTCAATCCGAACAACTGTTCCAGGATGTCACGGTTCTCGCTGAAATCCACCACTCGGTACAGCTCTATGTAATCACTGGTTCTGGTCAGTACTCCATGCTGGATGATGAGCTGTTCAGAGGTGATGATATATCTTAGTTTGTAGAGATATAAGCATCTATAGAGCATGATGCAGGTCATCACACCTCCAAGTACCACGAAAGGCATCTTGTAGGTGATGCTGTCATGACCGGCAACAAGGAAAAGGGCACAGCTGATGATGAACGACATCCCTTGCGAGATGATATACTGCGCCCAATGAGGGCGTAGGGTGATGATGTTGTATCGTCTGATTGGGTCTGCCATATTCATTATCGTTTAAATCCATGATGTTTGGTTTCCTCGTTCTCTTCTTGCCGTTCAATGGTTAAGTCCACACCGTTCTCGTCAAATGCGGTCTCTACTACGTCGGTCATAGAGAACTGTTTCTTGTCAAGTAGCTCATCGTTGAAGTCCTTGTAGCCTTCCGATGGCTCTTCCCGTATAATCTTCACGGGAACGAGGTCTTGGTCTTCGTGCAGGTTGAGCTTCTGTAGCAGTGCATCCTTAAAGTCCTTGAATGCTTTGTTCATCTTGTCAGCAGCTTCTTGTTTGTCTTCTTTACACAAGAAGGGAGAGTAGTGATACTCCAATGCCTCTTCTTTTGCAGAATCGTAAATTAGGTAGAGCTGTTTGAGTTCTTGGGGTAGTAAGCTGTAGTTCTCATCATTGAAACTTAGCAGTTCCTTGATGGTTCTCGGCTGTTTGTCGAAGCTTTCCATGAACTCCCTCATTTCAGCAGGTACATTTCCTGGAGCTATAGGACTCTGTTTGCTTGCTATATCCTCGAAGTTTGCCACAAACTGCTTTCCTGCCACATCCTTATCAAAGCCAAGGTGGAAGGTGGCTTGGGGTGCTGCTTTCAGCAATCCCTGTATCTGCCCATAGCTTGGGTTACCTCCAGTAGAGACATAGACTCCGGCTTTCAGATCCTGCCGTCCACGCTGGTCCAATCCTGATTCCTTGCGCATCTGCAACTGGTAAAATGCCATGGCATCGTATGCGCTTTCAAAGACAAGTACGATACGGGCATCCTGGAGTGCCGTATTCTTGGGACTTGCCATCCATAATCCTTCACTGGCGTTGGTGCCGGTAGCCATGCCTTTTCGGGCAGAACCGTCCTTTCGTGGATAGCCTCTTTCCTCTAAGCCTACACATTTGTCATGTTGCCCAGGGATGTACATGGGGAAGGAGAGATTCTTATAGGTGCTGCCATCTTTTGCTGTTTTCGATGCGAGGAAGAAACTGTGATGGAAGGCACAACGGGTGGCGAAATCAATTCCTCTTGACTTGAAGAAGGCGTAGAACGGCTTCTGTGACTCGAAGTCTTTGGGATTGAAACGGTCTATCTTGTAGTCATTGATATCAAATGGCTTGCTGCTGACAGTTGGATTATGCACGTCCTGACTCCGATGTTCTACCGGGATGTTAAGCAGGCGTTGGCAGACCTTATGGACAAGGGCAGATTCCTTCATGCCATACTTGTACTCCTTGAAAAGGTCTGGATGTTCCCAGATAAAGGAGGTAACAGAGTAGAGCTTGATGGTTGGCGGCTTGAAACAGCAGTTCTTGTTGGGCATGACAATGTATTTGTCTCCACTGATCCTTTTTCCGTCGCTGCCCAGGCGTACATACGCAGGATAGCGCAAGCCATCACGCTTGTAAAACGTGTAGCCTGCGTCCTCCAATACGTCCTTGATGTTAAGACGGCTTCTGTAGTCTGCAAATGTCTGTTCGTCTGTCATCTCTTGAATGTGAATTGTTGTTTATCTGCCATGACCTAAGCCTACACCATGTTCTCCTGCATTGAGTCCTGCATCGAAGGCTCGTGAAGCAAGGTCTTGCGGTGAATCCACGCTGCCCTTGAAATAGACATGTGGTCCATGAGCATGGTCATGATGGTGTTCTACGAATACTGCCGGTGCTGAACGGTCTCTGCCCAGTTCGCTCATCACGGCAAGTCCTGCAAGGAGAGCTCCTCCAATCTGAGCCCCGATGTTCTTGCCTTCTCCAGGGATGGTTTTCATATCCACCTCCTTGAAGATGTGGGAGAAGAGTTTCATGCGGTGGTAGTCATCGATAGCCATGAACTTGTCATACTGCTTTTGGGTAATCTCATGGCTGATGCTCTCTCCGTTGATGACGGCTGTCATGCGAAACTTGGCATTGCCTTTCTCATCCTTCTGGATTTCTCCCTGCTCATTACGCACTGGCTCAACCTTGATGTCATCAACCTGAACCTCTCTGCCATGCTTGCCTTCACGGAACCATCCCTTGTTTTCGTTCTGCTCATACAGGCTATTGCCATCTACATGAGCAACACTGCGGTCTTCTGGCTCGATAGTAATCTGGTCGCCATTAGATGGTAAAGACTGGTCAATCACCATCTGCTGGCGGTTGTTGAGTTCTGCCTCTATCTCTGGCCTGAGCTTCAAGCTGATCTGCTCTTTGGAATTGAGCATATCCATTGTCAGTTTGTCCTGGAAATCGTTTCTGATGGCATTGTTAATGATATCGATGCGGTTCTGGACTGGTACTTGCTTGATGGCATTGTTGGTCAACTTCTTCACCTCATCCTCTGTGAGGTCATAGACAAAGTCCTGCTTGGTGGCTGTGGATTGGATGGTCAATGTCTTGTTGGCAGCATCTACGATGATGCCGTGAGACGAAAGACACTCCTGCCATTTGTCATTGCTGAAATAGACCTTGGAGGTGATGAGTTCTTTGTATGGCTTGGCAGGTTCCTGGGGACGTGGACGAACCACTATAGGGGTAATGACTGATTGCAGGTCTGCCAACACATCCTGCGAAGGTTGCTGTACCATGTTTTGCTGACCACCTTTATAATAGAAGCCATAACCGCCATTCTGCAATTCGCCCGGCTTCATTCTGCCGTCAGGACGTTCTGGTACGATTGGAGCATCTTGCATGAACATGGCTCCTCCAACTCTGCGCATGTGGAATCCTTCCTGGCATTGTGGAGTCCAACCGAGGAATCTTCCGTGATATGGATCCATCATCATGTGGGCATGTCGTTTGTTCCAGGGAAGTCTGCCGTATTCTCCAACGCCTATGCGGTAGCCGTGGAGTCCCATGGCAACACGGCCATTGGCATTTCTGGCATGAACGAAGTCACGTGGCATGTAGAAATCATTCTTCACGAGTTCTGCCACGGTGTTGTAGGCTTGCTTGTTGGCTGAGTTTGCTCCCCAGTCAACTAAGGCTCTGTGCTGTTGTGCGGTGATGGCGTAGGTCAGCAGAGGGGAATCGTGACCTTGAACGGCCAACTGATAACCTTCTCCTTGTCTGATGATATGTGCTTGCATACCATTCTTTCTGAGAATCTCCTGAAGCTCTGGTGCCAGGTCTCTGCCTACAGGTAATGCATTTAATCTGATTGACATATTCTAATGCTGTTTATTGATTCTGTACTGTGTGATTATTCGCCAGCTTCAATCTGCTCGCCCTTCCAATCGACAAATTCCTCTGCCGACTCCTCATTGACAATGAGATTCTTCTCTTTGCAGAAGGCAGTGTATTCCTCTTGCCATTCAGGGGAGTGGTGGTTGATGTAGTCAAGCCAGCCATATTCTCCGCTCTGGACTTTCTCCACGAGCACGTCTTCTGGATAGTACTTTACATTTGCCATGAAATCTTGTTTTATGGGTTAATACTTTGGGTTATCGCTGCATCATGCGCATACCCAGTTTCTTCTGTTCGTTCCACATCTCTTCGGTATAGTTCTCTTCTGGGATGTAGTCGAGATTGCCGTCTTCATCCATAGTCCAACAGCCGAAGATGCCGAAGTTGAACTTATCCCAGTCACGCTTGGCTTCTCGCTTCCAGACAAGTTCGTTGCCTGCTGCGAAACGGATGCCGGTGTTGGAGTTGAGGTCGATACCAATGGACTGTTCCTCGTCATCCTCTACGATGGTAAGGATGTCTCCATTCTGCAACTTCTGCATCTCTGCGCCAGTAAGGTGGTAGCGGTCTGCTACATACTGGATGTTTCTGCCGATGACCGGGGTTGGAACACTGAGCACCTGCTTGCTTTCTGGATCAAGTTGGAAGAAACACTTACTGCCGAGTTCCTTACCAACCTCGTTGCTCTCCAAATGACCGATGATAGGCTTTCCTGCAACAAGGTTCTTCTCCTGCTGCTCGTTGAAGAGTTTCAAGTCTAACTCATCGAGCTGTGGGTAGAAAAGCACATCAACGCCACCTTCGGCTGTTCTTACCAGGCTGAACCTGGTTCGTGCTTTGACTTCCTCACCATCATCGGCTGTGATGTGAACTGGCAGGACTGGCGACTTGCGGCCATTGTAGATGTTCTGGAGGACATCGGTTGGCAAGTCGTCAATCATTGCCTGGGTGAGTCCGAAACGTTCAAGGATGCCATAAGGCATCTCGTTCTCATCGAAATTGTAATTCATTTGCTTCTGTTTTATTCGTTTTTTATTTGGTGGCTGACCTAATGACAGGTCTTATTCAGACTGCGCCTAAAGCCAAACCGACAACAAAGTTACATTGTAGATATAGAAGAAGCTAAACATGTACGTTAGTATAGTAAATGTTTTATAGATAGTTATGAAAGTAGTATGATTATTCTTCAATTATCATACTATAAACATAAATAAAGTTAGATATAATAGGGAAGTGGTTGCATCTTTCGTGTTGTTATTCTGAGTCTGATTACCTTTGCAACATGAAAGCAATGAAAATACTGATGTTGATACTGACAATGATGTCCGCAAAGACTCCTTCACATGCCCAATTCAATACGATTGGGTATGTGAAGAAGCATAGTATATCTAAAAAGAAGAGTCCACAAGAAACAACTCATGTTGCTTCTGTGGACTCAGTGAGGAAGGCTGATTCTCTGCCTCCGGATTCTCCCCAAGATGTACTTCCTTATCTCAGGGCTTCGTTTCCGTTGAAAAGCATTCAGATCAATTCAAGATTTGGAATGCGTAATCACCCGGTGAAGCACAAGACTATCATGCACAACGGCGTGGATCTGGCAGCTCATTACGAGAAAGTGTTTTCCATGTTTCCTGGGGAAGTGACTGGTGTTGGCCACGACAATCGCTCAGGTAAGTATGTCACAGTCAAAACAGCTGGCTATACCATCAGCTATTGCCATCTTTCTGCTTTCTGGGTTTCAAAGGGGATGTTTGTCAATGCAGGAGAGGTGCTTGGGGTATCTGGAAGTTCCGGCATGTCAACTGGCCCTCATCTGCACCTGACAACAAAAAAGGATGGCAAGGTGTTTGACCCTGTCATCCTTCTGAAGTATGTTCGTGAAGTGCTCGAAAATGCCCTATAGTTTATTCAAACACAAGCAAATTGCCTGTTAATACTTTCTTTGTACCGTTCATATATGTCAGTATCACCTTGGTGATATTCATATTTGAAGCATCTCCAGACACATAATAATAGGATGTGTCCCATTCCCAACTTGCTGATTCAAACTCTCGAAGTGGTCCAGTGCCCTGAAAATGGCCGGTCTTCCTCAAATCGCCTACGTCGTTGGTTACCTTGAAATATACATCGATGTACTTGATCGTATTTCTGTTGGTATTCATGTAGTTGAAATGGAATGATATACATGAATATTCTGAATCCCATCCCCAATCAGTAAAGAAGCCGTAAGGTGCTCTCTTTTTGAGACGTTTGACATACTCGTCAAGGTAATGGTATGACAGCTCACTTGTAATCATGTCATAATCCTCTAACTCATCTGTAAGGCTATCTTTGAATATTTCATAGTGATACCTGAAAGGACTGTATTCTTTCAGACTTTGGCTTAGTTCACTTTTATGTCCTGTTATATATGTGTAGCCCAGTCTTCCATCAGTTCTTGTGAAGTAATAAATGGTATCATTCTTGATTCCAATAGTGAATAATGAATCTTCAGAAAATGATTTCTCGCATTCATCACAATACAGAGACTTATTTCCTGTCGGTACCATTCTCCAGTTGTGAGTTTCCATATAGTCAGAACGTTCTTTCTTCAGTTTGGCCAATCTTTCTTCTTTAAGCTTCACTATTTCTATAGAGTCTGCCTTTGCTTTAGCTATGGAGTCTTGAATATGCTTTGTTCGTGTCTCATTTAGTGCAGTATATTTATCATCCAGCTGTTTGCTATATTTCTGAACGAGTACATCAAGTTCTTCCTCTGCTACTTGGGGGATGGACTTGTTCTTCTTAATGATCTTGGCGTAGTCCTTGGTAAGGGTGATCACAATATTACTGCTTGGCGTTATGACATACAGATTTTGAGCTTTCTTGTCATAAGCATAGCTACCTACAATATTGTCAACACGCTCAACCGACTTCTTGGTTACTCTTTTGTAATAACCATCGCTTCCAAGTTCATAAGCGACAATTACTCTTCGCTGAGTAGAATTGCTTATGGAAAACTGGGCATGTACACCGATGGTTGCCATCACCAGCATGAATAAAACGATTATCTTTTTCATTGTCTGTCTTTGATTAAACTTATTTCTTTTTGATAAACTCGGCAAATTCTTTTCCTGTATATGTTTTCTCTTTCATCAGTTCAAGAACTGTTTTGTCCGAGAAATCGAGCCTGAGATTGGCAGTCGTTGGGTATTTGGCATTCGAACTCCAGAATATGAAGTTGTATTTCTCACTCGGATTCAGTGTTTTGCTGACTCTGCCATCATCCTCAGCCATAAAATTGCCACTCCTGTCATAATATGTTACAAGATACTTGATACCAGAGATAGAGTAGGGAAGTGTATTCACTATGCGAGCATCTCCATGAGCGGTTCCATCATAACTTGTTTCCCATGACCAGTTGACTATCTTGACTTTAGTTCTCAGTTCTGCCCACGTGTCCCAGTACTTTGTACTTATCAAATCACTTAGTTTGCTCAATCTTTGTGCCAATGCTACATCATTGAGTTGCTTCTTTCCAAGTGCTCCAGTCGCTCTGCCGAACCATTCCTGATCTTCATCCATTGTGATCAGCCCCTTTGAGTCATAGATATACCAGGAGGATTCTTTGTCTTTAGCGATAAACAAAGTTATACTGTCCTGCTTGAATGTGCCTGTTGCATCAGTATAATTGTTATAGCAGCGAACAGCTATTGTATCATTCTTCACAGTGATGTCAGACTCTTCTATGTCCACAGCATCTGATTTTGCCTCTATATGCAAGCTGTCATATAGTGGATAGAAATCATTTGGCTTTCCATAAGTGGTATCTGACAACGATGTGAAGAAATTACGAGAAAGTTCCATCGCCTCGTTCTTATGGGAACAAGACGACAGAACCAATGCTGTTAATATGAATACTACAGTGTATCTCATTTCTTCTTGTTATTTTTTCTTTGCTGGCTTTTTTACCTCTTCCTTGCCATCGCTGATTCTTTTGAAAACGAAGTTGACGACAGCAGTTCTTGTATTGTCTCTGATACCTGTGACGTATTCAGAGTTACCGAAGTTTGGAAAGGCCGTACCTGTTTCTGTGTAAGCACTGACCAGTTCCCAACCTTCCTTACCCATCTTGTTCAACATTGCAGTCTGATTTGCGAACACCAGGGTGCCGAAATCTGCAGCAATTTCTGCATCGTGTCCTGCAACCTTTACTACTTTGTATTCCCATTGCTCATTCTTGCTACCACAAGAAGCGAGCATTGCAATTAAGCAGAAACCTAAGATAAACTTCTTCATAATCTTTATATTTTGTTCTTCACTACTCTTCACTTTTATATACTGACAAGATTAAAGAATCCCTAAGGCAAAACTTTTTCTCCCTTCTCGTTAATATAGTAGAAACAATTGGACTCATTCAAATCAACTACATATTTAGGTGAATATGAATGGTCTTCTTCGGCCAAGTATAGATGGTTGTCAAAATAAACATAATGCATTAAAGTCTGTTTAGAACTATTTTTAGAAGGTTCCTTATAATAAACCTTTTCAAACACTTTATAGGCAGTATAGTCGTTTGTAAACTTTACATAATAATTCGCCTCACCTGATGTGTAGCCTATACCACCCATTGTATAGCCGCCATATTTTTGATTTCTACCATTTAGTTTGTTTTCTAATGCATTTTCTTCAATACCTACTTTTTTGAATACAATGCTTTCAAATCGAAGAGTTCCGTTTGTATCAATACTAAAAGTGTACTCCTTGGATGAACTTTCGACAAAGTTATCTTTGCAGGAGACTTTTCCTTCTTTGACTGAATATCTTCCTGTACTGAAGAAATAACTATAGGCAGATTTCTTTAGGATAATTTTATAAGTGCCATCCTTTGCAAAAGAAACAACGTTTTCTGGTTCTTTGTCTGAATCTTGCCATAATGCAACAATACTTTCTTTGTTAGTATTGCCGTTTTCACCCTGTTCCACATCATCATTGCTATTGCTGCAAGAGGCCAGCATCATAAACAATGTAATAATCAGTAAATATATTCTGTTCATAACTTATTTCCTTATAATAATATAAATAGTGTACAACCTACAGATGGTAAAGTAAGGATGCCAGGGTATTTCCCACGCACCCTTACAATAATTCACCTAAACGTATTTAGCAGTTTTATTGCTTTTTACATTTTACCCAAATGGATTCGTCACCTATGGACATCTTCATTTCTGAAACTGTAGAAGTCGCAGCAATGATGGTATAAGAAGCAAATAGTTCACCTTCTACATAAGTATTCAGTGTATTTCCTTTCAAAGACCATGTTCCTCGACCAGTTCCGAAATATCCTGAGCCGTAATATGAACCGTCTGCATTGAATGTGGCGTAAGTTTTTCTGAAAGGCCAGTCAACATACGTACCAGACTCCGATGTCTTTACTGCTGTCATCTCCCAGGTTCCCACAATCATAGACTTATCATAGTCTCCATTGTCAGAATCATCATCACTACTGCATGATATGAATGCAAAAGATGCTACCACAAGGGCAAGAAGGAAAAATAAATACTTTTTCATAATGTTACTTTTTAAATTAATAATACTTTTTCTATGTTTTGTTTTGATAATCCTGTTGATGAAGGTGACTACCAACCGCAATTATCGTCATAGCATTCATCATTCTCACAACCTTCAAACTCGTCACGATCGCAATAACCACTATCATGATAGTCATTGTAAGAACAATCATGGTCACTGCAACAGTCATCATAACCATCTTCATAGCCACGAGCATAATTTTCATGGTCTGAGGTATTATTACCAGCGTTGCGATGCGCTTTCTTTTGGCAGTTTGAAACGCCGCTTGAAAATAAAAAATCGAATAGTCCCATACCTTTTTTCAATTAATGTTTAACTTCTGATGCAAAGGTATTATTTAATTGTGCAGTCTATCTGCATCGTTGAAAAAGTTTTTGTATGGGCACAAAAAAAGCAGGAAGTTTTCCTCTTCCTGCTTGATTTTAAAGTTCTTAACTGGTATGATAAGGAAGTTTGTTAATCTTTTGTTTTCTAATTACTTATCTGTTAATTTGAATGTCTAATGCTTGGTCATCAACTCGAACCTCATATTTTGCTAACGGATCAGAATAAACATTTGTAGTCTGATGTGCCGTTACATATGTGTTATCTTCTATATAATGTATATTGCCAAAGATTATCTTTTCTATTTCGTCAGATGTGTAGAAATTATTGCATCTTGTAGAAACCATAATTTTCCCAAGCTTCTTCAATTCATGGAGCATAGGAAATAATTCGTATTCTTTTCCTGGCATTAATATGAATAGATAATCCTTAGCTCGACTTACAGCCACATTTAAAATATTGGGCTTATTGATGAACGTAAGTTCTGCATTCCTTTTTAACCCAGAAGCAGGAGGGTTCATTACTGCAATTACTATATCACATTGGTCACCTTGAAATCCATGCGAAGTACCAAAATCAACTGTTATATTTGAATAAGGCAGACAAGTTTGGTTGTACAATTTTTCTATAGATTGTATCTCTACTCCGTATGGACTAAGGACTCCTATCCTTATAGGTTTATTTGAACAATCCTTGCTAAGCTGCCCTGTTATATATTTTAAAAATTCAACAGTAAATAGTACTGAATATATATGAATATTTGAACCCATGAGCCTTTTTGTTTCAAAGATTGAGTCTTTGTTTACTGGAAAGCTTATAATATTCAAAGGGCTTTCTTGAATACCCATATTTAGTACTCTATGTGAAGCTGCAGAACGATCATGACACAGTTTGCCTTGGTACATATATTGACTATAGAGTTCACCAATGACTGGTATAGAACGATACTGTGTCATCAGTAATTCTACGTCAAATTGAACGGGGCTTGTCTTCGGATTTGCAAAATTTCGAAGTTCTATCATCTTGTATATGTTCTCATCCTTCCAAAGGTCAATATTTACGATTGGATCTATCTGAAAAGGGTCACCAGCAATCCAGATTTTGCCACTTTGTTCGTTGAAGAGAGGTGGAAGTATCTGGTAAAGTGGAATCATTGATGCTTCATCTATTATGACGTAGTCCCAATTTATAGAATTAAGCATTCCATCTTCAAAACCATCAAATGAATAACGCGCTATTGTAGATACTACACAAACTTGATCTTGGCGCATAATATCTGAATTTCGCTGATAGACAATTTCTTCATCTTCAAGCTCAGGATCCATTGTTGATACAAATCTCCAAAGCCAATAATCATTTTCTGGTTCAAGTTCAAGAACTTTCTTGGCTAAAACATCACATGCCTTATTAGTTGGAGCAAGTACTAATATACGGCATTGTTTAGTTTGATCCATCAACCCTATTATTCGTTTTGCCAATGTAGTAGTTTTACCAGTACCTGGAGGACCAAATATGAATTTAAGGTCAGAGCGCAGGTTGTCCTTGACAGATTCGTCATCCGATTTAAATGGCAGTTCTTCTATGAGACTTTTCCATCTCTTAATCAATTCAATTGGTTTCTCAATATCAATACTTGCACGATATATTATGGAAATATTGTTAATTATCGACTTAATTATTGGTTCCAAAGAACTATTACCACGAACGATTAAAGCATCTTCCTTAACACTAGCATTGTCAAATACCACAGTTTGCTTTTCGCCATTTCGGAAAAAGAAAGTGACAGGAATACCATCAATATCCTCTATCATATTTGGTATGTTTCGTGAGGCACTTGTTAGTATTATCCGATTAACATGTTCTGTATCAGACATAATACGATCAAAGAGAATGTTTATAGAACGTTTACCACTGGCAGATTCAATACCCGTAGATTGTACTTCTAATGTCATCAAAGCCTTAAGCCAGCCATATGAATATTTTTTAGAATTTTCTATCATCTCACGCAAGGTCATAACTTGCTCTATCTCTTCTCTTTGAAGATTAGCCTTTTCCTCAAAACCTGTTAATACATACTCTAAACTGGCTGATTTTGGAACTGTTTGTTTATGCTTCTCTATTTTTGAGGACGTATTTTCTTCAGAGAAATCTTTATTGGAAAATTTCTCTGATTTCTCGCGTTTTGGCAAGTCTTTCTGTAAAGACGTTTTCTCATGTTTTTCTTCTTTGGCTTTTTGTTCCTCCTTTGCTTGGAGAGCAGAACGACCAGCTTGAATTAATTTTTCCAACTCCTCTGGTGAAGAAACACCATTATTCTTCGCAATTTCGCCATACAAAAATTTCTGTTGAGTTGTTTCTGACATTTGTTTAATGCTTTCCTCTTCTTCAATTATTGGCGAATTTCTAATCAAAAGAAGTGAATAAAGCCTTTCATTATAAGTGTACATCTCAGGTATGAGGTCATCAACATATACCCCATCCTCTATGGATTTCAGTTGTCCATCAATATATAGCCATTTATATTGTCTCAGCCATTCTCTAAGTGTACAACTTTGCCAAACCTGTGTGTGCCACTTATAATAGTGATAACTTCCACTATCATTTGAAAAAAGTTTCTTTCCTTCACTAGTAGAAAGATCTTTCTTTAATATTTTAATAAGAGACTCCCAAATATAATGGCTCAATTCTTTTGCTCTATTTGATTGTACAATATTCTTCAAAACATCGTTTAATCCCTCTAAAGTAACTACTTCCTTCATGTTGGAGTAGTATTTATCAGGACGTAAAGAAAGCTCTTCTTCTGTTAAATATGCATTTTCAGAGACTACCGGAGGCAAAGTGCAAAAGTTAAAGTCATTGAGAAAATTGTTGAATGTTCTTTCCCCAACGGCTTCAATTGTTTCACTATAGAATTCTCTGTCGATATAGTGCTTGTTTTTGATGCTTGTGCAAGAATAATATTCTATCAACATCGAAGAATCATCTATCATCTGATCTATATGGCATGGAATTGATTCTTCTGTAATATCATTTATTGTCTTGCAATAAAGTGATAGCTTATCTTTGAGTAACAAAAAGAGTGTGTGATGAGCTTTCTCATCACAATCATTATTATATTTAATTATTGTTTTAAGCAAATGATTTAGCTCTTCTTTGTTAAGATCTTTTGCTAATTGAATTCGAATTTGATCATAGATGCTAGGCTCTGTTACTCCTAATTGCTTAATTATCGAACGGAATTGCTCGTTTTTTTCATATAAATTGCTGTTTATGGTAAACTCTGGAGAAACAATGTTCTCAGATTTGAAAAATATGTATAACTTATCTCCTCTATATGGTGAAACAAATTCGTTACATTCATTTTTTATAATTGGAGCGTTAAGCATTGGAGCCTCACTTGTTAATCCAGCATTTTTCTGATATTTTTCAGTGAGTCGATTATCGAGTATGTATTTGTACAATTTTGTTAACCATTCCTCACTTTGCGCATTCATAAAATGTACATTCAAATATTCTGCAAACTTGGAATCAGACATTATATCTATACCATAGCGCTTCATGTCTTCTGCATTGCGAGTATTTAATGAACAGAGAATAAAGTCGTATTTAATCTCTTCATTGTCAATTTTAACATAATTGTCCTTTTTACTTTTTGTAAGATAGTCTAACTGTTCTGTAGAAAGGAGTTTTCTAATACCATCATCTCCCCACCAGCCATTAGACTTAGTTATATATTTTTTTTGTTTAGAAAAGAATATAGGTTCGTTGTCAACTATCTTCATGTAATAGTCGACAAAGCTCTTCTTTTCTGGCTGCTCCCAATAATAATTCTTCTTTTCTTCGAAAGACTCTAGATTATGGTGCATTAATGCAAAAATATTGTCATCAAGTAAGGGACGTTTATTCTTTATACTTATTTCTTTAAGAACGACAAGGCTGTCCGCAGCCAATTCTCCGATACTTTTAAACAGTGAGTCATTTACATTATTATTTCGCTTAATTTGCTGTCGGTTATCGACAAGTGCAAAAGGGGCATGAATAATGTAGCATGTATCAATGTTCTCATGTGTTGGAAAGAAGCAATTTATGTTTGGACGACATTCTGTATCAATGCGACCCTTTTCATTCAAAAAATAGCCAATTGAGATGATATGTTTATTATCAGTATCAGCAACTGTTACATTTCTTGACAACAGTAGTATTTTGTTTTGTGAACCTCTTGTGCTATTAAGCTCATAAAGAGCAGTCGTAATGTTGCGATAAGTATCATATTTTTCTAATAGCTGCTTTACAATTTTTCCTCGTTGTGTAGGCGTATTCCAACTAATAGTCTGCATATTGCGCAGGAAAAGTTGAGGATAGTCTAATGATGAGATTTTCTGTTCAATATCCTCATATGCTTGTTGTGCGTCAATATCCTTTCTGTCAAAAGGAATTACAAAGACGGTTTTACCTTCTCTTTGCAATGTAGTATCATTCAACTTTGTTGGAACAATATAATCTTCTATCTTAAAACAAAATGGCTTGTCATATATAGCAGGAGTAGTTGTGTATTGAAATACAGCCTTAAAGCCCACACCAAATTTTCCAATCTTTATGTCATCAATATCATTAGTTGGAACATTATTTTTTGAAGAAAAACCGATAGCAGTAATTGCATTGATGTGACCAAGCCTATTATTCATTCTATCTTCTTCAGCGTTTTCTGGATCAGATACGGTAAATCTTTCTTTACCGTTATGAGTAAAGATAAATTGATTCTTTGTAAGAACCATTTCTACTTCTGTTGCTTTTGCATCATCAGCATTTTGGAGAAGTTCATATATAAAATGTGCTGAATCACAATATTTGTCAATTACTCCATTGAAAACATTTATGTACTCTGGGTCTTTAAAAACTCCCAGAGCATTTTTACGTCTTTCATGAAGTGCATTGAACCAGCTATTTTGTAAATCTTCAGATGGTGTCATATATTTACTTAATCTTTAATGAAGAATTATATTGTACTACAAACTTTCGTAATACTTTCTAATTTTATTTGCCATTAATAAGCGGCGGACTTCCAAGAAATGGATATAATCGTTTTGGTCCATCTTGAATACGTCAGAAGGTATGCAATTCATTGCAAGATTCTTCTGAAGTAAATCTTCATCTGTAATAGAACCACAAACAGCTACTTTTGTTTGGCATTGTTCTAATGCAAGACTAAAGTACTCCTTTGGAGACTTTTTGCCGATAGACTCATTGACAGGTCTATCAAGATAAGCATAGTTTGCATCTTGATTATACTGATTCTTTGCATAGTGATTGTTTATCAAGTATTGCTTTGGAAATACATGATGAACATCGCCGCCAAGACTAATAAGCTCTCTAACAGTTATATTTGTTGAAAGCAGAGATATGTCATTAAAATAAACTTGTGAAGCCAAATATACTAGATATGTTGGATTATTTGTAGATGTCATTGTAAGATTCTGTGGAACTGCAACATTCCAGAAATTTTCAGACAATATAGCATCTTCCATTGCTTTCAACATAGCTGGCACACCTTGTTCAGTTATTTGACGAATATCACGTGCAAAAGCTGATTCAGGAGAACTACTGTATCGACCTGTCAGAACAGACAAGACATACCATTTCTGTACAATTCTTTTTCTTTCTGCAACAGGCACATTAGATTCTTGCAGCAACAAATGTATTGTATAGGCAAAGTCCAGTGCCATATTTGAAGTAACCATTTTGTTGGATATGAATCCAGCAGACTTAATGGCAATCATAAATTGTGTAAAGTTGTGCTGACTGATGACGTTCAATACACCCTCATACATTTTATTGAAAGTATCTTCAACAATTTCTTCCTTAAATTCACGTGTCTCAAAATCACGACCAGTAAGAAGTTGAACCAAATTGGCAAGTTTGGCTCTTTTCAATTTGTGCATAAAAGCAACACGTATAACATCGTCACATCCTGGATCATATACCGTTTCCTTGTCGTCTGCAAGCCATGAAAGTTTTTGCAGATATGGGGTAGATGCAAAATCTTTATCGTTATTTTTGATGTACTCATAATATGTCGGAACAACAGCCAAATGGCTGAAATAGTCAACAATCTTACGGAGAGTATTACCTCCATGTTGTTCATCTGCCGCCATTTTTGACATGACAAAATCTCCCTGGCTCAAAGGAGTTCCCTTTGAGTTAATGCGGATAAATATGTCAGTAACTACATCTATATCAAGTTTTTCAGAAAGCTCAATAACGCCAATTTGAGTTGTTTCTACACTTTTTAATTGATCCAAAACTTGCTGTAAGTCATTACCGGACATTTCTGGATTTTCCTCTATGTACTTTGGTATGAATGTCCATGAAGAGAATTTTGTACTGAATATCTCTGATATATCAGGAATCCAATTCTTACTCTTGATATGAGCTGGTGTTTGAACAGCAAACATTTCTGCCTCACTGTCTCCATTGGCATACTCTAAAGCCGCAAAAGGATTAAACGCAATCTTAACACGGCTTTCTTTGAATTCGTTATTAAACACTTTTTGTGCAGCAATAGCTGTCATTAGTGCTGTTATACGTTGCTGGCCGTCTATAATCACTTTCTTACCAGAAGAAATAGTTCCATCCTTTAATTTTACATTAGGATTCTTCCACAGAATTATATATCCAGTAGGATAGCCCTTATAGAGTGAATCTATAAGGTCCCTAACTTGGCTGTTTTTCCAGACAAACGGTCTTTGTATTTCTGGAATTGCTATATCTTTTGCTTCTATCAACCCCAACAAACCTTTGATGGTGATAGATGTATTATGAAATTTCTCGCTGCTCATATCTTAACAGTTTTCAATTGCTATATCAAATTTAATATCCTTATTACGATAGAGATAAATCTTTGTATCGTAGGTTATTGTTTCTACTTCAAATCGTTCGCCATTTGGCTGACGGGCAATGTTCCACTCGTTTATGAAACCTCCATCTGGATAGATAGAGAGCTTCTTGTTACCACATGTTATTGACAATACTCGCCAATGGGTGAGGGTACGCTTCGGAACAGAAACGACAGGGAGTAAATGACCTTCTATGTTCTGATCATATTTGAGGTCATCTATCCATGCATTTGTGAAGTTCGTCAACCATTTGTCACGCACTTCAGAAGATGGCATGTTGGTGCATATCTTGTTGGCATTGCCCTTGTCATCTCTGTAGGCTTCAACCTTAAACTCGATGTCGAAGTTTGAACCAATCTGTTTCACTATGTGCCAGACAGTCTGTATGGTAATCATCATACCCATGATACTCTTCAGATGTTCGTCCTGATAGCTTATCTTCAAACTACCACCGTTCTGCTTAGCATAGGAAATGAACTCATCAATGAGACCATTCGATTTTGTCTGGAGAATTTCACCCAACTGATAGGTATGAATCTCCTTGAACTCATCACCAGCCAGTTTCAACAGCATAGCAGATGGTTTATAAGACAAGTCCATAGACTTAGCAGAAGCAATAGGATTATCCGTGCGAACAAAGAACATAGTGTCGTTGCCCCATTGCGCATTCAGTTGTGCATTTTCCTTATTGCTCATAAAGTAAAGGCTGCCATCTATGTAAGCAATAGGGTAGAGGCCTTTGCTTACCCAAGGATTCTTCATCTTCTTGACATCGCTACCTTTAGCCCATGCTTTTATCTCACGGCACATTGCCACAACAGGTTCCACTATTGCTGTCTGTTCCGATTCCATCAGACAGAAAGTCGTAGTCTGGCTCTTTATCACAAAACGATTCATGAACTGTGGTTGCCATCCGTTTTCTCTATCCTCATAATCCCATTCGGCATAGTCATTGTCAACAAACAGAACCAGTTCTTGATGGGATGCAGCAAATGCCTTCTCCAGGTCGTATAATGTGGTCTGTGATGGCGAAGTACCAGGGAATGCATCCTTGATGTTTTGAGGAACGGTATCACCGACTTCTTCCTCTTCTTCTATCCAAGCCAAAGCTGCATCTACATCAACGAACTTGGCATATCTGAGTGTAAACTTGTCGAGGAGCATATCCTTGGATTTCTTCTCACGAGCTTCCATTAGGAGTTTCTTCGTTGCCTTGATAACATCCTTCATTACCTGAATGTTAGCCATTTGGTTAGCATAGCCAGCTCCTCCTGGATTACAGTCGAAGATACAGAGATGACCGTTTGGCATGATGGCGAAGTCAACGGCTCCACGTTCTTTGCCCAGAATGTCCACCAAGGTCTGAGTGAAGGCTATACCCAATGTAAAGAGCAGGTTCTCCTCCTCATCACGGTTAGACATCCATTTGTTCTTTCCCTTATGGCGAATACGAATCTCGCTATAGTCGGTTTGTATTGTATCGCCAATAATCACATTGCGCTTCACCTTTGTTGTATCATGTGAGCAACCGCAAGCCTTGCGCATTTCCTTACCGGTGATTGCGAAATGGAATTTTGGCTTCTCAGGCTTTCCTTCCTTCTTTTCAGGCTTTATATTGTTAAACTCATACGGGAACTTCAATGGCTCATCCTTGTCAGCAACATCTTCTTCCAATACGGTACGTCCACATTTAGGACAGAAGCAATATCCATATCCCTTACCTTCGTTGTAATAGAGAATCTTGGCATTGCCTGAATCACTATTAGGGCGAACAGAGAAAAGATGAGGTTCCGTCACATTGTTTGCCCAGTCGTCAGCATCAATCAGCTGAGCACTAACTCGTGTATAGACATTACTGTCCATGATTCGGGTCTTGTCCTCATTCATATCTGGCATGAAACCAACTGGCTGAATCAGTTCCAGCCCATAGTTATCATTCACAGTCCATTTGATCTGATTACTGAGCGTAGAATCATTAATCACCGTCTTGTCACTGTTTCGATAGATGGTCTTGTATGTTTTGTGGTTGTCATCATACATGTTGGTGATTTCTATACCACGAACGATATATACTACACCATCCACAGCCACGCTGTTGCCTGGCGCATACTGGGCGATGGCATCACGCAATGAGTAGGATGGATTGGATGATGTCATAGGAGTAAAGAAGTCTTTCTTGCCATTGCTGTTCAAATCGAGCGTGAGCACGTTGACCGGCATATTGGCATTCGGAGTGAAACGACTGGTTGCCCAGAAGTTCAACAATCGCTTATACAACACCTCTATATACTGCATTTTCAGCTTGATGCGGAATTTGTCCGTGATAGGGCCACCTCCCGAGAATGCAGTCTTGTAGTCTATCAGTTTGTTGCGCAGTTCAGAGTAGCAACGCTCGTTGATTTCCTGCGCATTCTTGACCACCTGATTGATTTGATCATCATAAACCGTACCACTCAAAAGTTTCATCAGGTCCTCACGTACCTCTGGTTGAAGTTGCTTGGAACAGAGAATGTTGAATTTCTCATACATTGTTCCCTTTGGATCGCCAAGCAGGTCGTTAGGATCCGCATTACTTGAATTGTCCTTCACAAACTCAATCTTGCCGTTGATTACCTTCACTTCAAATGGGGTATAATAGTCTGCTACCTTTTGTGTCAGGCGTCCACCATTGGCACCTTCGGTAAAAACACCAAAAGCACGTACAAGGAATGAGTTTACATGACGCTGAATCACCTGAGGACTCTTCAAATCTACAGATGGCACTCTTACTGGTCGGCTGATAATCTTATCTATAGGATTACTCAATGTTCTGAGACCTATCACGTCTGAACCACAAAGGGTTATACAGGCACTACGAACCTTGTTGTTACGTCCACTTCGACCAGCACGCTGCTTATAGTTTGCTGGCAGAGGAGGAACACTCGATAGCAATACTATCTCCAGGTTGCCCAAGTCCACACCCATCTCCATAGTTGTAGAGCAGGCAAGGATATTGATGGTATGATCCTTGAACTTTGACTGTAATCCACGAGCCACACTCTTATCTACCTGAGCGGTATGTTCCTGCTGTACAAAGAGATTTGGGAAGACATGAATATCCTCCAGACGGTCTGAGAATACACCATCTGTTCCCCAAATGTTATTGTTCCAAAGTAAGGCTCTATGCGTCTTAGCCCAGGATTCAATAGTCTTCTTGTCTCCTTCCTTTGCTGAACCCTTATAGTATGGGAAAGTCTCCCATTGTTCATGCAGATCCTCACGCAATTCCACAGGTGTTGTACCCTCCAGATATGGAGAGAAACGCTTGAAATTGTTTCCGATAGGGCGTAGGCAGACTGCATGGCGGTTACCGTCTGCTTTGGTATCGCAGAGATAAACGTCATCATAGAGTTTGAAGCAGAGGTCGTTCAGATTGAAACGAGGCGCATTGTCTTTTTCATTGACAAAGTGTCCCGAATCATCCAGTCGTTGCCCCACCTGTAATATCTTATACTCATCGCCAGTCAGAGTTTCCCAAAGAGAATCTATTACGGCAGAAATCTCATGGAAATACTGACGCTGAGCATCATTCATGGTCAATGTGTTGTCATCACGTGCTATCAGCGCACAGAGATAACGCACAATACGGGCAGTTGATACCTTGCCTTCTTCCAGTTTAGGTTTGTTAAATGGACGACGGCGAGGCTTCTCTGTAGCAAAACGTACCGTAGAGAAGATGTCTATCTTGTCATTTCCAGGAATGCGAAGATAGAAAGACTGGTTGCTTCGTACCGTATAGTCGAGATAAACCTGCATCAGGTTTCTCCAGTCCTCTTCTGTAATCTGGTTAGCTGGGTTGTCCAGCAAATCATTGAAGTCTTCTACAGCCTTTGGCAACTTGATTTTATCCAGTTGAGGATAGCATGTTTCAAACAGACCCAATGTTTCCGGAGATGCTGCTGATGCAGGACGATGTGCCAAATACATCACCATGATACTTTGGATATATTTGTCTATGATTTCATCAGATGGAAGTCCGTCTTCCACCTCATCGCTATCACCCGAACGCTTCACGAATACGGATGCAAACACAGGACAGTATGGATCATTTTTCAGAAGTTCTGCTATCTCTGACCAGGTCATATACTTGCACGACATCTCGTCCAGCTGCTTCTGAACCACTTTAGGATCAGGCGACTGGAGATTGGTGATAGCAGGAACATACTTTGCGGCATCCAGAGGATTAGCAACGATAGCTGCTGAGAGTTGTGCCAAGGCTGCCTCCTTTGTCAGTCCATTTGCCTTCCTGCGACACAGTTCACGGTATATGGTACTGTTGAACCACATACGTTCCTGTTCCAGATTCTGTTTCAATGTTGCCTTTGCTGCAGCCTGACGGCTATCCACAAAACTGATATATTGCTGACCGTTATGAAGTACGATGCCACCTGTCTTTGAATCGCCTTTGTCCAACTGGTCAAGGATGCTTGGAGCCATCATACGGGAGATGAAGTCGGCTGAGAGACGGAACTTCTGCAGGCGGTTGTCTTCCATATTACCGTTTGCATCACCTTCCACATCCTGATCTGTATTGTGGTTCTTGGTCTGTTTGGCATTGCAGTAAGGACAGCATCCCTGAATGTTTCCAACAACATGCCAACTTCCTGTTTCTTTTTCGTCGGCAGGAGTCAATGGTTGAAGTTTGCCTCCAGGAACCAAACGGAATTTCACGTTACCGTCTCCCTTCATGTTCTTTTCATTAGAGAGTCCGAAGATGGCATACTTATTTGTTGAGTTGTCATTACTTTCTGCCATGTCGAGGTCGAACATATCGCTATCATCAGTTGCGATGGCCTCATAAGTCCAATCCTCAGTATTGACAGAAGCGAGTGCTACATACTCGCCGCAATGCTTGCATCGGCTGAGTTCCAGCAGCGGAGCTTCCTCGATAGGAGTCAATGACAGAGCATCTTCACCTATCTTCTTTCCGATAGCGTTTTCTGTATATATCTTGAAAGAACCATCAGCAAACTCATTCAAGCGGACAAAAAGTCCGTTGTTAGGGACACGATAGAAGTAGTGTACCTTCAATTTGCATACAGGCATCTTAAGACCTTCTGCCTTGCAGCGGTCTTCTTCTCGCTGACACATCTCGTCGAGCCATTGCAGTTTCTGGCTGATGGATGCATTCTCTGGATATAGTTCATCCAGAGAGATATAATCAGCCTTGAATATCTTTCTCCAACGTTCTTCGTCTTCACCCTTCGGAATTTCTGTTTCTCCGATACGCTTACCTCCAATAGCTTCCACCTGGTCAGCTCTTACGCCAGTGATACCGGCAATAAACTCTTTCAGTTCTCTTTCATCCTTCTCTTTGTCCTCACCATTTCCGAAGGTAGCAGATGATGTTGCAAAACGCACATTCTGTGCATCCACCTTGAAGGCGAGAAGCACTCGGCGAAGAAGCATCGCAAGTTCTGCTGCTCCAGCTCCTGTATAAGAGTGGGTCTCATCGATGGCAACCCAACGAAGACTATGCTTTCCTGCTACAATCAACTTTGCATCGGCTCCTCTCAATAAGATGTATTCCAGCATGGTTGGGTTGGTCAATACGATATGAGGAGGGTTGTTGCGAACATCCTTACGGGTATAGATCATGTGAGGATATTTCGAGTTCTTCAGCTCGTAATGTCCTTGCCCGTCAGGATCTTCCTTTACCCATTCATATTTGCCTCCAGTCACATGCTCTATGCGACGGCGCATTTTCTCTGCATCATCCGACTTGTCTGTATTCTTAGGTTCCATTTCTGGCAGATCACCATTATATACAGTATAGGTCAGGCGAGTGCCGGTAGAAGATTCGGCAACCGTCAGAAGTTCTTCCAGACGTTCCTTCTGATCTTCCATCAAGGCGTTGAGAGGATAGAGAAAGAGAGCCTGTATCTCATTTGGCAGTGCGTTTTGTGAGAGGTCATAAATCAATGGCATCATAAAGCACTCCGTCTTACCAGAACCAGTACCCGTGGTCACGACAATCGACTTTGGCTTATCGTCTGCCGTTCTTTGTCTGAGCAATACATCCCAGCATTTATACTGATGCTCGTATGGAGAATATTTAAAGTTCCACAGTTTGCCCACCAAAGCCTTGGCTTCCTCAGCTTTCTCAGGCGCAACTGGGATATATGAGTTCATGCATTGAACTACAGGCACGGCATTCTCAGGCGCAAATAGATTGCCGATAAGAGTCTTCATCTGCTTGATGTACGAGCGTTGACTGTCGTTGTTTGACTCGCCACACCACATCGCAACGAGGGCTCTTTCCACCGCTGTTCTATTGTTGTTATATAGTTCAGAGAAGTTCATAATCTTGTTATATTTCTTGTCTATATTTCGTTATCTATGTGTATATTAAACTCTTGCCAGTCAAATCCAGACTCTTCGGAAAAGCGGAGCAGTCCTTGTTTGTCTTCTGGCGTTAATGTGCCGTTTCTCTTTTCGAGTAAAGGCTCATATATTTCCGATACGACCTTGTCCCTTTCCATATTTCTCAATGGTTTCATCAGGAAGAAGTATGTGCCATAATGATTTGCCACTTCGAAACATTTCAGGAGGGATTCAGTAACTGATTCATCAATGTCCTCCCATGCCCATGGATCATTGTCGATATCCGTTCCCAGGTTGCATTGCAGATTTTCTGTCGTACTGATGTCTTGAAATATCACACCTGTACTCTTTGCGTCTGCATCTTCATCCGGATTGATAGGCTCAGGTTCAGTCTTCTCGTCATAGTTCCAGTATAGAGCTTGTTCATCTTTCCATGAACTGTGCTCCTGGTCATTGCCGAAACATACTACCAGACTTTCAGGAGTCATGGCATCGAGTAGCTTCCCTACATAGTGATTGTCATTTCGCCAGGCGTTTAAGGCAGCTTCACCTACCGATGGATTACCGGAGATATTGATGAAGTCCTGCGAATAAATACTACTCAGATTTCTGCATTCGTATGCCTGATAACCTTTCTCGCTGAAGTCATTCAGCTGAACCCTGTCTTTGAAGATGTAAGGAAGATAGAGCTTTTCCTCATCATTCAGATACTCGATAATCTTGCCATCAAGCATGACCTCTTTCAATAGGGTTGGTCGATAGACATCTACTTCATAGTAGCTTTCATCTTCTCCGTACCTGACAGGTAGTGTAGGGGAGAGAGGATTTCCATCCATCGGGATTTCATCTTGAAGTTCAGCCTCTGTTCCATCCACTTGTTTGTATCGAATGAGAGTCCGCTCGAAGTCTCGCTTGATTGGAGAAGCTTTCTCCATTCTTGGCAGATAAACTACGGTAAACAATAACGGCTTTCCTTTTACTGTTACCCTTAGTGTCACCTCACCATACGGAGGTTCATCCAGCTTTGTCCATTCGGTATATCTGCCGTTTTCTTGCTTGAATTCTATCATTTCTGCCTCGGTTTCCTCCTCTGGCTGAGCATGGAGAATATCATCCTTGGTAGCAAAGTGGCGAACGATCACATCTTCCCATCCAAATATCAGCGGAAGTTCATCTACCTCATATTCGTCGCTGATGTCTGGATCGTCTATATAATAATGCTTCACCTTTCCGCCACCCACATATCGGATGGTGTCGGTATAAAGCCTTGTAGTAACCTGGTCATAGCCAATGCGGTTATACAGGTTGATTTCTTTTCCTTGATCATCCACGAAACTAACGCAATCATAGATGTAAATCCAGTTCCATGTCTCGGTGGTACCAAACTTCGGATCACGGAATCGCTTGCGATACACATCTTCGGTAATGGTCTCATCCTTCAGTTTGCAGCGGTTTGAAAATAGAAGTGCCGTTTCCTTCTGAGTATTCTGGGTAGAAGACCATGTTTCCCCATAGTCTCCATGTCGCCAGAGTTGGATGTATTCTGATGTATTTTGTGTTTGAGCCAGATATTCATTACCATCATCATCCTTCACCACGATTTCGATCTTATCAAATCGTGATGTAGGGATATTTTTGATCTGTACTCCTTTTTCTACGCCAAAGGCAACAAAGTCGTTCACGCTGTGGTTCAGATAGGTGATGATAGGATTTTCCCTGGTCGATGGCTCTATTACCTCATCGCCCCTTTTGAACCTTATATATAAAAATAGGTGTAATAGCTTCTCCGGGTTTGGCACGCCCCAGAGATGCACACGATCGTAACGCAGATACTGATGCAGACCTCCACCTACCTCCTCTGGCTTCAGCCAAAGGTTGAGTCGGCGTGTCATAAAGGTATAGTCTGGCGAGAATATTACTTGCCATTCAAAACGGAATTTTACCTTTAATATCTCATCGTTGGCAGCCTTGATGGTTGCCACGAATCGATTCACGTCAGATGCAGCATCCTGCAGATCGTCTTCATGGAAGGGCATTTCACCATTCAGAATCTCCTTCATGTATTCATAAAGAGAATGCTGTCGCTTGATGCTCTCTCTGAAGGCTGCAGCTCTTGATGCTTCATCCAGATTTTCCAATGTATAGTTCTCGCCATGATAGATACGGCAAAGTCCCTTCAGGAACTTCATCTTATCATGACGGTTCAGCTCATGCTGTATGGCAAGACCACCAAGCACATAGATGGAGTAGAGCCATCGCTTCTGTCCGCTATCATCCTGATACAGATAGCGTTTCTTGCTGATGCCTGAGTTGGTCCAGAGTGTTTCAAGATCCAGATTCTCTATCAGTTGGTTCCTGTTGCCACTTTGGTATTTGCGCTTATACCATTCTGCCATATAGACAATGGTTGATGTGGCATTTTCGGGCTTTGCCAACGCTGCTACTCCACAATCAGACACAATAGCGCTTAGGCAGACTTCAAGTTCATTGAAATCAGCCTTCGACAATCTCAGTTTCCATACGTATGGATGACTGATGTCCAGGGATGCTATTTTGTCTGCAAGCTTCTTGCCTAGTCTTGTTTCCATATTTTAATTTCTTTCTTGATGCCTCGGTATGCTTCACGCAAATCCCTTAACGGATGTTCCGAATCCTTGATATGATGAATCATACTGTGGCAGTTGCTGCATAGCGGAACCAGATTTTCCAGGAAGTCCTTGGGTACTCCATCGGTCTCGTAAGTAGAGATCATCCTTATATGATGCACTTCCATGAAATTGGCACCCAGTTCTTTGCCGTAAGTTTCCTCAAAATCCATTCCGCAGCATTGGCATTGGTAGCCATACTTGTCAATGCACATCTGGCGGAGCTGAGGATTGCGCCTTATCACATCCATCTCTTTCAGAATATGCTTCCGTTCGCCTTCGGTTTCTTCACGGAATGATGGAGAAGAAGGGGATGATGGTTCCGCATCAGATGACAAATCCTCGATGGCAATCTTTGTTTTGAAGAGATTGCGGAATGCTTTTGATTCCAGGAACCCTGACCATGTTTTCAGATGTAAAGAATACCTGTTGTCAGCAGCATTGTCTTCTGTTCTCATCAGTCCGTCTATGGCCATGTCATGGCGTACCCGGTCGTAGTAGTTATGGTCGAGCTGTGTATAGATGCTTTCAAAGTTAGGCGACTCATGCTTTCGGATGAAGTCTGCCAATTCCGATTCTGTGAATCGGGCAAACTCTTCTGCATCAGGCCTGCGTTTCAGATATTCTTCCACGTAAGCCTTGCGAATGGATGCTTGTGTTGGTATCATACTTTTCTTGCTCATACCTTCTTTGTATATGACTTGTTTCTATTGCCTCCATGAGATTCCAAGTAACCGAAATCTGTCAGTTGTCTTAAATAGCGTTTAGCTGTGGTTTCTGTCAAACCCAATTGAGTAACAAGCTGCTCGGTTCTGATTTCTTCTTTGTCGGCCATGAAAACTATAATATCGGCCAATTTCCCTGCCAGAGTTGGCTTTATCGACCATTTATCGACCATTTCTTGCAGAATTTCTGTTTTATCGACCATTTTCTCTGATGTCGATATAAGGAAATGGTCGATATCTTGCTGAAGATGTTCGCAATGAAGTTTTGCCATACAGTTGATGAAGATGTCTGTGTCCTCAGCTTCCCTGGTGTCAATGAGAGCTTGGATGTATTCAGCTTTATCTTCCTTATATACCTTTGTTGGCAATACATCATATTCCATTTGCAGAAGGTTCATAAGCAAGCGGCTTGTCCTCCCATTTCCATCTGCCCATGGATGGATGGTTACAAGTTCGTAGTGCGCCCAGAAACTCAATTCATATATAGACAATTCATCAGTTGTATCTATAGCTTTGCGACGTTTATTAAGTTCTTCACAAAAATCTTTCAGTTTCATGGGTACCTTCATCCAGTTCATATACGACCTGCCGCCAGCTCCTGCTGTAACATTTAGTTTACGAAGTTCTCCTTTCGAAGCATCAAAGCTACCACCTAATGAATTGTATTCGCCGCCTGTACGTGCCATTACTTTAGACGCAAGAGTTACAAGAGATTCTATGGTGATGTCCTCATGTTGCTTTATCCAAATACGGCCATAGTCGTAGGCAGCCTTCAAATCGAGGTTCATCAACTGTTCTATCAAAGGCTTTCCTTTTGCAGTAATGCCTTCGTCGAAAAGCAGCTGAGCTTCCACCTCAGTCACAGTACTACCTTCTATGGCTGTACTATGAGTAATGATAGAATACAGGTAGAACTTTTCGTAGTCTATCTGATCGGTTATGCCCAACTCCTTATGGCGTTTGAGCAATTTTAGCATGATGTCTTTTATCTCTTGTTTCATTACGTACTTGATTTGATGTTAATGTATATCCTTACTCAGTACCGCTTTTAGTACTGCTTAACTGGTACTGGAGTTTATCTTAGGTGGTACTGGAGTATCAAGTAACTGACACCGGAGTAACACTTATGTGGTACTGAGAAGGTACTTTGAAGGCATGAATCAGGCTCTCCAATTGATGTGTTCCTCGTACTTATCGAAGTCCATTTTGGAGTCAGCTCCTACCTTTTCAAGCATCAGTCTTATCACTTCCTGCTCCTCAGGTGGAAGAAGAATGTCACCACGTCTGCGCTTGAAATATTGGTTGCGTCCGAAATGGAGGATGAGGGTTGTCATGAACTGGTCATACTGCTGTGGGTACATCCGCTTTTGAAAGTTTGTGAATCCTCTGGCGAATATCACAGGCTTTTTATCTCGATAGTATGTACATGCCTCGTCCTTGCTGCATCTGGTGGGATTGATCAGACGCAGATACTCTGCATTCTGCTCCAGCATCATGGAGTAGGCTACCTGATGCAAGCAGGTAGCTGCCATAAGGCAGCTGCTATGCTCACATACAGGATAGTTTATCGGTAAAGACGTATATTCTTTCTTTGGCATAATCAACTTTGTTTTGATACCTTTATTCTTGAAGAATCACTCGAGAGGGTATTAGTCCATCGGCTTGATTGATGACTCTATGTACTCTCGCTCGAAGAGGTCTAAGCTATATTTTTCGTACAATTCCTCGTCTGTCCAAGGATGTGAAAAATCCTGCATCGGAACGAACTGAAAAACATCTCGCGGATTATCTTGAGTCTTTTTCTTAATAGAAACTAGGTATCTAAAGAATCTAGACTTTATATATGTAATAATATTCATACATTCTTCATGCGAGAAGTTATGAGTTTCGGCATTATAGCCAATCACTAAATACGTATATGAACATACACTATTAGGTTCTCCATAAAATGGAGTTCCTAAAATAATAGCATCAGTTCCCGATCCTCCGGATTTTGGGATGTAAATTTTATGAAGTGGTATAGTGGATTGACATTTAGGAACTTCTGTCACTTTTATCCAGCCATAACCAGATGATTCTAAACGTTTGTTTACATACAATTTGATGCAATGCTCCTCATCTTGCAGCTTGGAATAACCTGTCCAATTAGAACTTAACAATTCGCCCTTATCAAAGTAATGTTTTGGGCTAACCATAGAAACAAAACACTTGTTTTTAAAGTAAGTTCCTTCTACAGCTATTATTTTGTTTATGATACGAATTGCCATAGAATCTCGTATAACAACTCCTGAGTCTATAGGGTCTAAATAGGTATCTATTGTTATATTCTTACCCTTTTGGTGAAGTGTATATTGACATTCACCTTTATAGTCACCTTTGAAAAGAAAATAATTAACACCGCCTTTTATCTCAACATTATTAAAACATTCAGTAGCATCAAGATAATCATGCATTTTAATGAAATGATTCCCATAGAGCATTTTGTCAACCCAAGCATCAGTGATACCTTGTCCTACTCTTGTCATCCATCTACTAGGTGTTATTAATGATATATACGAAGAACTAATATTTGTAGCTAAATCAATAAATGACGGATATAAAGCACTTGCAAATGCTCCATTATTAATGGTTTTATCCGATGATTTTTTTTCTTGATACGGCGGATTTCCCACCACAGCATTAAATTTCATTTCTTGCTTACTTGTATTGCCCTTCCAGAAACCAACAGACTTCAGTTCTTTTACGAGTCCTTCCTGGTCTTTAGAAGCACGTTCGATTAATTGTACGTTTTTAATATTTGCTTTCTGGTCAACCTGACGGAAGCCAAAGAGGGTGCGGCGAGTGATACCCACAGCCATAGGAGTATTGCAGATAACATACATGTTATCCTTTACAATATCATCCCAAACCACTTGTTCTTCCTGCACGCTGACCGTCTCCTTGTCGATGCATTCCGCCTTGATGTATTCATCCAAGCGGCGACGAAAGAGAGAGTAGGTGACGTAAAGAGGGTAGAGACCAGTCTTTGAATTGATCTCCAATATCTTTGTCTGAACTTCTCCTGCAAGGTCAACATTGTCAAAGAGTTGACGGGTTACATTGCCCTGGTCAACATAACGAGGTGTGTCAAGCACTCCGGTCTTTTCGTCAAAACTTTCGTCATACCAGCACCAACCACCAATCGTGTCACTCATGTGCATATTCACTACACGCCATGGAGTAAGCACTGTCTCCTTATCTGGATTGCGGAAATAAGAGAAAATCTCCGTAATCTGACGGATGCGCTCATCTATATGCATAAAGTCAGCCTCACGGGTAAGGGCACGATATTTCTTACCCGCTTCCTCGAAACGGGTAGCATTGAAGCACTTACGAATTTTGTTGAAATCTTCCTTCGAGATTCCCTTCGGCATAAACTCAGTCCAAGACTCATCCTTAATCTTTCGGGTGAAGTTGTCAACAGTCAGTTCGTCCTTTGGATCACCGGCATCAGCACCGCCATACATCAGCAAAGGAATACGGAGCGCAATACCACGGATATTGGTCATACGTTTCTTGAACTCCTCACGCTCTTCCTTTGCCTTCTCACGACGGGCAATACGCTCAGCTTCTGCCTTCAGCCAATCCTCACGCTCTTCATCAGACATGGCTTCCCATTGCGCCTTAAACTCCTCATCCTTCTTCAGCTTTTCCTCTGCTTTCTTCTTGGCTTCAGCTTTCTTCTGGCGAATTTTTTCCTCCCATTCGGCACGCTGTTCATCAGTCATGTGGCTCAAATCAACGGTATCTTTAGCATCCTTACGCTTCTCGTCAGGAGCCTTGCCACCATTCTCACCAATATGATTGATGATTTCCGGATTCACCTTATTCAGTTCATCCTGGTTATAGAGGCATGGATCGTCAAAGCCCTTGCGCACCAGCCGGTCGATAAAGACGTTCTCCAACTGCTTGTAGATGTCGTTGACATCCATAGGGCTCATCTTGCCTCCATCCATAGAAAGGACAGGACAAAGCTCGATAAAGTCACGAACAGTCTCCTTGTCACGCATTTCTTGTGTCTTCTCTTCATCACCTTCCTGTTTTTTCTTCTCTTTGGCTGTAGCCATAGAAGAGAACTTAGCAGTTTCAGCCACAATCTTCAAGGTGCGGTCGGGCGCAAAGTCGAATACATAACATTCTTTCTTGATCTTACCATCAGGAGTCTTGTATGGAGACTGCACACGGAAGATGGTCTGCATGTAAGTGGCAGCACGGTCGCCACCTTTCAGATAAAACACGGCAGTCCAAGGCGCAACAGTAACGCCTGTAGTCAGACGACCACAGGATATGGTAATGGTAGAAGTCTTTTCAGGATTGTCGCCAATCGCTTTAAGTACCTTATCGAGCGCATTCTCATTCTGCTCGTCAGTTTCGTTTCTACCTGCAACATTCACTACATCGAAGTGACGGAAAATCTTGTGTTCTTTCAGCAGTTGCTCCAAAGCAGCCGCTTCGTTGACATGAGAAACTACCCAAAGTGTATGACGGAACATCTGGCGATATTCATTGGTGGAGAATGGGAAATTATTCTCAGCATCCTTCTTGCAGAGTAAATCCAAGAACTCAGATACTTCTGGCTCATGCACAAAACGGCCTTTAGCACCTTCTGGCATAGATGCTTTATCGGCTTTAGGGTTACCTGTCCATGTACGGAAGAACTCTGGGAACGAGAATACACCAGTCTGGTCCAGAATATTATCAATATTCTTGGTAATGTCGTAGGTGAAGATATTCATCTTCGGCAATTCGGCGTATGGATTCTTCTCGTTGGGATGTTCCAAACTCCAGTTATGCTTAGCTGTTTGCTCGGCAATATAGTCCCAGGTGTAGATTTCATCCCCATTGAAATCCTCATAGAGATTGAAAGGAGTTCCAGAGAGGTAGAGCATCTTGGTTTTCTCTTTCTTCAGAAAGTCCTGGATGACGCCTTTGCCCAATGAGGTAAGTGTTCCCTCGTGAGCCTCGTCAATAATGATCAAATCCCAGTCGGTTTTCAGAATGTCTGCTTTCAGCATCTCGTTCTCCTTGGATGTGGAGTTTCCATTGCCCAGTTCCTTACCTGCGTTTTTTGCCTGTGTCTTGCTGTTGACAAGTTCAGAGAGACGAATATATTGCATCGAAACAAAGAAGGCATAGTGATTGCCTGGAGTCTCGATAAAACTTTGTAAATCATAGAAGTTACCCACGGTCTCACTCTCGTCGTCCGAACGCATACCGAAGGCATAGGTTTTATGAATATCGCTGTTGCCTTTCACCTTAGGTTCAGAACTTTTGCTGCCCACGACCTGTTTGAAGGCTTTCAGCCAACTTTCTCCTACTACAGGGCGGTGGGTGATGATAAGGGTACGTTTTACATCCAGTTCTCGCATGAGCTGCATGGCACAGATGGTCTTGCCGAAACGCATCTTGGCGTTCCAGAGGAACTGTCGATATTCTGGAAGAACTTCATACTGGTATTCACCACGTCTTCCACTTCTTTTACAGAAACGCTCCTTCGCTTGGTCGATTGCGTCCCTTTGCTCAGAACGAAGAGTGATAAGGTCGTCGGCAAACAGGTCATCCTGCATGCCGGTCTTTATTTCTTCAAGGGTTGAGTACGTTGCCATAATTATGTTATTTATTATTCTTGTTTACTAACGACTCGAAGGTCTGTTTGATAGCCGACTTGTCGTGAAAGTCTATATTTCTTAGCGTTGACTTCTGAAGGTTGATACCCTTAAGGAAGTCTTTGATAAGACAGAACCGCTCAAAGGGTGGATATTCTTTGTGGATTAATCTATCTCTCTCTGCATCCAATTTTTTCTCGGCTTCTGGAGTTCTGAATATTCCCAAATCAGACTTTTTCTTTTCAAAGTCTTGAATGATCCGTTTTTTCTCTTCTGAAGACAACTCCTTAGGCGTATGCCCAGGAAGTCCGTATATCAATCCATCCATCTGCCACACGTTCCAGGAGATGATGTAAGCAGCACCTGGCATCATGCGCATCTTGTTCTGGTTGAACTTCTTTTCACCAAACTGAGCGATATAATGCTCTTCGAATGTAAAGAAGAGAGCTTCTCTGGCAAGTAGGAGGTTATCGCCTTGCCATTCGAAACCGTATGTTGCACGGAGAGCTATCTTAGCCCAAAGAATCCAATCCTTGGAATCCTTCGTATTCTCGGAAACGATTCTGAGTTTACGGTCGAGCATTCCTATGCGATATTTCACATTCTCATTATACTCACCGGTAACTGCATCATATCTGTTACAGAGGTATGGAGCTTCACCACAGGTAATCTCCAGACGGGTATCTGCCACATAGTCTTTCCAGGTTTTACCTTCTGGAAACTCAATTTTCTCCTCATTGTTAATCCACTTCTGAGGGTTTTCAGGGTCGGGCGAATTGAAGAGACCTTCTTTTCTGCCGAACCATTCTTCATCAATGAGATTGTTCTGTGCATTACAAATCCATGCAGGAGTAAATACCTCTGCCTTATCCTTTGCACGCTGCGTCTGTTCTTCTTTCGACTTTACGGCACGTGGTCGGATAATCTCTTGGTAATTGTCTTTCTCCTCAGGATTCTTTTTGACCAACTCATTGTATTGCTCCTTTGTAATCACCTTGCCTTCTTTTGAGGCATAGGATGTGATCTTGTCGAGCGTGATAGGTGCAAAGAAAGTAAAATCCTCTCCGTAGTCAGCATACGAATCTGTTGCCCAGTAGATATTCTGCTGAGTGGTATGATCTTTCAGAAGATTCATACATACCTTCTCTCCGTAGCTGTGGAGGAATTGGTTCTCACTTATGTCTGCGTCATTTATCATTGTTTATAATTTAATTGCAAAATTATTATTCTATGTTGCAGTCTTTCTGCACTGTTGAATATTTTTTCAATAAATTCTCAATTTTCTCAGCAATTTGCCGCCTCAACCACTCAGGTTTGAGTACTTCTACCTGATTTCCGTATGAAAAGATACGTGCTTCAAGTTCCTTGTTGGGACGAACCGTGAGTTTAATAATTCGCTGTTCTTCGTCTTCAATCTCCTGTGAAGGATGGATTGGCTTGTTCACTACATAAGGGAAACGAGCTTCGTCAAACTTCAACAGCACTTCCTCTGCCACCGGATGGTCTTCGGGTAATGTCACTCCAACGATGTCCTTGAAATACTCATTGAAGTCTATATCCGTATTGGGAATAAACGGCACATTGGCACGTGAGAACTTCACGATACGGTCGAGTGCTTTATTTGTTATGTAATTGCCATGACTACCTTCCTGCAATCCGATGAGGAACCAGCGGTTATTGAATTGCTTGATATGGTAAGGATGGAGGATGGCAGTTCTTTCATTGCCAGCGAAAGTGCGATAGAGCAAATTCAAAGGCTGATGATTCAATGCGGATTCTATCAGTTCACCCAAGAACTCTGTTCCCTTCAGCAGATCATTGTGGTCAAATGACACGATATTCTCTGTATTGGGCTTGACACCAAAACGGAATTCGAGATTTGAGATAACATCTTCCAACCATGCATTACTTGGCACACCACGGAAACGACTTAGTATGTCGATAGTGGAGCGAAGAGACTTTATTTCTTCGGCTGTCAACTCATTATTAAAGATGGAGAAGCTTGGGTCTGAATAACGGTAGTAACTTTTCCTTCCATCGAAGGGATATGTTTCGATAGGGGCATTGTAGGTGACTCTATCTCTCATATACTTGATGTCTTCACGTATCTGACGGATGCTGACCTGCGAGCCATAGAGATCCATGAGGGACTCATTGACCGTGTCAAGGAGGTCCTCAATGCTATATGTTCTATGAAAGTCGCTAAAGCATCTGTCCAGTATCCGGTAGCGCAGTTGCGCATTCTTGTTTGTTGGCATAGAGTCTTTCCTTAATTAGTTCATTTATCTGTTTTTATAGTAACGACATTGTCCAGTCTGACAAGGTCGTTCATGTCGCATTTGAGACAGCGAGCTATCTCAATCAAATTCTCTAAAGTTGGTTGTGATGTATTGGTGACCCACTTTGATATTGTTGCAGGATCTTTACCGAGCATCTCAGCCAGTTGCTTATTGGTTAGCATGCGTTCAGCAAGCATCACCTTAATCCGATTTAGAGGTTGTTTCTCCATATTTCTTGTTTTTATATATTATCAATATGCAAAAATAAGTTTTTTTCTTCGAAAAACAGACATTTTTCATAAAAATAACACTCCTAAAGCAAATAAATTGATGTTTTCGTCATGTTATTCGAAAAAATATTGTATTTTTGCATTTGAAGGGCGTCTTTTTTCTGAGAGTGCAGATAGATTGCATAATGGCTTTCTACTTTTGCATCCAGATTGTAACAGTTAGACCTTTAGGTCGTGGTATAAACAAAATCATAAGAACGATGGAAAAGACGAACATCTACACAGATGAAGAGCGTTATTGGATGACTGGAGGTAATACAGGAACATTGCCTACACGTATCATCCCATCTGTGATTTACAGCTTGGCACCAAACGAAATCTTCGTGTTTGGAAGCAATGCTCTGGGTATGCACCATGCTGGTGCTGCTCGTGTGGCCTACAATGAGTTTGGTGCAGAATGGGGAAATGGTGAAGGATTGCAAGGTCAGTCTTACTCTATCCCCACGATGGAGGGTGAGCATAATACAAAGCTTGCCATCATGAGATTTACGCAATATGCCAAGGAGCATCCTGAACTAAAGTTTCTGGTAACTCCAGTTGGCTGCGGTATCGCTGGATATACTCCTGAAGAGATTGCTCCTATGTTTAAGGATGCAGCTTATTTGGAGAATGTGTATTTACCCATCAGCTTCTGGAAGGTGCTGATGAAGTGTGATACGTAGATAGTTTTACAAAAAACTTCACAAAGTTCAAATGCTTGACTTTTGAAGAGTGCTAATTATACAATTTAAATTAATTTTCAATGGATAGATATATACTTCCTAACATAAAACAATATAAAAATATAGATGACTTATTTGAATCAACAGATAAGTCAAATACGACACGTTTTACTGATAAGTCTTCTTTCTTAGGTACAATAATTAAAACACATCATTTATGTATCGTAGGAGAACCTGGAATTGGAAAAAGTAGACTTTTGAAAGAGTTGGAATCGAGTCTTTCTTCAAAAGATGTTGTAAAATGTAATGCCGTAGATTTTATTTCAAAATTGATTGGTACCGATGTGAAATATTGTATAGTTGATGCTCTTGATGAAGTTGAATCAAATCAATTTTCCAGAGTATTTAGAGAAATAAAGGACTTTTGTGAGAATAACAAGAATACAAATGTTGTTTTTTCTTGCAGAAAACATTATGTGGCATCTTATGCTCACATTTTCTCTTCATTTACAGATCTTTCGTATATAGAGCTACTTAGATTAGAAAATGAAAGTGTACGAGATATTCTTTCCAGTTGTTCAAAGCAGGTCATTTCCAATATAGAAAAAAGCAAGAAAATGTTAGGCTTGCTTTCTGTTCCAAGATATCTTGAATATTTTATAGAATACCAAAAAGAGAATGTTGATTGTAAAAATATAGGCCAAATATTTGAGCAGTTTGTTGAGAAAAATATTCTTAATGCAATTGAAAAATATGATAACACGCAATGCGATAAAAACAATTTGGCTATCCTGATACAACGAGTACTTGAAAAAATAGCATTCGTTATGGAAATTGGTCGACTTGACTCAATTACAAAAGATGAACTATATACAATTTTGGATGGTATAAGCGGTAATATGACACAAATGGTTTTGTCTAATTTAAGTTTGTTGTTTTTTGAGAATCGCATTCTTAAAGAGGTAAATGACGTTTTGATGTTTCCTGATACTGAGATACAAGAATATCTTGCAGCGAAAGAATTGTGTAGACAAGACAATATTGAGAGTGTATTGTATGAGATTGCAGTAAGTCATGATGTTAAACATATTTATTCCAATTGGCTCGATGTAATTCCACACGTATCATATACTCGCTCTTCTTCATTTTTTAATATTTTTAAATTAATTTTATCTTATGAGTCTAATTTAGAATTGGATTCGTTGGATGCATTATTGAGATATGTAGATCCAACTATACTTTTTATTGAGCAGAAAACCGAATTGTTTAAGATTATTTGCAATAATTATTTTAATAGGCCGGTTTATATTAGATGGAGAAGTCCTATTTTATCTATTTTACAGCAATGTTATTCTGCAGGTTGTTGTCAAGTGGTTATGCCTAAAACAGAGCATTTGAATAAAATCCAACTGTCAAATATATCGGCAATTCTTGAAGTTTTGAATGAAGGTAATTGTTTAAGTGCAGAGGTTATTTCATATTGGGCAAAAGCTGCTAACAAATTAGTCGAAAATCAAGATTCAGAAAAACAATATTTTTCGTTATCGATATTCGAAGCGATAAAGGACTTTGAGGATTTGATCCGATTGGCAGATAAATTCGATACGTTCAATTCAAAAGTTAAAGGGAAGTACTGTGATATTACTGGATATAATGAGTTCACAGATAAGAACGTAATTCAATGTTGGATTAATGATTGTTATCAAAAGAATCCTCATGCTATAAATGCGATATTATGTATAAAGAATCCAGAAATAATTATAACTACATACAAACAGATTGTCAACGATAATCAAATTGAGAAGTTCTTTGATCCAGAAGGAGATTTAAGTGTGCATTACTTTCTATTGGTAAAACAAATTCTTGCAGTTTTTAATAATAACAAAGAGACTAAGAACGATTTGATTAAGTTGTTTGTAGTCTATTTAAAAACTCGCCATTATCATAAAATTTCCGGAGATGAAAGTAGATTATTTAAACAGATTATTCAAGATGATTCTGTGTCATTGGGCTTTGTTCAAAGTTTAGATCAAAACAGAGAATTGTGGTATTATCTAAAGAGCATAGAACCAGAGTATATTGATTATGACTTGATTTGCGCGATTGAGAATATTCTGGTAAAACTATGTAAAGATAATTACGGTATTGACAGGTGCCTTCTTACGCTTTTAAGCAAAATTAGACACGACCAAGAAAAACAGCTGTCGCTATCTAAATATTTAGCTCGTTATTCTGATGTATTTAAACGTTGGGATAAATCTGAGGGTGAAGAAAACACTCCTAATAATGACAAAGAGTTGGAAGAAGCCTACAATTATCTTGTGGATCAGAATATTAAATCGAAAGACAAGTATTATTGGGCTCTCTTTTTGTGCGAGAACATTGATTATTTGAAATCTATTGACTACGATAAAGTTTTTACAGTTATATTTGATTTCTTTAACAATGTAGATCTCGATAAAACCAAAACCAAGAAAGAAGATCAGCATTCCTACAATCTGTCATGGGATCTTATATATATACCACATTTTGTAAATGCTGTTTGTGAACTCGGACAAGAAGAAAAACTAATGCAATATAGGATGATATTAGCTAAAACTCTTCCACTCACACGTCGTGTTGGTAATATTGATTCGCATACTATTTGTTCTTTCTATAAGAAAATAATAGGCAAATTGAGTACAGAAGAGAATGCTATACTCAGTGATTGGTGGAAATCTAGAAACGATGATTTTTTAAGGATTTCGCCAGATGATATTATGGAGTGTATTACAGAGTATGGGATGGATTTTTTATCATATAAGCTTGAAGAATATGTAAATACTTTTATTGCAGAGCAATCCCAAGAGAATGCATATGTCGCTTCAAAAGCTCTCGAGTTGATAGCTAAGGGCTATGTAAAATGGAGTGTTGAAGACTATAGAAAATTGTTTGATTCAATTGAAAAATGTGGAATTAAGGGGATGAAAATGCAGTGTAATGCCATTATGATAGAAAATTTTCATGATGAAAAAGCAATATCATGGAGATTCTCTTATTTAAAGAATAATATAGTTCCTACAAGACAATTTGAAAGTCATCATGTACGACTAGTATCAGATGAAGAACAAGAAATTTCGGGAACAAATCCACGAATGTTTAGGTGCTTTATGTCAGTACAAGAAGAATCTGTTATTCAGAATATGTTAGAATTGTTTGAATTTGGGTTAAGTCTGTCTCCTCGAATAGTAACTAGAGAGTATTCTAGTTATTTGATGTCGCAGATATACATGTACTTTATCAATATGAAAAAGTTAAACTACATTCAAAAGTTAAGGATTCTCGTTGAGAAACATTGTGAAGGTGTTGCTGACAATAATGCCTATAATATAATGAATCATTATGAGTTAGTCTTCTTGAATTCTGAAAGAGGCAGTATAGATGCATCCGTAAAAAAATACAACGCATGTATAGCGAATGCATATTTGCCAATAAGAAACGATGCGGACTTTAGAAACTATTTTACAACAATTGCATTAGAGGTTCAAAAAGAGATTCAAGACCAAGGTATTTACTCTCTTGTCAACAGCCAAGCATTGAGTGAGGACTTTATACAACGAGAATTAAAAAACACCATAATAAACAAGTGTAGTCAATTGGGACTGACTAATGTACGTGTTGATCGTGAAGTTGCGTTGCAAGATAATAAACGAACAGACTTTTTAATTTGGTATGGAATGTGTAATCCTATTATGATAGAACTTAAATTATTACACAATAAGGAAATACAGCGTACTAAAGAACGTCATGCTTATAAAATGAAGTTCGAACAGTATTCCAAAGCAACCAATGCTTGTTTGTCTGTATTTTGGGTTTTTGATGTTGGTAGAGGTGGCAACCAAAATGTTTTTGAAGATTTAAAAGCAGAATATCTAGGATTACCTTATACAACCTGCTTATTAACCAAATGCAAGTGTAGCAGTGGACGAGATACAGGTGCAATTGTAAAAAAGCAAATAGGAAAAAGGACTACAAGAAAGAAAAGAAAGTAGTAAATCTGTTAGTCAATCCTGTCTTAATTTAAAATGCTCACATTGGAAGTCATTAAGAAATATACAATAGCGGCCACCTTCCTGCTTGTGTGGACAACGACACAAGATAAGGTGCCCGTCTAAAGCTTTACTATGCCAATCGTAACTTTTTGCACAATCCCTACAATGGTAGATTGTTTCAGTTGCGATTGGCTTTATTTGTTTTCTTCTTGGTTTGGACATAAATTAATCTTTGGATAGTGTTATCGCCGAAGACTTCTGGTTTCTTCTCTTTGTAGAAGAGTATCACTCATAGCAAATGATGCAATTGTTCCACAGCCAAGTGCTCTGATAGCTGCCTTAGCGGTATTGCCTGTATCTACTACATTATCAATGAGATAAGGAGTACGGTTTGAAGGCAAGTCTTTATGCCTGTAGAACCCCATATCTTCGGCAGAAAGCGTCTGGCCTCTTTTCTTGGCATCATATTGTGAGTCTCGCTCTATACCACGGAGGGCTTCAACGATAGGGAGGTGAGTATATGACGAGATAGACTTTACTAACTGCATGGTCTGTTCGGCTTTGCCATGATGTCCAGGGATAGGAACGAGAACCGCATTTTGTGGTAACAGCTTTGCTATCTGGCGAGCAGCATAGTCTATGGCATCATTGTCTCCATCTTTCAGTTTATGTGCTACCCACCGGTTGATACCATCATAATATCTACCAGTGGATAGGAATGTGATACCGTCTGAAACAGTTTTGATTGGTTCGTTTTCTGTCATGGAGTAAATAATAGCATGAGTTCTGCATACCGTCTTCGCTCAATGGAAGGGATTCGTTTTCCTCGCCAATGGCAATGGTTCACATAATCGTCTCTGATGTTCCGGTTGCCTACTTCGAGTTTCTTTAAAACAGAACTTTTAGGGTATTTGCCTTTATATCCGGTCACCTTGTATGGTCCGATATTATATGATAATGCAGCAAGGAGTAGGGAATCTTGACCATAGGAACGAAACATAGCGCATAACTCTCTGAGGTCTTTACGAAGAAGTTGCTCTGCTTCATATGTTGACATATTAGCAGAGTAACGTTCTCCAGGTCTGAGCTTATGTCCATAACCTACATAAGGATAGTCCTTAGCTCGGTGCATGCCTTCATAGAACCTGATACAGCATACCGCACGCTCAAAAGGTGGCAACTCAAAAATGGACACCGACGTTGATGCCGGTCGCTCTGTCGGCATTCGAGCCTGTGCATTCGCAACCAGACTCAATGATATAAGCAGGAATAATATTATCTTTCTGAAAGTCATTTTATCTTGAATTTGTTTATCTCGTCAATCATATTCTTGACATCGAGGTTTACACTCACGAAATTCTGATATAGGATTCGTTCCTTGGCATCCTTGGATGGGAAGGTGTAGAACTTCGGTATCTTATAGTTCGCATAGTCAGCTTCTTCCTCTGCAATCTTCTTCATATCGAAGTCTGTCTTGCAGTAGAACTTAGAGGTCTGGAACTCTGCCGACTCCTGGATATTCATGCTGTCACCTCGTCCGGTCTTGGTCTTAATGAAGTCACGAGCAGACTGACCGCATATCCAACCAGTAGGCATGTCTGAGATTTTACTGGCAGGAACAAGGCTGTCCATGTTCTCATTGAGATTGATGGAGGTCTTGTCGCGGTCGATGGTTACACCTTTCTTTAACTGAACTACCTTGCCAAAGATGTCGTTGGAGAGCCATTCCAAAGTTTCTTTTGCTCTTGCTGAACCACTCACCACGTTGCCTACAGTTGTAATAACCTTCTGCATACCCACCTTTCCGTAGTCAGATTCAAGCTGTGGCAACTCCTGAAAACCAAGAGCCACGCTAACCTTGTTGCTTCGGGCAGTACCGATAAGTCGGTCAATCTTGTGGAAGTAGAGCGTAGGCAACTCGTCCACGATGATGCTGACAGGGATATTCTTGCCTTGGCCAGTATTGACACGGGTAACGAGGCGGTTCAGAATCAAAGCATTCAATGCACCAATGATACTTTCCATCTCTGGGTCATTGGCAATGAGCAGATATGAAGGATTCTTCGGATCTGACACCTTCAGGTCAAAGTCATCACCATCCTTATGGAATATCCAATACGACTCCTTGGTAGCCAATCGGGAGGTATAGACACGGAGTGTACCAATCATACCTTCCAATTGTTCCATTGCCTTATTCTTCATGGCTGTCTGGAATGGGCCAAGGAGAGGAGCAACCTCAGGATCCGTTTCCAAAACCTCAAAGATAGTCTGGTAATCGAGATTGAGGAACGAAAGGATATGTGGCATGTCACTGTACTTGCCCAGCCAATACTCTGGCTCCACCTCTCTACCGGTATGATCAAAGACTCTGCCAGTAGGTTTCGGACGATGAGTCTTTGGCTCTGTTGTCATCTCAGCAATAAGAGGATTGCCGTTCTTGTCGTATGGCACCTTCTTGTAGTTGACAAAGAAATAGATACAAGCTGCCAGGAAGTTGACCGCTGATGTTTGGAAGAACTGGTCGCTACCGCCACCACCTTCCTTCTTACCTTTCTGCAAAGACTCCAATAGAGTTTCAGCCGTTTCACTGGCTGCAGCAAGGTTGCCGATGTATTTCTGCTGAATAGGATTTACACGTCTGGAATACTCCACATCCACAAAGTTGATGATATTGAACTTGCATCCTTGTGGCACCTTCCCGGCTTTCTGGTTTATCTTATAATGATAATATAGCTTCTGCGCAAGCGTCGGAAACTTGTAATCATATACAACCATAGCAAAACCCTTGGCACTGTGCTGGCGGATAAACGGCTCGATGATGGAGAAAGTCTTACCGGAACCAGGAGTACCAACTACCCATGTTCCTCGGAAAGGGTTCACGATATTCACCCAACCTTTGCGGAACTTGCCCTTGTAGTAATAGCGCATCGGGATGTTTACGCTATACTTGTTCTCCTGTAGTTCCTGGCATTGCTCAAATGACTCGTTCTCGAAGTTGAAACGGTCTTTGAGCAATCCTTCCTTCAGGAACTTGGAGATATTGTCGAGGGCAACATGGATGCAGATGGTACCAAGAATAGAGGCAACCATGTAGAGCCAGATGTTCAGACTGATGGTATAGAACCTCATATCCATACGATGACCGAACAGCCATATTGACAGTATGGTAACGAATAGTCCACCCACCAATGGATAGAACACCTGACGACGAGCATCAAACTCCAAATGTTTCTTGTTTCGGGTGCCAATGCAAGTGATACAGATAAGCACGATGGTAGCAAGTTTGCTCCATACAAGGTTTCCATCCATATAGATGAACCACCTCTTTACACGGCTATGAATGTCACAAACAATGCCACCCCAATAGTCAAGCAACGCTGGGTCTATAGCATACTCAAAGAACTCCACTATCAATGATAAGTATATCAGACAGCGGAATATCTTATACATGGTCTGTAATTCTTTTGTTTCCTCCATGAAACCTTATTCTTGTGTTATAGTGAATATTTAATGCTAATTATATAAAGTAATGATAGGACGGACTTTATGTGCTTGCGTCTTTGGTGTTTCTTGAAGTGCTCCTGAGGCTAACGAGAATAGCCAGGCTTTGGCTGTTTCCTGGTCTTTAACCTCTGTCGAAGTCCAATACCAACACTCATCCGGATTGTCTGGAATCACATCGCCTCCGCACTTGCGAATATACGTATTAACCGCACTACGTGCTTGATACAAGAGTTTTATCTGAGCAACGGAAGGGATGTAGGCACTCTGACCATATTGCCACATGTCAAAAACTGCTGAAGCTGCAGGAGAAGTTCCAGTGGAATACATAGCATGAGTATTGCCATTGCCATCAAATACAGTTATGTCAGCTGATGTGTTATGCTTCATTCCGAGAGAGTCAGAATAGGCAAACGGCTCAATATCCTTTAGAAAGACAGCATAGCCTGTTCCTTGTATGTCCTCGTTCTGATTCACATAGAACACCACAGCAATAGGAGTCTTGTTTTGGGACTTAACTTCCTCGAATCTTACGACTTTGCCATCTGTACAGAGGATGTCGCAGGTCTTCATTGCCGTATCAGGAAAGTCTCGATGCTCATCGCATGAGGCAAATGCTACTGCCATGAGAGTAGCACAAATGATATTTAGTATCTTCATTGTTGCTATTTCTTTAATGTGGGTATCTTGAATCCTATCACGATGCCAGTGCGAAACAAGTCTTCCCGTTTGGGAAGAGTGAGGTCACATTTGGCTTGAACAAACAATCCCCATCCGTGACGAAGGGCAACGTTATGCTCGTAACCGACATGCAAGCCACCAACAAACTTGTCTGTGTCACTGCCAGCACTTGCGCCAATACGGAGGTTTCCGTAGTTGTTTCTTCCTCTTGCCACACAGGGTTTGTAGGCTGCGCCAATTCCCCATGTGCGGTAGTTGTTCCAAAACGACTCTGGGCAGACGTGTCCGCATGATGCACATTCATCCCATTTGATGTAGCCGTTGACAAAGTACTCCCAGGCATTGTGGTAGCGTGTTTCATGTTCCCATGAGATGGTGGCATCTAAACCTCTCTGGTATAAGACACCTGCACCTATTGAAATTCGGTCACTATGGCTCTGGGCGAATGATGAGACTGAAAGGCACAGTCCCATCATCAATGACAAAATGTATTTCTTCATCGTCTTATTCCTCCATCATTAAGTATGAGTTGAATGAATCGGCATACAGAACATCTTCATAGTCTATATCCAAACTGATGGTTCTTCCACTAATCTGCTTCTCAGAAATCTCAATAGTCAGCACCTTGTCGTTAGGAAATGTCATTTTTTTCAGGACGAGAACGTTTCTATAACCATATTTGAAGGTCTTGGACTGGTCAAGCACCATAGCTGGCGTAAGCTCAATCATCTGGGCATTAGTTGCCTTGGAAACCTTCTTGTCATTCAGCTTGATACGCATCTCGTCGATGTCAAAGCGGATATTGGTGCGGTTCTCGATGCTGAAATCAATGAAGAAGTATTCTCCTACAGAGTAGATGTTGTTCAACCTCATGGTCATTCTGTGCTGCCTGGTGCTCACGTTTCGTATTCTTGCCGGTGAGTTCCATATCTTTCGGGCATATCTGGTCATATCCTCAGTACTCATTGATACAGAAGGATTATGGTATGGAATCTTCTCAGAGGCAAGAATCTGTTTGTCTGTGACTGCTTCCTGCATTCGTGTAGTGTATATCAGAGCATACTGGGTTTTGTAACGCTCGGTAACTATCGTCACTATAGCAAGGATGTCACCATCGGCATGTACGGCTGCACCTTCCTTGGGTTTCAGACGAATGGTATTGTTGATTGGCTGGTCGCCGACCACTGCATCCGTAGAAATATCAACGAAGCGTACTGGCTCAGAGGCGGTAATGACTGTTGTGACATTCTCATTGATGGTAAGCTGCTCCATTTCCTGATACGTCTGCTGTGCAAGGGATGGGAGGGAGGCTAATGCGCATACTATCAATGCGCAGAATTTCTTGATAGTCTTCATAATCATATATGTCTTTATTATTTATCTTTCTGGTTTGAACGTGAATTGATGAGATACACAAAGGTTCCGTATTTCAGCTTGGCTGAGTTCTTCTTGATGGCTTTGCTAATGGCGTTGCTTGTCTTCTGAACGGCATTGGTAACGGCTTGTGCTCCCCAACTTGCCAGGTTGCCACCTCCAGTAGATGTGCTGTTGGTTAGGGTTGAAGTGTTGCTCAAAGCACCGCTACCAACATCTTTTGTGGTTTCTCGGAACTGGCTGCTTGGTACATATAAACCTTCAAGTCCGTCGGTATCATAGAGCGAAAGGTTTACCTTGACGATGTCATCATCTACCATGATACTCTTGACAGTGCCCTTGACACGCTGTGAACCGAAGCCGCTCATGGTGGCATAGATGTAGGAGCCTTTATGAATGACCGCTTCATTGATGACAATATCATCGAGCAGACGAAGTCGTACTCTTGATCCATCCACCGCCTTGATGTTCTCGTCTATGATAGCCTTGATAAGTCCAGCTTCCTTGTCATTGTCGCACAGGGTGTTGAAGTAGTCGGAAGTAACCTTGACCTTCTTGACGACCTCATGAGGTTCATCATCGGTCTTCTTCTTTTCCGGAATTTCAACCTTTCCTTCCTTGGCATCGCCCGTTTTGGCAGTTACTTCGGCCTGCATGGATGGGGTAGAGACCTGCTGAGCCTGCATCCTTGCCTGGGCAATGGCTCGATTGAGTTCTTCCATCGCCTCCTGCTCACGCTGTTTGCCACGAGCTAAGCGATCATTTTCTGCAGAATTGTTGCCTTTGGCGATTTCCTGACCTTTCTGTGCGCTCTCCTGTAGCTGCCTTTGCATCTCAGAGAGTTTCTCGGCTTCCTGGGCTTCCACCTGTTTACGTTCTTCATCTGAGTACTTTGTATCATACTCTTCCTTGGTATCTTCTTCATTGCGTTCAATGTTTCCTACTGCTGAATAATCGTCTATCTTACCGTATGATTTGAGCATACTCTCATACTTGTTACCAATACCGTCTCCCTTCATTTTGGCATCAGGCAGGTCTGGATTAAGATACTCGGTCGTAGTGAGACCATCAGGAACCTCTGCCTTCTCCGTATGAAAGAGGTCAATGACGAAGTAGCCGACAAACAACAGAGGAAAGTAAATGATAAGCGGTATCATATACTTGGGCTGTTTCCAGTTAATCTTTTTCAATGCGTCCATCGTTTTCTATCTTTTCGTTATTATTCTTTTGATTATCTCTATTCATGGCAGGATGCGTGGTGTAGGCATTTTCAACAGCTTTCCAGACTTTGCTGTGTCGCAGACGCAACATCTGCTCTTGCCTTTCCGTAGCACTTTGTCTTGACTGTTGATGACTATACACCACTACCATCCTGTAGATGTTCAGACCAAAACAGAAGATTATGAAACCAAATACAAGGTAGAGGAACAACAGTTTATGGTCATTAGCAAACAGTTGTACCTTGGCTGCAAGCACATCAAGCTTCATAGTCTTGGCAAACTTGCGTCCTGCCTTCACCTCAGTCTCATATCTCTGACGATATTGAGGATCATCTTTGTCCGGCATCTTTTCACCGATAAACATTTTCTTCCATCCCATATCAATATGTCAGTTTAGTCTTTTGTTCTATATCCTTATTGAGAAGGGTTCTCCAGTTGGTGATAAGCAAACCATGTGGGTTATTGTCGGTTCTGGGAACTCGCTTCAAATGACCTGCCGTCACAAGTTCTCTGGTAAGAATGCTTGTGCGTCGCTCAATACGCTGTCTGCCATAGTAAGTGTACTCCATCTTCTCCTTGTCGAACTTAATACTGTCACAGAAGATGCTGAATACGGCACTTGTACCCATGATGTTTGAGTAGAAGCCTTTCTCCTTCAATGTATTGTACTGCGCAAGACCCGTTTCATCGACCAGATACATGGCTTTATCCATTGTGTATTTGATGTACTTGTCATCTGGCGCAAGAGTGAAGAAGTAATGGTGGAACATCTCCACATGGCTCTTTGCTTCCACATCGAGTGTTTCTTCCATGGTGCTGCGCTGAACGAGAATAGGAACATTGCCATCCAGCACATACACTTTCTGATGAGCATCCGAAACCATTTGCTTGGCTGTCCAAATGCTGGAGATACAGATGATGATGCAGCCCACAAGGAAGAGTGAGCAGATGATCGTCACCAACTTGATTTTGTTTTCGAGATTCTTTATTACCATACCTTATTATATATGTATTATTTGCTGTTTACATCACTTTGCTAATCATGCCTTGGGTTGAAATCTTGGCTTGCTGTGCCACACCTTCACCGAAGTTTCGGGTAGAGAAAGCTGTATCTCCTTCAGGAATCATCCATGCAGCAAGGTCTGGAACGAGGTTCAGACATTTCAACGCTACAATGCTTGCTGCCATCAGATAACCGGCAGAGAAGAACGAGTTCTGCAGGTATGCTGCCATCGTCTGCTCACTTTCGGTAATGGCAGTAAGGTTCTCCACCTGAATACAGAGCACTATATCAAATAGTAACAGAACATAAAAGCCCACGAAGTATAGCATTGCTCCATAGAAATGTACCGTGAGATAACGTATCAGCCACTTTGACCAGACTCCTTCCCATTTCGGCAAGAGAGAAAATGCCCATTGTATCGGACCGAATATCGTCAGCATACCCAGGAGTATCTGTTGGCAATAGATGGTTGCCCACCAGCCGATACGGAAGACAATCAGAGCTATGAGCATAATCACCTTATCTATGCCTACCACCGCACCAGCCGTGAGTGACGTAAACCAGAGCTTGGAAGCATCAGTTTCCATATTCGTCACATCATCTACACCTGCCTGCTCCATGGTTGACTCTATCAGGTTTGGATCCGAAGTTCCAGAATGGGCTACGTCTGCCTGAGCTTGTAATGAGTTGTATAGAGTGTCTCGTGTATAGATGAGCTCCTGGACTTCTTCAAACTTATCCTCAATCTGTGCAGACTCAGCTTCATACAAGTCGTGGGTGTATGAACCTATGCAGTTAGGGATATAGGAGAGAAAGTCAAGTACACACCAGCTGCTGCCGCTGTTTGTTATGCCTGTATCTGCAGGTGGGTACCACCAACAGAGGATGACACTGATTACAAGAGGCTTGAACAGCTTCATAATGTCTATCGGCTCATGCTTTACCATCATCTTGTAGGCCATACTGCCAGCTACGATTATCGAGAACAGCGCAGCCAGAGCCATACACATCTGCAATATCCACCAAAATGGACCCTGTGAGCCAGTGAACGTAGCATCACAAAGGAACTCGTTGGTCTGGAATATCACATCATCAATCTCCTGTTCGAGGATCTTGATACCGAAATCGGAAAGGATGTTTGAATCTGCCATGTTTTATTGTCTTACTATGTTGTTTTCATCGGAGTCTCCATTTTCTGAACCTCCAGAGTTATTTCCTACATTCTTTTTGCCTGCTTCACGCCATCGGCTGATTGCTGACGAAGCGTGGCTGGCCACATTGTTTCTTCTTTCAAGTCGGGCAGCAAGTAAGGAAGAGGTCTTTCGCTTGTTGCTTAGTTGAATCAGAAATGAGATAAGTGTCTCGTTCTGCTTGGTAATGTCATCATAGATGGCAAGATACTGCTGTTTGCGCTGGGCATTGGGCATATAGGCATCCTGCATCTCCTTGATGGCGGACTTGTACATCTTGTAGTATTCTGTCCATCGTGTCTTGTCGGAAGCAGAGCCACCAGCGCTTACTATTCTGTCTATGTTTGCCTGAAAGTCTGAGAGTTTGGAATTGATCTTGTTTCCTTCTGCAAGCCAGGCAATGTCTATCTGTCGGTCTGCAATGTTGAGTGCTTCTATTTCTGCTCGTTGGGTAAGAGATGCTTTGATGCTGTCTGCTACATCCACCTGCTGATAGGCAGAGATTCCTGCCATGGTTCTGTAAAACTGCTTATTCTTTTTTGCAGCAGACTTCTGATAGTTGTTGTGTAATGCATCATAATAGAATGCAGGAGTGAGACCACCAGCACCAATCTCCTGAACCGTAATCTGGTTCATCTTGGCTGCATCATGGTTGTTACTTACATAGCCCTGGGCTGATGCGTTAAAGCATAACGTCAAACCACACAAGCAAAGTGCTGTCCGTGAAGAGATTAAATGTTTCATATTCATTGAGTTTTTATTTATTTTCCTAATAGCCTAAATATCCTGCGCCTCTCCATCTTCCGAAGGCATCGCTGATGATTTCCTCCTTGCTCTTGGCACGGTACACCTGCTTTTTCCAGTAGCCGATTCTCACTTGGATATATCTCCATGTTTCGAAATATGCCTTGTTGAGATGCCTGTTGATGTTGTCCAGCGAGTTGTTGATGTTCGTAAGGATGAGCAGCAAGTCGGACGTTGAACATGCTGCAGCTCCAGTAGCATATAGCAACAAATCACTGACTGATTTATAGAGATTGTCGCCTTCATCTGCAATCTTGGCCAAAGCTTTGGTGTTGATGGTGATGATCAGTGTGTCGGTACTCATGATGTTACCTCTTTCCAGGCATTTCTTCCTGAAATCATTGAGCATCTTTCTATAGTCACCGACTTTGTCACTCACATTCTCATAGGTGCTGTACACATTGAGGCTGGTACGAAGTGACTGATACAGAATATCTATCACATCAAATGCCCTGGTGTACTTGTCCAGCTCCTTGTTGATGTCCTTGAAGCCTATGTTGGCATCACTGCTGTAATCATGCAGCAGTTTGTTGCTTGCCTCCAGGGTGGAGCGCACAAGCAGCAGACTGCGCTGTTGCTTGTGGTCTTTGATATAGGCCTCGATAGAAACTGCATCAAAGCCTACCTGGGCATTTGCTACCGACGGCAAAAGGGTCAACAGACAAATGAGTATTGTCAGTATCTTGCTATTCACTGTTGTCTTCTTCATCGTCATCATATTTTCCGTTATAACTATCTGAATGTCCACTGTCAGCTGCATGTCGCAACCATCGCTTCCTGCACTTTTCTATAAGCGTCTGTTTTCTGCCTTGCTCGTCATTCAGTGGGGGAGCGACACTTCTTAAAATGTCTATGATGGAATGCTTGTAGTGCATCATCTTCTCCAATGACACCAAATCGGCAAATATCTTGGTGAGACGGCTGTCTATCTGGCGTGCAATCTCCAGGCGGTCACTTGACCAGAGCAAATGATAGGTATCATCCGTATTGTCTGATTCCACAGGATTGTTCTTTGCATATTCTACCGTTGGATCGCAGTCTGGATAGTCACGGGCAATCTCTGCAAGTTTAGCATTTACTTCGGCAGCTTTTTCCTCATCGGTCTTAGCCGGGTCGAGGTTTACTACAGCTACCACTTGTGTATCGCTATATTCCGTGGTCAGAGTCCATGAAATTTGCACGATGGCACGGTGTATCTTGATGCCCATGAAGTACTTGGGCTTTCTTGCTATCGAGACAGTTGCCTTGAAGGTGATGACACCATTGATATTCGGCATGGATGCAGTACGGACGAAAGTATTACCTTCCCAAGACCCCGAACCATTCCAACTGAGATTATAGGCAGTCTTGCAATCCTGCATGATGGCCGGTATGCGGTAATAATCATCTGTCACGGCATTCTCACCATCAATAGCCTCTTGTTTTGCCTTTTGGTACTGGGCAAGTTCTGATTCGGCAGTACTCTTGTCAGACTTCAATGCTGTAATGCAATCTTTGTTAGCGTTGTACTGTTGACGATACCTCGCAGCATCATTCACATTTGAATTCTTAATTTTTCTAAGAAGTTCCGAATTTTCTGCCTCCAAGTTTGTGATTTCAGACTGGAGAGAAGCCATTTTCCTCTCTGTCTCAGCAATCTTGGAATCAATCTCTGAGGTGTTGACACTTTCATGAGTGACACTTGTGGCCATAGCACACTGCTTGGTGTGACCATTTACGCTACCTCCACAACTCGAACACTTGTATTGGGTCGAAGCTTCACCAAGTTTGGTACCGCCATGGCAGGTAACACTGATGGTTGCAGTTTCACATCCTGCAATTTTCTTGGCATCGGTTGTCTGATAGTATCTCTTTGCATCACTTGAAAGATAGTAGGTGTAACCTTCCTCGTTATCATTGAGTTCTTTCAGTCGTGCATTCAATCCGGCTTTGAACGTGTTCATGTCCATTGTGTAGGAATCAAAGACATCCTCATAGGCAACTTCCTTTTTATACCAGCTCTTTGAAACATGAATCTCGTAAGCATAGGCTTTAGCATATTGACCACTTTTCTTCTTGCTGAGAATATAGCCTGACATATAGTAGGTTATGCTATAATTGTAGCCGTCATTCGAGTTGTTATGCTGCTGAACATCACTTCGACTCCATCCTGCATGGCTTTCTGAGTTTCTCAATGCAGCTTCTCTTTCTGCCGATGTTGGAGTATAGTTTTTGTCCTTTGTGCTGATACGATACCAGTGATCACCTTTGATGATGGCATCATTGTCTGTAGGTGGATAGTAGTCGCACAGCTTCACATTACCGGCATCAACTCTATAGATATACCATCGCTGGGTGTAGTATTGTCCCATTCCTTCACGGGCATAGTCTGTTACCCAGGAGGTCAGATTGTAGTTCGATAAAGAGAAGAGATTTGCAATGCTGTCCCTTCCTCCAACAAACTGCAAGAGCGTATTGCCTGCATTTGCAGACAGACTGTTGTAGAGTCCATACACATTTTCTGCAATCTCAATGACGCTGCTTGTCTTATCCATCATCGTACCACTGAAACTACTGTTGCCAAGGATGGAACCTACAGCATTACCAGCTCCGGCAGAAGCAAGGTTGACTCCCATGGCATACAGGTTGTCTATGTCTTCCTTCAGATTCTCCTTCGTAAAGTTGGAACCGAACCCGGAAAAGTTGTCAAACATCGCTTCCCAATCTACGTTGCCCAACTCCGAGAGTTTCAGAATAGCCGCTAATTCCTGGTTGATCTCCAGAAATGCAATATCCTTGAATGAGAGGGTGCTGTTGGTGACGATTGACTCAAACTGATAGCAGAGAGTCTTGGTCTCTTCACATACCTTATATAAATAGCTTCCCCAGTAGAGAGCATTCTGTGGACTTTTGAGCATCATTCCAGCTACAGTCCATATCTTCGGCATGATCTTGGCCGACACCATGTTGTAGATACGGCGGTAATAGTAGTTCTCCGTCGAACTTGTCCATAGTCCCAGATGGGTGAGGGCTTTACGGTTAAGGAACTTTGAAGTAAAGATTCCTGCCGCAGCCACCTCTGCCGCCTGATAGTGTTCACGTATCTTAGCTACCTGTTCGGCATAATACGCCTCAGTAGTTGCCTCTGTTGCAAAAGCGGCTGTCATTGCTTCTACAGTGCGTTTGTCATAGTTTACACTGTAGTATTGTGCCATCGTCGGTACTACGGCACAGAGATAGAGAGTAAGTATTATCAGATAGCGTTTCATTGTTTGAATATTATCGTTTATGACTTGTTACATATACTCATCAAATTTCCTCTTGGGTTTGAGGTTCAACACATGGCCAGTCTGGTTCACCTTCAGGGCAAATGGTAGGGATTTGGTGATTCCTGACAGTTCCCAGTCTCGGCAATAGGCTTCGATGGCATGCTGATGGTCGCATTGCAACTCTTTCTTGTAGAGTTTCAGCGCTTCCTTTTCTGCTCGCTCGGTGGTATAGGTCATATAGCACTCGTGAGGTTCCTCAACTCCAAACACGCCTCCGACACTTCCTCTTCGGATAAAGACTTCTCGGAAGAAGCTTCTGCCTTCCTTGTTTTCAAGTCGGTTGATGGTGAAGATCTTCTTGCAGTCTACATCTGTCAAGCCAAGGATTGCCTTGATCTCGTCGAAACGTTCACGGAACTTGCTTTGGTCAAGCAGCATCACCACATCAGAGTTGTTGATGATGGCTTCCTTCACGATAGGACTTCCCACGATGTCCTGAATCTCCTGAGTAACCACACCCACCGATGCCCAGAACTTACGGGCTGTCTTGTAGAGGTACTTGATATACTCTGCCATCATTGGCGAAGCTATGGCTTTCCATGCCTCCTCGATGACAAGCACCTTGCGGTTCTTCTTGATACGCATCTTCTGAATGAAAACGTCCATGATGATAAGTGTAACAAGAGGGAAGAGGAGAGGGTCATCCTTGATGGAGTCAATCTCAAAGACGATGAAGGTCTCATCAAACAGCTTTGTGTCGAGGTTCTCATTGAGTGTAAGCTCATGACTACCGCCCTTGTAGAAGTCCTTCAGCAGATAGTTGTAGGATGCCAAGTCTATTCCTGCCAGATTGTTCTCCTTTATAATCTGAGGAATACGGACTTTACTGTACTCGTAGAATGTGTTGAACGACAAGTTCTCTATCTGTTTCTTCATGAAGTATTCATCGAAGTATTCCGTGATAACCTGCTCTATGAGACGGTCTTCCGTCTTGGTGACTTCACCTTGGGTACCTTTCCAGATGAGCATGACCAGATTTTTCAGGAAGCCTATCTTCTCGATGTTCAACTCTTCACGCTTGATGGCAAAAGGATTCATCGTGATAGGATGCTCGTCTGTGTAGCTGATATACTTTCCACCGACATATTCGCAGAGTCCTTCGTATGAATTACCGGTATCAACCATCACAACGTCGGTGTTCTGTTCCCACATCTGACGGACTACACTATTCATGTGGAAGGACTTGCCGCTTCCAGACGGACCGAGGCAGAAGAAATTGGAGTTATCCGTTATCTTGTTCTTTCCTTCCTTACCACTGATGTCGATGGCCACTGGCACACCTTGGCGGTCTGTATAGTAAATCTTCAACGGGGTTTCCTCACTATGCTGAATGCGCTCTTTGTACATGAGACAGGCGGCTGCATCACTGAGAGTCAGGAAGCGGTCATACTCTGGGTTGGTGGAGTAGCAATTACCAGGGAATGAGTTGACAAACAGCTCCAGCTGGTTGTAGGCTCTTTTGCTGATATGAATGCCCAATCGACCAAAGGAGTTCTCCAGATGGTTGGTACATTTCTGAATATCAGCATCTATAGGTACTCCAACGACAAGGTTGAAGTGAGCATATACCAACTGTTTGTTTTCTCTTGCTATCACATCCTGCACCTTCTTGATGTCCTCCACGGCTATCTGGTTGCTTGGATTTGGCATACTGGCATGACGGTTTTTCTTCTTGTCGAGAAGGGAGAGTTCTCTTTTCTGGTTAGGAATAAAGAACATCTGGTTATACACTACTACATCTGCAGAAGGAATACAGTCAACCAATGATACCATATCCACTGGCATAGAAACATTGTTCACCTCAATATTGGTGAATGGACGGACTATAGATGGTGTGCTGACACAGTCAACATCAACAAGACTATAGACCTTGCATCGTTTGTTGCCCATGCTGATAGACTCTTCATCAACTTTGAAGTTTGTCATTGACACAGTCTTGTCGTTGAAGTTCATGGAGAAATAGCGGTCAACATATTCACGAGCCGTATTGCCATCGAGGTAGGATGCTTCCAAGCCGGAATCCTTCAACTGATCTTTGACTTTTCGGATTTTCACCATAAAGTCGCGCCATTTCTTACTGTCAAAAGAGAAGATGCGGCTTTTCTTATTCTCCTGGGTGATAATCAGATAAGTCTGGCTGTCGGTATAGGAACGTCCATTGAAATACTTGAAGTAAGACTCTGACAAGAACTCATGGTTGTCGTTACTCTCATCCTGAAACTGTTTGCGCACGAAGACATCCTGCTTATGAATGGCATAGCCTTCACCGAGGGTCTGGGCAAGTGCGGTGACAAGATGATTGAACTCATAGTAGCTGTCTATGTTGGCAGAATACTTCTGCACCGGGTTCTCCATCTTCAAAATGGCTGAGTATTCGCCAGTCTTGGTGTAGAGCACGCCAATTCCATCCACATCCTCAACAGAGAAGTAGATGTCCTGAAAGATCTTCTTGCGTTTGCCTCCGGTTCCAAAGGCAGAGACTGAGATAGCCATGCCTATGAGTATAGCTACAAATGCTATGATTACATATATGATCATTGTTATTTGCTCTTTTATCAAATGAAGATAGGCTCATCCTTGCGAGAGGGTGAGCCTACCGATTTACACTATTCAGATTTCAACACACTTGCTCATTTGTTTACGTTTGAATTTTGTTTGATTACATTCTATGCGAACAAGCATAGATGAACACACCATGCTCTTCCTTCTTGGTATGCAACCCTTTCTTCTGTTTGAAGAAGATGAGAGCAGCTCCCGAACAGAGGGAAACAGCAAGAACCACAAGACCAACCACAAAGCCGAGGATGCAATATGCTATGATGAAGCCGAGGATGGCTCCACCAACTGCACAGGCAGCCCAGGTGATATAGCGTCCCTGGAACCCCATGAATTCAAGGGGCTTCTGGAGTCCCTTGAACATGGGATAGCTTACGTACTGATTTTCGTTTACTTCTCCTGACATGATGTATTCTTTAATGCTTGAACGATAGATTAGAGGCCGAAGAACAAAGGCAGAGCCTGGGCTGCAGCAACGAGGAAGATACATGCGCCAACAACCATCATGATCTTCTTCTTGACATCCTGCTCCTCATTGTTCATAGCGATGTAAACGCTGATAGCACCCACAACGGCAACTACACCGGCAATGGCGTAGCAGAGCTTAACCACAAAAGGTACATACTTGGCAATCTCCTCCGTCACAGTTGCGAGGGCATCTGTTCCGGCTGTGTAATCACCAGCTGCATTCTGTGCATAGGTCGCCAATGTTCCACAGAAAAGGAGCATGGCGAGCGTCTTCATACGCTTGGCACTGAAAAGATTCTTTGCGAAATTCTTGATTTTCTTCATTTGATTTCTTTTGATGTTACTTAAAAAAAATACACTCATTTATCTCTCCTGCAGGTTGAGATGTTTTGTTATCCTATCTTTTTTACCTTATACTATATTATAACCGAAGAATGCAGGGAACAGGATAGTTGCACCTATCATGAACAGGCAGGCGCCAATCAGCATCATAATGGATTTGGTTACGTCACCTTCGCCCGTATTCATCTTTATATAGATTTGCAAAGCTCCTATGATGGCTACGATGGCAGCTATGGCATACACCAGATAGACTACATAGAGCATCATTGTTACCGTAAAGTCATGAGCATTGCTCAGTGCGTCTGCTCCCCAGCTATAATCGACACCTCCGCATTTGGCTGATGCCAACATTGGCTGGAAGAGCATGACACCTATTAACATTATGGCAAACAAAAGATTGTGTTTACAGCTTATCTCTGGCATTCTTCTTTTCTATTTTTCGGGTGTTGTGCTTATTGTTGAGATTCTGCATAAACTCATCTGAGAGGTAACTGCATTGTGGCACTGGATCTATGTGCTCCAAAATCTCATTGTTTTTCTCATTGAGTTCTTCACTGGTCACGGTATGTGACTGTGGTTGCTGCGATTGCTCTTCACCAGAAGGAGGTTGCGGATATGGCACGTTTCCTGTCGGGTTGACAACTCTGAGTCCATCATCCGTGATTTGTTCCGTGAAGGTCATGTCACCCTCGTCAGGACCCACGTTGCGTTCTTCGATTGCAACTGGCTGTTCCTCATTGGTCAAATCACCTACATCATAGGTCTCTTCTTCTGTTTTCTTTTCATCCTTCTTTCCATGTAGGTCTAATGTGATCATTACTGCAAAGTACACTACATACACAAAAGTGAGGATGAGCGCAAAAATTACGAATCCTGACATTTTCAATCTGAATTTTATTTGTTATTTTTATTGTTATCATACTCGGAACTTACATCCGACGAGTCGGCGAATTTCCCAAAAACAGTGCAAAGGAACATATATTTGTGCGATAAATGAAAAAACAGAGCTAAAACCGTTTAAGTCTTAACACAGATTATAAAAGAAGTATGATAATATTTTAATAATCATACTATAAAATAACGAAAGGGCGTATAATACAAAAAAAGGAGACCCTCTCGAAAGAGAACCTCCTGATTGGTTAGTGATATGGCATTGGGGACGCTATTTGGGTGGTTTGATAATCCCATTGATTACATCATTTACATCCTTGTAGTTGACGTATCGCTGGGATTCATCTATCACCTTATCCTGATAAGCAGCTTTTATCTTCTCTACTGTTTTTGCACCTGCATCATCGTTATCCAGATAACAATGTATCACGGTATATTCCTGCAGGTATGGCATCAGAACCTTGATGTTACTGACAGAGTTAAGAACGAGGTAGTCGCATTCATATGGCAGACAAATCTCATTGTCTGTTATCCATTTCTTGATACTGGCATATGTCAGCATATCAAAGAAACCTTCAAAGATACAACATTCTTTGTGTAGCTCGTTGTTTGGCCTGATGATTGAAATCGACTTTTTCCCAATGCTTCGTTTGCTGTATTTGTTTCTAGCTTCCATTCCGCCCTCGATATTCTCAAAGGCTATGGCATAGTAACTCTTGTCATAGATACGATAATGTACTTCCTTGCAATACTCTTTGGCAATGTCATAGTCTATGCGTCTCTGCAAAATGTAGTCTCTAAGATAAGGGTGACTGAGACCTACGATACGCTCAATGATGGTGTTGGCTTCTTTTGCCTTCTCTCGCTGGGCAGCTTGGTCTTGTTTCCAGGCTTCCTTTCTCTCATCTTCCTTCCTTTGGGCTTCATAATCCTCTGAATATTGAAGATGGTGTTCCTTTATCTTCTGCTCCAGATAGGTCAGAACTTCATGGTTGTTCCAGGAAGGATTCATCTTCTGAACCAGGTTGATGAGATTGCCACCTTCGCCTGCACCAAAGTCGTTCCATAGATTCTTCTTGGGACTGACATTGAATGAAGGCGATGCCTCAGTCCTAAAAGGAGACAGATACCAATAGTTCTCCTTTAATATATAGACATGATGATAGCCCAGTGATTCCAGGAACTGCACAATGCTGACTGATTTGATTTCTTCTATAGTCATGCTGTTACATATTTTTTTATGGGCACATATTAGTTTAATATATATATACCCGGTTAAACTTAAACTTATAAACTCACTTGGACGGAAACAGAGTAGGGTGATAATGGTAGCCGTCTTTCTCTTTTGTTATCAACTTTCGTTCATTGAAAATCTTTAGCATCTCCTTCACGGCATTATCACCACGTTTGTAACCTTCTTCGGCATAAGCTTCACCCAGAGCCTTTACCAGATCGACGTATCTCTGTGGGGTACTCTTGGAGAAAATCTTTTGAAGTACCATCGTATGAACATCGTCTGGCAGAGAGGTGAGCGGCTTGTCTTTGGGCTTGACAACAGTGACATGATAACCGACATCAAGTACAGGCAGAGAGTTATCATCAATGTGGAATGCCCAGCTCGAAAACTCTTTGTCTCGCATGTGCATGGGTCTAACCTCACTGATATTGGCATCCTGCTTGTTCTTGCTGATAATCAACACCGTTTCTGCCTTGTTCTCCAATTCTGTACCAATATGACCACGAGTGTTGTTGTCATTCTTGTTAAGGTGGAGCACACAATGGATATGCAGATCATACTTGCTCGTCCATGCCATCAGCATCGTCATTACGTCTGTTGACTCCTTGGCATTGTTGATGTCGTACATGAGATCTCGCAAACCATCGATAATGACAAGTCCCACACCATCAAATGTTCTTAGCGCATAATCTATAAGGGCTATGCGTAGAGTAGGAGTGAACTCCCTTAGTCCATAGAATTTGATGCGCTTGTCTTCCTTGTTAAGGCTGAGTCCTGCCAGTCGGTAGATTCGCTCAACAACATTGTGGCAATGATAGCGACTCTGCTCCGTATCGAAATAGAGAATTTGTCTCTTTCCTTCTGGAAAACTTGCCCGGTAGTTGAGTACCGTGGAATTGGTTAACGCAGCTGCTACCATCGCCGTGATGTTGAACGTCTTTTTGCTCTTTGCCTTACCTGTTGATGCACTGAAATTTCCGAAAGTGGCAATGGTACAGTCACCGACCCATAACACCTGGGGTGGTACGGGCGGTTTTTCTGAAGCTTTTATCTCACCTTGTCTGAGATAGCTTTCCAGTTCACTGTCGTTGAAAGCACTCTTGCACAGCATGCCTACTTCAAGGGAACTTGCAGCAGACTCTTCTTTCTCACTTTTACTGTTTCTTCCTCTTGCCATTGCTTCTTTCAATTTGATTTCTACACTTTGAGGGATCGATCACTATCTCAGACTTTTCCAAGAGAGCCGTCAGTTGGACATCAGAATAAACTCTGGTCTTGTTTTTCTTTCTGTCTTTCATAACGCTTCTCTATTTATTGGCACTGTCCTTTCGTGCCGGGGTGATATGGTTGTTGCGCATCCATTTCAAAAGCTCCTTCTTGTCGAAATAGATGGTTTTGCCCTGTGGCTTGTAGTGAGGAATCTCCATGTTCATGGTGAGCTTGTATATCTGTGACTGCGAAACGCCAAGATACTCCGCTACCTCAGTGGTGGTGAGCATCTCCTTGTTTGAGAAATATCTTTCCTCAATCTTTGAAAGACGCTCGTTAAGTGCCTCAGGTTCTACCGAAGTGAGTTCCTTTACTCTCATTTCCAAAAGTTCTACTCTTTTGGCAAGTATGTTCATGTCAATTTTACTATTTCCCATTTCTTAATACTTTTAATGTTAGACAATAAGGGGGCTACCCCCGAAACTGAATCGATTCGGGGGCAAAATTACCCCAATAAAATCTAATACAACTGACCTTACTCCTGACACTCGGAAGTGTCAGGGGGGATGTAAGGAGATTTTTCTTTTCAGTTGTTTAACTTACTTTACTTCATCGCATTTCTTTCAGTTGTTTTGCAAAATCCAGAAACTCCCCACTTGGGAACTTTGCAGATGAAGCCTTCAATTCACTAAGTCGGCTGCTGATGGCACCTCGCTTGGATGCCTTTCCCGTACTTTGAGGGGTGAGTAGCTGATTGTCCGCAATAAGTGATACCCAGTTGTGGGGAATCATCTTCTCGATAGACAAAGCATACAGCAATTGAAGTACCTGTCGCATGTTGACTACAACCAGAGATTCTTCTAACGCACATTTGAAGAATCCGTCCATCGTTTCTTCATCGATACCATCTACAAAGAAATTCGACTCATTGGCGAATTTCGTAATGAGTCGAATCTGTTCTGGAGTGAATGAAGCAAGAATGCGAGGACTTTCAACCACAACTTCAATGTGGTTGAACTCATAAACCATTGTCTCAAAGTCTCCTTTCTCAAATGAGGACTTGGTGAAGTACTTGGTGACAAGGTCTTTTCTGGTAGTAAGCAACTCATACAAGCTGAATACATGCTTGAAATGGTTGCGGACAATCAGCTCCTCGGAAGAGAAGACCGGCAGGTGATAGCTAACAAAGTCGTTGACATATCTGTCATACAACTTGCCATCATTAAGGATTTCCGACTTGTACTGCTCGTAAGCAGCACGATAGAGTGTCCAAAGCTCATCTTTGGAAAGCTCAATCTCTTGTTTTGGACAATGATCTGAGCACTGTAAACACAAAAAGAGAGAGCACAGAGGAATTGTTCTTCTGACTCATATTACTTTTTGTTAATGAATAAATTTGAAATACGCCTGCTTAATGAAGCAGGCGGAAATGTGTATTTAACTTGACCTATATTTGCTATGTAAGTCATCATTTCAGTGCAAAGATACACTAAAATTGTGCAGTCTATCTGCATTCAGTATAAAAAATAACATCAGTATGATAATTTAGACTATTCTCAAAAGAAAAGCCTACATTAGGGAATATCCAATGTAGGCTTCTGAAATTTAGGCACTTATCTGTCCTATAAAGTTCTTCGTTTTGGTCTTTTGCTGAGTATCTGATTAATCTCCATGGTGCTGATTGGAGCCTCTATCTTGCAGCCAGATTCCAACCATTTGATAAGGTCATCCCTAAAGAAGGTGTATTTCTTACCCTTCTGATTGACAGGGATTTCTCCGTTCTGTATGTAAGTGTACATAGTGGATTTCTTGATTTTAAGAAATTCACAAGCTTCCTTCACATCCATTGGAATATGATCTGACAGGGAAGGTCTTTTAGTCCTGCGTACTTCTTCTCGAATCAGTTCCATAGACTGGTCAAGAAGATCGAATCTTTTCAGTATCTCTGACAATACTTCCGGTATGTCATTGAATGTTATTTGTCTTTCTTCGTTCTGCATATTAAAAACTTTCTTTATTTCTGATGATGAAATTGATAATCATTGTAATCGGGTACATCAATCTCAATTACGCATTTGCCCTTCTGTCTTAATGTACGTCTCATGCTTTCTACTTCAACATCTTTGAGTTCGGTAGGGAAACATAGCTTTATGAAGGTTGCTCGTTTCTGACCGCTCCAACCAAGGCGTTCTCCAATATTCCAGGAATAATGCCTGATGTCGAGAGTATTCAAGGTTCCATTTGTCTTCACAGGAACAATACATGATTCAGGGATGTCGTACAGTTTGATGTTCTGGCACAGTATCTCCAAGTACTCATCTGTCATATATGGCGAAAGTACAGAGTAGGTGTAGTCTTTGACCGCATCATATTTTGAGCTTTCAAGACTATACTGCCTGTTGCGATAGCGTTCACGCATTTCTTCTGCTTTCTCCACATCCGGTATGGATGGTTCGTTGGAAGAAATACTGTTGTTGATCACGATGTCTCTCACAGCTTGCGGCTTACGTAAGCACATGAATGCACAGACAATGATGGCAAATGATATATAGTAGAATATCATCGGCAAAGAGAAACCGGAATCTGAGTCGGAAACTGTCATCATCAGGTTAGCAATCGCTCCATATATTCTTGGAGCGACTACTATCATAATGATGGTGAGCATATTCGAAATGAGGAGAATCAAGAAGTTCTCTTTTAACTTTTTAATCATTGCAATTGTTACTTTTTGGAGTTTTTGTGGCTGCAAAGATATAGAGAATCTTGCTATTTTCTACTATTTCGTATCAACAAAATGCGTCTCTTAAACACTATTTATTATTCTGTGTTTCAACGCTTTAAACTATATTTTAGTTTCTCTTTTTTGCCTTTTTATAATCTTATTTTCTCTTATTTGCTTTTGGGTGTATCGTACTTTCTGTTGGCTTCTCGTCGTCTTTCACGTTCGTTAACGTAATTCTGCCTGCTGCCTCACGTGTTTTTGGGTTTGCGTGGGAAGCGTAGATCTGTGTCGTGCTGACATTCTTATGGTTGAGCAGATGCTGAACGGTATATATGTCTGTACCAAGTTCGAGCTGCAACGAGGCATACGTATGACGGAAACAGTGGAAGGTGATATGCTTTTCGATACCGCACTCTTTCAACCAGCTCTGCATCACACCATACGTCATAGTACGTTTGAAACCTTGGAAGATATATGTTCTGTTGGTCTTTGGATGGATTAGAGCATACGCATCATCACCAATTGGAACCTGGGTCTGGCATTTTGTCTTCACGCAAATGAAATCCAGATAATATCCACCATCAGCATAGCTACGGATATTCTCCCATTTCAATCTCAGGATGTCACTGATACGGAGACCTGTAAGACAGGAGAATAATGCCGCCTTTCGAACAACCGGAATAGAACATTCAGTGGCATACATTCTTCTAACTTCCTCCAATGTAAGACTTTGCTTCACTGGCGTTGTACATGAAATGTTTTCCAAAAGGCTGGCAAGATCATCTGTCAGCCTTCGCTCACGGTATGCCTTTGTCAAGACCTGCTTGAACACATTCCAATAGGCTGATGCCGTATTTCTGGAAATAGACTTCTTGATAACATGTCCACCTCTTGATGACACTTTGGTATCAAGGAGATATTCCATATACTTGTTACAGTAAAGAACATCAAGCATCTCAAATGTACATTTGCCTTTACTGAACTTCTCGAAATGCTTGTAGGCTGCATCACACTTCACATAGTTGCGATTGACCATATTTCTGAAATATCCGAGAAAGTCCTCCTTCAATCTGTCACGGTTGAAGAAATCGTACTTTTCATCGAGAACATCAATGTACACCTTACAACGAATAGCTTCTGCCTTGGCGAGAATCTTGTCATTGTAGAGCTTCTCCTGCTTGTTGGCAGGATCGGCATAAATGTACATGCCAAGTGAGCGACGGCGTATCAACTCCATCGTCTCCGGGTCTCTATATCCTGGCCAAAAGTCCAGGAAAAGTGACTTTGTTCCGTTGCGTCTGTCACGCATACGGAGCTTAACGGTTTTACATACTTGCATAATATATCTGATTTTTGTATTAATAAAATTCGGTTGCAAAATTCCTAAATGATACTACATTGACAGCAGTAAAGAGAAAGTAAATCATACTATTCGGTATAATCTGTTTTCAAATCATCATTTTTGAAACGTTTTTCCATGAGTCTGTCGAATTCTTCTTTTCTAAAGAACATGAATTGCCCCTTCTTTACTTTAGTGACTTTGTAATGCTTGACGTAATAATGAACAATATCCTTTGTCATTCCATACTTCTTCATTGCTTCTTCTACGGAATAGTAGCGTTCTCTTCCTTCGAAATATCCAGTCTTCAGCGCCTGGATGTGCTGCTTTGAATAGTAGGTTACTCCATATTCAACTTTTGATGGTATCTTATGCCTGTGGATGAATGAACGTACTGCGTCATGCGTCATCTTGTAGGTATCTCTCATCTCTTCAGGAGTGATCCAGTCATTTATATCCGCATACTTATGTTTCTGATTGTATAGGATGTCAATGGCCTTCTTCTCATAGAAGTTGAAATTCTTAAGAGCTATTTTAGGAGTTTTGTTCTCTCTGGTCATCACGCCGACATGCTTGATGGTAATCTTGAACATTTCTGCCACTTCCTCAGTTGAGTAATATCCTTCTGGAGTAGGAGGACATGCTCTCTCCTGTGCTTTTGCTTGGAAGATGACACGTTCTGTTCCATCCAGGTTCTCAACTTTCTTGGTGTTGCCCATTCGCTGTTGAGTAATCTTGTCGAAGTCGGTTCTATAGATCATCGTGAACTTACCTCGCTTCTCTGTCCTTACATCATAATTTTTAAGAGTGTAGCTAATCTGATCCTTTGTTAAGCCATACTTTTCTGAAATCTCTTCGTAAGTGTACCAGTCCGGATCTACCTCATTACCTTTTTGCTTGATACTATCGATATGTATCTTTGAGTAATAGGCTTTACCATTTCTGTTTACCCTTGGTACCTTGTGATAGGTTACAAAACTCATAGCGTTAGTTCGAGTCATACCATACATCTCCATCACCTGATCCATTGTATAGTAGTTGTCGAGATCGATTTCTTCAAGAAGGTCTGCAAACTTTGCATCAACTGCCTTTTTACTGAAGAAGGTATTACGTCCTACATAGACTTTTGGAATACCCAAACGGTCACAGCGTCCCCATACGGCCTTGCGACCGATATTATATTTCTCCATGATTTCACGCAAAGTATAATACTCCTGGTCATCTTTGCGTTTATAGCTTTTCTTCTTGTATGCACCAGCTTCCTCAAAGTACTTATCAAGATCTTCACGACGAACATATGTCTTACGTCGTAGTCTGACAGCTTTGAGTGTTCCAGAGTAAAAGCATCGATACACAGTAGTAACACTAACACCAAGAAGAAATGCGACATCTGAAGGTGTCAAGAAAGGTCGAGAAGCGATTTCCAGACTTTGCAAATTCTGAGCATCGTCCTTCTTACTTTCTCTTGCTTTTTTCTTTTTCTCAGCTTCTTTCTTCCGATGTACAACACGAGCACATCTCTTGGAGCAATACTTATTTGTGATTTTGGTAGCAATGAACTCTTCACCGCATACCTCACATTTTCTTAAAATTCTCATTTTTGCTTGCTATTTAGTACCCTATGAGACCCCCTAATTCTTTTGCAGCAATTTTCACGTTTTTGCAGCAATTTTCATGATGGTGTCCAACATGAGAAATGTCGGTCACTGGAAAGATTTGCAGATTTTGCAATTGGTGTCCTAAAATAGAATTTTGCCTTTCCATTTGATCACAGAATTGAGGGCCGCGAATGAAATTTGAGCCAAAAATACACCAAAATATTGGTTTCTACAAATTACAAATGGAATGTGTTAAGACGAAAAAAGCCACCTAAATAGGTGGCTTGCAAGCAGTTATAAAAATGTTCGTTTTAAAGCTGTCCAGGGGGTTACTTTCCGATGCAGAAGTGCTTGAAGATATTGTTCAGCGTTTCCTGGCTGCTGATCTGGCCGCCGGTGATTTCGCCCAGCTCCTCCAGTACCATTTTCAAATCCTCGGCGATGATGTCGCCGCTCATTCCCATTTCCATCGACTCCAATACTCGGGAGAGGGAAGCCTGGGCACGGAGAAGTGCCTCGTAGTGGCGGGCACTCGTAATGATGACGTCGTTCTCGGTAATCTCCGGAATATCAGCGGCTTTTACCAATGCCTGCTCCAGGGATGAAACGTTCTCGCCCGTGCGGGCACTGATAAAGAGTGGGGATTCTGCTTCAGTGGATTCTGCTTCGCCGGAATCTGAACCGCAGGAATGAGTGAACTTATCGAACTCAAGCTTTTCATTCTCCAGCTTATCCATCTTATTGAATACCACCAGCAGCTTCTTGCCCTGGTTTTTCTGCTTCATCTCCTCGATTTCTGAGACCGATGGCTGCTCGTCCAATAGCCAGATTACAATCTTCGCCTCTTCCATCTTCTGGAAGGTGCGCTCTATTCCGATGTTCTCTACCACATCATCCGTCTTGCGGATTCCTGCCGTATCTATGAAGCGGAAGGTGATTCCGTCGATGAGGGTGGTGTCTTCGATTACGTCGCGGGTGGTTCCGTGAATGTCGCTCACGATGGCTTTTTCCTCGTGGAGCAGACGGTTGAGCAGGGTGCTCTTGCCCACATTCGTCTTGCCTACGATGGCTACGGCTACTCCCTGCTTCAGGGCGTTGCCGGTCTCGAAGGAGTGGGCGAGGGTGGTAATCTTATGATTGATTTCTTCGGCTAGTGCCTGGAGATCGCTGCGGTCAGCAAACTCCAGTTCCTCGTGGTCGCTGAAGTCCAGCTCCAACTCCAGGAGCGAAGTCATCTTTAATAATTTTTCGCGCAGCAGGGAGAGTTCGTTACTGAAGTGACCCTTCAGTTGACTAAGCGCCATCTTGTGGGTTGCCTTGTTGGTAGAGGCGATGAGATCGGCTACTGCCTCTGCCTGCGAGAGGTCCATCTTGCCGTTGAGATATGCACGACGGGTGTATTCGCCGGGTTCTGCCTGGCGACATCCTACCTCCGTAAAGCGATGGAGAACCTGTTGAAGAATGTACCGGCTGCCGTGACAGGAAATTTCGGTGGAATTCTCGCCTGTATAACTGTGGGGTGCACGGAACACGCTCACCAGTACATCATCGATGGTGTTGCCATCCTTATCCTTGATTTCTCCATAATGCAGGGTGTAGGGCTTGGCTTCTTCCAGGGATTTGCCGTTGGCTGACTGGAAGATTTTGTCGGTGAGGGTAATGGCGTCGGAGCCGCTGAGTCGGATGATTCCGATTGCACCGCCAGCTGGGGTTGCCAGGGCGCAGATACATTCTTCTTGATTCTTCATTCTTTCTTGTTTATTTTAAAGCTTTTGCCCTTTCAGGGCGACAGGGTTGTTTGCTGTTTTAACCCAGGGTGTTACCCTGGGCTAGGAGCTTCTGCCCTTTCAGGGCGTATTGCTGCAATGAGCTTCTGCCCTTTACCTTTCCCTTTCCCTTCGGCCGGTGACCGTTGGTTCAGGGCGTATTGCTGCAATGAACTAGATTCTATCTAATACAACCTTGATGAGGTTGTCGATGGTGCTCTTATAGCCTGTGTTGGCACTGAGGGCACGGCGATTGGCGATGACCATGCAGCAGGTGAGTGCCTTATGGCCTAAGAGGAGAGAAAGACCAGCCAGGGCTGAACTCTCCATCTCAAAGTTGTTGACGCGCAAGCCTTTATACTCGAATGCTTCAATCTTCTGGTTAAGTTCCGGATCGGCAAGCGGGGCACGGAGCTCTCTGCCCTGCGGACCGTAGAAACCGCCGCAGGCGATGGTGATTCCGCGAACCATATCGTCTCCGGCAATCTGATTGAGCAGCTCCGGATCGTTGTTTACGCAGTATGGATTGCCAATCTGGTCGTTCCACTTTACCTGGCGCTTGAACTCAGCCTCTGTCTCGAGGTCGCAGATTTCGTTGCGGCGGGCATAGAAGTTGATGAGTCCATCGAAACCGATGCTCTTCTGTGAAGCGACGAAGGTTCCGGCAGGACAGTTGAGCTGCAAGCCTCCGCAGGTTCCGATGCGCACGAGGGTGAGGGTGGTGTGCTCCGGTTTTTCGGTGCGGGTAGCGAAGTCGATGTTCTTCAGCGCATCCAGCTCGTTGACCACGATGTCAATATTATCGCATCCTATACCGGTGCTCTGCACGGTGATTCTCTTGCCTTTATATGTTCCGGTGATGGCGTGGAATTCGCGGCTGGAAACCTCGCACTCCTGGGTCTCGAAGTGGGATGCTACGAGGGCTACTCTGCCTGGGTCGCCTACGAGGATTACTTTATCCGCCACCTGCTCCGGGCGCAGATGAAGGTGGAAGCAACTTCCATCCTCATTGATGATGAGTTCTGACTCTGCAAAATATTTGCTCATAATCTTTATGTTTTGATGGTTATAGATATTAAGGAGTTAAAGGAGTTAAGAAGTTAAGACAACAGTCTTTTGGCGTAGTTTTTAATCTACTAGGCATTCGTCTTAACTCCTTAACTTCTTAACTCCTTTAACTCCTTTCCTTAAATTCCTTCCTTACTTCTGGAGAGGAATCTTCTTGACGCGGCGCTCATGACGGCCACCCTCGAAGGTAGTAGCGAAGAACTCGTCGAGGATAGCCTCGGCGGTCTTGTTGTCAACGAAACGGCCAGGAAGTACCAATACATTGGCATCATTATGCTGGCGAACGAGATGAGCAATCTCCTTGCACCATGCCAAACCGGCACGTACACCCTGATGCTTGTTCAAAGTCATGGCGATTCCCTCGCCACTGCCGCAAATGCCGATACCTGGATAAACCTCGCCGCTCTCAATGCCTTCGCCGAGCGCATGGCCGAAGTCAGGATAGTCAACACTCGCATCGCTGTATGTACCGTAATCCTTTACAGGATAACCCTTCTTCTCCAAATATTCCAATACGAACTGCTTCAATGGAAAACCTGCATGGTCGCATGCAATACCAACTGTCTTTACTTCCATAATACTTTAAGTTTTTAAGTGAAGAAACCGGGATAAACCCTTATCCTTCACAAGGTTAATATTAAAAGAGTGAAAGGAGTCGGATGCCGGAAATGGAAATCTGCCATCCGGCAAAATCTCCAACTCCAGCTTCCAACTCCTGTTTAGTTTATGCTAATTAAGCCTCTGCCAAGAAAGCCTTGACCTGCTTGTAAACATTCTCACCTGTGTAGCCGAGCTTCTCATCGAGCACCTTGTAAGGAGCTGAGAAACCAAAGCTCTCCATACCCCAAACCTTACCGTTGGCGCCTACGAGACCCTCGAGAGTTACAGGAAGACCAGCAGTCATACCGAAGATCTTAGCGTTCTTTGGCAATACGCTCTCCTGATACTCCTTGCTCTGACCACGGAACAAGCCCTCTGATGGAGCACTTACCACGCGAACCTTGATGCCGTCGGCACGCAAAGCCTCGCAACCAGCCTCCAATGTAGAAACCTCAGAACCGCTTGCTACGAGGATAACGTCTGGATTCTCGTCGCTGCCTGCTACGATGTAAGCACCCTTAGCAGCCTGCTCGTAGTCTGTACCCTCTGGCAACTTAGCGATGCCCTGGCGAGAGAAGATGAGCGCTGTAGGAGTCTCAACATTCTCCATAGCGAGCTTCCAGCAAACTGTAGTCTCATCAGCATCAGCTGGACGGAATACGCGAACGCTGTCCTTGCCTGCGTGGTTCTTCAGCTTCTCCATCAAGCGGATCTGTGCCTCCTGCTCAACTGGCTCGTGAGTAGGTCCGTCCTCACCAACGCGGAATGCATCGTGAGTCCAGATGAACTTCACTGGAACCTGCATCAGGGCAGCGATACGAACAGCTGGCTTCATATAATCAGAGAATACGAAGAATGTACCCATTGCTGCAACCACACCACCGTGGAGCATCATACCGATACACATATCAGCCATTGTCAACTCAGCAACACCTGCCTGGAAGAATGCACCTGAGAAATCACCACGAACGATGCTCTTGGTCTTCTTCAAGAAACCATCTGTCTTATCTGAGTTAGAAAGGTCAGCAGATGCACAGATCATGTTAGGAACCTGCTCTGCCAAAACGCCGAGACAAGCAGCAGATGCAGCACGAGTAGCTGAACCAGCCTTCTGCTCAACCTTGCTCCAATCTACCTTAGGAGCCTTGCCGCTGAACCACTCATCCATCTGGGCAGCCTTCTCTGGGTTAGCCTTGCGCCACTCAGCCTCTGCAGCCTTGCGCTCAGCAACAATCTTCTTCAACTCCTCAGCACGCTTAGCGTAGATCTCCTTTACATCGTCGAAGATAACGAATGCATTCTCAGGATCACCACCGAGGTGCTTGATTGTATTGACGTAAGCGTCACCACCGAGAGGAGCACCGTGAGTATTGATGCAAGCCTCGTAGCTTGTGCCGTCTGCGCGGAGAGCACCCTTACCCATAACGGTCTTACCGATGATGAGGGTAGGGCGATCCTGCTCCTTCTGGGCAGCATCGAGAGCCTCACGAATCTGAGCCACGTCGTTACCGTTGATCTTGATGACATTCCAGCCCCAAGCCTTGTACTTCATCTCTGTATCCTCGTTCATTACAACGCCGCACTCTGTAGAGAGCTGGATGTCGTTGGAATCGTAGAACATGATGAGGTTGTTCAAACCGAGGTTGCCGGCGATACGACCAACACCCTGAGAGATTTCCTCCTCTACAGCACCATCAGAAATGTATGCGTAGATCTTGTGCTGCATCATGGTTGAACCCAGACGTGCCTCAAGGAACTTCTCAGCAACAGCTGCACCAGCTGCGAGGGCGTGACCCTGACCGAGAGGACCTGATGAGTTCTCGATACCACGCTGAAGATCGAGCTCTGGGTGACCTGGAGTTACTGAACCCCACTGGCGGAACTGCTTGAGGTCTTCGATAGAGAAGAAACCGCGCAAAGCCAAACCTGCATAGAGCATTGGGCTCATGTGACCTGGGTCGAGGAAGAAGCGGTCGCGACCTGTCCATGTTGGATCTGCTGGATCATAAACCAGGTACTCTGCGAAGAGCACGTTGATGAAGTCAGAACCACCCATAGCACCACCTGGGTGACCAGAGTTTGCCTTTTCTACCATTGAAGCAGCCAAGATACGGATATTATCTGCTGCATGATTCATTACTTTAATGTCGTTCATCATACAATTGTATTTAATGTTGTTGTTATTGTTTTTTCTGCTGAAACTGATTGCTCATCAGCCTCTTATCGTGAAGAGGACTGATGATATGAGCAATTTACCCTACAAAAGTACTATTTTATTTTCAAAACTACGATAGATTTTGCAGGAATTTTCACTTTCAAGGTGTTTTTCTTCAATTTTGCATCCTTGAATGTTGCTGGCTTCACTACATCCGGGTGCTCGAAATCGTTGAAATCGCTCACCTTCTTGCAGGTCAGGATCTCGCCTGCCACTGTCTTTGGAGCCTTCAGACCATCGAGGCTGAACACTACCTCCTGAGCCTTGTCGAGGCTTACGTTGGCGAGTGAAACCACTACGGTGCCGTCTGCCTTCTTGGCTGCAGATGTTGAAACCACTGGAATCTTTCTGCCATCCTTGGCGTGATCATCGCCACGGACATCCATAGAATCGCACTTCACGTCCATAGGGAGATAGGTTGCATCCTGAAAGTCCTTGTACATCTTGAACACGTGGTAGGTTGGAGTGAGAACCATATGACCGGTGCCCTTGGTGTCGGTGAGAATCATAGACTGGAGCACGTTCACTACCTGGGCGATGTTTGCCATCTTGATGCGGTCGGCGTGACGGTGGAACACGTTCAGAGAGAGAGCTGCGACGAAAGCATCGCGCATGCAGTTCTGCTGATAGAGGTGACCCTTGATGGTTCCTGGTTCCTCATCCCACCAGGTTCCCCATTCATCTACGAGCAGACCGATCTGCTTCTTTGGGTCAGCCTTGTCCATGATGGCTTCGTGCTTCTTGATCACGTCTTCAATGCCGAGGCATTTGCCCATGGTCCAGTAGTAGTCGTCGTTGCTGAACTTGGTAGCCGAACCCTTGCTTCCGCTCCATCCGGTTACTGTATAATAATGTAGGGAAATTCCGTTGGCACGATGACCTACACGGTCCATCAGCACCTTGGTCCAGTTGTAATCATAGTCGCTGGCTCCTGATGCAATCTTGTAGAGTTCGTTGCCATCATAGTTGCGGCAATATACGGAGTAACGGCGGAAGAGGTCAGAGTAGTACTCTGGGCGCATGTTTCCACCGCATCCCCAGCTCTCGTTGCCCACTCCGAGGTATTTCACCTTCCATGCCTTGTCGCGTCCGTTCTGTCGGCGGAGCTTTGCCATCGGAGTATCGCCGTCGCTGGTCATGTATTCTACCCATTTAGCCAGTTCCTCTACCGTTCCCGAACCTACGTTACCGCTGATGTAAGGCTCGCAGCCCAGCATCTCGCAGAGATTCAGGAACTCGTGGGTTCCGAAGGAGTTGTCCTCGATGGTTCCTCCCCAGTTGTTGTTCTGCATCTTAGGGCGATTCTCACGCGGACCGATTCCGTCCATCCAGTGGTACTCGTCGGCGAAGCATCCTCCTGGCCATCTCAAAACTGGAACCTTGAGGTCCTTGAGGGCTTGGAGCACGTCGTTGCGGTAACCCTGGGTGTTAGGAATGTTTGACTCCGGACCTACCCAGAGTCCACCATAGATGCAGCTTCCGAGGTGCTCGGCAAACTGTCCGTAGATTTCACGGTTTATCTTCTGCGTTCCCTGGCTCGCATGGATGGTTCCTGTTACATCCTGAGCCTGGGCTGAGAATGCAACTGCTGAAGAGAGGAGGGCAGCAGCGAAAAGTTTATTCATCATGTTTGTAAGTTTTGTGTTGTTATAAGAATAGGGGCAAATTGAAGTTTAAATTTATTGATAGTACGTTTGTGAGGGTCAATTCCCCCCACAAACGTACTGAAAAAGATGGGATTATTTCTTGTTGGCTACAGCTGCCTGCTCGATGGCAAGACCAGCCTTGTAGGTTTCGATGTACTTGTCGAAACCTGCTACGTCTTCTGCTGTAGGAGCGATTTCTACACCTGTATTGCCGGCAAATACCTTCTGGTCGAGGTAATCAGCCAGGCTCAGCTTCTCAGCATTGTTTACGAGATAGCCTGCGAGCAGGGCAATACCCCATGCACCACCTTCGCCTGCAGTCTCCATGACAGAGATAGGGGAGTTGATGGCTGCTGCGAGAATGCGCTGACCTACACCCTTGGTCTTGAACAAACCGCCATGACCGGTGATGCGGTCCACCTGCACCTTCTCGTCCTTGAACAATACATCGTTACCAATCTTCAATACGGCTACTGAAGCGTAGAGGTTGGTACGCATGAAATTGGCGAGGTTGAAGTGGTCGTTGGCAGAACGTACGAACATTGGGCGACCTTCTGCAAGACCTGTTACAGGCTCACCAGAGATATAGTTGTAAGCAATCAAGCCGCCGCAGTCTGCATCGCCTTCAAGAGCGTGGTTGTAGAGCTTGCCGAATACCTCGTTCATATCTACTGGAACACCGAGCAACTCCTGATACTGCTTGAACAAACCAACCCAAGCATTGAGGTCAGAAGTACAGTTGTTGCAGTGAACCATGGCAACAGGACTACCATCTGGAGTTGTCACCATATCAATTACTTCGTAAGGTTGGCTCAAGGCTTTCTCCAATACAATCATAGAGAAAGAAGAAGTACCTGCACTTACGTTACCAGTGCGCTGACGAACAGCGTTGGTAGCTACCATACCTGTACCAGCATCACCCTCTGGAGGACAGAGAGGAACACCAGCCTGGAGTGTGCCAGATGGGTCGAGCTTCTTCGCACCTTCCTCGGTCAGAACGCCTGCGTCTTCACCTGCGTTCAAAACCTCTGGGAGAATGTCGAGAATCTTCCAGCCCAGGTTCTTAGGCTCGATGAGCTTGTCGAACTTAGCCACCATCTCTGCATCGTAGTTGTTGGTGTTGGAATCGATAGGGAGCATACCTGATGCGTCACCTACGCCCAGAACCTTCTTGCCTGTGAGCTGCCAGTGAATGTAACCGGCGAGCGTGGTGAGGAAGTCAATCTTATTGATGTGCTCCTCACCGTTCAGGATAGCCTGATAAACGTGAGAGATACTCCAACGCAATGGGATGTTGAAGTGGAAGAGCTCTGAAAGCTCGGCTGCTGCCTGTGCGGTGTTGGTATTGCGCCAGGTGCGGAAAGGAACGAGGATGTTCTCATCCTTGCCGAAAGCCATGTAGCCGTGCATCATCGCAGAAATACCGATGGCAGCCAACTGCTTGATTTCGCAGTCGTACTCAGCCTTCACGTTCTTGCGGAGGTCGGCGTAGCAATCCTGCAAACCTTTCCAGATGGTGTCGATGCTGTAAGTCCAGAGGCCATCAACCAACTGGTTTTCCCACTCAAAGCTACCCTGTGCGATAGGGTTGTTGTCGATGTCGATCAAGACAGCCTTGATTCGGGTAGAGCCAAACTCGATACCGAGAATGGCCTTACCTGATTCTATAATAGTTTTTGCGCTCATTTCTTTTAATATATTAAAAATTATCGCAATGCCTTGTTGAGCATGTAATAAATCTCGTTGTTGCGGAGCTGCTGCTTGAAGCTGCTGATAGTTGTGTTCTTGTCGATGTTGACGAACTCAATACCCAGAATCTCGCAGAAGTCCTCCCAGTACTCAGCAGTGATATCGTAAGAGAATGCACTGTGGTGAGTACCACCAGCGAGGATCCAAGCACCTGCACCAATCTCGAAGGTTGGCTGTGGAACCCAGAGAGCTGAAGCTACAGGGAGCTTAGGCATTGCCTTTGGCTCGATGCACTCTACCTCACTTG
>ERZ1034713.17-NODE-17-length-111261-cov-28.125614_pt1 | contig 111261 bp, 101 predicted proteins | sample MGYA00520692_ERZ1034713 | MGnify/ENA primary metagenome ERZ1034713 (study PRJEB33766, sample SAMN09781717) | gut metagenome | biome: gut microbiome | host: Homo sapiens | place: Madagascar | study: EMG produced TPA metagenomics assembly of the PRJNA485056 data... | reverse complement strand
TCCTGCCCCACTCTCATTATATTATACACACGGGAGCGCGGGCTGCGCGTGTGCGCGAGGGTGTATTACCGACAAGTTCCTCTTCTCACCCCACGGCAGAATATCCAAGACCAGGAACAAATCCCCCGAAAACGGGATTCATAAACATAAAAAGCCCAGGTATGTGGCTCACTTGCCGGCAATACCTGGGAATATTAAAGAGAGAGAATTGATATTTCTTGGGAGGCAAGTTAATCCTTGCTGCCCCCTCCACTTTTCACGTCGTCGTTCTCGATGCCACGTTGTGCCTTCTTCACGCTCGCCTTGAGCGAACCGAAGCGGTAGGTAACAGAGAAGTAGAAGCGGCGACTGCTGGTTTTCGACCAGGAACTCTGACGGAAATTAGCGCTTTCGGTCACGTCATCCTGGCGCGTGTACTTATTAAACAGACTGCCCGCATAGACGCTCACGTTGAGACGCTTGTTGAGGAACGACTTCTTGACCGTGATGCCATAGTCGGAATAAGAACTGCCCTTGCCCTGAAGGGAAACACTCTTCGTACGGCCGAAATAATCTAACGAGATGAACCAGTTCTTGGGCAGCGTTTGCTCGATGCCGGTGAACGTGTAGCCAAACCATCCGTGGTTGCGCATGGTCTGCCCATTGGAGTAGTCGCTGTATAATCCATACAGATTGGAGTAGATGCGTGTCTTGCTGAAGATGTTCCAGCTGACATAGGCACTCAGAGCCGATGCCTTCACCTTACCGATGTTCTCATAGGTGGTGTAGATGACCTGCTTGCCTGTAGGATGGCTCAACCCTGCGATGGTGCGGTCGTCGACGAGTGAGGTGACTTCCTCGATGCTGTTGTTGACAAAAGCCGTAGCGGCCTTCACGTTCAGACTCAGTTTGCTGGTGTTGAGGTTGAAGCCCAACGTGATCTGATGCTTTTTCTCGCTCACGAGGTCGCTGTTGCCCTGGCTGAGGGAAGCAGGATTGCTGTCATCGAGATAAGGATTGAGATACCAGATGCCTGGACGGAAGATGCGCATGTTGTAGGCAAGGCTTAAATTGACGTAGTCGGACACACGCACGCCGAAACTTGCCGATGGCACAAGGTCGTCGAAGTTCTTGCGGAAGTCTTCGCCACGGCCTAAACGGTACTTCACGTCTTGCAGGGTGTGCTCATAGCGCAGACCGAGACGACCAGACAGCAGTTTCCATTTCACTCCATAGCCCAGATAGCCTGCGAAGATGTCATTGGTGTGCTTGTAGTGCGAGCTGTTGGCTTCGTCGTAGGCGTAGTCGGCTGCACTCAGTGCCTCACGGGTGTAGCGGTCGTCGTTGCTGTGGTTGTCGCGCATGATGTACTTCAGGCCTGCCTCCAAGGTGTGTATCTTGGCAAAGGGCGTGGTATAGTCTATTTGGAAGGTCTGCTCCAACGAATTGCCGTCCTGTTCGTGGCGCTGGTCTTTCAGCATGTGCAGATAGTCTTGCCATGCAGCCACGCCGTCTATGTCATGATACGCGTATTCGTCTTCGTCATCGCTGGGGTTGCTGTTGATCTTGTAAGACAGGGTGAGCAAGCGGTCTTTCACCGGAAAGGAGCGCTGATAGTCGATGCCTCCGTCTATGGAAGACCATCTGTTGCGAGAACGGTCGAAGTTGGAATAATGGTAAAGGGGACTTTCGTCGAGGGGCGATGTTGCCACTACCTGTTTCTCATTGGGTGTGTGGCCTCCGCCAGCCCATAGGCCAAACGAAGCTGACACGAGGCGCAGACTGTCGATCTCATAGCTGGCCTCGAAACTGCCAGAATGGTAGTTGTACCAGCCATTGCTTGTGGAATAGCTCTCCACATTGGCTGATGTCTCGTCGATGTCGCCGGTCACCTCGCGACGGTTGCCGCCCCAGTAGCGCTTCGCATCGCTGTGCGTATAGCTGTAGCGTCCGCTGACGGTGAACTTGCCACTCTGTACGGTGCCAAACATGTTGGCACCTATGCGGCCCTGGGTGTTATAGTTGGTACCTACGGTGAGCGAATAGCCCTCCATGCCCTTGCCTGTGGTGATGATATTAATGATGCCTCCCACTCCCTCGGCATCATACTTTGGTCCGGGATTGGTGATGATTTCTATCTTCTTCACGCTGTTGGCAGGCATGTTCTTGAGCACCTCGGAGGGATTGTTCGACATCATGTTGTTGGGTTTGCCGTTGACATAGACCTTGAACGACGAACTGTTGTTCACCATGATGTTGTCCTGCCCGTCGACTGTCACCATCGGCACCTTGCGTAGCATCTCCAACACGCTGTTGGCCTGTGCCTCGGGGTCAGACTCTACATCGTAGGTCATTTTGTCGAGCTCGCTCTTTACCAGGGGTTTCTTTGCAACAACGGTCACAGCGTCCAGTTTTTCCGACCACTTGATGCTGTCGTATGCCATCGTGTCGGTCACTTCTATGGGGGCTGTCTTAGTGCCATTGTCTGCCCAACGGGGTGTATTTGCTGCCGAAATTGCAGCAGTATAGGTCAGCAGCATGCCTATACTTGCCAGAACTTTTACCATTTCTCCAAATTCTTTAGGATGATTATTTTATGTTTTTGACCTAATTAAATACGTCTTCATCCTAATAAACGTTATTATGCCACAAAATGTAACAGCAAATGCCAGGTTTTAACTTTGTTTAATATTTAATTCAACTTTCTCAATTGGGAAAGTTGAATTAAACATTCCCACAAAGAAGCGTTACTTTCCGATGTTCCAACGCAAGCCAAACTGGAAATTGAAGTTCAGTTTCTTGTCCTTGAACACGTTGTCTATATGGCTGCCGTTGTCAAAATAATACTTCGCACCCGGCTCGGCATAAATGCCCAACTGAGGAATCACGTCAAACTGAATGCCCAGGGATGCATTGGCAGACCATTGCATCTTGTCGCGCCCCACATCTTCACGGTTGCCATCCATCAAGGTCTTGTTTTTCACATTTACTGCCCCTTCACCTCCTACATTGACATAGGTATGCAAACGGCTGATCCCCCAGACCTCATAGGAAAGTCCTACAGGAATACCTACATAGTGGAGCGACTGGTTGACAACCATCTGACCAGAGCCATACTGATAAGTGAAATCAGAACTGGTCTGTGTATAGACAACGCCCGTGGTAAGCGAGAGACGTGGAAGAAGTGGCACACCTACCTGCAAACCCACCGAGACGGGGAAATGATGCCTGGAGTCGATAAGAGACTCCTTGTTGTTGAGCTTGACGACCATAAACTGCAGTGTGTTGTCGACAGCAGGTCCCATCATGGCGTCGCTCATCACCCAAGAGCCTGAAGACTCGCCGTTGCTGTAACTGCGAGGAATGCCATTCTCGGCATAGAGTTTCACCGACCAGCCCTCGGAAGCGGCCGACTTGGCTGCAACAATCTGTGGATCGGCTGTAGAAAGGGACACCGGACGGACAGACTTTCTCGTCTGACTGCCAGATAAAGCAGCATGCTTTTTCTGATGAGAATCTGATGATGAAGAGGAACGGACGGAAGAAGCCTCTCGGGAAGCCGAAGACTCTTGAGCCGAACGGGCAGCAGAACTGGCAGGCTCTGTCAATGCTGGCGACAGGTCGCAGACAGGCTCTTCACCCCCGTCGGCAGAGAGAAGAAGGGGCTCTGAGGCCTCATTTCCTTGCGACTTTCGGGCTGCACGACTGTTGTCCTGTATATTATCTGCCAGCAGAACAGGTTGGCCGCTTTGAGCAGCAGAAAGACTGGCATCTGCATCAAGGGCTGCTATTTGATTTTCAGCAGCATTGCCATGCGCATCATCCTTGGAACTACCAGACGACAAAGCCCCCTGACGGTTCATCACAGAAGACACTACTGCCGTATCGGCAGGCGAAAGAGGTTGCTGTAAATACACATAACTACCTCCCACCACGAGGGCAGCCAGGGCTGCAGCCATTCCCCACCAACGCAAACCCATGCGACGGGCTGGCTTGGCGCCAAGAGGACGAAGAACGGCAGGGCGATGAACAAGCGATTGCTCGATGTCTGCCCACAAGTCACCGCCGACCGGAGCCTCATAGTTCTCCAGCCTGTCTCGTAGTTTGTCTGTCCAATCAGTCTTGTTCATTTTCCGTATTCTTTAAATAGTTTTTTATTCTCGTTGCCAACAGTTTCTTGGCTCTCAGATACTGAGATGCAGAGGTGCTTTCCTTGATGCCCAACTCAGCGGCTATCTCCTTGTGGCTTTTCTGCTCAAACACATACATATTGAGCACGAGCCTGTATCCATCGGGAAGCGTGCCTATGAGCCGCGTCAGCACATCAGGCGGCACACGTTCCACCTCAGGGCTGTCGGCCTCGGGTTCGTCGGGCACCTCATCGGTAAATACGAACTTCGTCTTTGCCTTGGCGTAGCTGATGGCCTCGTTGGCTACAATACGCAGCATCCAGCCCTTGAGCGAGCCCTCGCCCCGATACTCGAAGCGGGAGATGGAGGAGAAGATCTTCACAAAGCTGTCCTGTACGACATCGCGCACCTCGTCCCTATCGGGTACGTACCTGAGCCCTACGGCCATCACATACCCGATGTAGCGGTCGTAGAGTCGATGCATCGCATCGCGACTACCACTCAAAATGTCGTCGAGGAGTTGCTTTTCTGATTCCAAATTCTCCTAAATTTATTTATTAAACTACGAGATACAAAAACCTTGCATCTAAAAATGAACTTTTTTCTGCAGGAGTTTTTAAAAGGAGTTAAGGGAGTTAAGGAGTTATCGCTCCCTCCGGTCGCTGAGGAGTGAAGACAAATGCCTTGGAGGAAACATTATATGTTTCAACTTTCGCAAGTTAGCGCCACACGCCCAGAAAGGGCGTGCTTGAACCACAAGCGAAACTTGAGTTAATACTTAGTGTTAATTTAAGTCCACAAAAGCATTTGTCTTAACTCCTTAACTCCTTTTACTTCTTTAACTCCTTTGAAATCTCCTTAACTCCTGAGAGAACTCCCGAGAACTACTTCACCTCAAACACCATTCCCTCTTGCGAGAGATAACTCTCCGGGAAGACCGCCTTCGCCTCTTCGAGCAGCACATTCTCATTGTTGTATCGGGCGCTGTAATGACCGAGCAACAAGCGCCCTGCCCCGGCCTTCTGGGCGACAAGGGCTGCCTGGCGCGCAGTGCTGTGATAATAGATCTTGGCACGGTCCTCATTCTCCGAAGTATAGGTGCTTTCGTGATAGAGCACCGTCACGTCTTTTACTCTTTCATACAGATCGGGCAGATAGCACGTATCGCTGCAGTAGGCATAACTGCGGGGTGCGTCGGCTGGCTCCACCAACCTGCTGTTGGGCACGATGTCGCCCTCGGGTGTCGTCCAGTCAGCGCCGTTCTTGATGTTGTTGATCTGCGAGAGCGAAATGCCGTAATAGTCTATCATGTCGCGACGGATGTGTGGCAAGGTGGGCTTCTCGCGGAAGATGTAGCCACAGCAGGGTACACGATGGCGCAAAGGCACCGTCTCTACGGTGACGGAATGGTCTTCGTAAACCACTTTTTGCTGGGTTGTATCTATGGGAACAAACTCTATTTCATAGGTCATGCCCTGCATAAAGAAGTTCATCTGTTGCTCAAACAGGCTGGCGTAACACTCTGGTGCGAAAACCTTTAACCGAGATGTACGTCCCAACATACCAAAGGTGGAGAGCAGTCCTAACAATCCAAAGCAATGGTCGCCATGAAGATGAGAAATAAAGATGGCGCTCACCTTGGCAAAGTGGACATGCGAGCGCCTGAACTGCATCTGTGCTCCCTCGCCACAATCCATCATGAAGCACTTGCCACGCATCTCGATGAGCTGCGCGGAAGCACTGTGCTTGAGGGTGGGCAAAGCGCTGCCGCACCCTAAGATATGAATTCTGAATGGTTCCATAATCTGTCTCTCCAGCTTCTCCTACTGCTGGCGTTTGAATACATAGATGCCTTTATGGTTCTCGAGCAGCAGACTGTCGGGACCCAGGTTGTCGATGGCGAAGGTATCGGTATTGAGCAGCAGTTTGCCGTTGACGATCTTCCACGAGGTCCAGGGGTTGACCTCTGCCTTGACGTTGTTGACGATGTCGCCACCTTCCACGATCTCGAAGTTCTTGTCTATACTGGTCCACTTGCCCAAGAGTGAGGTAAGATTAATGACGCGCTGCGCCACCATCTCGCCGTCGGCAGACTTGTAAGCTATCAGGGCTATGCGGTCGCCAGCCAGGAGCCCGCCCTGTACCACTCCCGGTTCCTCGTCGTCAACAAAAACATCGAGTGTATCGCCATTGTCAGCAATGAGTTGCAGCGAGTGCATGGAGGTTCCTTCGCCACAAACGCCATAAATGGTGGAATCGTTGTCCGCCTCCACATCTACAGAATCGTTCATACCCATTACCTTTGCCGCCTTACGGTCGTGGCAACCTGCCATGAGCATCAGCCCCACGACAGCCACTGTAAAAAAGAATAATCGTCTCATCTTTATATGTATTATATTAAACTCCTTACTCTTGACGTTTAGCCTCATTCCATAGTTTATCCATTTCCTCCAAGGTCATGTCTTTCAGACTCTTACCCTGCTTCATCGAATGGTCTTCCACATAGTTGAACCTGCGGATAAACTTCTGGTTGGTCATCTCCAGAGCATTGTCGGGATTGAGTTTATACAGCCGGGCGGCATTGATGACAGAGAAGAGGAAATCGCCCAACTCGCGGGTGGAGTTTTCCTTGTCATCCTTAGCCAGTTCGGCCTTCAGCTCTTCCAGTTCCTCGTACACCTTGTCCCACACATCCTCCTTCTCTTTCCAGTCGAAGCCCACGTTGCGTGCCTTGTCCTGTATGCGATAAGCCTTGATGAGCGAGGGCAAGGCATCGGGCACTCCACTCAGCACCCGCTCGTTGCCGTCTTTCTCCTGCTGCTTAATCTGTTCCCAGGTCTTCTCCACAGCCGAGGCGGTAGAGGGACGTGAGGCGTCATCGGGCTCCTCCTGCTGGGTTTCCTTATACACCACCTGTCCTGCTTCGTTGATACACATGTCGGGGTTGGCAACCGTCCAGTTACCCTCTTCACGCCAGTTGATGAACGGATGGCGGAACATGAGCTTGTCGGCTTCCTGGTTGCAGACATCACAGATGTCGAACTCCTCGTCCTCACGCCCTATGATGCTGTAGAACATCACATGCTCGAGCACATCGCCCAACTCTTTCTTGATATTCTTATAGTCGCGCTTCATCAGAGCGTCACACAACTCGAAAGTCTCCTCAATGGTATTGGGTCGAAGACTCTCGAAGGTCTGTTTCCTGTCCCATGGACATTGTATGCGCAGGCGGTCCTGCACATCCAGCAATCTCCCGAAAGCGGCTAATTTTTCTTCCTTGCTATGCACTTGTTGATATTATTTTAATGAAACTATAGTGCAAAGATAATGCTTTTCTTGGAAACCCATCGTTATTTTCATGTTTTTTTTGGTAATAAATAACTTCTAACTTGAGTACACAGTATTTAAATATCGTCATACGAAATAAATATTGCAGCCTGACATTACAGGGCATAAGTATCATACTTGGCACTGCCAAGTGACATACCAACAGATGAAAAGATGGTACTTACGCCCCAGACACACCAAGGTCCGCTCATCGGCTGAGAAGAGGTCATGTAGAGTAACCAGTAGCATAAGTTTGTGCCACTTACGCCAAAGCGCCATGTGGCATTTCAGTACCAAAAGTACCATAAATACTGGTTTTTTCTATATTTTTCTATATTTGTGCCACTTGGCGTAATGGCGTAAGTGGCGCAAAGTGGCCTGTCGTTCATCACTACTATCCATAAAAATCCCAAGACTTATGAATAGAACAAAACATATAAAAGAAGTATTCTACAAATTTAAAGCTCCAAATGAAGATGAAAAACATAAATGAAGGAAAATAATAAGTAAAGACCTCGCTTATTTCGGCAGAATTTAGTAACTTTGCACCGATTTTATTGAAGAAAAAACAACAAAAGATAATAAAAAATGGAATTAGCAAGTAAGTACGATCCACAAGACGTGGAAGGAAAATGGTATCAGTACTGGCTCGACAACAAACTCTTCAGCTCGAAGCCAGACGGTCGTGACCCCTATACAGTGGTAATCCCACCACCTAACGTAACAGGTGTGCTCCACATGGGACACATGCTCAACAATACAATCCAGGACATCCTTGTGCGCCGTGCACGAATGGAGGGAAAGAACGCATGCTGGGTGCCAGGTACCGACCATGCCAGTATCGCTACCGAGGCCAAGGTGGTGAACCGCCTCGCTCAGCAGGGCATCAAGAAGACCGACCTCACCCGTGAGGAGTTCCTCAAGCATGCATGGGACTGGACTCACGAGCATGGCGGCATCATCCTCAAGCAGTTGCGTCGCTTGGGTGCCAGCTGCGACTGGGACCGCACAGCATTCACTATGGACGAGACCCGTTCGCGTGCCGTGATCCATGTGTTCTGCGACCTCTACCAGAAGGGACTCATCTATCGCGGCGTGCGCATGGTGAACTGGGATCCTAAGGCGCAGACTGCGCTCTCCGACGAAGAGGTTATCTACAAGGACGAGCACTCTAAACTCTATCATCTGAAGTATTACGTAGTGGAGCAAGACTGCCAGCAGGTGGACGATGAGAACGTGATGCACAAGGACGAGAAGGGCTACTATGCTGTAGTGGCTACCACACGTCCTGAGACCATCATGGGCGATACAGCCATGTGTATCAACCCAGAGGACAAGAAGAACACCTGGCTGAAGGGTAAGCACGTCATCGTGCCTCTCGTAGGCCGTGAGATTCCTGTCATCGAGGACCCATACGTAGACATCGAGTTCGGTACAGGTTGTCTGAAGGTGACTCCAGCTCACGACATCAACGACCATGCACTCGGCTTGAAGCACGGACTGGCAACCATCGATATCTTCAACGACAACGGAACCATCAGTGAGGCTGCCGGCATGTATGTGGGCATGGACCGCATGGACGTGCGCAAGCAGATCTCTGCCGACCTGCAGGAGGCTGGCCTCATGGAGAAGATAGAGGACTATAATAATAAGGTAGGTTTCTCTGAGCGCACCAATGTGCCTATCGAGCCTAAGCTCTCTACACAGTGGTTCCTCAAGATGCAGCACTTTGCCGACATCGCCCTCGCACCGGTCATGGACGACGACATAGAGTTCTACCCCAAGAAATATAAGAACACCTATCGCCACTGGTTGGAGAATATCAAAGACTGGTGTATCAGCCGTCAGCTGTGGTGGGGTCATCGCATCCCAGCCTACTACTTCGACAACGAGGGCAAGAAGGACTTCGTAGTGGCTGAAACCGCAGAGGAGGCTTTGAAGCTCGCACAGGAGAAGAATGCCAACATCAAGGCCGAAGACCTGGAACAAGAGAGCGACTGCCTCGACACATGGTTCTCTTCATGGCTGTGGCCTATCTCTCTCTTCGACGGCATCGAGCACCCAGACAATGAGGAGATCAACTACTACTACCCCACCAGCGACCTCGTAACAGGTCCGGACATCATCTTCTTCTGGGTAGCACGTATGATCATGGCTGGCTACGAATATCGTGGCAAGATGCCTTTCAAGCACGTGTACTTCACAGGTATCGTTCGCGACAAGCTCGGCCGTAAGATGAGCAAGAGCCTCGGCAACTCTCCTGACCCTATCGACCTGATCGATAAGTTTGGTGCCGACGGTGTACGTATGGGTATGATGCTCTCTGCGCCTGCAGGCAACGACATCCTCTTCGACGAGAGCCTTTGCGAGCAGGGACGTAACTTCAACAATAAGATCTGGAATGCCTTCCGCCTCGTGAAGGGTTGGGAGACTGCGGATATCGAGCAGCCTAAGAGTGCTGAAATCGCCGTGAAGTGGTTTGACGCCAAGCTCAAGGAGGTGAACGAGGAGATGCAGAAGCAGTTTAAGGACTACCGTATCTCTGAGGCATTGATGACTGTATATAAGCTGTTCTGGGATGAGTTCTCATCTTGGTACCTGGAGATGGTGAAGCCAGCTTACGGTCAGCCTATCGACCAGAAGAGCTACGACGCTACCCTCCGTTTCTTCGATGCCCTCCTGAAGATGTTGCATCCATTCATGCCATTCATCACCGAGGAGTTGTGGCAGCACATCTACGACCGCAAGGATGGCGAGAGCATCATGCGCGAGAAGCTGGAGATTCCTGCACCTACAGCCGAGGAGCAGAAGTTGGCAGCCGACATCGAGGCTGTGAAGCAGATTATCGCCGGTGTCCGTACCGTTCGCAACCAGAAGAACATCGCTCAGAAGGAGCAGCTCTCACTCCAGGCAGTGGGCAAGAACGACTTCGAGGCTTACAACGACGTAACTCTGAAGATGGCCAACCTCGACAAGATAGAGGTCATCACCGAGAAGAGCGCCGACGCATCCAGTTTCATGGTAGGTACCGACGAGTTTGCCGTACCATTGGGCGACCTTATCGACGTGGCTGCCGAGATAGAGAAGGCTGAGGCACAGCTCAAGCACCTTGAAGGCTTCCTGATGGGTGTGCGCAAGAAGCTCAGCAACGAGAACTTCGTGGCTCACGCTCCTGAGAAGGTGGTGGCTCTTGAGCGCAAGAAAGAAAGCGACTCTGTAGAGAAAATCGCAGCCCTCAAGGCTACTATCGAAGAACTCAAGAAGAAGTAACAGACTATTTTTTTCAATGTTAAATGTTGAATGTTAAGTGTTAGACGAGGCTGCTCTTGCCATCTTAAGAACAAGACTTTACAAGGGCGCCACGACTTAACATTTAACACTTAACATTTAACATTTTTCGTATCATGACAAGAAAGAAGCTTTTCACCTTATTTATATATGTATCCTTCGCCCTGATGGGACTGACGGGCTGCAACGACGAGGCTTTCGACATCGACAGCGTCAACAAGCAGACCTTGCTCATCATGTATCCATGGTCGGGAACCGAAAACTCGGCAGGACTCTACAGCGATATGGTCAACAACCTGAACCAGATAGAGAATGCCATCAAGAAGAACAAGGGACTAAAAAGCACAAGGGTATTTGTGTTTATGAGCACATCTGCCACAGAGAGTTCGCTCTTTGAGCTGACTTACAACTCAAGCACCTTTACTGTAGAGCATCAGATGCTGGAAAACTATACCGGCACTGCCTACACCACTACGGAAGGACTGACAGACATCATCGGTGAGGTGAAACAGCAGGCAGAGGCACTCAACTATGCCCTGATTATCGGAGGACACGGAACAGGATGGAACAACATTTCCGACTGGACCGACTATCCCAACCAGGCCAAGAGAAAAGCTGCACTCAAGACCCGCTCTTTTGGCGGACTCGACAACACCTATGCCATCAACGTATCATCGCTGGCGCAAGCCATCGAGACCAACGGCATCAAGATGCAGTACATCCTCTTCGATGCCTGCTATATGAGTAATGTGGAGACGGCTTACGAGCTGAAGGATGCCACCAACTTCCTCTTGGCTTCGCCCAATGAGATTATGGCAAAGGGACTGCCCTACGAGGATATCTGGAGCTATCTCAACACGACAACTCCCAACTACGCAAGCATCATCTCATCGTACTACTCTCATTACAACAGCACCTCTACCCCATACGCGAGCCTTGCTGCCATCGACTGCCGACAGATGGACAAGTTGGCTGCCATCATGAAGGAACTGAACAGCAAGTACACCATCACCACAGAACGCCTGGCTGGCGTGCAGACAGAAGACGGATACACCCCCAACCTGTATTACGACTTGGGCAACTATGTAGACAGTCTGAAGCCCAACGCCTCTATGAAGGATCAGTTTGCCACTCAGCTGAAAGCCACGGTAAAAGCCGCACAAAGCACCGCAGAAGTGTACAGCAACATCAATGCGACAACCATCACCGTCAAAGACTTCTCGGGTCTTACCATCAGCGACCCCAGTTCGCATCCCGTGGCTCTCAGAACCAAGAAACAGACCAAATGGTGGAAAGCGACGCATGAGGGAGAGTGAAGAGCAAAGAAGTTAGGAGGAAGTTAAAGAAAAACAAAAAATAAACAGACAGAAACAATGGAATACTTCATCGTAGAAAACGGAAAGCAAGCCGGACCATTCAGCATAGCCCAGCTGGCAGAAAAACATATCAAGCCTGAGACTTTGGTATGGAAAGAAGGTATGGCAGACTGGACTCCAGCCTGGAAAATAGCCGAACTGAAATACATTCTCGCCGAAGGCAGTCAACAAACAGGAACTGCAGTGCCTCCTGTTCCTCCTACAGCCAATCAGGCGGAAGATATGAGTCAGCCTGCAGCAGAAACAGAGGAAAATGAGAACGGGAAGGACAGCGACAAGAAGCCTAAGAAAAAGAAATCTTACTGGAAATTCTTCGTAGGACTCTTGGTTGTGATTCTGCTCATCCTGGCATTCACCAACCCCGGCAGAGACACTCATAAGCAAGCCGTAAAGGAGGAAGTCGGCAAGGTGATAGACAAGGCTACAAACATCAGTGACGACTTCATCTTCGCCGATGGCCTGCGCTCGTTTGCCAAGATGATCTCGAACAACATGATAGATGTTGCCTTCGACCAGCTTTTCGAGTACCACAACTACATCATCTTCTCGAAAGGCACCGTCAGCTTCAATGGCAAAAGTCACAATGTAAGCTTCGGAATCCTGGGCAAGGTATACACCATCAATGCCGATGATGCCATCAAGGCAATGGAAAATGTAGAACAGCTCAACAGCAACAACTCATCTAAAAATGCTGATGACAATCAGTCGGCAAACAACTCTTCAGACAACACCAACCTGCAGTCACAGCTCGAAAACAAGACCAACGAGGCTATTGACAAACTGTCCGACAAGGTCAGCAAAAAGGTGGAAGACAAACTCAACGAAAAGTTGGAAGAACTCAACGACTCCTCTAATATCGACAAGATAGTAGACAAGATCCTCAGCTTGTTCTAACAGGCCTCCCTCCACAAAGTGGCAACACATATACAGGCAACAACGCACACAGGCGGCAATATCATAACAAAGCCCTACCCCCTTTGCGGGGCAGGGCTTTTTTTATCTCCATTAAGCACATAACTGCTGTCACGAAACTCATAAAAACGAAATAGGCTTCGATATTAAACGCAATAGGCTTCGATATTAAACGCAATAGGCTTCGAGCTTAAACGCAATAGGCTTCGATATTAAACGCAATAGGCTTCGAGCTTAAACGCAATAGGCTTCGAGCTTAAATGCAGGTGCTTTCAATAGTCAATGAAAGCACTTGCGTTTTTCAAAAGAGAAATTCCTCCTGAAGTTTCACATTTATGTTATTCAGACTTCAACACCTCTCTCAACTTATCTACTCCAGGAAAACTTGTTGTCTGATAAGTAATCTTTCCTCCCTTGTTTACAACAAAATAAGTAGGAATACCTGAGAAATGATATAGGTCACTAAGAGCATCAGCCTGCTCCTCTGTCAACCGCACATGCACACCACTTATCGTCTTTATCATCTCGCCCCATTTGCCAACAGGCGATGAAGCATCTGCAATATAAACATACACCACATCGGTGAGTTGTTCTTTCAAAGGACGAATGGCCGACATGGCAGCCCTGCATGGCATACACCACGTGTTCCAGAAATCAAGGAGCAGAGTTTTGCCTTTATACTTATTTATGATTAAGGGAAAAATCTGTTTGGCAGACATCTTGGGGTCTATGTCTATAATGCTGTATACAGAACTGGAATTGGCTGTCTTTATCATCGCAGCCATCTTTTCGTCGGAAGACTTTTGCTGAGACTTCAAGTCTCCATTGTCGGCAAAAAGCAATTCCCTCACCATATCATTGGCAATACTATCGCGAGCTGCCGCCATCTGCTGTTCGGTGAGAAGATGCTTGCGTCCTAAAGAACGGCTGAGACGCTTTCCGACAGCTATATCATCCAACAATGGGTCAGCCGCCATATATTGGCGACAGAAACTTGACGTAAAGTCTGCAAGAAAAGAATAATAACGCTGATTCTTAGAACGAAGGATTGGGAGTTGCTCCAATGTTTTAAAATACGACAATGTGTCAACACTCAGGTCGGCACGTCGTACTCCTTTCTTGCCTACAACCATGGGAGCCATGGCTATATTGTTCTTAAAGCCAAACAATGCCGAAGCATAATTCATGGAAAGATAACTATGCGCCAAAGTTCGGGTGGCAACGCTGATGGTTGCATCAGCATCAATAGCATGTAGTTTTTGCTCATAAACCTTCTGCACATAATCACGATATTGCAATGGTGTCATACCACAAATGTCATCAAAGAAAGTTTTGCCATAGACATCAAGATTTTCCTTTACACTCTGCAACTCTGTATCGACAGCAGCATATTTTCCTTCAAACCAAACATATTTCTTGACGCTTGCATCATCTGCAAAGAGATGTGTAGCGGCAAGTGCCTGTGTCGTGAGGTCAATAATTACAGTAGTCGTATCGTGAGGCACTGCAAGAAACGGAATCTCCATTCGGTTAACCCGAATGGTTGCTATTGCCGGTAAAATAGCATTGGCACTTATGCTGCATGTTCCATCCACGCTGATAGAATCGTGGTCGAACGGCATACGCTGTGGTGAGAACCAATTATCGACGAGAACATCAAGTGTAGTACCGTATTCAGGTTTATACCCTACCAAGCGCACATTCACAACAGTCTTGCCAAGGTTGAGATCGGTAGATGGCAATTCTACCTTTTTGTCAAATGCTTGCTGTAACAAGTGCTGCGGAATGTCAGCCTGTGGCCGTCTGCCGTCGAGGCGCACTCCGTAAATGTTCCAACCAGAGTTGTCGGATACTTCACGGAAATCAAACTCCGTCGTGGTCTCGGGCATTGGCTTAAAACGCAAAGTAGCAGAAACGTACCCACATTCAGGCACTTTCACAAAAACACCTTTAGGCAACTGCGGACTACCCAGATAAGCATACGTCGCACCATTGGCTGCAAGAACGGCATGGGAATCGATACTAACCTTGCCACTGGCCTGATAGATTTTTACGTCAAGAACTGTAGCCTTCTTGTCGAGTGTCACACGCTCGATTTCTAATTTATGATTGTTGGAGGCGAAGAAGTAAGGACGCTCAACAACTCGCTTGGCTTGTGCCGCTGAAGAAACGACCAACATCAGAAAGACAACAAGCGATAAGGCTTTCTGACTGAAATGCATTGTTTTCATTTAATGTGTATATTTGAATTCTTTTTCCCTCAAAAAAGGAATAGCTGAGCTATTCATAGTCATCAATCACAGAATTGACGAAATCCATCATGGGCTTTGCCACACGGAAGATGTCTGCCGACTTGCTGAGCCAAGCTTCATCGGCAAAGAAATCATCGGGCACACGGACCCAGGCACAGTAGTCCTTCATCTTCAGATAGTCGAGAAACTCATAATCCTTGGGAAAATCCTTGGGAGCTTTCTTCAACATATTGACTCCGAAACCTTTGTCGCTTATCTCGTCATCATCCTTCCATACGCCCTCACCAGGATAACCGAAGGTATTGACAAACCTGCCATTCTCCACAGCACGTCGCCATTCGTCAATGTTACCCATAATCTCGTTGCGGCACGAGGTAAGGATATTCGTAGGTAGACAGTAGGCACCGACTGCCAAAAGGCAATGACCAGGCTCTACATGAATATAGTAGCCACCACGAAGCGACTTCTTGCCGTGAGCACAAATGTAGGCTCCAAAATGGCGCTTATAGGGCGACTTATCGGAAGAAAAACGTATGTCACGATAGAAACGATACGTACAGTCTTTCACCTGCAAGTGGGCTATTTCGTCATCGAAACCGGCATAGTGGTCGATGGCCTTCCTGATGCCTTCCTCGAAATCAGACTTGGCTGCCAGATACTCTGCCTTGTGTTCCTGGAACCACTCACGGTTGTTGTGAGCAGCCACATCCTGCAAAAAATGATTGATCTTCTTGACATTCATCTTATATGTATTGCTATAGTTTACTGTTTTTCAGACGTTTGGGACAATGCTCGTTAAAGAAACACTGCTCGCATAGCGGTTTGGCACTCTTACATATATAGCGGCCATGTAACAGGAGCCAATGGTGCGCGTTGGGAATATCGGCTTCAGGAATGTTAGCCATCAGATAGTCTTCCACCTTTCGCGGACTGTCGGCCGTGGCAGGCACCAACCCCATGCGATGGCTGACACGATAGACATGCGTATCTACAGCCATGGTGGCCTTGCCAAACCACACGGCACGAATCACATTGGCGGTCTTGCGCCCTACACCGGCAAGGCTCGTCAGATCGGCAGCCGACTCTGGCACCTCGCCATCGAACCGCTCCACCAACTGACACGACATCTCTACGAGATGCTTCGCCTTGGCATTGGGATAACTCACCGAACGAATGAGTTCGTACACTTCATCCACCGTAGCCGCTGCCATGGAACGGGCATCAGGATAACGGGCAAAAAGAGCTGGCGTAACCATGTTGATGCGCTTGTCGGTACACTGAGCCGACAGCAAGGTGGCTACCAGCAACTGGAAAGCACTGCCAAACTCCAACTCGGTAGTGACACGGGGCATCTCCTGTCGGAAATGGTCCAACACATATTGGTATCTGTCTTTGCGAAGCATTGTTCTTTACACCTTATTATATATATAGCCATACAGCAAACCAGAAAGGAGCTGTATGGCTATCAGTAAAAAATTCTCTATAAAAAAAATAGAATCGTTATTGTACGTGTTTTAAGACTTACACCCGAAGGATTATTTCTTAGCAGGTGCAGCAGTCTCGCTCTTCAACTTGCCCTTATAAGCCTTGTTCAAGCCATTAATCACCTCGTTAGTGATATCGTAAGCCTTGTCGGCATAAAGAAGGTTATCGCCACTCTTAGACAAGATGATGCTGTACTTCTTGTCCTTGTTGTAGGCAGCCAGATAGTGAGCAATACTGTCGTGGAGAGCATTGTTGTACTTTGCCTGCTCGGCAGCAAACTCGTTGCTCAGACGCTGCTGCAAACCCTGCACGTCGTTGCTCTGCTTCTGCAAACCAGCCTGTATAGCCTCTGCCTGCTCGCGTGTGAGTGCATTCTGCTGAATCTTCTGCTGGAAGTTGGCAGCTGCTGCCTGCAAGTTCTGCTGCTTCTGTGCAAGTGTAGCCTGAATGTTCTGACCCTTCTTCTCCAAGAGAGCAGAATACTCTTTGGCAAATGTATACTGTGTCATGATAGAGTCGACCTCTACATACGCAATCTTCAACTCAGCAGGAGCCTTGCTCTCAGACTTAGCCTCAACCTGTGGCTGCGACTTGTTGCATGATGCCAATGACAAGGCAGCAACTGCTGCGATAGCCATGAAGCCAAAAATGTTCTTTTTCATTTTCTTGTTATTTTAGTTTTTTATTATTTTATATCTTACATAAGATTTATTAAAGAGAGAATCCGTCTTCGTTCTTCACTCTTCACTTCCTCAATAGGCCTTTCCCGCTTGTCGTGCCTCGCGGTCCTGGTCTACCACACAATGAATACCCTGCTTGCGAAGTCCAGGATTGTCGTGGACATGCTGCGAGGAGAACTTGCCGTTCTTGCGAAAAATCAACTTCACGGATAATAAAGCTACAGATATAGCAATTATTAACACGCTAAATAGCAATATCTTTATCATTTTTATTACTTTTGCAGTGCATTAGATTGCACATTTGGATGCAAAGGTAATATTTTTCAAGCAAAGTTCAAAATAAAAATACATAAAATGACTAAAAATGATTTGAAACCTGCTCGTGTTTTCGAGCAGTTTGCTAAAATCAATCAGATTCCACGTCCATCAAAGCACGAGGAACAGATGATTGAGTACCTGAAAGAGTTTGGTAAAAGCCACAACTTGGAGACTGTTGTCGACAAAACCGGCAACGTGATTATCCGCAAACCCGCCACTCCTGGCTATGAGGACCGAGAGACGATTATCCTGCAGAGCCACATGGACATGGTGTGCGACAAGCTGGTGGATGTAGACGTTGACTTCACCAAGGATGCCATACAGACCTACGTGGACGGAGAATGGATGAAAGCCAAGGGCACTACCTTAGGCGCCGACGACGGAATAGGCTGCGCCATTGAGCTGGCTATCCTCGACTCTGATGACATCGAGCACGGACCTGTGGAGTGTGTCTTCACACGTGACGAGGAAACTGGACTTACTGGTGCACACGGCATGGAGGCTGGTTTCATGAAAGGCAACATGCTCATCAACCTCGACTCAGAGGACGAAGGACTTATCTTCGTTTCTTGTGCCGGTGGACAGACAATCCATGCCACCTTCGACTTCTCTCGCGAGAAGGCTCCTGCCGGATATTTCTTCCTCAAATTGAATATCAAGGGGCTGAACGGAGGCCACTCGGGTGACGATATCGACAAGAAGCGCGCCAATGCCATCAAGATTCTGACCCGTTTCCTCTACATGGAAATGGAGAAACAAGAAGATGGCATCCTCTTGGCAAGCTTCAACAGCGGAAAGATGCACAACGCCATTCCTCGCGACGGACAGGTTGTGTTTGCTGTAAAGAACGAGGTCAAAGAGCAGGTTCGTGCTGACTGGAACATCTTTGCCTCTGAGGTGGAAGACGAGTTCCATGTTACGGAGCAGAGCATGCACTTCAGCATGGAGAGCACTGATGCTGTGGACGTTATCGAAAGCCAGGTGGCTGACAGATTCATCATGGCACTGCAGGCTGTTGACAATGGGCCTCTCACCCACTGCCAGGACGAGGCCATTGCCGAAATGGTTGAGACTTCGAGCAATGTGGCAAGTGTGGCAACTACGGAGGACAGCATCGAAATTGTTGCTTCTCAGCGCAGCAATGTGATGAGCAACCTCGACAATATGACCAATACGGTGAAGGCTGCCTTCCAGTTGGCTGGTGCCAAGATAAGTGTAGGCGACAAATATCCTGCATGGAAGATGCGTGCCAACAGCGCCCTGACCGACCTGACTGTCAAGAGTTACGAAAAACTATTCGGCAAAGAGCCTTTGGTAAAAGGAATTCACGCCGGTCTGGAGTGTGGTCTCTTCTCTGAGAAATATCCCAACCTCGACATGGTAAGCTTCGGTCCTACCCTTCGCAATGTACATACTCCTGAAGAGGCTCTGCTCATCCCTACTGTACAGATGGTTTGGGATCACTTGCTGGAGGTTCTCCGCAACCTTCCCAAGAAGTAAAAGGACTTAACTTTTGCAAATGGGAAAGTTAGAGTTCTGCAAAAAAACATACGATAAAAAAGGAGATTTTCCGTATATGGAAAATCTCCTTTTTTATGCGTGTAAACTTGGAAGTTTTAAAATGCTTATGAAATGTGCCGCTACTTCTTCCGCCGCAAACGTGCAAAGAAATCCTGCAACTGTCCTGACTTGACACCCATCGTCTGCAAACGGCGAAGGTCATCGTATGCCTCGCTCTTGCGACCTAAGCTGATGAGCAAGTCGGCATGATTGACCACATAGTCCTGACAGGTACTGTCGAGGCGCATTGCCTCGCCATAGTCATAAACCGCCAGGTCGAGCATACCCCTCTCTTTCTCCATTCCACCACGGGCTGCATAAGCTACAGCGCTGTCGGGATATTGCTCTATCAGACTGTTGATGCCATCGTAAGCCTCGGTGAGATGTTGGTCTTTCTCGTTGAGAAGCGCCAGTCCCAACTGTGCCTGGAAGTTGCCAGGCACCAAAACAAGAAGGTTCTGATAGTCGAGACGCGCAAAGTTGTAACGCTTCAGTTTCTCGTTGACAAAAGCCCGGTAGAAAAGTCCCGCAATGTTGGTCTGATTGAGGAAGAGCACCTTGTCGAGCTCATCCTTGGCATAGTTCCATTGCTCCAACTGTATGTTCCATGCAGCCTTTTTCAGGCGCAGGTCTACACTGTCAGGATGATACGCCAGAACATCTGTGGCATGTGCCAAGGAGTCGCGCAAGGCTGCACCTCCCTGCTGAGCCAACGCCTCGCCTCTGCCGCCAAGCAACAAGGCAAGCATAGCAGCAAGCACAAAAGGACGGTGTCCTCTCATTATGCGTTCTTTATCCAGTTAACGATCCACTCGCCAACCTCTGTTGTGCCATACTGAGCACCGCCTTCAACCTGAATCTCAGGAGTGCGGACATTGGCATCGAGAGAAGCATCTACTGCCTTGCGGATCAAAGCACCCTCCTCGTTCAAACCGAAGTGCTCGAGCAACATAGCTGCAGAAAGAATCTGAGCTACAGGGTTAGCCAGGTTCTTGCCAGCTGCCTGTGGCCATGAGCCGTGTACAGGCTCAAAGAGTGGAGTGTGCTCGCCTAACGAGCTGGATGGCTGCAAGCCCATAGAACCGGTGATGCAAGAAGTCTCATCGGTAAGGATATCGCCGAAGGTGTTCTCTGTAACGATGACATCGAAGAAGGTAGGCTCTGTCAACACGCGCATAGAAGCATTGTCGATGAACATATAGTCGGTGTTAACCTCAGGATACTGTGGCTCCATCTCCTTGGCAATCTGACGCCAGAGACGAGAAGATGCCAATACGTTGGCCTTGTCGACTACGGTGAGGTGCTTGTTGCGCTTCATGGCGAACTCGAAAGCCACCTTCAGGATGCGCTCAATCTCTGGACGGGTGTAGATATCAGTATCGTAAGCCTTGTCATTGTCCTGATACTTCTCACCAAAGTACATACCACCAGTCAACTCACGGATAACAACGAAGTCGGCACCCTTCAAGAGTTCATCCTTCAATGGAGACTTGTGGAGCAGGCAGTCGAAAGTAGCTACCGGGCGGACATTAGCGAAAAGACCCAACTTCTTACGCATGGCGAGCAAGCCTTGCTCAGGACGTACCTTGGCTGTAGGGTTGTTGTCGAAACGTGGATCACCGACAGCTGCGAAGAGTACAGCATCAGCATCCATACAGGTCTTGAAGGTAGCCTCTGGGAATGGATCGCCTACCTCGTCGATAGCATGAGCACCGCAGATAGCCTCATTGTAAGTAAACTCATGGTTGAACTTCTCTGCAATGGCCTGCATTACTGCTACGCCCTGCTTCATAATCTCTGGTCCGATGCCATCACCGGCGAGAACTGCAATGTTTAATTTCATCTTATTTGATTTTTTATTGTTTATTTTTTGAATGATTAAAGCTTTTGCCCTTACAGGGCGCATTGCTAAATGCTATCTTATACCCAGGGTGTTACCCTGGGCTAAGATCTTCTGCCCCTTACCTTTCCCTTCGGCCGGTGACCGTTGGTTCAGGGCGTGCTGCTGAATAGATACCTTCGGAGATGTTTGCATAACCTTCGGAGATATTATTCCATATCCAGATTTCGAGGCGAGACAGCCTGTTCGTCGCTCTTATCAGCCTCGTACATATTGATCATTTTCAGCGTAGCCTTGATAGCAGCTTCTGTCTGGTCGGCATCCAAGCCTCGGGTGCGCCAGATACGGTCGCCTTCACGCCAGGTGATGACGGTCTGAACGAGAGCATCGGTACGACCACCTGGAGGAATGGTTACCTGATAGTTGTCGAGCTTGGGGAAAGTCTTGCCGAGCTTCACCTTGTAAATGTTGCGCAGCGCTTTCACGAAGGCATCATACTGACCATCGCCAGAGCTCTGGTCTTCATACTCCTTGCCATCGATTTCCACCTTAAGGCTTGCTATAGGCTTCAAACCATATGAGGTGGATACCATGTAACTTACCAGTTTCACTTTATCCTCCGGAGCACCATGCTTCAGTACATCGCTCACGATATAGGGCAGGTCGTCCTGAGTTACCAGCTCCTTGCGGTCGCCGAGTTCGGTGATTCGCTTGGTCACCGCCTTGGTCTGTTCCGGAGTCAACTCCAATCCCAGCTCATTGAGGTTCTGGATGATGTTTGCCTTACCGGAATTCTTGCCCAATGCATACTCACGATGTCTGCCGAAACGCTCAGGCACCAGGTCGTTGCAATAAAGCTTGTCCTTGTTGTCGCCATCAGCATGTACGCCAGCCACCTGGGTGAAGACATTGTCTCCAACAACCGGTGTATTCGGAGCCACGGCAATGCCGCTGTAACCTTCAACCAATCGGGAAATATCGTTCAATCGGTCTTCCTTGATATTGGTCTTTGCCTCGAACATGTCCTTCAGAATCACCTGAACACTCGCTAATGGTGCATTTCCGCAGCGTTCGCCCAAACCATTCACGGTAACGTGAAGACCCTTGGCTCCGCTCAATACGGCTGCCAGAGAGTTGCTCACAGCCAAATCGTAGTCGTTGTGGGCATGGAAATCGAAGTGAGAGTTCGGATAACGGCGAACCATCTGTCGCATGTATTCCACACACTGCAACGGGTTCAGAATGCCCAGCGTATCAGGAAGCAGGAAGCGCTTGATAGGCAACTTCACCAGCTCGTCCATCATCATGAAGAGATAGTCACGACTGTCGCGCATTCCGCTCGACCAATCCTCTAAATAGAGATTTACGGTAAAATCCCTGCTCAAAGCATAGTCGATAGTCTGCTTGATGTGAGCGAGATGTTCTTCAGGCGACATCTTGAGCTGCTGGGTGCAGTGCTTGTAGCTACCCTTCGCCAGGAGGTTGATGACGTGACCGCCGCATTCGGCAATCCAATCCACGCTCTTGTTATTATCCACGAATCCCAATACCTCAACGGAATCCAGCTTACCTATGGTCTTGGCATAACGGCAAATACGAGCGACAGCATCCTTTTCTCCTTCCGACACACGCGCTGAAGCAACCTCAATGCGATCAACATTGATGTCGTGCAACAGCATTCTTGCTATCATCAATTTCTCGTGAGGAAGGAAACTGACACCATTGGTCTGCTCGCCGTCACGCAGCGTGCAGTCCATGATTTCAATCTCCTTGATGCGGGAATTATCTCTCTTTGCGTTGACGTCCATAATTACTTGTTTTTAGCTTCCCAAGCCTCAACCTTGTCACGGTTCTGAACGAGGAAGTCTACATCGTCCAAACCGTTCTCCAAACAATGCTTCTTGTAGCCATTGATTTCAAAGTGCTCGCTCTTGCCAGTAGCAAGATTAGTCACGGTCTGGTTAGGAAGATCCACCTTCACCTCTGTCTTGTGATCCTTGTCGATGCTCTCGAAGAGTTCTTTCAGGAATTCCTCGCTTACCACAACAGGCAATACGAGGTTGTTCAACTCGTTGTTCTTGTGAATATCAGCGAAGAAAGAGCTGATAACCACACGGAAGCCAGCGCCTGCGATAGCCCAGGCAGCATGCTCACGGGAAGAACCCGAACCGAAGTTCTTGCCAGCCACGAGGATGACGCCACTGTAGGAAGGGTCGTTCATCACGAAGTCGGGTTTTGGAGTTCCGTCGGCATTATAGCGCCAGTCGCGGAAGAGGTTATCGCCCATGCCCTCTTTATCGATGGCCTTGAGGAAACGGGCTGGTATGATTTGGTCGGTATCTACATTCTCCAAGGGGAGAGGAATGCAGCTGGATGTGATAACATTGAATTTCTGTTTCATTTCAATTTTTCATTTAACATTGAACACTTAACATTACATAAACTCTCTTGGGTCGGTAATCTTACCAGTAATAGCGGCAGCTGCTGCTACATATGGGCTGGCAAGGATGGTGCGGGAACCTGGTCCCTGACGCCCCTCGAAGTTACGGTTGGATGTACTTACAGAGTACTTGCCTGCAGGAATCTTATCATCGTTCATTGCCAGGCAGGCAGAACAACCTGGCTGACGAATCTCGAAGCCTGCAGCCTCTACTATCTTGTCGATTCCCTCTTCACGAATTTGTTTATCAACCAACCATGAACCCGGTACAAGCCAAGCTGTTACGCCGTCAGCCTTCTTCTTTCCTTTAACCAATGAGGCAAAGGCACGGAAGTCTTCAATACGACCATTGGTGCATGCACCCAGGAATACATAATCGATAGGATGACCCTCCAGTTTCTCGCCTGGTTGGAAGCCCATGTAGTTGAGGCTCTTCTTGAAACCAGCCTGCTCTTCCTCTGGTATCTCATCGAGTGTTGGGATGCTCTCGGTAATGCCGATACCCATACCTGGGTTAGTACCATAAGTGATACGTGGTTCGATATCCTTTGCCTCGAAAGTCAACTCTTTGTCGAAGACTGCGTCATCACCACTCTTCAAGGTCTTCCAGTAAGCCACAGCCTTGTCCCACTCTTCACCCTTAGGTGCATATTCACGGCCCTTGATGTACTCGAATGTGGTCTCATCAGGAGCTACGAAGCCACCACGGGCACCCATCTCGATAGAGAGGTTGCAGAGGGTGAGACGACCTTCCATTGACATATCCTTCACTACATCGCCACTGTACTCAACGAAGTAACCGGTGGCACCCGAAGTAGTGAGCTGGCTCATCAGATAAAGAGCTACATCCTTGGCGGTAACGCCCTTGCCGAGCTTGCCGTTGATGCTGATGCGCATAGACTTTGGCTTGCTCTGGAGAATACATTGTGAAGCCATCACCATCTCGACCTCAGAAGTACCGATACCGAAGGCTACGGCACCCATAGCGCCATGGGTAGAAGTATGAGAGTCGCCGCAAACGATGGTCATACCTGGAAGCGAAAGACCCTTCTCAGGACCAACCACGTGGATGATACCATTGTCCTTGGTGTTCATAGCAAAGTGAGTTACGCCGAAATCAGCGGTGTTCTTTGCCAAAGTATCTACCTGCTTCTTTGAGATAGGATCCTCGATTGGCTTATCCTGATCGTGGGTTGGAGTATTGTGGTCAGGCATACAGAAAATCTGGTCTGGACGGAACATCTTGAGTCCGCGTGCTCGCATACCAGCGAATGCCTGAGGTGATGTTACTTCGTGACAGTAGAGACGGTCGATGTAAAGCTGTGTAGGACCATCTTCTACAATCTGGACAACGTGCTTGTCCCAAATCTTGTCGAATAATGTATTCATAATATCCTGTTTGTTATATATTTATCTGAATTATACTTTATCTTACCTTGAACTTGTTGATACAGTCGATGTAAGCCTCAACAGAAGCTGTCACGATATCGGTATCTGCACCGAAGCCATAATATACATGACCATCGTATTCCACCTGCATATGAACCTTACCTACATCGTCGGAACCCTTGTCGATAGCCTGGATGGTGAACTCCTTGAGGTTCATCTCCTTAGTAATCACCTTCTTCAGAGCACGGATGGCAGCATCCACAGGACCATTGCCCGAAGAGGCAGCCTCAAACTTCTGACCAGCAATATTCAAACCGATGCTGGCTACGCTCTTCACACCCTTGCCGGTGGTTACCTGCAACCAGTCGAGTTGAACACCATGCTTGTCGGCAGCATCAGCACCAGCGAGCATCAGTACATCCTCGTCAGTAACTTCCTTTTTCTTATCAGCCAACTGGAGGAACTTCTTGTATATCTTGTCGAGCTTCTCCTCGTCGTCGATATTCACACCGTTGACGTGGAGACGATACTTCAAAGCAGCACGACCCGAACGGGCTGTCAATACGATAGCGTTATCGTCGAGACCCACATCCTTAGGATCGATAATCTCGTAGGTCTGCACATTCTTCAAGACGCCATCCTGATGGATACCAGATGAGTGAGCGAATGCATTGCGGCCCACAATGGCCTTGTTGGGCTGAACAGGCATGTTCATCAGACTGCTCACCATGCGGGACATTGGAACAATCTTGGTCGTATTGATGTTGGTGTCAATGTTGAGGTGTTTGTGACACTTCAGAATCATAGCAATCTCTTCGAGCGAGGTATTACCGGCACGCTCGCCAATACCATTCATGGTCACCTCTACCTGGCGGGCACCATTCAGTACACCCTGCAGAGTGTTGGCTGTGGCCATACCGAGGTCGTTGTGACAGTGGGTAGAAATTCGTGCATTCTCAATACCATCCACATGATCCATCAGATACTTGATCTTGGCACCATACTCATCAGGCAAACAGTAGCCTGTAGTATCAGGAATATTGACTACAGTAGCACCAGCCTTGATAACAGCCTCAACCACACGAGCCAGATACTCATTATCCGTACGTCCGGCATCCTCTGCATAGAACTCCACATCCTCTACGTATTTCTTGGCATACTTCACGGCAGCCACAGCACGCTCGATGATTTCTTCGCGGTTGGAGTTGAACTTATATTTGATATGACTGTCACTGGTACCAATGCCAGTATGGATTCTTTTGTGCTTGGCATACTGAAGCGCCTCGGCCGCACAGTCAATATCCTTCTCCACCGCACGTGTCAGCGCACAGATGGTGGGCCATGTAACAGCCTTGGAAATCTCCACCACCGAATTGAAGTCGCCCGGGCTTGAAATAGGGAAGCCCGCCTCAATGACATCAACGCCCAACTGCTCCAGCGCTTTAGCCACCTGAATCTTCTCAACCGTATTCAACTGACATCCTGGAACCTGCTCGCCATCGCGAAGGGTTGTGTCGAAAATAAATAATCTGTCACTCATATCTATGTTCTTTTATTATTTTATTCGATATATATTATAATGTGCAAATAAGCAAAAAGCCTTTCTTACTCCATACGACGGAAGCAGAAAGGCTTTATTATTTCCAATACTTGAACTATACACACACCTTATCACTTCCGCCCACATGCTGCAGTCGAATTCGAATAATAATGCTTAGTATGTTCAATGTATGTATTGCCATTTTTCTCTCTTTTTATTGTTACGACTGCAAAGGTAATGCTTTTATTCGATACCAGCAAACAATTTATAAGTTTTTTCACGAAAAAGGTAACAATTTTTTATTATTAGCTATTTTTCGTGTTTGGAATGTTACTAAAATCATCAAAAAGGAGGAGGACCAGGGAAGCCATCAGAAGAGGAAGCGGCAGAGAGAGGATCATCGGCAGGACCTGACCCGCTATTCATACGAGAACCTATGATCTCGCCACCCTCGTCGACAGGTGTATAACCTGCGTCAACAGGATCCTGGAAGCGGGTAAACTCGCCACGGAAGTTGAGCAGCACATCGCCTGTAGCACCCTTACGATGCTTGGCTATGATAATCTGAGCCATGCCATGAAGGTCGTTTCCCTTCTCGTCGACAAAGATGTGATAATACTCAGGACGATGAACGAAGAGCACCATATCGGCATCCTGCTCGATAGCTCCCGACTCACGAAGGTCGCTCAGCTGAGGACGCTTGCCCTCGAGTCCCTCACGGTTTTCCACATTACGCGACAACTGCGACAGGGCGAGTACCGGAATGTTGAGCTCCTTGGCAAGCCCCTTGAGCGAACGGGAAATTGTGGAAACCTCTTCCTGACGGCTACCAAACTTCATTCCGTTGGCGTTCATCAGCTGAAGATAGTCTATCATAAGGAGCTTCACACCCTTTTCTCTTACCAGTCGGCGTGCCTTGGTTCGCAGTTCGAAAACAGAAAGTCCTGGTGTATCATCGACATAGATGGGCGCACCAGTAAGGTCGCGCAACTTGCGGTCGAGTCGCTCCCACTCTGTATTGTCGAGCTGTCCATTCAGAATCTTATGTCCAGAGATTTCACACACGTTGCTTATCAAGCGATTCACCAACTGGACATTATTCATTTCCAAAGAGAAGAAGCCGATAGGAATATGATAATCGACAGCCACATTCTTGGCAATACTCAAGGCAAAAGAGGTCTTACCCATCGCAGGACGTCCGGCAATGATAACAAGGTCGGAAGGCTGCCAGCCACTGGTCATATCGTCGAGACCTGTATAACCTGTAGGAATACCGGTGAGTCCACCCGAGTTCTTGGCGGCACGCTGCAGAATATCGACAGCATCCTTGATGACAGGGTCAATCTGGGTATAGTCCTGCTTCATGTTGTTCTGCGACAGCGTGAAGAGTTCAGCCTCAGCATGCTGCATCAACTCGTCTACATCGACACTCTCGTCGAAGGCCTGTGTCTCAATATCAGAGGCATAATGGATAAGCTGGCGCTGAAGAGCTTTCTGAGCCAGGATGCGGGCATGATACTCGATATGGGCTGCCGATGCCACCTGCGAGGAGATATCCATGAGATAGGCGGCTCCACCCACACGGTCAATCTCACCCATCTTGGTAAGTTCGTTGACGAGCGTCATGATATCCACAGGACGCTCCTCCATATTCATCTTCTGTATAGCCTCATAGATTTTCTGATGACGAGGCTCATAGAAGGTGGATGGCTTCAGCATCTCTGAAACCATAGAGAAAGCATCCGAATCAACCATCAGGGCGCCCAATACCACTCTCTCCAACCCGATATCCTGCGGCTGAAGATGAGCATATTTGGTGTCTATCTGAGGTTTGGCGCCACTGCGGCGCCTGCTGTTGTCATTATTATTATTGGTTGGCATTTTTGTTTACTTGTATTCTTCTTTTTGTTCTATTGTTTTCTCATTTCTTCTGAGGGCTGAAGAATTTAACTTCTTGCAAAGCCCATTACTTCTATAGAAACTTATTTCGCTGTAAAATGATTGTCTATCAAATTCAGCATCATGGCATATTCCACCTGCGTCACATTATGTCCGAGAAGCAGTCTCTTGAACTCAGCAATGCGACTGAATACTTTATTACGGTTATTCTTATTGACCAGGGCATAGCCTCTCATGCTATCCTGCGCATCTTTAAGATGTCCTCTGCACCATTCTATGATACCCAGCAAGAAGAGTTCTTCGTTATAATCATCCACTTTCTCCTCTTGCAGCATCATGACGAGTTTGTTGAGTTCCTCTCCCGCCTTTTCTATTTCATTGTTGTCGAGCAATACACGAACAAGCAGTAGCATGTACATGCGGTTGTTGGGATATTTGTAATCCAACTCGTAAGCCACTTTCAGAGCCTCGCTGTAAAGATATGTGGAACGCAGACTGTCAATCTTGGAAAGAAGGAGCGAAGGATTATCGCCCAACTTATCGCTCAAGGCGTCGAAGATATCAAGCGCCTCCTTGTACTTGTCCTGCTGCAGATAGCATTTCACCAGCAACTTGCCTACTGCCACATTTCCCGGATTCTTATCAAAGATGGGTTTCAGCAAAAAGACTGCTATATCATAGCGTTTCCTAACATGCATCATACAGAGTGCCTTCAAGACGACTCCGTCATCAGAATCTAAACTGAAATTGCGCAAATAATGGTTGAGTTCTACATAATTCTTGCTTTTGGCAAGGAATCGGCATACGCTGAGATGCACATCATCCAAATCATCAAAATCGGTAAAGACATCGCTGCTCAGGAAAGCAGGATCGATCCAAGAATTACTTTCGTTGACAAACGGATTGGGGAAGCCATTGCGCATAGGAGCCAACTGGAAGAATCGGTAAAGATCCTGCAGATAGTTACGACGTAAGGCCACCGCATCATTTTGCAGGAAGTCGAAATCTTCGCTCTTGGGAAGTTTTACTGATGTCGGAAAAATCATATCCTTGTACTGAGGCATACGCTCAAGAACGTCTTGCAAAGAGAAAAGAAGACTGTACTTGTCACCTTCGCTCATAGTTGAGCCTGCGATAGAAATCATAAAATCAGCTTTGTCGCCAAGAGCTTTCTTCAACTGGCTCATATCGGGATGGTCAATCGTGAAAGGCACAAACCAGTTGGAGAAGCGATGGAAGAAGGCATAATTCTTCATCTTGCTGAAGGTGGAATAGTTGACATCAAGTCCTGCATCCCTCCTAACCTGCATTTTCTCCATGGTCTTGTCCAACTTGTCCATAAGACGGTCTTCCATCTCGGAATCTACTATCTCCTCGACAGAGGTGTCCTCCAGTACGTTGCTCTTCATCATCTTGTAGCCATTGTGGCTCAACTTGATGAGATCGGGCATGATATTCTTGTCAATGTCGGCAGAAACCGAAGAGGTTTGCTGGCACAGGAAAATCTGCTTCTGCAACGACTGCAAATCCTTCTTCACCCGTTCGACCTGCTGTCCGTCCAAGAGTTTCTCCTTCATGTCGGCTGCATAGATGGAAGACCAGGGCATAGAGAGAGCCAAACCTATCAAGGCATGCTGGCGGATGACCTCACAGGCAGAAAGCTGATAGACAGAAAGCAACGTTTCCGACTTCTGCAGATCGAAACTCACAAGACAGGCCAACATCATGGCGCTCTCTATCATCAAAGCTGCTACCTGAGGAATCTTTTCCTCTACCAACAGAGTGGTTACATATTGAGAAATAGTACTGTTCCACTGATGGCTTACAAGAACAGCATCGAAAGCCTTGCGAAAATCCTCGAAGGAAGCATCCGACTGTTCCAACCTCTGAAGAATCGACATCAGGTCGGCACCATTGATGCGGATGGCAGCAGCCTTGAACACCTGATTGGATGAAATTGCCCTTTCAAGCTCTACATGGTGCTCCAGTTTTAAAAGCCGTTCTACAAGAGAGGAAAAGACTGAGAGTGCATTGGGGTCTTTGCTGGCACATGCGAAAAAATGCAACATGCGGTTATAGTCGTCCAACAGGTCTTCCACCTCAGCCCTAAGGTCTGTCATGCTGAATTGAGTATCAATAACAGACTTCAGCTGATATACATATTCATTAAAATGTTCCATGAGCTGGATCTTGTCCTGCTGATGTAGAACCAAATGTAAATCGCTTGACATTTTTACTACTATTTAGTTTTTAATAGAGTTCGCTATGTTCTGATCGTGCTTACGCGGACTTCCGGCATGCTGATAACGAAGCTTTGGCAAGGCATCAACCGTACGGGCATCAACACCGCAATTCTTGATAATCAAATCCTTGTAATGCTGCACTCCGTTCTTGTTGATACTGTCAACAGCCATATTGTAAGCCTTGATAAAGAGATCCAACTGCTGCTTGCGACGTGGTTCCTTCAAAGCCTCTGTACGGAAAGCGAACACACCCAGACGTACGTTCTTATCACGGCTGTCCATCAATTTCACATGACCTTCAAGCCGAGCACGTGTAGCCTGAGGCTCAGAAAGGAGCACGGCATCCATCTCGTTGTTGAGCAACATCTTGAGTCGTATGTTCACGTCATTGATCTGCACACGATAGACATCATATTTGGGATGTACGCTGTCGATGGCAAGAGTGGCAAGATAGTCGGTTGCAGAATAGCGGGTGATGGCAATCATCTTGTCAGACAACTGCTTGAGTTCGGAGATACGCGAACGCTTGTTGGAGATAATCTGCCAATAGGCAGAGGTCGCGATAGGAAAGGTAAGTTTTGTACCCTTGGACTGCAGACGTGCAGCCCTAACCAAATCAGTCACCGAACCTTCTACTCGCTTGTTGGTCAGCGCAGTATCGCAGTCCATCTGTGCATTGAAATGACGCAGATGAACATCCACACCCAACGTATCAAAGAGATGAAAATCCTTTGCCACAAGCACTGGCAGACAGTCGAGCGTAGGCATCACTCCCACCTTGAACGAGGCGCGGTCGATGCTGTCGAGCCGAGCCTTCTCTGCCTTGCTCAAACGCGCACGCTTCTCATGAGAATCGCCACAACTGCTTATCCCCAACGCCGCACAACAAACGAATAATAATAAAAATATTTTCTTATTCATTATAAAATATTTTACTCCACATAAAGTACGAGTCCCTTCAGATACTCACCCTCTGGATGATAAATATTGATGGGATGGTCGGCAGGCTGATGCAACTGATGCAGGATTCTCACCTTTCTGCCCACCTGGGCTGCAGCCGTAAAAACAGCATTGCGGAAATTGTCCTTTGTGACCACCTGCGAACAGCTGAAAGTAAAGAGGATGCCTCCTTTCTTGATGCGCTGCAGGCCCTTCACATTGAGACGGGTATAACCCTTCAAGGCATTGCGCAGAGCTGCACGGTGCTTGGCAAAGGCTGGAGGATCGAGCACGATGAGGTCGTACTGCTGGTCGTGCTCGTCAAGATACTTGAAAGCATCTTCGCAGAAAGCCTCATGTCGGGCATCACCTGGAAAGTTGAGCGCTACATTATCGTTGGTCAACTCTATGGCCTTGGCACTGCTGTCTACCGAGTGTACTTGCTTGGCATCGCCACGCATGGCATAAACAGAGAATCCACCCGTGTAGCAGAACATATTGAGCACGCTCTTGCCCTTGGCATACTGCTCCAAGAGTGAGCGGTTCTCACGCTGATCGACAAAGAAACCTGTCTTCTGTCCGCGTAGCCAGTCGATATGAAACTTCAGTCCGTTCTCCATCGCCACATTGCTGGCATCGCCACCTACGAGGAATCCATTCTCTTGATGCAGGTCAGCTTTATAAGGCAGAGTTGTCTCGCTCTTATAATATACATTGGCAATACGATCGCCCATCACCTGCACCAAGGCCTGGCAAATCTCGTTGCGGCAGACATGCATGCCCACACTGTGCGCCTGCATCACGGCTGTAGAACCATAGCAGTCTATCACCAGTCCAGGCAGATAGTCGCCCTCGCCATGCACCAGTCGATATGTATTGTTGGTAGGACTGTCGGCTATACCTACACCGATACGAACATCGAGTGCAGACTGCAGACGCTCGCACCAGAAGTCGGTATTGATCTCTATATCCTCGAAGGAAAGCACACGTACGGCGATAGAGCCTATCTGGTAATGACCTACGGCTATAAACTCGCCCGCGGCTGTGATGACTCTTACCGTCTCGCCTTCCTCGATGCCATCATCCATGTGATGAATGGCACCTGAGAATATCCAGGGATGAAATCGCTTGAGCGACTCTTCTTTTCCTCTCTTCAGAAATATCTGTTTATACATATTTTATTTTTATTGAACTTTAGCAAGTTCAGAAGTTATAGTATTAAACAAGTTATCACTCCCTTCGGTCGTTAGAAGTTACAGCCAACAGCCTTTTGGGTTGAATACTCAGCCTAAAACATATGGCTTAGACTTCTCCAACTTCTTTAAATTCTTTAACTTCCCTATTTGCGAAAGTTTAGTTTATTACTTTACAACGTTTTAAATAATAGGTGAAGATTGGGGCACTTCTTCATTCTTTGCCTCTTTACTCTTCACTACTTCACTCTCCGCTTCCACCAGTTTCACTGGTTCCACGAGTTCATAATCCCCGTCCCGCGAGAGTCGCTGCAACTCTTCATATATCTTGATGCAGGTCCAGGCATCAGTAGCCGCATAGAGTTTCTGGGCATCTCGCAATACCGTCTGCTCCCAATTGCTCAGGCGCTGCGCCTTGCTTATCTTCATATGAAAGAGGTTGGCATAGAGTTTCTGCAAACTTTTGTCCTCAATACCAAACTTTTCAGCCACATCCTGCAACTCCACAAAATTGCCAGCCTTGAATTCTGCCCTGCGATGCAACTGCAACAGGTCGTCGTGCCAGGACAATCCCACCTTGACTACTTTCTTATCCTCCAACAATCGTATGATGGCAGGCGTGATGCCCGTCAGGTTCAGACGAAAGAGGAAACAGGTGTCGTGCGTACTCACTTGCAGCAACGACACCTCATATCTTTGACCCTTCTTGAATGAAGGACGAGTTTCTGTATCAAAGCCTAATATCTTCTGGCTCAGCAGATAATCCACAGCCTTCTCTGTCTCGCCAGGGGTGATAATCGTTATGATACGACCCTGAAACAACACTTTCGGAAGACCAGTAATTTCGCGCTTATCGAACTTTTTAAATAGAATCTTCATTAATCTTTTCTTACTTTCGATTGCAAAATTAAGAAAAAATGACGAGAAAATGACGAGTTTCTCATTTATTTTCTCTAATTTTGCAGATAAATAAATAATTGTATAAAAAATGGCAAAGAAAAAAACGCAACGCAAGGCCAAATCTTTCAGCGAGGCCTTAGGCTTGGAATATTTGTTCAACAACACTATAACTGACTTCTTTTTAGGATTAATTCTCTTCTTCGCATCTGTTTACGTCATCATTGCTATGGTGTCGTTTCTCAATACGGGGGCAGCCGACCAAAGTATATTGGAAGATTTGCAACAGGGAGAATGGATCAATACCGGACGACAGTTTCAGAACTATTGCGGCTCCTGGGGTGCCATCATCTCCTATTGGCTCATGTCGGTCAACTTTGGTTTCCCTGCCTTCCTGCTGCCTTTGTTCTGCGTGCTGGTAGGCTTTCAACTCATGCATGCCTATAAAATCAATTTGCTGAAATGGTTTCTATGCATGATGGTGGTTATGTTCTGGAGCTCGGTAACTTTTTCCAAGCTCCTCACACCACTTATGGGTGACCTTATCTTCAATCCTGGCGGTAAACATGGACTATTCGTCGTACAGCGGCTCGAGGACATCATGGGACCTCCGGGACTCACAGCCATCCTGCTCATCGTTGCCGTGGCATTCCTCACCTATCTTACTACCGAGACCATCACGGTCATCAGAAAGGCTCTCAACCCTATTGGATTCATATCCAAGAGGGTGTCTTTCGAAATCACCAATCACAAAAAAGATGAAGAGGAACCTGTTACCGACGAGGCTGAGGACTATCAGACCGAACCTGTAGAGGAGGAAGATGAAGACCTGCCAAGCACCGTGCTTGAGGAGTTCAAAGACCCAGAACCTGCACAGGTGATCGACCTCGACGTGAACCCAGAAGAAGGCCTCAAGAAAGACGAGAACACGCAAGCCGAAAACCCTATAGAAGAAAAGTCGCTGCTGGAGAAACAGCGTGAGCTTCGTGCCCAGAAGGCGGAACAGGAGGCAAAGGACGCCAACAAGGTAGCTGGAGGAAATATCGATATGGATATATCCATAGCTGCCGCCGACGAAAAGGCACACGGAACAGTGGTAAGCAATGTGGAGCATCTCAATACGCCCATCAACCCCAAGGAGCCTTTCACCAAGTACAAGTACCCCACCCTGAGCCTGCTCAAGAAGTATGAGGACAATGGCAACTATATCGACGAGGCAGAACAGATAGCCAACAAAAACCGCATCATCGAGGTGTTGGGCAACTTTGGTGTTACCATACGTACCATACGAGCTACGGTGGGTCCTACCATCACACTCTATGAGATACAGCCTGCCGAAGGTGTGCGCATCTCTAAAATCAAGAATCTCGAGGACGACATCGCCTTGAGTCTTGCAGCCTTGGGAATACGTATCATTGCTCCTATCCCTGGCAAGGGAACCATAGGTATCGAGGTGCCTAACGCCAAGCCTAACATTGTGAGCATGGAGAGTATCCTCAACTCCAGAAAGTTCCAGGAAACAAAGATGGAACTGCCTATCGCTCTGGGTAAGACCATTACCAACGAGGTATTCATGGTCGACCTGGCAAAGATTCCTCACCTGCTCGTTGCCGGTGCTACCGGTCAGGGTAAGTCTGTAGGTCTGAATGCCATCATCACCTCCTTATTATATAAGAAGCACCCCAACGAACTGAAGTTTGTGCTTATCGACCCTAAGAAGGTAGAGTTCAGCGTTTACTCACGCATCACCAACAAGTTTATGGCAGCCTTGCCCGATGAGGAAGAGCCTATCATTACCGATGTTACCAAGGTGGTTCGCACACTCAACAGCCTGTGTGTGCTCATGGACAGCCGATACGACTTGCTGAAGAAGGCAGGAGCCAGAAACATCAAGGAGTACAACCAGAAATATATCAACCACAAACTGCGTCTTACTGACGGACATGAGTACATGCCTTACATCGTAGTTATTATCGATGAGTTTGGCGACCTTATCATGACCGCAGGCAAGGAGGTCGAGTTGCCTATAGCACGTATCGCCCAGCTGGCACGTGCCGTAGGTATACACATGGTGATAGCCACTCAGCGTCCTACCACAAGCATCATCACGGGTAATATCAAGGCCAACTTCCCAGGCCGTATCGCATTCAAGGTTACAGCTGCCATCGACTCCAAGACCATCCTCGACCGTACTGGTGCCAACCAGCTGATAGGACGAGGCGACATGCTCTATCAGGGAGGACAGGAGCCTGTACGTGTACAATGTGCCTTTGTTGACACACCCGAAATCGAGCGCATCAACGAGTATATCTGCGAACAGCCTGGTCCTATCGAACCTATGGAACTGCCAGAACCAGCCAACGATGACAATGCCACAGGAGCAGGAAACGTGGATACACGTAATCTCGACGCATTCTTCGAGGAAGCTGCCCATGCCATTGTCCTATCGCAACAGGGAAGTACCAGTATGATACAACGTCGATTCTCTATCGGTTACAACCGTGCCGGACGACTCATGGACCAGCTTGAGGCTGCCGGCATTGTAGGAGCAGCACAGGGCAGCAAGCCAAGAGAGGTGCTCGTACAGGATGAGAACCAACTCAACAACCTGCTGGCTGCACTCCGTGGACAGTAATTCAAATAAAAAAATGGAGGATATTGCCAATAGACAAGAAGGAATGTCACTTTCTTCGGTCTATCGGAAATATCCTTCCTATAAAATCAGGATTAATAGAGTTAACACACTAAAAACATGAAGAAAACGATTCTTATCGCACTCATGGCCCTGATAGGGCTAAGTGCATTTGCCCAGAGCGCCCAACAGGTACTCGACAGAACAGCAAAAGTCATAGGCAACAAGAGCGGTGCAAGCGCCAACTTCACCATATCAAATGCGAAAATAGGTTCGAGCAGCGGCACTATTGCCATCAAAGGAAACAAATTCAATGCCCGTACGCCACAAGCTATCGTATGGTTCAACGGAAAGACTCAATGGTCATATCTGAAGAAGACCAATGAGGTAAACATCTCTACCCCAACCCAGGCTCAACAGATGGCAATGAATCCCTATACCTTTATTAATATATATAAGACAGGATATAAAATGAACATGAAGAAAAGCGGCAACAACTATCAGGTTCATCTGACAGCACAAAACCAGAAACGTTCAGTTGCCGAACTCTACATCACCATCAATCGGAAAACCTATGTTCCCTCGCAAGTCAAAATGAGACAGGGCAAAACATGGAGCACCATCAAGGTGAGCAACTTCAAGGCACGCAGCATACCTAACAGTTCGTTTGCCTTCAACGCCAAGGAGTTCCCTTCGGCTGAAGTCATCGACCTCAGATAATAACCCTAAAAGGAACTTCGAAGCAAGCACTTTCCTACCTATATATAATAAGGTGTTTCACATCTATAGCTTCCCCATTTAAAAAAGTTGTATAAGATGTAAATGCAAGAAAGCTCAGTAAATAAAGGTGAAATGTAAGGAATTTGGAGAAATTACAAAAAATATTTGTAATTTCTCCAAATTTATTTTGTAGTTACAAATAAAATGCCTACCTTTGCATCGTAAACAAATAAAAACAAAGCGAATGACAGAGCAAGAGGCATACAATAGACTACAGGAAACGGGTATACGCCCATCCAAACAAAGGTTGGCTATCATGGACTGGCTCATTAATCATCCCATCCACCCCACGGTAGAGGATGTTTACCAAGGACTGTACAAGCAGATTCCTACCTTGAGCAGGACTACAGTTTACAACACCCTACGCATGCTGAGCGAAAAAGGAGCGGCACAGATGATCACCATCGACGAACACCGCGTGTGCTACGATGGAAATCCGAAAAGTCACGTACACTTTTTCTGCAAGAAATGCGGACGAGTCATCGACATGATGGATGAAGACGCACCACAGTTGCAACACGAGATTTGTATCGACGGCAACCTCGTGCAGGAACAGCAACTCTACTATAAGGGCATCTGCTCCGACTGTATTGACGAAATGGAACAGACCGCTTTGCAAAATCAAGAAACAAGAATTAATTAACAACAATTATACAACAATTAAAATACAAAGCATTATGAAGAAAAAATTTATTTGTACTGTTTGTGGTTATATCTACGAAGGTACTGAGGCTCCAGAGAAGTGTCCTATCTGCAAGGCTCCTGCCAGCAAGTTCAAGGAGATGGAGGATGCTGTTGACGACGATATGACATTTGCTACTGTTCACGTGTTGGGCCAGGCCTACAAGGACAGCGTTAACGAAGATGTTATCAAGGGTTTGAAAGACCACTTCAACGGTGAGTGTGGCGAGGTAGGTATGTACTTGGCCATGGCACGTCAGGCTGACCGTGAGGGCTATCCTGAAATAGCAGAGGCTTACAAGCGCTATGCTTACGAGGAGGCCGATCATGCTTCACGCTTTGCCGAGTTGCTCGGCGAGGTTTTGGGCGACACAAAGAGCAACCTCGAGGCACGTATTGCTGCCGAGAAGGGTGCATGCGAGGACAAGTTCCGTATCGCCAAGCTGGCTAAGGAGCAGGGTTCTGATGCTATCCACGACACCGTTCACGAGATGGCAAAAGACGAGGCTCGCCACGCTGCAGGATTTGCAGGTCTCTACAAGAGATACTTCAAGTAAAGAAAGCCGAGATGAGACCATTCTCATCACGACAACATACAAGAGAATCCTTTCTTTGCAAAGGGTTCTCTTTTTTTGTCTTGGCTACAAATAATTTTATCTGCAACAAAGTGCCAGCCTACTTTTGTTCTTCTACATTGTTATGTAAAGAATCAGGCTTGATGCTTCGCTGAGAACTGTATTCAAAGATGCCGATGGCAACGATTGTATGTAAGCAATCATTTTATCTCATCAAAGAACGAAATATTACAGAGGCATAAGTCACCAATCTGAAATAGACTTGAACCAACAAAGGTGGTCTGACATTGTTTTTACCAAAACTCGTGGCATTATGCACACCTGACCAACGATGGATGGCGCATGGTTCATCAATGAGATGAAGCTTTTTGCGCCATATTGCACTATACTGAAAGTACTTATCGTGTCCTGCCACATGGGAAGGAATTGGCAAATAGTATTTTAGCTCATCCTTAGAAAATCCCATGCAGAAGCCATAAATACCCATACCTTTTGGAGCAAAGAAAGGGATACGGTGTTCATATATCAGTTTTTGCCCAATCTTCAATTTCTCATCCCCAAAATAAAAAGCAGTAGCTACTAAACCACCATATTTACGTAACACAGACAAAGACTTGTCTATTTTTGAGGGAAGCCATACATCATCTTGGTCTGCCAGAAACAGATAGTCGCCAGTAGCTTTGGTAATGGCATTCTCAAAATTAGAGGATGCTAATCGATTAGCTTTAAAATACTTATACTTGGAATAATTTTTATGATGGAAAATCTTGATACGTGAATCATGATAAGATTCAAGGATTGATATTGTGTCATCAGTAGAACCATCATCAGAGACTATTATCTCCAACTCTACATTATCATTCTCCTTAAACCTCTGACTCAAGATGGAGTCCATCTGCTCCTTAATATATTTGGCACCATTATAGGTAGCCATACATATAGAGACTAACATATAGAAAAAAAATAAAAGGTTGCTATAAAACGATAAGCGTAGAACTTGATTCGGGACAACGAGCCACAAGACTAAAAATACCTAAGAATATGATAAAAAAGAAGCGTAAGCTTCACTTATCATACTCTCAGGCATTTGGCGTGGCCCGTATATACCGATAAGATCCGCCTACGCTATAGCGCAGGCGTTCACTTAATCTACGGTATATACATCTTTTAATCGCCAAATTTCGAGAGTATTCCGAATATAGTAAACGCTATGTATCTCAATAAATTATATGTCTATGCTGTTGATTTTTCTTGTTTTGTTTTTATTTTAATTGTTCGACATGATGTTATGATGGAGCGGAGTCGTAAAGTCTTCACTCTTTATCGTTTGCAAAAATACAAAAAACAAATGAGACGGAGAACGTTTCATTGCACAAAGTTTGGTGATTACATGAAAAAAAGTAAATTTGAGCCAGAAAACTATGTTTTTTATAACGGAGGAACGTGTATGGATAAAATAAGATATACTTGAAAGAAAAAATAGGTGAGCCAAAAAGGTTCTCACCTCCACAACCTAATTAGCAGATACTATACAACCTAATTAGCGGATGCTATAATTGATATAAAGAACGCACGCAAAAGAGAAGATACCGAATAAAGTACTTCTCGTTATCGTAGTCCCATGGATACTTTTTAGGCTCGTATAAATCTAAATTGCATAAGGCTCTCTATTTTTTACCACATCATCATTCCTGTTGATACGAACAGGAAACTCAAGCAATGTACCACATCTATAGACAGTACTTACTTTACCGACGAAGGACTACTTTTTTGAAGGACATCTGAAATTAAAAAGATGATAAAAAAGCATTATAAAAGGGCACTACAACCATTTTTCATTTTCAACATCTATTTTTTCGCCTATTTTTCATAGATTTCTCCAAAAAAGTTCTTTAACATCACAGAATTTTGTTATTTTTGCAAGGCAATATATAAAGAACAGACAAAAGTCTATTGTTTAATTGCAAATAACAATATTGTCAAACTTTTAAATTTTAATTAAGAAACAGACATTACACAAGACTGAAACGCCAGGGACATGATGTTCAGATGCACATCAACCCTCAATGAGACTTTAAACGAGGTTTCACCTCAAGATTCTTTAACTTCGCGTTTCCGTTCTATACTTTTGGGATATTGGGCTTTTATGCTCTTGTTCTCTTCCGTTTGAATACCGCCAATATTCGCATATCGAGGACAAGCAGACTGAAAGTTCACGCTTATAGGCGTGAACTGTTCTGTCGTTTGTTGATATGCTGGTCACTTGGCGGTAACCAAAACGGAAACAGGCATCGGAACGGTTGCACGCCTTTTTTTCTACAACGATGAGAAAAATTATTTTTATTACACTAATACTTTTTATTGCCAATACTGTTTTTGCCGTATCACCTTTACCAGGATTTCTAAATGGCGCATATGGAAAAATGATGGCACAAGCAAAGATGGTTGATTTTGCAAAAAGCCATCGCCCGACTAAAACAACAGTTTATTATGGGAGTTTCTCTATGTGTCCATCAACAGGGCAAAACTCATCCTTATCAGGTACTCTTACGGTTTATTTTTACTCCAATGGAGTTATAAAGGTTGACGGGGAATATTATATTCCCATGGAAAAATCTGTAGATGGAACAAAAGGATACTTTCTTCCTAACGGACATAAACTTCAAAACGTTCGCGCAGTATCACTTTTGCATAACAACACAGAAATAAATTATTTGTTTGCTTTGGAAAATGGTAATACAAGAATATGGTTTGTACATCATTATAATATGTCTCCTTCAAGTAGTACTAATGGATACTACAATAATACTCCTTACAATAATGGTAGCAATGGTTCTTCTTCTCGAACTTGTCCAAGTTGTAGAGGTTCAAGAAATTGTAATACTTGCGGAGGAGCTGGTAAATATTGGGAAGAAGTTGGGCAATATACAGGAAATTCATATAAGAAGAAAGTAGATTGTCCTGTTTGCTATGGCACAGGAAGATGTGGAACATGCCACGGAAAAGGCAGTCTTTAATTTAGTAGACTCCACTAAAAAAATAAAGGGGTATAATCCCCATTTTTATTAACTATCGCACAATTTAAGTGCTTTATAGTTGCGCCCGACACATACAAGGGATTTTACAATGAAACATTCATCATTTTTCAAGGCATCCTTAGTGATGCTTGTTAGTATCATCTGTTTATTGATGCCACAAAAGGTTTCTGCGCAGAGTACAGTTTATTTCTTTATAGATAAGGTATGCAACTTAGATGTTTTTATGTTCAAAAATAGTGAACCTCTTTTTGATATGGTAGGTCCAATTACTAAAAAAAGGCAAACTAAATCAGCAATGGTGTTACCTTTATGTACACAAGCACCATGTAAAAGAAAAACGGTATTTCATGCAACAGGAAAATCAATATTTGAAATGGAAGCCACTTACACAAACCCTGTAAATGCCAAGACTTCTAAACTTGCAGCAGAAATACAACTAAATTTAACGGATGGAGCGATCTACTATGTAAAAATCGGTTTTAGAGGACTTCGCAACGATATGAAGATGGAACTTCTTTCAGACAAAGAAGCGGAGAAAATACTAAAAGACAAAAAGTATGTAGCATTGGATGACTATGATGAAGTAAATTAAAACGAGTATGAAAAATATACTATCTATCATTTTATGTATTTTTCCATCTTTACTCTTTGGGCAGAATATTGATGCAAACAAATATTTTGCCCATACATTCGACAATTCTTTTGTCAAGTGTAAGTATGGAAAATTCAAAGGACAATTTCTGAAAGGAAAATGCAACGGTATGGGCATTCTTCAAATGAAGGACAACTCTCTATACATTGGTGATTTTATGAATGGTGAAATCACAGGATATGGCATGAAAATTTCCACAAGTGGTAAACAAGTACTTACAAATTGCCCTGAAGCAATGATTTATGTAGGCAGTTGGAACAAAGGACAGAAAAGTGGCACAGGTACTTGTTATAACAAAGAAGGTAAGGTAATCTATAAGGGAAACTTCTTGGCAGACAAGCCTACGGCAACCTATCCAGCACAAGCCTCGCAAGCAGATAAACTGTTTTCTATAATAGAGTTGTCTGATGGTGGAACATTCATTGGTGAAACCAAGCAAGGAATTCCAAATGGATTAGGCCTTGTTTTGATGAAAAATGGAGACTTGTGCCAAAGTGATTATAAAAATGGAGAAAGATGCGGTATCGGATTATACCTCATGAGTGATGGAAATTGGGAAACCCTCAGCTTTGAAAATGGTAAATCATATACCATAACATCTTCTGAGAATTATAACCAAATAGACAACCAACGAAAACAAATGGTTAGAGAAGCTTGGGCAAAAGCTGGAAAAGAATTGGCTGGACTTTCTACACAGTTGGTTGAAAATGTAAGCAACATTTATTCTATTGCAAACGGAAAAAGTGTCAGCAATTCTTCCGCAAACATATCTTCCATCACAACATCCGACGTGCCTGTTTCAAACGACAACAATTCGGCAAAGGCCCAGAATACAAAAAATAATACTCAAATGTCTATGTCTGACCAAGTGAATTACAATTCATTGCGCAACACGTATAACAAATGGGCTTCTGACCTTATGCAAATGAAGAATGCGAATGGCCAATATCAGAATGGCTTTAAGGCATCCGACAAGAAGCATGCACAAAATGAGATGAAACGAATTCGGAAAAGTGCCATGCAAAAATGGAATAAGGAAATACCATATAATTCTATAGAGGATTGGTAATTCTATTTAATGTCTACAATTGCCACACACTTTTGCAATCACTGGGAACAAAAAATACACTCTAATAGTGGAGCGAGGAAAAACATAACCTCGCTCACTCCTTGAAGCACTGAAACAGAAATATTCTCCACAAGTCAAAGATGACAACAAGTTTCTAATAAAACTAACGACGCACATGAGTGTATAATTATCTCTGTCGGGATAACGTTGATGCAAAAACCGTAAAGCACTAAGACTCCTGTTATCAACGTATTGCATTTTTTGAAATAGATTTAGCAAAAAACCCTTCACCCTTCATCTATTCCTTGGAATCCCCTGTGTTTATAGGGCTTTCAGGGGTTGAATGGCTCAAATCCACCCTTCATCACCCTTCATGGTCTGTCATTTCCTGTCACTTAAATTGTTTTCAGTTCGTTATGAACTCACTTCCCTAACTTTCCTATTTGTTAAACTTCTATTATGAATTTGTTTTGCCAATTGTAGATAAATCTATGTTCTAAACTTTGGAACATAAGTTCTAAACTTTGGAACATAGATTATATAAGCTACAGAGAACATTTTCTGTGGTTTAACGATATAGTTAACCACTCTTTGTGTTATTTTTAATACGAGTTGACTCGCTTGTTACTTAGTTATAAATTACGTTGACTTACTTCATTTTAGTCATATTCATAGTTGACTACTTATGCTGAAGTTACATCAGTCAGCCAAAATCTGAAAAAGGTAAAAAGATGAAGGGTGATGAAGGGTGAAATTGTACCTTTCTCCCTCTGAAACCCCTATAAACACAGGGGATTCCAAGGAATAGATGAAGGGTGAAGGGGTTTTGCGTGATTCTTTTTTCAAAAATACTGATTCCGGCAAAAAGCCTACTTATGGCACATTTGTGCTCTTTAAGGAGCAAATTACACAAAAAGGAAAGTAATATGAACAACTCTTTAGGCAGTATTTCTTATTCCGAACGAAGGAAAAGCGGAAATCATAAAAGATGTTTACTCCATCATTTCTTTCAACATTATTCTGCAAAAAAATTGCCTAAATCATTTTTTATCCGTATCTTTGCCCAACAAACTAAAGAAACAAAAAGATGGAAGCAAAGAATATCAACCAACTGGTCACAGAAAACCTGAGCTACGTAAAATCGTTGGCGAATAGGTTTAAGGGAAAAGGTGTAGACTTCGACGACCTGGTGAGCGAGGGATACATGGCTATGACACAAGCTGCACAAAAATATGATACTGAGCGCGGAACACAATTTATAGCCTATGCCGCACCCTTCATTCGCAAGGCCATGGAACAGGCCATCAAACAGCAGTCTGCTTCTTACGGAATGCCAAAAGACGGGCACCAACAACTCAACAAGAAACTGAGTCGGCCCCTCTCTATTGACGCGCCCCTTGGCACCAACAACAAGTACACCCTGCTCGACATACTGATCAACAAGGATGCACTTTCAGAGGAAGAGAACACTTACTTCCGCCTCATTTCAGAAGACCTCAAGGCAGCCATCGAAATACTCGATGAGCGCGAGCGCGAAGTAATACGCAAGTTCTACGGCATAGGTTGCCCTCACATCCCCATGGCAGACATCGCCGAGGACATGGAACTGAAACGCGAAAGAGTAAGACAGATAAGAGACAAGGCTGTGCGGAAAATGGCCCGACAGGCAAAGACCAAAGCCCTGAAGACTCTCCTTAGAAAATAAAATCCAAGTAACCCTCACTCATACTGCAAGGGAAAAAGGCACACTACAATAACACATTCCGCTTCCGAAAAGGGAAAGTGGAAGAAACTTCCGAACCCAGCGAAAGTTCAATCACCAATGATAATACAGGAGGAAGGCTAAGCGCCTGCCTCCTTTTTCTTTTGTACCTGTTGCTTTCTGTACTCACAAGGGGTCATTCCCATGCGATGATAGAAGTTGGCATAAAAACTCTGACGTGTATTGAAGCCTGCCATTTCGCTGATGTCCTCGATAGTCATCTTGGTATAGCGACGGTCTGAAAGCAGCGACATAGCTTCGTTGATTCGGAAATCGTTGACGAATTCCGAATAGTTCTTGTGCAGTCGTGTGGCACAAACTGCAGATATATAACGAGCATTGGTATTTAGATCGGCAGCCAACTTACGGGTATTGTAAGTTTTGTCTTTGTATTTACCTTCTGCTACGATAATTCGCAAAATACCCTCGTACAGACTGTCCTTGAGCTTATCACTAAGAAGAGTTTGATAACGGGCTACTTTTTCCTTTTTAGGTGTTAAGTTATATTTAGCCATGGCATTAAGTTAGTTGTTTTTTTAAATTACCAGTGACAAAGATACTGCAAAACAAGATACAAACCAAATTTTTTGTGGTTTTTTTTATTAATTATATACAAATAAATTGCCTATGTGGAATAAAAGCCGTAATTTTGCCATAAAAATTAAAATAACAGGTCAGAATGAACAAACTCGGAGGAATGAAACAAATAATATGGTTCGTGAGAACATACATCGTGCTCATGATCATCTTCATACTGCAGAAACCATTATTCATGCTTGTTACCCATGGCGCATCACAAATGTCGTGGGGAGAAGTATTTGCAGAAATGATGCCCGTCATGTTCCATGGTCTTCGCATTGACCTGTCTATGGCCGGTTATCTCATGCTCCTGCCCGGCTTGCTCCTGCTTGCCAACGTATGGATAAGACAGGAGTTCATACGCCCGATATTCAACACATATATGGGCATCATAGCAGTTGCCACAGCCTTCTGCTTCGTTCTCAATGCCGTACTCTACCCCTATTGGTGCTTCCCCTTGGACAGCATGCCTTTCTTCTATTTCTTCACATCGCCTGCTGACGCTTTTGCAAGTGCATCTTTTGGAGAGATTGCCTTGGGCATCCTTGCTCTCGCAGCCATATCGGCACTGATCTGGTGGATGTTGCGCATGCCCAAACCACGACGCGACCGTTACGGAAGACGTGATTACAGAAACGAAGGACTCGACTGCCATCGCGTGCGTACATCTATTATTGTCTTCGTCATGACAGCCCTGCTCATCATCCCTATCCGTGGAGGATTCACTGTGGCTACGACAAATACAGGAACTGCTTATTTCAGCCAGCTATCTTACCTCAACCACTCGGCGGTAAACCCGATGTTCAGTCTTCTCGAGTCGATGACAAGACAGCAGAACTTCGAAGACCAGTATCGCTATATGGACGCTGCCGAAGCCAACAAGATATTCCGTACGATGGTGAGCCAAAGCGACGAGAACACCTACCCCATTCTCAGCGATGAGGCACGCAAGCATGCTCCAGACATCCTGCTTGTAGTGATGGAAAGTTTCGCAAGCGACCTGCTTCCATCCATAGGTACACAGAAAGACGTGGCTGTATGTCTCGACTCCATAGCCCAGCAGGGCATCCTCTTCAACCGCTTCTATGCCAACAGCTTCAGAACCGACCGCGGACTCGTGGCCATTCTGAGCGGTTATCCAGCACAGCCCACCATGAGCATCATGAAGGATCCCAACAAGTCGAGCCACCTGCCATCTATCTCCAAGTCGTTGGTGAAATACAAGAACTACCAGACTGCCTACTATTATGGTGGCGACATCAACTTTACCAACCAGCGCTCCTATCTTATCTCACAGGGTTTCCAGCACATCACCTCAGACCAGGACTTCCCTATCGAGCAGCGACTGAGCAAATGGGGAGTGCACGACCATATCGTGGCCGACAGGCTGATGTACGACATCGAACACGAGAAACCAACAGGCCGTCCTGTGTTCAGAGTCTTCCAGACATCGAGCAGTCATGAGCCTTTCGAAGTGCCCTACAGCCGACTGAAAGACAAGCGACTGAATGCTTTTGCCTATACCGACAGTGTGATGGGTGCCATCGTGCGCAGATACCGCAAGCTGCCCAAATGGAAAAACACGCTCATCATCTTCGTGCCCGACCACGTAGGCGGATACAAGGAGCATCTCGACAATGGCGACAGAAGCCGTTACCAGATTCCTCTCATCCTGACAGGCGGAGCCATAGCCCATCCTATGAAGATAAAACTCATCGGCTCACAGCAGGACATTGCCGCCACACTGTTAGGACAGTTGGGAGTGGAACACAAAGACTTCCTCTTCAGCAAGAACATGCTGAGCGATGCCACACCTAAGTTTGCCTTCTTCACGGTCAACGATGCCTTTGGCGTGGTAAGCGAAGAAAACTCACTGATATTCGACAACAAGAGCAAGAAAGTACTCTATGACAAGGGAACCAAGCCCGGCTACAACATCAAGCGCGGACAGGCATATCTGCAGAAACTGTACGACGACATCAGTACAAAATAGTCATCATGCTCTCCCCATCACCCCTACAAAAAGTTCTCAAGTAACAACAAAAAAAAAGAAATTAAAAGACACGAATGACAGACATGCTCAACACACTGGAACAGGCTGACACCCAACTATTGTTGTTCCTCAACGGATTCCACAACAGCTATTGGGACTATTTCATGATGATGTACAGCAGCCGATTTGTATGGATACCCTTTTATGCAAGTTTCCTCTATGTGATGTTCCGCAACTATGACTGGCGATCGGCAACAAAATGCCTCGTAGCCATCATTGCCATCGTGGTGCTCTGCGACCAGACCACCTCAGGCCTTATCAAGCCAATGGTAGAACGTCTGAGACCCAGCAATACAGACAACCCCATCTCGCCCATGGTGCATATCGTGAACAATTATCGGGGCGGCAGATATGGATTCCCCTCCTCTCATGCCGCCAACGCATGGGGAATGGTTTTCTTCGCCATGTATTTGGCCCGCAACAGGAAGTTGAATCTTTTCCTCCTGGCATGGGCCATAGTGATGGCATACTCACGCGCCTATATGGGAGTACACTACCCAGGCGACATATTGGTGGGCATCTTTTTCGGAGCCTTGTACGCCACCCTGTGCTACTATCTGCTGGCCTATATCGACCCACAGGGTATTGAGCAATGGAAAACCACCGGCAGACAATTGCATCAATCGTGGCTTCCAATCACTATGGGCTCACTCTCTGTCTTGGTAATGCTGACAGTTGCTGCCTTCATGGCAGCCACACAGATAGACATCTTCTTCAATTAAAAAAAGAGAAAAACGGCAACGCCAAAGACTACTCCCCAGCAAAAGGAAATGAATCAATAACAATACTAACAAATATATTAATCAAAATCAGAATCAATATGAAGAAAATGATGATTTTTGCAATCGCTGCTCTCGGTCTTACCATGGCAGCTTGCAACGGCAAGAAGGCTGAACAGCCACAGACTGCAACCACAGAGGTAGCAGTAGTTACCGATACCGCTTTCCAGAACAAGGCTGCCGGCGACTATCAGAGCTACGACGGTAGTAAGGTTATCACACTGAACAGCGACCTGACCGTTACAACCAAAAACACTCAGGACTACTACAAGTGGGAACTCATTGCCAAACCTGAAGGCGACCAGACCATTATCCTGCTCGACCGAAAGGGAGTGGACAAGGATATCCAGACACAGGTACAGATAGATGTAGCTGAAGGAATGATGGTTGTCAACAACGAGACCTTCCGCAAAAAGCAAGAAGCTAAGTAATACAAATAAAAAACGCTCCTCACTTCACAGTGAAGAGCGTCTATTCAATAGGTATTAGTCCGTTTAAGGTAAAAAGATTGTATTCAGGATAACGTTTGCAAAGGTAGCAAAATTATTTTGAATAAAAAAATATTTTGACGTGTTTTATTGTTCTTTTTTGAAAAAATCTTATAAAAACAATAACACACAACCTTTTTTCCACACCTCTTCAACTATTTCAGCAAAAATAAAATGCTCATCTTTTTCATACTTACAATTTATTTTGTAACTTTGCACCACATTATTATATATATAAAACATATCTCATTGAAATATGGCAATAAATGAAGAAAATCTGAACGAAGAGAAGAAAAGCATCTCTTTCGTTGAACAATTTGTAGAAGAAGATCTCAAGGAGGGCAAGAACAATGGTCGCATACAGACACGCTTTCCCCCAGAGCCTAACGGATATCTGCATATCGGACACGCCAAAGCTATCTGCATGGACTTTGGTGTGGCAGAGAAATATAACGGTATCTGCAACCTTCGTTTTGACGATACAAACCCCAGCAAGGAGAACAACGAATACGTAGAAAACATCCTGCAGGACATACAATGGCTCGGCTTCAAGTGGGGCAATATCTACTATGCTTCCGACTATTTTGAGAAGTTGTGGGATTTTGCCATCTGGATGATCAAGAACGGACATGCCTACATCGACGAGCAGACTGCGGAACAGATTGCAGAACAAAAGGGAACACCTACCACTCCCGGTACAGCAAGCCCTTATCGTGACCGCCCTGTAGAGGAAAGCCTTGCACTCTTCGAGAAGATGAACACTCCCGAGGCGGTAGAAGGAAGCATGGTGCTGCGTGCCAAACTCGATATGGCCAATCCCAACATGCACTTCCGCGACCCTATCATCTATCGTATTATCCAAACTCCACACCACCGTACAGGCACCAAGTGGCACTGCTATCCTATGTACGACTTTGCCCACGGACAAAGCGACTACTTTGAAGGCGTAACCCACTCTATCTGTACCTTGGAGTTTGTACCCCATCGTCCTTTGTACGATAAGTTTATCGACTTCCTCAAGGAGAAGGACAATACAGCAGACAATCTGTCCGACAATCGTCCACGACAGATTGAGTTCAACCGCTTGAACCTTACCTATACAGTGATGAGCAAGCGCAAGTTGCACACACTCGTAGACGAACACCTCGTCAATGGATGGGACGATCCTCGTATGCCTACACTCTGCGGCATGCGCCGTCGTGGCTATTCACCAGAGAGCATCCGCATGTTTATCGACAGCATTGGCTATACCAAGTTCGACGCCCTCAACGACATGGCTCTTCTCGAAGCTTCTGTACGCGAGGACCTCAACAAGAAAGCATGCCGAGTAAGTGCTGTACTCGACCCTGTGAAACTCGTTATCACCAACTATCCTGAGGGAGAGAGCGAGGAAATGGAAGCTATCAACAATCCTGAGAACGAGGCTGACGGTACACACACCATTACCTTCAGCAAGAATCTGTGGATAGAGCGTGGCGACTTCATGGAAGATGCTCCAAAGAAGTTCTTCCGCATGACTCCCGGCAAGGAGGTTCGTCTGAAAAATGCCTATATTGTGAAGTGTACCGGATGCACCAAGGATGCAGAAGGAAACATCGTCGAGATTCAGGCAGAATACGATCCTATCAGCAAGAGCGGAATGGAAGGTGCCAACCGCAAGGTGAAGGGAACCCTGCACTGGGTTTCTGCCGACCATTGTGTGAAGGCTGAAGTCCGTGAATACGACCGCCTGTTCAACGTGGAAAACCCATCAGCTGACGAGCGCGACTTCCGCGAATTGCTCAACCCTGAGAGCCTGCACACCTTCACCAACTGCTATGTTGAGGAATATGCTGCTACCAAGAAGCCAGGCGAGTATCTGCAGTTCCAGCGCATCGGCTACTTCATGGCCGACCTCGACACAACAGCAGAGCATCCTGTATTCAACAAGACTGTAGGACTGAAAGATACTTGGGCTAAACTCAACAAGTAAGTTTTTTCCTACCATCTATCATTTCATGTTATATCAACGAAAATGAATACAGCTGCACTCTTTCTGTGGATTCTCAATAATTTGAACTACTGGGTGGTCATGCTTTTCATGGCCATCGAGAGTTCTTTCATCCCTTTCCCTTCTGAGGTGGTAGTTCCACCTGCAGCATGGAAGGCTATGGATCCTGCCAGCGGAATGAATTTTCTGCTTGTCATCGTGGTAGCCACAATAGGAGCTGACATAGGAGCCCTTATCAACTACTATCTCGCCAAATGGGTGGGACGCCCCATCATCTACCGCTTTGCAGACAGTCGTATAGGACACATGTGTCTCATCGACCGCGAAAAGGTAGAAACAGCCGAGGAATATTTCCGCAAACACGGCGCTGCCTCTACCATATTTGGCCGACTGGTTCCTGCCGTACGTCAGCTCATCAGTATTCCTGCTGGTCTGTCGGGCATGCATCTGGGCAAGTTCCTGTTGTACACCACTATTGGTGCCGGCATCTGGAACACTGTACTGGCCATCATAGGCTGGAGCATATACCAGTACACCGACTACAAGACCACACATGACGTATACCAGCAGGCATTGAAGTACAGCCACGAAATAGGCAACATGCTCTTGGCCTTGGCTGTCGTTGTTGTCGCCTTCATAGTTTACAAGGGACTGAAAAAGAAATAAAGAAGCTAAACTTTTTCCTAAGGGAAAGAAAAATGGGAAGAAAAGCCATTAAAACAAAGGCTACAACTAATCATAAAAAAATCTCCGCAAGTGTGACTTGCGGAGATTTTTTTATATTGAACTTATGAAAACTCAGAGACTAATTCATTCCCGAGAACTGTTTGATGCGCTGTTCTTCCGACATCTTGCAGATAAGAAGCGTTCCGTCTTCCTCGGCTACAATATAGCCTTCGAGCCCCTGAATGACAACCTTCTTCTCGTTTAAAGTATGAACAATGTTATTTTTTGACTCTATCATCTGGATATTTTTGCCTATAGTGGCATTACCATACAGGTCGCGACGTGACTGTGCCAGCAAACTGCCCCATGTACCCAAGTCGCTCCATCCGAAACTGGCAGGGAAGACAAATATCTCCTCTGCCTTTTCCATAATGGCATAGTCGATAGAGATATTCTCGCACTCAGGATATCTCAGGTCTATCTGCTCCTGCTCCTGTGGTGTGCCATAAATAGGACGCAGGCTCTCGAATATCTTAGCTATGGCTGGCTGATATACACGGAAAGCATTCACTATGGTGGCTGCGCTCATAATGAAGATTCCTGCATTCCAGAAGAAGTTCTTGTCGCTAAGATACTTCTTGGCGGTTTCCAGGTCTGGTTTCTCATGAAACTGATCTACACGATATACCTCCTTGTTACGGGCTGAAGGTGTACGAAGATCACCCTGTATATAGCCATATCCCGTCTCAGGACGAGTTGGCTTCATGCCAAGAGTTACAATACTGTCGGTCTCGCCAGTAAACTTGAGTGCAGAAATAATAACACGTCTGAACTCATTACTGTTGGTAACAATATGATCGGAAGGTGAAACGACAATATTGGCATTGGGATCCTTCTCCTTGATTCGCCAACTGATGTAGGCAACACATGGAGCCGTATTGCGGCGACATGGTTCCTGCACGATGTTGCCCACAGGAATCTCGGGCAATTGCTCCTGTACAAGGGCTGCATACTTCTTGTTCGTAACCACCCACACATTCTCTTGGTCGCAAATACCTTCGAATCTGTCGAATGTCAGTTGTAACAAAGTACGACCTGTACCAAGTACATCTATAAACTGCTTAGGTTTCTCCTCGGTGCTCATAGGCCAGAATCTACTGCCTACTCCACCTGCCATGATTACCAAATGATTATTTTTGTGAGCCATAATCCTTATATATAAATGTTATAGATTGCAAAGATACTAAAAATAAACTATTAAACAAAAAAAGGATGAGATAATTTCTCATCCTTCTTATTTTTATTGATAAATTTCAATAAGGCAGGGCTCCACTAACCAATACAGAGTTGATTTTGCACACCTGCTCATGAACTGTACATTAGCGTTTACAGCTTGTTCAGTTCCTGTTTCCAGGACTCATAAGCCTCCTTGTAAGCATCGCGATGGGCTACATCAGGCTCTACAACAGCCAACTTCTTGAGCGAAGCGAAAGCCTCATCATGATCCTTATAGATTCCTGCACCAATACCAGCACCCTTTGCAGCACCAGCACTACCGTCAGTCTCATACAGTTCAATGGTGGCTCCACTCACGCTGGCAAGCGTATCGCGGAACAAAGGACTCAGGAACATATTAGCCTTTCCGGCATGAATCTTGTTGAGTTCCATACCCATCTGCTGCATAATTTCCATTCCGTAGCAGAAGCTGAAGACAATGCCTTCCTGTGCCGCACGCACAATATGCGCTCGATTGTGCTTATTGAAGTTCAAGCCACGGATAGAGCAGCCCACTTCCTTGTTCTCAAGCACACGCTCTGCCCCATTGCCGAATGGTATGATACGCACTCCTTCACTTCCGATAGGCACACCTGCAGCCAAATCGTTCATATCGGCATAGCTGACATCAGGTGTGATGTTTCGATGTACCCATGCATTGAGAATACCCGTACCATTGATGCAAAGAAGCACACCCAAACGGTCGAGTTCCTTGGTATAGTTGGCATGCGCAAAGGTATTGACACGGCTGTGAGGATCATAGTTCACATCTCCGAGCACACCATATACTACGCCTGAAGTACCGGCAGTACTTGCTATCTCGCCAGGATTGAACACATTCAGGCTGACTGCATTGTTTGGCTGGTCGCCTGCACGATATGAAATAGGTGTGCCTTCCTTGAGTCCCAACTCTTGAGCTGCCTCCTTGGAAACTACGCTCTGTACTGAGAAAGTAGGAACGATGTCGGCCAGCACACTCTCGTCAAATCCGTAGTAATCAAGCAGGAACTTGGCTGGTTTCTTCTCCTTGAAATCCCACATCATACCTTCAGAAAGTCCGCTGATGGTTGTCTTTACCTCGCCCGACAATTTCATGGCCAGATAGTCACCGGGCAACATGATTTTGTCTATCTTGTCAAACAAATCTGGCTCATTCTCCTTGACCCAAGCCAATTTGGAAGCAGTAAAGTTGCCTGGTGAATTGAGCAAGCTCTGCAGACAACGCTCTTCGCCAAGATCACGGAAAGCCTTATCACCATAAGGCACGGCACGCGAATCACACCAGATGATACTTGGACGCAACACGTTCTGCTGCTTGTCCACGCACACCAAACCGTGCATCTGATATGAAATACCTATAGCGAGGATGTCTTCTCCTTTGGCACCAGTCTCTGCCATAATTTTCTGAAGCGACAGCTTGGCATTGTCCCACCACATCTGTGGGTCTTGCTCTGCCCACCCTGCCTTTACAGCCATGATAGGTGCCTCATGGTCAGGATAAAAAGCTGATGCGGCAATTTCGCCACTGTCAACATCTGTAAGAGATGCTTTCACAGAACTGGAGCCTACGTCAAAGCCCAATAAATATCTTCTTGCCATAATTCTTAGAATAAATCAGATTATTGAAAATTAAGTTTTTGTGCTATTGCTCGTTTTTTACTCGGAGTCTTCATACTTCAACCTGAGTTCTTCACGCAAAGTTCTTATCTCCGAGTTCTTCACTCGAAGACTTTACGAGTCTTCTTTCAGCAAGTCATCAAAGAAGCTGTCAAGGTCGCTGTCGAGTCCTTCCATCAAGTCGCCCCCTACGATCACTGTATCATCGTCGGCAAGATAGAGCTCACCGAGGTTTTCCTTATCATCGTCCTCAAGAACAAAACTATAGGGCTTCAGAATACCCAACGAGTCTATCAGGTCGGCATTCCTTCTCATCAGTTCGCGCAGAATCTTGGCAACTTCATCATAGAAATTCTCATCTTTATTGTCTATCCATTGCTCCACCACACAACGTGTTATTTCCTTGTCGTCATCATCGAAAGCCAGCAGTTCTCCGCTGTCTTGAGATACACGCACATGAATGTCTGTCAATACGGAAGTTTCCTCTGATTCAGGAAACTTCTGAGCCACTTTTCTTAAAAAGCGCTCCACCTGTAAGATTGTTTGTTCCGTTATGTCCATAGATTAATGCTTTTGATTATGCAAAGATACAAAAAATAAAGTGATGAGCAAGAAAAAAGAATGAAAAGTTTCGTTTACGAACATCTTTTCTCGTCATTTTCATTGCTCATCACATCTTTTAAAACGAAACGGCTTTCTTCTTGCCCTTACTCTCATTGCCCACACGGTCGAGAGCTGTCACCAAATAGGTGAAGCGTTTGTCCTTCACGTATGGCAACTTGAAGGATTCGTCATAAGTCACTTTGAGAATACTTGAAGCATTCGAGAGGTCTACCTTCTCGCCCTTTTCAAATCGATAGATCACATAGCGATTTGCCACGTCGCCCCACTTCTTTCCTTTTGGAGCCTTCCATGTAAGTTGCGGTCCGTTTTCGGTCCATACGAGTTTAAGACCTTTCACTTTCTTTGGTGCTTTGTCATCCAGAAATGGCATCAAAGGAGGAAGGGCTGGCGTGCGCCAATAATAGTCGCGAAGCGTATGACCGATGTTGCCCACATTGTCGGCAGCAGTCTTGGCATACCACAGCACGGTTCCCTTCACATTGGGCATCTGCTGGTGAAGACGATGTTTGGCTGGCAACTGATGACTCTTTGGATTATCCGGGTCGGCATACTTAGCAGTACGCTCTATGTCTTCACCTATATATAATGGGCGTGCCGATGCATGCTTGTTCCACCAAGTGATAAGCGTCTTGTAGTCGGCAGCACGATTGCCTATCTCCCAGTAGAGTTGCGGCACATTATAGTCGACCCAACCATTGTTGACCCACAACAGCACATCGGCATACAGGTCGTCATAGTTTTGCAGACCATTGGTCAGGCTTCCGTTAGGGTCGTTGCGCTTGTTGCGATAAATACCGAAAGGTGAAACACCGAACTTCACCCAGGGCTTTACAGCATGGATGGTCTCTCCCAATTGCTTCACAAAACGACTTACATTGTCGCGTCGCCAATCCTGAATATTGGAAAAGCCATGATTCATGCGCTGATAGAGCTGCTGGTCTGGAATCTGCTTGCCTGCTACAGGATAAGGATAGAAATAATCGTCGATGTGAAATCCGTCGATATCGTATCGGCTCACGATATCGGCTGCCACACGACAAGTATAGTCGGCTGCCTCCTGCAGACCGGGGTTGAGCAGCACCAGATTATCATACGAGAAACAGAGCTCTGGATGTTGCACCACCACACTACTGGAAGCCAGCTGTCCCATAGGAGTTCCTCCGTGCTTGGCGCGATAAGGATTGATCCAGGCATGCAGTTCCATGCCTCTACGATGACACTGCTCCACCATCCATTGCAAAGGGTCCCAATAAGGAGACGGAGCTTTTCCTTGCTTTCCTGTCAAATATCGGCTCCAAGGTTCCAACTTGCTTTCATAGAGAGCATCGCACTCTGCCCTCACCTGAAAAATAACGGCATTGACACCATCCTTCTGCAGTTCATCGAGCTGGCTACTAAGCATGTTCTGTATCTGTTCTGTCGTCTTTCCCAGATACTGTCCGTTCACACATTGTATCCATACGCCACGAAACTCTCGCTTGTTCTGAGCCTTCATTGTACCAGCCTGCAGCAAGAGAGCAACCATGACTGCTACTGTAAAGATTGTCTTTAGTTTTTTCATTGATTAATATATTTCGCTTTTCCGTTTTTTCTATAATTATTTATTGAACATTCGCAGGATTCAGAAATTGATTTTTTTATTCCTGTCTCGGTTCTCCCGGTTCCTCATCATGCAACTTGGGCAAGGATATATGATACCTTACAGCGATGAGGCGGATGGCACACACCACCAAAAAGGCCACTGCCGTTGTAACGTACAGACTGACACCCATCGAATCCAATGCCCAATAGGTCAGGCCACCCAGGATACACGCCATGGCATATATCTCCTTTCGGAAGATGACTGGTTCCTCGTTAAGCAGCACATCGCGAATAACTCCACCAGCCGCACCTGTGATACAGCCCATGATGATGGCCACCCAAAAGGGGAAACCACTGTCTATCGTCTTTTGTATGCCGGCTATATTGAACAGTGCCAATCCCAATGTATCAAAAAGAAACCACGTATTATCGAGTCTTTTCAGATAATGGTGAAACACGATGACGACACCCTGCGCCATAAGCGTACATATCAGATAGATGGGACTCAGCATCCAGAAAGGACGCACGCCGAGCATTACGTCACGGATAGTTCCTCCACCTATGGCCACAGCCACACCACACACGAAACCTCCCAACCAGTCGTAATGCTTAGAGGCTGCAAGACGAATGCCCGACAAAGCAAAGGCAAATGTTCCAACGAACTCGACAACCCTCTGAAGAGTCATCATGAATTCTGGGTCTTGTTGTATATTCATTTTCTTGGTTTTCTATATAGTTATAAGGTATTTTGATTTCTCACTCATCACTTAAATCTTTCTCCCCAGCAAGTAGTCATCCACTGGTATAGCCGTTCTTCTGAAGGCGAATGCTGTGCAAACCAGAAACGGCTGTCCTGAATAGCATCGGGCAGATACTGCTGCTCGACAAAATGTCCAGGATAGTCGTGAGGATAACGATATCCATCATGATAACCCAGTTCGCTCATCAACTTAGTAGGAGCATTGCGAATATGAAGGGGCACTGGCAGATTGCCCGTCTGGCGCACCTTTGCCAAGGCTGCATCTATAGCGAGATAGGCGCTGTTGCTCTTCGGACTGGTGGCAAGATAGACCACAGCCTCTGCCAAAGCAATACGTCCCTCGGGCCATCCTATCTTCATCACGGTATCGAAAGCCGCATTTGCCAACAACAAGGCATTGGGATTGGCCAATCCCACATCCTCACAGGCACTTATTACGACTCGGCGAGCGATAAATTGCGGGTCTTCTCCGCCTTCTATCATGCGTGCCATCCAGTATAAGGCGGCATCAGGATCGCTACCTCGTATACTTTTGATAAACGCCGAAATGATATCGTAGTGCATGTCACCCTGCTTGTCGTAGGCCAGAGGATTCTGCTGCAGCTGTTTCTCAACCATCTTGTCGGTAATAACCACCTCATCAGAACCAGCCGACTCTACCACCAACTCCAGGATGTTGAGCAACTTGCGGGCATCACCACCGCTGAAACGCATCAAGGCACCCATTTCCTGTAATTCTATATGCTTCTTCTTCAGTTCTATATCCTCAGTCAAAGCCCGATGCAAGAGCTCCTCCAAGTCTTCCTTGTCCAACGACTTGAGCACGTAGAGCTGGCAGCGAGACAACAATGGGCGTATCACCTCGAAGGAAGGATTCTCCGTGGTGGCCCCAATCAGCGTCACAACTCCCTTCTCCACCGCACCTAACAGAGAGTCCTGCTGACTCTTGGAGAAACGATGAATCTCATCAATAAAAAGAATGGGTGAAGCAGAATTGAAGAACCTGCCGCTCTTGGCACGCTCTATAACTTCGCGTACATCCTTCACACCACTGGTCACAGCACTCAACGTATAGAAAGGCACTTGCAGGGTCTGAGCCACTATCTGGGCAAGCGTGGTCTTGCCTACACCAGGAGGTCCCCAGAGTATAAACGACGATATTCGGCCTGCGTCAATCATCTTGCGCAGCACTGCTCCTTCGCCCACCAAATGTTTCTGACCGACATAGTCAGCTAATGTGCGGGGCCTCATTCTTTCTGCTAATGGTTCACTCATTATGTCTAAGATTATCTGTCATTTTTCTCATACAGTATTCGTCTTTTCTCATATATTACCATACCAGGACAAATCCTGCTTTCATGCAAAGGTAAACAAAAAAAATGAAACCCCAACAAAAAGAGTACTTTTTTATGAAAAACACACAGAAAAATTTGGATATTAAAAATATAGTATTTACTTTTGCAACTGAAAAAACATGTAACAACGATGAAGAAAGAAAAAGCATTGACACTCAAGACTCTGACAAAGAGCAACGTATGGGACATTCAGGAGAACGACGTGTTCCGTCTTTGGGAAGCTGCCGAGAAAGACGCCGACCTGAAAGACTGCCAGAACAAATACGTCGCTATTATCCGTAGCGCCTTCGAGATAGAGGAAGTGAAGATAAACAAGCCTGAAGTCATCGAAAAATATAATCAGCGTGGCTTCAAAGTGGGTGTTTTCCATATCAACGACAACAAGGTGAAGTATGCCATCAAGAAGCGCCCCATCCTGCGCGTCACCGACTTGACATACGAGAACATCCGTCACATCAGCGCTGCCAAACTCATGGAGGTGCTTGAACGTAACTTTGGTGGTGGATGGGACAGTCTGCCACAGAGCATCCAGGACATTATCCAGAGTGGCTTTGAAATCAGCACCACAACTCTGCCTAAAGACCGTCTGCACAAGGCTGGCGGACTGTATGAGAAGAAGGTAAACGACGGTTTCGAAGTTCTCGAGATTCCTAAGGGATCATGGACCGAGGCTATCTTTGCCAAGGAGAAACCTATGGTAGAGAAAGTACGCATGAGATTCGATGACGACGATGAGCTCGACCGCGAGGATGAGTTGGCTGACCGCGAGGAGGACGAGGATGAGGATGCACCAGAGATTGAAGACCACTACAACGATCCAGATGAGGACGATGACGCCTTCGATGACGACAAGTTGACAGAAGAAAGCTATCGCACCACCTTCGAAGATCCTGAGAACCTCGGTCTTGATGACGCAGAGGATGTTGCCGACGATGACGAATACTAAAACATCGAAAGCCACACGAGACTTGTAACATTACACATTATTATATATATATACATACAGAAATGAACGCATTAATTGGATTGATCGTACTCTTCGCAGTAGCTATCATCGGATGGGCTATTGCCGAAATGAAGTACAAAACCTTCACCTTTACACGTTCCGAGAAGGATGTAGAGGAAGAAGAACTATTGGAGAACGAGCATCGCGCACAGGAATTCAAGGAAATGAACATCCGCGACATCATGCGCAACAACTCCACCAATGGCTACAACGCAGTAGGATAATCACATCAAAAGAATGACTATCCAATACTTGATTATAGGTATCACATTGGCGGCATGCATCACGTATGCCGCCATTTGTATCTACCGGGCCGTCAGTTCCGCCCGAAAATGCAAGGATTTTCACTGCACAGGCTGTGCTTTTTATGATAAATGTAAGAATAATCAGAAAAAAGCAAGAAAAAATTTGGTGGAATAAAATAAAAGCAGTACCTTTGCACTCGCTAATCAGAAATGATGTTGCAACGCTACAAGGTGTCTTAACCGAGCGGTTAGGTAACGGTCTGCAAAACCGTGTAGAGCGGTTCGACTCCGCTAGACACCTCAACAAAGGAAGCTTCTCTACAAGCTTCCTTTTTTGTTTATATAAACCCCGACTCGAATCTTTTTTCATCGAAACCACTTGTTTCTTATCTTTTTTTAGTAACTTTGCCACCACAATAACAGAAGACAACATGGATATCATCAACAAATACTTTCCGAACCTCACGGACAGACAGAAAGAGCAAATAGCGCAGCTTGACGCTCTGTACAGAGAGTGGAACGCCAAGATCAATGTCATCAGCAGAAAGGACATAGATAATCTCTACGAACACCACGTGTTGCACTCCATGGCTATCGCCAAAGCCATCAACTTCAAAGACAGAACCGAGATTCTCGATTTCGGATGCGGAGGAGGCTTCCCTGGTATTCCTCTTGCCATCCTCTTCCCTGAGTGCCGATTCAAACTCATCGACGGTACGGGCAAGAAGATTAGAGTATGCAACGAGGTGGCTGAGGCCATCGGACTAAAAAACCTCAAGGCTGAACACCTGAGAGGAGAAGAAGAAAAGGGGAAATATGACTTCGTGGTAAGCCGTGCAGTCATGCAACTGCCCGACTTGATGAAAATCATTAAGAAGAACTTCAAGAAGACACAGCAGAATGCCCTGCCCAACGGACTGCTCTGCCTGAAAGGAGGCAACCTGAACGAAGAGCTCAAGAGCTACAGCCGGGTGGCTGAAATTACACCCCTGAGCACCTTCTTCGACGAAGAGTGGTTTGCACAAGACAAGCAGCTCGTCTACGTGCCCTGCTAAGACTCACCGCAAGGAGACAAAGTAAAAAACATCCAAACAACAACCCTCAAAAAAATAGGAGAAAACTAAAATGTTACATATCGAACGATACCAGTGCAACATGCTTTCTGAGAATTGCTACGTGGTGAGCGACGAAACCAAGGAGTGCGTCATCATTGACTGCGGAGCCTTCTATCCAGAAGAACGAAAAGCCATTACCGATTATATTACCGGGAATGGTCTCAACCCCATACACCTGCTGGTGACACATGGTCATCTTGACCACAACTTTGGCAACGACACCATCTATCAGGCTTTCGGACTCAAACCCGAGGTGGCACAGGCAGACGAACATCTGATGAAAAACCTGCAGCATCAAGCTGAGTCATTCTATCAGATGAAGATAGACACCGTGTTTCCACCAATCGGTCATTTCTTCGAGGACGGCGAGACCATACACTTCGGCAACCATGAGCTGAGCATCATCCCAACCCCTGGTCACTCTAAAGGTTCGGTCACCTTCTATTGCGAAGCAGAGGGTGTAGCCTTCACTGGTGACACACTCTTCCAAAATTCTATAGGAAGAACAGATTTCCAAGGCGGTTCGATGTTCCAGATTATCAACAGTCTACGTCTCTTGGCACAGTTGCCCGACAAGACAAAAGTGCTGCCAGGACATGGCAACACCACCACCATAGGCGAGGAACTCGCCCATAACCCCTATATGGACAGATAAGAATCAGATAGGTTTATCAACAACAGAAGATGAAACAAGCTAACAAGGCAGAGAAAATCATACTCGGCATAGACCCTGGCACAAATGTCATGGGCTATGGCGTAATAAGGGTCGTAGGCAACAAGGCGCAGCTTGTGGTGATGGGCATCATCGATATGCGCAAAGAAAGCGACCCCTACCTCCGCTTAGGCAAAATTTTCGAACGGGTGACAGGTATTATTGACGAATACCTACCCGACGAAATGGCGATTGAGGCACCCTTCTTTGGCAAGAACGTGCAGTCTATGCTCAAGCTTGGACGGGCACAGGGAGTAGCCATCGCTGCAGCCATACATCACGATGTACCAATACACGAGTATGCTCCGCTGAAAATCAAAATGGCCATCACCGGACAGGGTCAGGCCTCCAAGGAGCAGGTGGCCGGCATGCTGCAGAGAATGCTGAAGATCAGTGACAACGACATGCCCAAGTTCATGGATGCTACCGACGCACTCGGAGCTGCCTACTGCCACTTTCTGCAGATGGGAAGACCCGAGACCGACGCGCCACACTACTCCAGTTGGAAAGACTTTGCCATACGCAACAGAGGCAAGGCTTCGACAACCGACAACACACTAACAGGCCCTCAGACCAAACTCCTGGGAGCTCTCAGGAAACATTAATATTAGACAGAAATGCAAACAATTATCAAGATTGAGAATGGCGTGACCCGTATGCCAGAATGGCGAATGGCAGAGCCTGTCAACTTTACAGCCTGCGAGGGCGAGCATATCGCCATCGTGGGAAGAAATGGTAGTGGAAAATCCATGCTGGTAGATATTCTTGTGGGCAGACATCCGCTGCTCATGCACGATCCCGTATACGATTTCTCGCCCAGCAAGAAAACGCTCGTGAGCGACAACATCAAGTATATTACTTTCCGCGACACTTACGGAGGCGACAACGACCGAACCTACTTTCTGCAGCAAAGATGGAACCAGCTTGAAATAGACGAGAATACGCCCATTGTGAAGGACAAACTGGAGGAAGCCTATCAGATGGCTGGCGAGGATACTCCCGAACGCAGAAAACTGCAGCAGCACATCTACGAGCTCTTCCATATGGACAAATTGCTCGACAAGTACATCATCCTGCTGTCAAGCGGTGAGTTGCGAAAATTCAAACTCGCCACCACCCTTTTCTCTGAGCCACGTGTGCTCATCATGGACAACCCATTTATCGGACTGGATGCCGATACTCGTGAACAACTCAAGCAGCTTCTTGCCACCCTCTCTGCCGAACGCGCCCTACAGGTTATCCTGGTACTCAGCAAGAGCGACGACATTCCGCAGTTCATCACACACATCGTGGAGGTTGACGGTATGAAGGTTGGCCGCAAAATGACAAAGCAGGAGTATCTCGACTTACGCAAGCCTGTTCCTGAGCATATCCTTTCGCCCGTCCAGCAACAGGCCATTATCGACCTGCCCTACAGCAATCGAGAATATCACAACCAGGAAGTGGTCAAGATGAACAAGGTAAGCATACGCTACGGACGTCGCACCATACTGAAAGAACTCGACTGGACAGTCATGAACGGTGAGCGATGGGCACTGAGCGGGCAAAACGGAGCCGGCAAGTCTACCCTTCTCAGCCTTATCTGTGCTGACAATCCTCAAAGCTATGCCTGCGACATCGCTCTCTTCGGAAACGCACGAGGAAGCGGTGAAAGCATTTGGGACATAAAGAAACACATCGGCTACGTGTCGCCAGAGTTGCACAGGTCTTATCAGCGCAACCTGCCTGTAATACGAATCGTGGCAAGTGGGTTGAAAGACTCAGTAGGTCTTTATGTGAAACCCAACGAAGAAGACTACGAGAAGTGCCGCTTTTGGATGGAAGTGTTTGGACTCAAAAACATGGAGGAACGTGGATTTCTGAAACTGTCGAGCGGAGAACAACGACTGGCCCTTCTGGCAAGAGCCTTCGTCAAAGATCCCGAACTACTCATTCTCGATGAGCCCTTGCATGGACTCGACAACTACAACCGTCGACTGGTAAAGGACATCATTGAGGCGTTCTGTAAACGACAGAACAAGACTATGATCATGGTTACCCACTATAAGGAAGAACTGCCAGCATGCATAGACCACAGCATTTTCCTCATCCGACACGATGAGTAAGCCTGTGACTCCATTATAATAGAAACAAAAAACATAGAAACAATGAAAAAGTTCTTATTTCTTATAGCCGTATGCTGCCTCACTACGACAGCCACCAAGGCACAGGATGTGCTCAACGAGATAGTAAAGACTTCTCTCAGCATCACCAACGACACCACACTGAGCCGCGAGGTACGAAAGGCTGCTGTGTTCAAGTATGATGCCATGTCATATCTGCGCTCCAAGGTGTTGCCCCCCAATGTTCTGTTGGAACAGAAGATCAGTGCCGACTCACTCAACGCATGTATCAAGATGCTCAATGAGCAGGCTTACGCCATGAACCAGTATGTAACTCTTTATCAAAAGCGACTCTCTGAAGCCAAGAAGCGCAACAAAGGCATGGTGAGAAGCCTCTTCAAGCAAGCCACCATCGACCACAAACTGTTCAACGACAGCGATACTGAAATCACACTGGCTTACTTCAACCGTTCCGACTACCCCATACAGTTCTGCCTCGACTGCGACTGGATCAAGACGCTCGCCTTCATCCGCTCTATCGACTGGAGCAAGATTTAGAGATTTGCATAGTCAACCCGTATTATAGCCCCAACTGGAATAGTAACTTATGTAATGTTATTATGTGGTTCTAAGCAATCAAAATCACATCAAACCACTATTACAGGGTAATACGTTTCTTATAAAAAAAACAGCAGAGAGTAGTTTACAATAATCGGTAAACTACTCTCTGTTGTTTAGTTCTATCACATACAAAATCTCGTGCAGTACCGTAAAGCCACCGCACTTCACAACTTGCAGTTTCTTTGCAAGCTACAGAATATCTATGCGGTGTGTGTTATTTTTCTTATTGCTTTATCTTTAAAGCCAAATGCTTCAAAGTTTATTTCTTTTTCTTCAATGCCAGCTTTGGTATATGGATTTTCTGACCAGCCTTCACGTCGATAGCGCCGCCATTGACAGCCTCAAGATAACACTCCATACCTGGACCAAGATACAACTTGCTGATACTGCTCAAAGTCTGACCACTCTTGGCTACTATCGAATGATCCACACCCAAGATGCGATAAGCACCTGTTCGTACACGCGGATCGGCATCATACTTGCTTGCAGCCTGCACCTCCACTTTCTGCTTGGCTTCTTTCAAAGCTTTCTGCTTGGCAACTTCAGTCTGTTGCTTAGAGACAATCTCCTTTGCAGCAACTGCTTTTCTGAGGCTGTCAGACTGAGCGGCGGCATTCTGCTCATCAACTCCATTTAACACCTCAGCAGACTGAGCCAAACGAGCACTGTCTTGAAGCGCTTTGGTGCGCAAGTCATCCTTCTGAGCTTGTGCCAAACTGTCTTTCGCCATACGTACCTTCTGCATTTCCTCCAACTGCAAGGCAAGATGATTGCGTTGGGCTTGCATCTTACCATAGTTGAAAGCGAACCAGCCGATACCTCCTATCAAGAGCAAAATCAGAATAACAGCTACAGATATGACATAACGTGGAAGCATGAAATAATGCTTTCTATCTGATGAAGACTCTTCATCGTCCTCTTCGACAGTATTCTCAGGATTACCGACAGGGACAGCCTGCTTAGTTTGAGAAACTGGAGCCATCTTTTCTGGACGAGAGACTACAGTTTCCTCCTGAACAGAAGATGCTGTAACAGACTGAACGAGTACCTCCTTCACTACTGGCTGTTCGGGCTCTTGAGCATCAGCAACTGATTGCTCAGACAGATTGACCGTATCAGGAAGTTCGGGTTCTCGCACCTTTGATACTGGTTGTTCGGACTCTTGAGCATCAGCAAGAAGCTGTTCTTTCTCTTTAATCTCTGATACAGGCACCTCGGCTTCCTCAGAAACAACAGATAAATCCTCTACCTGAACTGTTACTCCAGATACGACATCTTCCTTTAGCTCTGATTCGTCAGACATCTCAGCTACAACGGGAATGCTTTCCGCCTTATCTACGGGCGAAGTTTCCGACTCTTCAGCAATCTGTTGTTCATCAGAAGGTGCAGACACCTCCTCTTTGGCCTCAAAGGCAAACTTTCTGTCTATCTCGCTGAAATCAACACCATCGTTGACAACTACAGTCTCAAACTGAGCAAAGGGCTTATTGACAATTTCCTTCAGGATATTGTCAGGAGTGAAGGTTATCTTATCACGCCCGCCAATGATGATACGCTCGCCAGTATTGACATCCACACTTTCACGGTCCTTGACAGACGTCACCTTGAAAGTACCAAGCCATCTTATTTTCAACTGCTTGTCAGACTGCATCACACCATTAGCCACATCAAACATCTGTTTGATGAAAGCCTCAGCCTCCGAAATGGTCATATTGTTCTTCTCGGCAAGAATCCTGGCAAGAATTGACATACTGGATCTATTCATCTCCTACTCCTCCATTCTTTAGTTTTTCCTTGATAGCAGCTACAGGACGAAAGGCAAGTACCAACTTGGGCGGTACGAGCTGACGCTTCTTGGTTGTGGGGTTGACAACCATGCGCTCCATACGCTTCTTAACCTCAAAAGTTCCAAAATTAGGAATAGCGACAGCCTCTCCCTCTTCGAACTGAGAGATCATTGCATCAATCACTTTTCTCACCAACTTCTGTGCATCCTCTTGCGAATAACCCGTCTGGCGAGCAAGTTCTGCTATGTATTCTTTATTGTTCATAATGATAAAAATCTATATGTGGATATTGGGAAGAATCCTTAAAATGCAAAATTAGTAAAATAATGACTAAAAACCAAACAAAATGGAGAAAAAGTGAAAGTTGCGAGGCTTTCACCCTGCAGTCAGCATGCGCCAAAAAGAGAAAAAGGAATACCAAGTTTTGACAAACTTGATATCCCCTTTGTTATGATTATGAAGCCACACACCGGAAAAGTGCAGGGCTACAAAGTTCTTTTTCACAAGATATTGAAATGAAAAGACGGAACTAATTGTTCACGCTACCACCCACAATATCGAGCAATTCATTCGTAATGGCCTGTTGACGACTCTTGTTATACTGCAGGTTGAGCTCTCGCAAGAGTTCATCGGCGTTATCGGTTGCAGTCTGCATAGCTACCATTCGGGCTGCATGCTCACTGGCCTGACTGTCCAGAAGGGCTGTGTAAATCATCAGTCGCAACTGCTTAGGAATGAGCACACCCAATACCGTCTCCAAGTCTGGCTCTACGATGAAGTCATCGTTCAGAGGCTTTACCTCTGACATTTGGCGTTCTTCATCCTCTACTTGTTTCTTACGCAAGTATTCCTGAGCCTTCGCCGTAACCACATTGGATGTGAGGTCGCGGTCGTTGTCTCCTCCTATAGCCTCAGTAGAGAGGTCGATAGGCAGGAAAGTTTTCTGTGTCAGGATTTGCGAGCCGGCACTCTTGAAGTGATGATAAATCATCTCCACCTTGTCGAGTTCGCCAGCAGCATACTGCTGAGCAAGTTTCTGGGCGATGTCGGCACAAACTTGTGCATTGGGATGGTCGGCAAGATCCATGAAGTTTCCGCCAGTCTTCAGTCCTAACTTCTGTGCCTTCTCAGCCACCTTTCTGCCTATAGGATAAACCGTGATGTCGTCAATGCCTTGAGCCTTATACTCGTCCACCGCCTGCATCATCATCTTGATGACATTGGAGTTGAATCCGCCACACAAGCTGCTGTTGGAACTATAAACCACCAAAGCCACACGCTTAATTACCTTGTGCTCTACCTGCAACTCATGCTCCACATTGGGAGTACTGACCAAGAAACTCTTGAGGATATGCTCCAGCATATTCTCGTAAGGCAACATATTCTGAATAGCTACCTGAGCATGATGCAGCTTGCTCGAAGCAACCATCTTCATGGCACTCGTAATCTTACGGGTACTATTGACACTGGCGATGCGAGTTTTAATCTCTTTTAACGACGGCATAGGCTATTACGCTTTATATTGTCCTGCAACATTAGCCATGGTCTCCTCAATAACCTTGATACAGTCATCGGTAAGTTTACCATCTGCCAAAGTCTCGATAACATCGGAGTGCTGGCTACGCATAGCATCAAGGAACTGGTCCTGACACTCGCGAACCCTATCCATAGGCACATCGTGCATCAATCCGTGTACACCACAATAAAGTATGGCTACCTGCTCGCCTACTGGCATAGGGCGATACTGAGGCTGAACAAGGAGTTGGTCGTTCTTACGACCACGGTCCAAGGTCATTGCTGTCACGGCATCCATATCACTTGAGAACTTAGAGAAAGCCTCCAACTCACGATACTGAGCCATATCAATCTTCAAGGTACCAGCCACCTTCTTCATACTCTTGATCTGAGCAGAACCACCTACACGAGATACAGAGATACCCACGTTGATGGCTGGACGGAAGCCCTGGTTGAAGAGGTCGGTCTCCAGGAAGATCTGACCGTCGGTGATAGAAATCACATTGGTTGGAATATAGGCTGAAACGTCACCAGCTTGTGTCTCGATAATAGGAAGAGCAGTCAAAGAACCACCACCTCTTACCTTTCCCTTCATACACTCAGGCAGGTCGTTCATCTGCTCGGCAACTTCCTGCTGGTCGTTGATACGGGCAGCACGCTCCAAGAGACGAGAGTGGAGATAGAAGACATCACCAGGATAAGCCTCACGTCCTGAAGGACGACGAAGAATCAGTGATACCTCACGATAAGCCACAGCCTGCTTACTCAAGTCATCGTATACTACGAGAGCGGAATATCCACGATCGCGGAAATACTCACCGATAGCAGCTCCCGCGAATGGAGCATAATACTGCATCGCAGCAGGGTCGGCAGCAGTTGCACTTACAATAATGGTATAAGGCAAAGCGCCATGCTCCTTGAGGTTCTGTACCAATGCAGCAACGGTAGAGGCTTTCTGACCGATAGCTACATAAATACAATATACAGGCTTACCAGCCTCATAGAAACTCTTCTGATTGATAATGGTGTCTACTGCTATGGCAGTCTTACCCGTCTGACGGTCACCGATGATAAGCTCACGCTGACCACGACCAATAGGAATCATGGAGTCGACAGCCTTCAAACCTGTCTGCAGAGGTTCCTTTACTGGCTGTCGATAAATCACACCAGGAGCCTTGCGGTCCAAAGGCATCTCGAAAGAGTCGGTAAGATCAATATCCCCCAGTCCGTCAATGGCCTCACCCAGAGGGTTAACGACACGTCCTAAGAAATTGTCGTTCACGCGGATAGAGGCAATACGATGTGTACGCTTTACGCTCTGTCCCTCCTTGATGCCAGCTGTTGGACCTAAGAGGACACAACCTACATTATCTTCCTCCAAGTTCATGACAATTGCCATGGTGCCGTTCTCAAACTCAAGAAGCTCATTAGCCTCGGCATTACGAAGTCCATATATACGTGCCACGCCATCGCTGACAGTAAGCACTGTACCCACCTCGTCAAACTGCTGAGAGCCATTTACCTCCTGTAGTTGTTGCTGAAGAACTTCAGACACCTCACTTGGTTTAATTTTATCTGACATTGTTTGTTTACTTTAATTGTTATACGAGGAGTTAAGGAGTTGAAAGAAGTTGAGACTATACATATTCTCGTCTTCAAATTCATCCAATTTTAAGAAGTACTCCTAATTTATATCAGGCAAAAGGTGTTGATAGTAAACTCCTTTAACTCCTTAAAAACTTAACTACTCAAGAAAATTACTTTTTGAGCTGTGTCAGAATGTTGTTGAGCTTAGTCTTCACGCTCGCATCCATTCTGTAAGTATCGTACTCAAGGATAAAACCACCAATCAGTTCAGGGTTCACCTCAGTCTTGAACTCCACAGTACCTTGCGTTCTCTGTTCCACCATCTTGCGCATCTTGTCCTCAGTAGAGGCATCGACGGCTGTGGCGGTTATCAGCTTACCGCGGATGATGTTCTTCTGTTTCCTGTAAAGAGTGATATACGAAGCAGCCATGAATTGCAGGGTGCTCTCCCTATCCTCCTTCAGGACGAGTGCGATGAACTTCTTGCTCAGATCCGATGGGTTCTTACCCAGGGCTGTGGTGAGAAGCGCCTGCTTCTTGTCCTTGGAAAGCATAGGGTTGTCTATCGTAAATCTCAGTTCAGGCACGTCGATGTAGCTCGTGTAGAGCGTCTGCATCTCCTGATAAACCTGATCTTCGAGCTTCATGCCGAGTGCTGCCTTGATGAGGGCACGGGCATAACGCACCGATATTACACCTATATCCATAAGCTTTACTGTTTGTTGTCAGAAGAAACCTCGTCCAGCAGTCGATTTATCATATCCATCTGTGCCTTGTCGTCAGAGAGCTTAGCCTTGAGCACCTTCTCTGCAATCTGTACAGAGAGCTCGGCAACCTGTCCACGGATTTCGCGGATGGCATTCTGCTTTTCTGTCTCAATCTGCGCCTTGGCATCAGAGAGCAGACGAGCGCCCTCTTCGCGAGCCTTGTCCTGTGCTTTCTCTACGATGGCATCGCGGGTATCAGCAGCCTCCTTGAGGATGGCAGCCTGCTTCTCGCGAGCTTCCTGCAAGATGGATTCACCTTCTTTTTGGATATTGGCAAGCTTCTCGTTGGCTTCGTGCGCTTTCTTCAGGCTCTCGTCGATGAAGGCCTTGCGCTTTGTCACCATCTTGACGATGGCTCCGAAACCAGCCTTTCTCAAGATGACGAAAACAATCAGAAAGACGACTGTCATCCAGAAAAGCAAACCGCTATCAGGAATCAATAAATCCATATATACTGGTTAAAGTTTTACTTAAACGTTTTATTTTAACTAACTCTGGAAAAGATCACCCACCCGCCCGCAAAGAGCAGAACTGATTCCGAGAGCATCAGATATCGGGGCATTCTGCAGATTTGCGAATGAATCGCGGCGGGAAGGGTGATATTCCTTTTATTACATAACGATAGCCAAGATGGCGATGATGACTGCGAAGAACGCAACACCCTCAACCAACGCAGCTGCGATGATCATAGAAGAACGGAGATCGCCCATCTTCTCTGGCTGGCGAGCCATAGCGTCCATAGCCTGGCCACCAATACGACCAATACCAATACCTGCGCCAATAGCGGCCAAACTTGCGCCGATTGCGGCACCTAACTTTGCGAGAGCATCTGCTGCTAATAAAAGTGATAACATAATCTTATAATTTAAGTTGTTAATATTTTCTTTGTTTATAATTCTATTTTACGATTTCTGGCTCAGCCTCATGAGGCTGTACATGAGCCAGCGAGATGAATACTGCACTCAGCATGGTGAATACCAATGCCTGAATGTAGCTTACCAATATTTCGAGGAGCATCATGAAGACACTCATCGCAACACTCACAATTGTCATACCCGTACCTGCCAGATAGTTGGCCAGCATATTCTCACTGATGTTGAACATAATGAAAATAATAGCCGCAAACGCAAGGGCGATAGCGTGGCCCGCCATCATGTTGGCGAAGAGTCGGATAATCAAAGCCAACGGTTTCGTGAAGATTCCGAAGAGCTCGATGAATGGCATCAGTGGTACTGGCACCTTCAACCACGTTGGTACATCCGGCCAGAAGATTTCCTTCCAGTATTCCTTCGTACCGGTGAAGTTGGTGATCAGGAATGTCGTTACACCGAAGAATGCGGTGCAGGCGATATTACCCGTCAGGTTACCACCACCCGGAGGGAATGGTACGATACCCATGATGTTGGCAACAAAGATAAAGAAGAAGCAGGTAAGCAACCATGGTGCGTACTTTGGAGCTTCCTTACCCAGTGTAGCCTTGATCACATCGTCATATACCGACATGACAAACATGTGCATCAGTCCTGTAAATCCCTTTGGTGCAGGGTCATCCACCTTGTGCTTCCTGCACCAGCTGGCTGGAATCAGGATACACAGCAACAGGATGATAGCATCGATGAAGAGCACGCAAACGGTCTTCGTGATGGAGATGTCGAGAGGACGAACCTCCTGGCCTCCCACCTTCTCTACTATCTTGTTGGGATTCGCCTGCGCATCAGCGTTCTTGATCACCAGGTTGAAAGGTCCGGGACGGTCTCCATTGACATCCTTCTCTTCCGAGAATTCGCTGCTGCAGAACACGTGCCAGCCTGTGGTGGTGTTTACGATGACAGGCAGATGAATCACTACGGGATGGTCTCCCACCTTTGTGATATGCCATTCATAAGAATCCTTGATATGACCCCACAATATCTCTTTCACGTCGATGTTCTCCTTAGCTGATACTTGCAGAGGTGCCAACGTGAAGAGCAGCATCGCCATCAAGAGGAATTGCTTGAGATGTTTCATATTCTTTAATTCTTACTTTGTTTATTAATCTTGTTAGTTTCCGAGCCGTTTAAGAGAGTCGGCTCTTTTTCTCTACCCGTGCAAAGTAGATACAGTCGAACACGAGAAGTACGACATAGAAAAGGGCGAAGATAGCGGTAAAGCCTAAGATGTCCTGCTTGTCGCAAGTAAGCACATAGACGAGAAACACCAATGTGCCTGCCACCATCTTGACGACCAAAGCTGCCAGATAGAACTTGGCGAGATTAGCAGGCGAAGATTTTGCAACAGCCTTCCAGGCCTCACCATAAGCTGTACTTGCAACGAGCGAGAATATTGCACTCACTACCAAAGGTTTAACCACCTGAGCAAGGATATCATCGCATTGAGCCGACACCCTGCAGGCAAAGAGGATGGCAAGTGCCAACGCAGCTGTAAGCCACAGAGAAATCTGCTTGTACTTGATACCAGCCTGCCTGATGCTTTGCAAGCGCATCTTTTCTTCTTTTTCCATTCCTAATCGAGAATTATTAATGCTTTATTGCTAATTCTTAATTTTAAATTATACTTCCACACAAAGGCTTACTTCGTTTTTCTTGCATTCTACGAATCCGCCGTTGATGTTCATTGTCTGTTTTCCTTCCTTGGTGGTGTATTCCACCTTTCCCACTTCTAACGAAGAGATGATAGGCGCATGGTCATTAAGAATCTCGAATGAGCCGAGAGTTCCTGGAACCAATACGCTTTCTACCTCACCTTGGAAAACTACCTTTTCGGGAGAAACTATCTTTAGCTGTAACATAATCCTTATATTTTAAAATGTTAAGTGTTAAATGTTAAGTGTTAAGTGTAAGCGTTAAATGATTCGTATCTGAATCTCTAACGACATAGCATTTGGATACTTCACACTTCACTTCTCACCTTTTAGGATTATCCTTGTGCTGCTGCGAGCAACTGCTTAGCTTTCTCCTTTGCATCCTCGATAGTACCTACATTGAGGAACGCCTGCTCTGGCAGATCGTCCACCTCGCCGTCGAGGATGGCATTGAAGCCCTTGATAGTTTCTTCGATTGGAACCATCACACCCTTCAGACCGGTGAACTGCTCGGCAACGGTAAATGGCTGACTCAAGAAGCGCTGTACTCGGCGAGCACGGTTCACGGTCAGCTTATCCTCATCCGAGAGCTCATCCATACCGAGGATAGCAATGATATCCTGCAACTCATTGTAACGCTGCAACAACTGCTTTACTCGCTGAGCACAATCATAATGTGCTTTGCCCACAATCAGCGGGTCGAGAATACGAGAGGTAGAACCCAGTGGGTCTACAGCCGGATAGATACCCAGAGAAGCGATCTTACGAGAAAGCTCAGTAGTGGCATCCAGATGAGTAAAGGTTGTAGCAGGAGCAGGGTCGGTCAAGTCATCGGCAGGCACATAAACAGCCTGTACTGAGGTGATAGAACCATTCTTGGTAGAGGTGATTCGCTCCTGCATGGCACCCATCTCAGATGCCAAAGTAGGCTGATAACCTACGGCTGAAGGCATACGACCCAACAGCGCAGAAACCTCAGAACCAGCCTGAGTGAAACGGAAGATGTTATCGATGAAGAACATAATATCGGCAGCCTCACCGTTCTTTCCTCCATGATCACGGAACTCCTCGGCTACGGTCAAACCAGAAAGCGCCACAGAAGCACGTGCCCCAGGAGGCTCATTCATCTGACCATACACCAAGGTGGCCTGACTCTTGGCAAGCTCTTCCTGGTCGACAAGAGAAAGATCCCACTTGCCTTCTTCCATGGCCTTGCGGAACTTCTCGCCATACTTGATAACGCCAGACTCGAGCATATCTCGAATCAGGTCATTACCCTCACGGGTACGCTCACCTACTCCAGCGAACACAGAGTAGCCGTTGTGTCCCTTGGCAATATTGTTAATCAACTCCATGATAAGCACAGTCTTTCCAACACCGGCACCACCGAAAAGACCAATCTTACCACCCTTCATGTAAGGCTCGAGCAAGTCGATCACCTTGATACCGGTGGCAAGCATCTCCTTGTGCGTAGAGAGCTCATCAAACTTCGGAGCCGCACGGTGGATAGGATAAGCGCCTTTCATGTCCAATTCTTTCATACCATCAATAGGCTGTCCGATGACATTCATCATACGGCCCTTGATTTGCTCTCCGGCAGGCATCAGAATTGGGTTGCCTGTAGAGACAACTTCCAATCCACGCTGCAAGCCGTCGGTGTTGTCCATGGCTACGCAACGAACTGTGTCCTCACCGATATGCTGTTGCACCTCGATGACCAGGTCACGTCCGTCTGGGCGTTTCACCTTCAGAGCTTCGTGAATCTTAGGAAGCACCTTCTCTGGATTCTCGCCCTTGGTATCGAAATAAACGTCGATAACAGGACCAATAATCTGAGAGATACGTCCGTTAATTTGTGACATAAGCTATTTTTTTTAATGTTAGTATATTTATTTTTATTCTGACTTGCTGCTATTAAGGTTCAGAACTCATACGAGAGTATGAAAGTTCAGCACAGACTCTTGGCATCAAGTAGTTTGCATGCAAAAGTAACAAACATTCGCGGAAACGCCAAATTAAAGAGAAGTTTTATTCGCCTTTAAACCATTTTTAGTCCCCTTTAAACCATTTTATAAAACAGTTTTTGTCTTTATATTATACATTTTAAGTTGCACCGTATATGATGACCAGAGTTTGTCATATATTGTGACCAAGGCTTGCCATATATTGTGACCAAGCTTGGTCATCTATTATAACCAGAGATTACACCTTATATATATAAGAGGAACATTCCTGCTTTATAAAATGATTATTCTTATATTTCCTCCACATGTAGTGTGTGATGAGTTGGGATTAGATACTCAACTCGTCAAGCACCTTAATCAACTTGCGGTCGAAAGGTTTGTCGGAACGGATGGCTTCTGACAGAGGAACATAAACCACCTCGTTGTTTCTTACACCTACCATCACGTTTCTCTGTCCCTGCATAATGGCCTCTATAGCTCCACAGCCAGTACGGCTGGCAAGGATACGGTCGCGTGCAGAAGGACGACCGCCACGCTGCAAATGACCCAAGATAGACACACGCACATCGAACTCAGGGAACTCCTTGCGTACACGGTCTGCATAATAAAGCGCGCCACACTTAGGACTCTCCGATACGATAACGATACAACTCTTCTTGGATTTACGAATACCACGCTCCATAAACTGGGCCAGCTGGTCGACATCGGTAGAGTCTTCAGGAATAATAGCAGCCTCCGCACCACTTGCAATAGCGCTGTTCTGTGCCAGGAAGCCAGCATCACGACCCATCACCTCTACAAAGAAGATGCGCTCGTGGCTCTGAGCAGTATCACGTATACGGTCTACACATTCTACAATCGTATTCATGGTAGTATCGTAACCGATGGTATTGTCTGTACCATAAAGGTCATTGTCAATCGTTCCTGGAAGACCAATACAGCAGATATCAAAGTCGCGCGCCAGATTCATAGCACCAGTAAGCGATCCGTTTCCGCCGATGACAACAAGTGCATCGATTTCTTCTTTCTGTATGGTCTCAAAAGCTTTCTGACGACCTTCGTCAGTCATGAACTCCTTAGAGCGGGCTGTCTTCAGAATAGTTCCACCCGTACCAATAATACCACTTACATTTTCTGTTGTAAAAGTCTTGATCTCGTCATTAATCAATCCGTCGTATCCACGAAAAATTCCTTTTACCGTATAGCCATTATAGATGGCCGAGCGAGTAACGGCACGAATAGCCGCATTCATACCTGGTGCGTCTCCACCAGATGTCAGTACACCAATCGTTTTAATCTTTGCCATAACCAAATACCTTTATTTGTAGTACGTTATTTTATGATAATATTTATTTTTTATTGATTTCGTTCAAAAAATGGACATGTTCTTCTTTCCTTATTATCTAATGTCCTTGTTACTGCATCAGCCATAGGAATCCGAGTCCTATGATGCCTCCCACCAAAGCTTTCCAGCCTACATGACGGAAGAACCAGCCTACATGCATGCGCTCCATCTTCATCAATGCCAAACCACTCATTGTTCCAATACCCAAGATGTTTCCACCTGCCATTACGCAGAAGGCAACGACCCTCCAATACAAACCATTGCAACTGTAGACGGTAGAGAGTTCGGATGCCAAGCCTGTTTGTCCCATCTCGTCAGGAAGCGAGAAGAAATTGATGGCAGTCGCAAAATTGTCGAGCACCGTACTCAACACGCCCGCAGCCACTCCATGAAGCCAAACGAAAGGCTGACTATCATTAACACCCAAGTATTCCATCAACTCATCGTATGCTCCAGTTTCCTTCACAACACCTACAGCCAACATGATGCCCATCACAAAGAGAATCATCTGAATGACACCATATTGCAGCACACGAGGCGTACGGCGGTCGACCATTGCATCCATGTTCATCAGCTTGCGATTGAAAATCTCGTTGACAATCCACAAGACAGACAACACACACAGAGCCCCCAAGAAAGGACTCAGTTTGGAGATATTATGGAAGGTCGGGATAAACCACAGTCCACCGATACCCACAAAGAGCATGAGCAGACGCTGCCATACATTGAGTCGGGTATCATCGCCTCGATAAGGCATGACGATCCATTCGGTGTCGACACGCTCGGGAAGACTTCTCGATATCAGATAAGTAGGAACCAACCAGGTTGCAAGACAGGGCAGCAAAAGTGACATAGAGTAACTGGTGGCCGTTACTGCTCCACCGTTCCACAGCACCAATCCCTCAGGATTGCCGATAACAGTCAGCGCACCTCCACAATTGGCAGACAGCAAGATGGCGCTGCCATAAAACATACGCTGTCTGCGACTGGGAATAATACCATGCATGATGGTAAGCATCATGACAGTAGTGGTCAGGTTGTCAAGATTGGCAGAAATAACAAATGTCACCACAGAAAGTGTCCAAATCATACGCTTGCTATTACGGGTGCGAAGCAACTGGCGGATAAAATCGAAACAACCATTATTGTTGAGAATTTCAACAATCGTCATCGTCGCCAACAGGAACAAGACTATCTCTGCAGCTCTTCCCACATATGGCAGGAAGACAAAACGGGAAATAAAGCTCTTGACTGTTGCGCTGGATTCTGGGATGGCAGGAGTCTGACTGTGCAGATAGCTCGAAAAATCATAAGCATGCTGACTGGTTACGAAATCCATACCAAAACAAATATACAAAACCCATCCCACCGTACCAGCAAAAATGGCCACGGCAGCACGGTTCACCTTGGTAATATTCTCCGTTGCTATAAGGAGACATCCCAACAATAATATGGACACAATGACTATCGTCATATAACTATGCTCTCTTTATTTAAACGCAAAATTAACAATTAATCTGAAATAACAAGCACTTAGCTGCAAAAAAAATCAATTGTTTCATGGAAAAGTAACATATTGCAACATTTTACCATCCATTTTGCTATGTTGAGATAGCAAAAAACAACTTATTTGTATTTAAAAATCGAATGACAAATAATCGCAAACAACAAGAGAAAGTTTACTTTTCCTTTCTCTTCAACAACCTGTCAAAAACCCGAGTCTGGGTCTTCAACAAATACAAGGTACCCATGACATTGGCAGCAACCCAAACAAAACAAAAAGCCCAATACAAAACAGAAGGCTGCCACATAAATCCTCCCAACAAGCCTCCAGCAACAAACACCAACTCCACGGCAATAAAGATCACACCCTTACGTGAAAGGACATAACGATAGAGACATCGGCTGTACACAAGCACAAACAAAGTTTCTATCAGATAAGCTCCAACAATGCCGAAGCCAAGCCCCAACAGCCCCTTATAGCGATAGCCTGCAATCTCCATCACGATGAGTAACATGACACATACAGCCTCCTGGCACAAGAACTTACGCGACTGTCCTTTCGATAAAGGCAGATATTCTATCGGAATATAAACTGCTCTGAAAAGCATGCTGACAGCTGCCAACTGTGCCATACCGAGCACATCCAAAAAACGATGGTCGTAGAGAAGTGGAATCAAGACTGGCAAGGCCAAAATCACGCCCGTCAATATGGGCCCCATCAGCAAAACATTGATTTCCAACTGCTTGTTGACACAGTCGTTCTGTTCCACACCCATCTCCTTTACAGATGACAGACGGGGAAAATAATCAGCCTCCATCGCCGAGAACACCAAGCCCGCATAGACAACAGCCAAGGTCCAGCCGGCATTAAAAAGCCCGACATCAGACAACTCGCCTATTCTATTAATGTACGCGCGTATCAAAAACTCAGCTCCCGAACTCATGAGCCCGGCAACAACAAACGCCAAACCTAACCTGACAACATGAATGCCACGTCCTAAGAACTTGGCAGAAAAGGATACTCGATAAGGATAATGACGAGAGGAATAACGAAGAGAAAGCAACATCTGTGCAAGCGACTGCAACACAAGCACACCCACAATTCCCTGATAACGCCACAGATAATAAATAGGAACAGAGACGACTAAAGAAGCAAAGACTACGCATAAAGAGGAGAAAGCCAAGGCTCGCAACTGCCGTGTGGCCTTCAGCACAGCCGTTTCGCCACCTGCTACTATCAGGAATGCTACAGCAGGAGCCAAAAATATGAAATGACACACATGATCACCTCTGTCAACAAAGGTAATGCCATCAAGCAAAGGACTGAAGAACAGACAAACAAACATTCCCAACAAGGCTGCAAACAGACACCATGAGCGTATGAGCAGAATGGTGGAGGAAAGTTGCTCGTTGGAAGCATCATACTGTTCTGAGATTTCACGCACACCACTGGTAGGAATACCCAAATTAGTAGCCGAAACCACCATGTTAATGGTTGAATTGAAAAGCGCAACAAGTCCCATACCAGCAGTTCCCAAAAGCAAGGCCGCAAACTTATTGCGCACCAAACCAATGAGAATACTCAATCCCTGTACACCGCCGAAAATGCCGGTATACTTCAGTATATGAGAGTAACTGTCGTTTTTTTCCGTCTTTTCCATTTATTATAAAACGCAATCTCCTTTCTTTTATTATCTATGACACATAGTTTTTACTCCATCCTACATCTAAAACAAGCAAAAAGGAAAAGTGAATAGAAAAGCCTCGAAAAATGAAAGCGGCTTCGATAGTCAATGAAGCCTATTTCGTAGAGCAATGAAAGCGGCTTCGTAAGCTGTTGAAGCCTATTGCATTATTCTGATAGAAACTATCAAAAAATATAGTTGACCACTTTAAACTTTATTAACATCGCCCTACCTGCAAGGGGCACATTTGTGCTCTTTAAGGAACATTTTACCGCAAAGGAAAATTACACAGAATGGAAATAATATGGTCAACTGTTTAAGCACTAATCCTTATCCCAGGAATAGAATTTACACAGCAAGCTCCTGCGTAGAAAAAATGACAAAGAAAAAGGTCGCTCCCAAAGGGAACGACCTTTATTCTTTTCATCGAAGAAGATGAGTTGAAGCGAGAATTAAGCCTCTGCAGGAGCCTCCTCAGCAGGAGCAGCCTCCTCAGTAGCTGCAGCCTCAGCCTCTGCCTTAGCAGCAGCCTCAGCAGCCTTCTTGTCAGCTACCTTCTTAGCGATTGCTTCATTTACTTTCTTCTCAGCCTCGAGCTCCTTAGCAGCAGCATCCTTCTTTGCCTTAGCCTCGTTCTCGCGAACAGCAGAAGCCTTAGCATCCTTGCCATTCTTCCAAGCATCGAAACGCTTCTGAGCCTCAGCCTCATCGAAAGCGCCCTTCTTTACACCACCACGGAGGTGCTTCATCAGGTAAACGCCCTCGCCCTTGAGGATGTTACGTACGGTGTCTGTAGGCTGCGCACCTGTCTCTACCCAGTAGAGGGCACGATCGAAATTCAAATCTACAGTAGCAGGATTGGTGTTAGGGTTGAAAGTACCAATCTTCTCAGTAAATTTACCATCACGTGGTGCTCTAACGTCAGCGATTACGATGCTATAGAAAGCATAGCTCTTACGACCGCCGCGCTGCAATCTGATTTTTGTTGCCATTTTTTTTAAAATTTTATTTATTTGAGGTTTGAATTTTATGCTGTTATCACGTAACAGCCGTGCAAAGGTACGGCTTTTTTCCATACCTCACAAGTTTTTTCTTTTATTTTTCTTCTTTTTTAACGTATTCTGTCGGCTGCTCTGACCAGTTTCTCATCATCTGCCACTCCTTTTCGTGCCAATACAACCATAATGATGGCAATAAGTGGCAGACAGGCAGCAAACTTCACCTCTACATTTCCTTCCACCTCGGGCACTGTCACCATGCCGAAAAACAGCAAGGCATAATCTATGTACCACAATACAGAGAACAACAGATTAGTGGCACAAAGTGACAACTGCAGCTTGCGGTTTTTATACAGGAATATTGTCACCAACGACAAGGCTGTAGAGACAGCAAGCAAAATAAAAAGAGGCAGACAGGTGCCCGACACGGTAATCGTTCCGTTGTCATCTACGAAACCAAGGTTGTAGAGAGAAACAACTCCTCCCATTCCCTTTGGCAGAATGACACCTATCGGCATAAAGAAGCACAGCAAACTGGCGATGACAGCAACGAGCAGAAACAATGTTTGTTTGCGTTGTATCATATTCTTTACTGTTTTTAGAAATCCAAAGAGTCCTTTTTGCTTGCCATATTGTCCTTAGAAGGATCGCGCCAATAGATGTTGCCTTCTACAAACTCCTGTGTAGCAAGCAATGTTGGCTTTGGCAGTTTCTCATAATAACGTGAAATCTCAATCTGCTCACGGTTTTCGAAAACCTCCTCCAAAGAATCGTTATAAGAAGCAAACTCCTGAAGTTTCTTGCTCAGGTCTTGCTTGATCTCAACAGATATCTGGTTGCTACGCTTTGCGATAATGGCCACACTCTCGTAGATATTGCCAGTATTGTCACAAAGGTCCATAATGTTGCGGGTCACGGTATTTACCGGTGCTTTTGATTTCTTGTAATCCATAATCTTGCTTTTATTCTATTTTATTTTCTTTATTTCATTATTTATTCTCTAATTTGCTGTAGCTGTCCTCGGGATGTGCTTTCTCAAATTCCTTGCATTTGGCAATAAACTTTTCGGCAGTAGCACGCTCCTTTGAGTCAGGATACTCGTTGATGAATCCGTAGCACTCGTCCTCTGCATCCTGATATCGCTCCAACTGCTTGCTCTCCACACTCATCTTGGCGAGTTCGTACTTGCCCTTCATAATCAGAATGGCAAATTCCTCGCGCTTGTTGCTGTAGGGATAGTCCTTCAAGGCGTTCTGTGCAGTCACGATACAAGCTTCATAGTTGTTTCCGCCACTGGTACAGTTGCCAAAGTATGTACCCAGATCATAATAGAGTTTAGCATTCTTGTACTCCTTCTCTACCAAGAGGTCCTGCAAAGCAAACAAGCGGTTGGTTGCCTGTTTCTTCAGTTTCGCATCGGGATAAAGATCCAGATATTCCTGAAAAGCAGCTATGGCCGACACGGTGAGCGACTGGTCAAGGCGAGGCTCGGGCGCATTCTTGTAAAGACTCTCTCCTACATAATATTTGGCATTCTCTGCATAAATGCCTTTTGGATAAGTCTGATAATACTTCTTGAAATACTCCGAAGCTGTTTCATAGTCACGCAAGCCATACTCAGCCATTGCCAACATATAGAGACACTCTTCAGCCTCTGTACTGCCCTTCTTCAGAGTTACCAGTTCCTGAAGCAATGTTACTGCACGGGAATACTTTCCTGTGGCATAGCATTCCTTTGCATACTCATATTTAAAGTTGTAATTGTCAGATTTATAAACCTGATTAAACTGGTTGGCGCAGCTCGTCATGAGCAACGCAACACATGCTGTGATTAAAACAGTTTTCTTCATAGGTCACGTTTTGAGTTGCAAAGTTACAGATATTTTGCTTATCCGCAAAGGAAAAAATACATTTTTTCGCAATTTATTAGTCTTTATAACGATTAATGCTCTTTTTTTTGTACTTTTGCAATTTAAAAGACAGTGCATTCACAACTTATTCGTAAGAAAAATGCATGATATCTAAAAAAACAGGAACAGAACATGAACTTTAAGCTGACATCCAAGTACCAGCCTACAGGCGACCAGCCACAGGCCATCAGACAGCTCACCGAAGGCATAGAGCAAGGTGAGCCGGCACAGGTTCTGCTCGGAGTAACAGGCTCGGGCAAGACTTTCACAGTGGCAAACGTCATTGCCAACGTAGGAAAGCCAACCCTCGTGCTGAGCCACAACAAGACTCTTGCAGCACAGTTGTACCAGGAAATGAAAAGTTTCTTTCCAGAAAATGCTGTAGAGTACTATGTGTCTTACTACGATTACTATCAGCCAGAGGCTTACCTGCCGACAACGGATACTTATATCGAGAAAGATCTTGCCATCAACGACGAGATAGACAAGTTGCGCCTGGGGGCTGTATCGGCTCTGCTTTCCGGACGGAAAGATGTCATCGTGGTGTCTTCTGTCTCGTGTATTTATGGTATGGGGGGTCCTACCGCCATGCAGGAGAACATCATCAAGATAAAGAAAGGGCAGCAACTCGACAGGAACGAGTTTCTGCGACAGTTAGTGGATGCCCTGTATGTAAGAAACGATATCGAACTGCAACGTGGCAACTTCCGTGTCAAGGGCGAAACTGTAGATATCTTCATGGCTTATAGCGACAATGTGCTGAGAGTTACCTGGTGGGACGACGAGATAGACTCTATCGAGGAGGTGGACTCTCTCACCTATCACCGGTTGGTTTCGTTTGATGCCTATGAAATTTATCCTGCCAACCTCTTTGTCACCACCAAGGAACAAACCGAGAAAGCCATACGCATGATACAGGATGATCTGGTTGTGCGCGAGCAGTTCTTCAAGGATTTGGGCGACAACATCAAGGCACAGCGCATCAAGGAACGAGTGGAATACGACATGGAGATGATCAAGGAATTGGGACATTGCTCGGGTATCGAGAACTATTCGCGGTACTTCGACGGTCGACATGAGGGCGAACGTCCCTACTGCCTGCTCGACTTCTTCCCCAAAGACTTCCTGCTGGTAGTAGACGAGAGTCATGTCAGCATTCCGCAAATAGGAGCTATGTATGGTGGCGACCGCGCCCGCAAGCAAAACCTGGTGGAATATGGTTTCCGTCTGCCAGCAGCCTTCGACAACCGTCCGCTTACCTTCGATGAGTTTCACAGCATGATACATCAGGCCATCTATGTAAGCGCCACTCCCGCCGACTACGAGTTGAGAGAGTCGGAGGGTGTTGTAGTAGAACAACTTATTCGTCCTACAGGTTTGCTTGACCCAGAGATAGAAGTACGCCCCAGTGAGAACCAAATAGACGACCTGCTCGACGAGATACTTACCCGTACCCATCGCAATGAGCGAGTACTTATCACAACCCTGACCAAGCGAATGGCTGAGGAATTGACAGAGTTCTTGCTGAACCACAGTGTGAAGGCAGCCTATATACATAGTGATGTGGCCACACTCGACCGAGTAAAAATCATGAACGACCTTCGTGCTGGCGTTTATGACGTTTTGGTGGGAGTCAACCTGCTGCGAGAAGGACTCGACTTGCCGGAAGTATCACTTGTTGCCATCCTCGACGCAGACAAGGAGGGCTTCCTAAGAAGCCACCGCTCTCTTACCCAGACAGCAGGACGTGCCGCCCGAAATGTGAACGGAAAGGTAATCATGTATGCAGATAATATCACAGAGAGTATGCAACGCACCATTGATGAAACTGCCCGTCGCCGTACTATCCAGTTGCAGTATAATGCCGACCACAACATCACTCCTCGCCAAATAGTGAAGGCTATCACATCGGCCCTGCCTACATCTAAAGAAACAGAACCTACAACCAGTATGCAAAAGACAGCAGCCCAGCGCGTATATATCGAACCAGAGGGAGCCTCCTTCGCAGCCGATCCTATCGTGCGCAGCATGAGCAAAGAGGAACTGCAGAAGAGTATTGCCAACACGACAGCTCTCATGAAACAAGCTGCCAAGGACCTCGACTTCATGCAGGCAGCGCAATATCGCGACGAGATTATCCGCCTGCAGAAAGAGCTGGAGGAAAAAGAAGCGTAAACCACATACATGTCCAGACCTCTTCCAAAAAAATAAGAGACACTCTGGCAAAGACTCTGATTTGGACAAAACTATATAAAAAATTTCTTCAAATGGAATCTCTACAAAAAGACTATTCAAACGACAGTTTCTTGAGTCTTCCTCTCAGCGTCTCTGCTTCCGATTTACGGATAGAGAGAGTGATAGAACAGGTGTTGTCATATTCCTGACTCACAATACGGGGTTGCATTTCTTTGACAACCCGCATCACATCATTCATCATCACATAAGGGAAATCATACTTCACCAGTTCTTCCACCTGTCTTGTCTCTTGTACGGAGTCTTCTATGGCCAAGGCTGCAGCAGCCTTGTATGCCACAATGAGTCCACCTGTTCCCAGGTTGACACCACCATAATATCTCACCACAATAATCAAGATATCAGTAAGGTCGTTGCTGTTAATCTGTCCCAAGATTGGTTTGCCTGCCGTACTGCTCGGCTCGCCATCATCATTGGCCCGAAACTCAGTCCTCTCAGCCCCAAGCATATAAGCATAGCATACATGTCGGGCATCATAATACTTCTTGCGGTAAGAGGCAACAATCTCCTTCACCTCATCAAGTGTTTCCACATGATGTGAAAAAGCAAGGAACTTACTCCGTTTTTCAGAGTAAGTCCCCTCGCCTATTTTATTTGTTATAGTCTTATATTCGTCAATCACCGTACAAATGTTGAAATTCGTATTCTTTATTTAAGTTTGTGAATAATGAGTCCGCTGCGTAACTTAGGCTCGAACCATGTAGCCTTAGGAGGCATAATCTTTCCACTGTCAGCAATATCCATAATCTGTTGCATAGTGACAGGATGCAAGGCAAGAGCCATACGCATCTCTCCACAGTCTACACGACGCTTCAACTCACCTAAACCACGAAGACCTCCAACGAAATCGATACGCTTGTCGGAACGCAAATCCTTAATGCCCAATATCTCGTCAAGAATCAATCGGGAAGAAATATCCACATCCAGCACCCCGATAGGATCGCTGTCATCATAGGTTCCTGGCTTGGCAAATAGTCCATACCATTTTCCGTCCAGATACAAGAGGAAAGAGTGAAGGGCAGCAGGCTTGAGAACATCCAATCCAAATTTATCAATAGCCTCCTCAACAGACATTTTCTCATAACAAGGTATTCCATCTTCCTCGCCCGACACATTGACATTGACTGCGTCAATCTCTATGACCTCGAAGTTCTCTGTCAACTTGTCAAGGAACTGATCGGAAGTAAGACCATTCAGGTCTTTCACGACACGATTGTAGTCGAGAATGGTCAACTGACTGGCCTGGAAACAAACTGCCATGAAGTAGTTGTACTCTTCCTTACCGGTATGATTGGGGTTCAGCTTTGCCTTTTCTGCACCAACGAGTGCGGCAGCTGCAGAACGATGATGCCCGTCGGCAATATAGAGACTTGGCATCTTGGCAAACTCAGCCGTAATTGTAGCAATATCCTTATCGTCGCCTACCACCCAGAACTGATGACGAAAACCGTCGATAGGAGCTATGAAATCATATTCGGGTGTAGTCGCAGCATAACGCATCAATATCTCGTTGAGAACAGCGTTATCGGGATAAGCAAAGAACACGGGTTCGATATTGGCATCGCATACACGCACATGTTTCATGCGGTCTTCCTCCTTGTCGCGACGAGTAAGTTCATGCTTCTTGATAACACCTGTAAGATAATCATTCACGTAGGCACCAACGACCAGACCATATTGTGTCTTGCCGTTCATAGTCTGCGCATAGATATAATACTGTTCCTTGTCGTCCTGCTTCAGCCAGCCGTTTTCCTGAAACTTCTTGAAATTTTGAGCCGCACTTTCATAGACGCGCGGATCATACTCTGAGGTACCAGGTTCGAAGTTGATTTCTGGTTTGATGATATGATAAAGACTCTTCTCATTATCACCAGCCTCTTCACGGGCTTCCTCAGAATTGAGGACATCGTATGGACGAGACTCCACCTGTTCTACAAGGTCCTTAGGAGGTCTCACTCCCTTGAAAGGTTTAATAATTGCCATAATAGTTTTCTTTGAGGTTTTGAATATTGAAACCCAATCGGTCATCAGACCCAAGAGATGGGCTTACATCATAATTGTTTATATCCTATAAAACGCAAAAAACTTTGAGACTTGACCAAGAACCATGATGACGACCTTACAAAAAAGTAATCATCCTGCTCTGTGTTCAAATCTCAAAGTCCTATATCAGTTTACTTGTTTACCTGGAACTTTGTGCAGCCGTCCTTGAAGAAGGCATTGATTTGCTTAGCAGCAGCAATACCTGCATTGATATTTGCCTCAGCAGTCTGCGCTCCCATCTTCTTAGGTGTAGAGAAATAACGACCTTCAAACTGTGCAAAGTCGGCATCTGCATCAGGCTTGATGTCTGTGATAAACTTCAAGTCCTCACGCTCTGCAAGAAGCTTCAACAATTCAGGTTCATTGATTACTTCCTTGCGGGCTGTATTGATAAGAATACCACCCTTTGGCAACTGATTTACAGTCTTATAATCGATACTCTTGATAGTTTCAGGAGTTGCAGGAATATGAAGCGATACAATATCGCAAGTCTGGAACAACTCATCCTGGCTCTTTACAGCATGAACACCTGCAGCCTCAATTACGTCGGCAGGACAGAAAGCATCATAAGCAGCCACTTCCATACCAAAGCCCTTAGCAATGCGAGCTACGTTTCGGCCTACATTACCAAAAGCAAGGATACCTAATTTCTTACCCTTCAACTCAGAGCCGGCCTTTCCATTATAGAAGTTACGTACGGCAAAAACGAGCAAGCCGAAAACAAGCTCTGCTACCGCATTAGAGTTCTGACCAGGAGTATTCTCAGCCACTACATGATGGGCAGTAGCTGCAGCCAGGTCGATATTATCATAACCAGCACCAGCACGAACAATAATCTTCAGATTTTTGGCTGCCGCGAGAACCTCGGCATCAGCCTTGTCTGAACGAATGATCATTGCATCTACGTCTTTCACCGCATCGAGAAGTTGCGCCTTCTCTGTATATTTCTCAAGCAGAACCAACTCATTGCCTGCTCCTTCTATTTCTTTCTTGATACCCTCTACAGCAGCTGCTGCAAAAGGTTTTTCTGTTGCAACTAAAACTTTCATAATAATAATTGAATAATAAAATTCGAAAGTTAATATAAAGATGATATAAAAAAAGAGGTCGGAAGCTGTAATCAGACAGTTTGCTCAACAGCAGCATCCGCCCATCTATTTTCAACTTGGATTAATGTTGTGCCTCAAAGTCCTGCATGGCCTTGACGAGTGCGTTGACACCCTCCATAGTCATGGCGTTGTAGCAGCTTGCACGGAAACCACCCACAGAACGGTGACCCTTAATGCCCACCATACCACGTTCAGTAGCAAACTCAAAGAAAGGCTTCTCCAACTCTGCATACTCATCGTTCATTACGAAACAGATGTTCATCAAAGAACGAGAAGCTTCTTCAACAGTACCCTTAAACAACTTGTTGCGGTCAATTTCAGCATACAAGACCTCAGCACGCTCATGAGCACGCTTGTCTGCAGCCTCCACACCACCATTCTTTTTCAACCAGCGAAGATTCTCCATCAAAGAATATATAGGAACTACAGGAGGTGTATTGAACATACTTCCCTTGTCTACATGGGTACGATAATCAATCATAGTAGGCAACTCACGTGGAGCCTTACCCAACATATCGTCCTTGACAACTATCACAGTAACACCCGCCATAGAAAGATTCTTCTGTGCACCTGCATAGATAGCAGTATACTTGGAAACGTCTACAGGACGGCTCATGATATCTGAACTCATATCCGCAATCAGTGGGACCGCAACATCAGGATCACGACGCAACTCAGTACCATATATAGTATTGTTGGAAGTGATGTGCAAATAATCAGCATCAGCAGGAACGTTGTTCTCAAACTGTGGATAATAGCTGAAGTTGGCCTCGGACGATGATGCGATCTCAACGACCTCACCAAAATGCTTAGCCTCTTTCATCGCTTTCTTGGCCCAAGTACCAGAATTAACGTAGGCTGCCTTCTTGATGAGGAAGTTAGCAGGAATCTGCATAAACTGTAACGAGGCACCACCACCAAGGAAGATTACGGAATAGCCCTCAGGTATATCGAGAAGTTCCTTGAAAAGGGAGACTGCCTCGTCAACAACTGGCTGGAAATCTTTTGCACGGTGGCTGATTTCCATCAATGAAAGACCAGAACCATTAAAATCCAAAATCTGCTTAGCTGTGTTCTCAATCACTTCGCGTGGAAGCATTGATGGACCTGCATTAAAATTGTACTTCTTCATCTGTTGTTTATTTAAGTTTTAGTGTAATGTTCTCCTTTATTGGAAAAATACATCGGCGAAATTACAATTAATATTTGAAACTACCAAATATTTCTGCACATTTTTAGCATTTTGAGCAAAAAACTAACAATTTATCACTCCGTTTCTAAAAAAGCATGCATATTCATGCAGTTTACCTCACTTCTTCTACAACTGTCCTGATGCCTTTAATCTTCTCGCCTGCTACTTGTCGGAGCACCTGTCTGAGGCGTAGACGTGCCACAGCAACATAGGCATATCTTTCTTTTACGTCTATTTTTCCAATCTCTGTAGTCGTAAGACCTCCTTTTTTACAGAGGAAACCTACAATATCGCCCTTGCTTATCTTGTCTTTCTTGCCCTTGCCGATATAGAGCGTTGCCATTCGTGGAAGAGCAGGCGCAGGCAGTTCGGCCGGAATCTCATAATCTTCCACCTCAGCATCAACATACTCAGGAATGCTTTCTGTAGGTCCCAACAGGAAATAGGCTTTACCTTTCGACTCCCATCGTGCAGTTCTTCCCACACGGTGTATGTATCCATCCTCGCTCTCGGGAAGATGATAGTGAACGATATTGTCGATATTAGGAATATCAAGTCCACGCGAAGCCAAATCGGTGCTTACAAAAATGTTGGCACTGCCATTGCTGAACTTGTAAAGCGCATCCTCACGCATCTTCTGTTCCATACCTCCATGGAAGCAGGAGGTAGAAAAGCCTTCCTGACGCAAAAACTGGTCAGTACGCTCCACACTGTCTCGATAGTTGAGGAACACGATACAGCTTTCATCCCCAAAGCTGCGAAGTAACTTCGACAAAGCCTCAAGCTTGTCTTTCTGCTCACTCCTTACCTTATATATATGTACACGCTCAGGAACCTGCTCGTCATCCAGCCGATAGTCAACCTTCTCTACCCTTCCCATATGCACAAACTGCGGGATGGCTTCAGCCTCTGTAGCAGAAAGCAGGATACGCCGTTCCAGATGTGGCAAGGATTGCAAGAGTCTGCTCATCTCGTCCTGAAAGCCCATCTCTAAACATTTATCAAACTCATCGATAACGAGATACTTGACATGCTCGGCAGAAAGGTTTCCTTTATCCAGATGATCGTTGAGACGTCCTGGTGTACCGAAAATGATCTGCGGTCTTACCTGACGCATCACCCTATGTTCATCCATCGTCATTCTGCCTCCATAGCAAGCCATGGCACGCAGACCACTTCCCATATCCTTGAGAACAGTAGCCGACTGCAGGGCAAGTTCTCTTCCTGGTGTAACCAAAATAGCCTGCGGCATATCATCGCCAGCATCCACCAGTTGGGTAAGGGGCAAGAGATAGGCCAGGGTCTTTCCACTTCCCGTAGGCGAAAGCACCACCACGTCTTTGTCACTTCGCAACAAGGCATGCATTGCATCTTGCTGCATGGCATTAGGGGTTATCCCCATTTTATCTAATATTGATTTCATTTTAAATATTCTAATGTATTGAATGAAAATAAATGATGACATCATCCCTTCGATTTCATCAGTCGGTCGATTTCATCAAACTCCTTTCCCTTGTTCAGATTGAGGTAAATTGTATACAGGGGCAAAGCCCATTTCTCCTGAGCACCAGGCTCCATTTTACGAAATTTCTCTAAATAGGGCAAAGCTTTTTGGTAATAACCAGTTAGCTCCTGATGACGTTTGCGCGACAGATGTGTATTTTTGTCGAGCTCCACCGCCATATTGAAGTAAGCCAATCCGGCATTGTAATACACCTCGGCAATACTGTCATTGCGCTGTATCAGTTTGTTACTCAACTCAAGGCTTTCTTTGTTTTTTCCCTGATTAAGCAAAATTGTGCTTTTAGTGAAAAGATAAAGTCCGCTCTCAGCATCAACCTGCAAAGCCTTGTCTACTACAGCCATTGCCGAATCAAGTTGGTTCTGCTTCGTATAATACTCAATGAGTCGTGGGAAGAAAAACGGGAACTTAGGTGCATGCTCGAATCCTTCCTCAAGAGTCTGCAGATAACGGACCGTATCTTTCTCCAGTTTATAGGTCTCTGCCAAGAACTGGAGCATATAGTCGTAGTGAGCCGTATCTTTCAGGGCTTCATAAGAGTGATGAAGTGTTGCCTTGGGATTCTTCATCTTGTATCCACAATACACAGCCCAGTAAGCCGCTGAAGGCAGATATTTGTCATGCTGCTGATAATCGTAACCTTCGAAGAGAGGAATATGCGCGCACGAGATATATTTGTCGAAGAACCTGTAAGCCTCGACATAGTTCTGCTTACGCACAAACCAACTACCGCCATTGTATAGGTTGGGACGTATCTGGTTGAGATATTCGGCATGTCCCTTCCTTGATTCTATCTCCACCTTTCCTTTACGGTTGGGTATGCTTTCTACCGAGTCGATTCCCTCGGCAATGACAAAAAGCTGACGAGTCAGACTGAACAATTTCGCCGTATCATATTTCTGTTTCAGATACAACTGCTCATTGCCCTGCTCATATTGTTTCCTCACGGCATCGTAGAGCACAACCCATATCTTACGGTTGGTACGGTTGGCAGAATCGAGCAACAGTTTTTCCATATTCTGCTGTGCTTGGTCGAGGTTTTTCCCGGCCTTGACCAAATCTTTAGCTGCAGCAATCTCCTTCTTCTGTGCCTGCACAGGCTGCACATAGAGCCATGCCATACCTGTCAACAGACATAGCATACATACGAACTTCTTGAGTCTTGTCAATCTTCTATTATATATTATCAATCGTCTCAATATAATCAATATTCTCATCAAATATTTAGTTCTAATTACTTACCTATTGCCATACTGATAATAATACCAATATGTATTACCATATGTATCTCGCAGGGCAGCCTGCGTCTGCATAGCATCAGCAAACTTATGTTCCAAAGCCTGATAGTCCTGGAAGTCGGCCTCCATCACATCATCGTGCAGCACTACCATAGGATGAGTACGCCTGTGCACATAGAGCACAAGAGCCTCTTTATAGTGTTTTGGCAAAGGAATACTGTCGGCAATATAGGTGCGTTTTATCTCTGCCACAAAGCGGTCGAGATTCTTGTCGAGCAACAATCCGCACAACAGATAGTCCTTAGGCATACGCAGTTTGTTTCCTGCGGTCTTGTTTTGTCTCATCCAGCGTGGCGTTTGCCACATCATTGCCTTGACAGTAACACCATCAGGAATCATCGCCTTGCTTCCTCCCATGAGCGGATATTCGAACAGATGCTCTCCCATGCTTCCGCAGCGATGCAGACAAGCTATACGCAACATGGTCAGCGAAGAGTCGGTGTCCTGCGACTTGTGTCCCACCTTCAAAGCCTGATCATACTTGCCTTCTTTCATGAACCGTTCCATCTTCATGCGCTCATGGAACACCCTGTCGTTGTTGGCCACGAGAATGGTGAGCAGCATCATAACCAAAAGCTGCAACAAGTTTTGCCAAGTGAGTTTTGTAAACCAACCTTCATTATGAGGCAAAGGCTCGAAAGGTTCCACCTGTCTTGCCACCCACATGCCTGTCCCCCATAGCGCGAGCAGCAAAGGGATTATCCACCACCAGGCTCCCAAACTATGATGCTCATCAAAGTCGACCGGAATATCGGTCAATACTGTAAGCATCAGCATCGATGGGAAATAAGTCAAGGCATGGAATCGACGCTTTACCTGTGTAAGGGTACACACACCCATCTGCAGTAGAAACAATGCCAACGTAAGGAGAATGGGTGCCAGTACATAGCTGTAGGTCGTCATTCCTTTCGAAAGCACATATTGTGCTACTGCCAACACATCATCCTGAAAACAATCCAGGTAAAGGTATGTAAACGATATAAAGACAATAGCCATGGTGAAGCGCATCTCCACCATGCTATTCTTTTTATTTCTCATTCTTTTCAAATTTCTATCTTAATTTTTCTTCAACACCAAGGCCGAGCGTGCAGGCAGATAGAGCTTGAGCCACTCCTTACGGTCGCCCACATAAAGAGGATCGTAGGTTGTGAGATGAGTCATGGAATCATCATTGAGCCCATTTCCTCCAAACTCCTTGTTGTCGGTATCAAGCACTATACTGTAAGCACCTGTTGGTACAAGAAAACCATAGTCTGTAAACGAGCGCGTTGGCGAGAAGTTGAACACAAAAAGAAGGTCACCTCTCATATATGCCAACACCTGGTCGCCGTCGTTGTGCCATATCTCCTGCACCGGTGTCTTATTGAAGTTTTTCTCACTTTTGATGGTTTTGATCATTGCCTTATCAAAATCACCCAAGTAGCAGTAGCACAGTTCCTTGTTGTCAACCAGATTCCACTGCCTGCGTGCATACTTGTAACTCCATCCGTTGCCCTCACGAGGGAAATCAATCCACTCAGGATGTCCGAACTCGTTGCCCATGAAGTTGAGATAGCCTCCATTGATGGTTGAAGCTGTCACGAGTCTTATCATCTTATGCAGGGCAATTCCTCGATGTGCCATGTCGTTTTCATCTCCCTTCTTGAAATGCCAGTACATGTCGGCATCGATGAGTCTGAAGATAATGGTCTTGTCGCCCACCAAAGCTTGGTCGTGGCTCTCGCAATAGGATATTGTCTTTTCGTCGGCACGGCGGTTCTTCACTTCCCAAAAGATGCTGCTTGGTTTCCAAGCCTCATCGGGCAGTTCCTTGATGGTCTTTATCCAGTAGTCTGGGATGTTCATCGCCATTCGGTAATCGAAGCCATAACCTCCATCTGTAAACTTGGCTGCCAGTCCTGGCATTCCGCTCACCTCTTCGGCAATGGTAATGGCATGCTTGTTCACCTCGTGAATCAGCAGATTGGCGAGGGTAAGATAACAGATGGCGTTGTCATCCTCGTGTCCGTTGAAATAGTCGCCATATCCCATAAAGGCCTCTCCGAGTCCGTGCGAATAATAGAGCATGGAAGTCACTCCGTCAAAACGGAATCCGTCGAAGTGGAATTCTGCGAGCCAGTACTTACAGTTGCTCAACAGGAAGTGTATTACCTCATCCTTTCCATAGTCGAAGCACAGGCTGTCCCATGCCGGATGCTCATGCCGGTCGCCAGGATAGAAGTATTGGTTGGGGTCGCCAGCCAGATTGCCCAATCCCTCAACCTCATTCTTTACTGCATGCGAGTGCACGATATCCATAATGACAGCAATTCCGTTCTGATGGGCAGTATCGATGAGTGACTTCAGCTCCTCGGGAGTTCCGAAACGACTGCTGGCAGCAAAAAAACTGCTCACATGATAGCCAAAGGAACCATAGTAAGGATGTTCCTGAATGGCCATGATCTGTATACAGTTATAACCATCGGCAATGATGCGTGGCAGAACCTTCTCCTTAAACTCTGTATAAGTTCCCACCTTTTCTGCATCCTGTCCCATACCGATGTGACATTCGTAGATAAGCAGAGGCGATGTATTAGGTCTGAAAGACTTTTTCTTCCAGGTGTAAGGCTCAGGATTCCAAACCTGAGCCGAGAATATCTTGGTCTGCTCGTCCTGTACCACACGCTGCGCCCATGCAGGAATTCGCTCACCTTCTCCACCCTGCCAGTGAACCTTCATCTTGTAAAGGTCACCATGCTTGATGGCTTTCTCTGATAGTTTCAGTTCCCAGTTGCCTGTACCGCTGATACGCTTTGCCTTGTACTTGGGGCATTCCTTCCAGTCGTTGAACTCGCCTATCAGATATATCTCAGTAGCATTGGGAGCCCACTCACGGAACACCCATCCACGGGCTGTTTTGTGCAGCCCGAAATAGTCGTAGCCATTGGCGAAGTCGTTGAGTGTCTTCTTGCCATTCTGTGTCAGCTGTCCCAACTTCCACAAAGCATGTTCGTGCCTGCCTCGTATGGCGCCCTCATAGGGTTCCAGATAGGGGTCGTTCTTCACCAGACCGATATGCTTGGGCTGTACAGTCTTTTTTGTTTTTGCCTTTACTCCTTTGGCTGGAGTGGTAGTCTTCTTTGTTGCCATAATAGATTATTTAAAGTTGAAAGTTGAAGGTTAAAAGAAAATTGTTGCGAGCAACTAAGCCTTCACCTTGAATATAGCTTTGTGAATATCACCTTCACCGATGCATGGCTGATGACCGTCCTGTGGCCAGAAGATGGCAAACTCGCCTGGCTTGCAGTTTACATAAGTCTCTGCCTTTGCTCCTGGATATTTTGTAACATCCTTCTCTGCGTTGTACTCTGCTTCTGGCAGATCGGCAAGAGGCAGATATCCATAAGTCTCATTATTGTCGAGTGGTATCTGTATGTCGAGCATATTCTTGTGTGTCTCAAAAACAGCCTCGTCAGCAGTCTTTCCGTGAGCTGTAGTGATGTTTACAAACAAGTCTTTATCCTTGATGAAGTGCTTGCCTGCCTCCAACTTGTTCAGATCATTTTCCTTGATGAACTTCACTACTTCCCCGAAAAGAGGATTCAGAGAAACATATTTCTCCAGATTGTCTAATGTATCTACTACCATATCGTTTAAAATATTGAAAGTTACTATTTTGTGTCTGATATTTGCTTGTTATTATTTTGCTCAACTTCCGCTGGGTTCAAAAGTTATAGAAGTTAAAGAATCTATCTCTTCCTACGGTCGTTAGAAGTTATAGCCTACAGCCTTGGAGAGCTACACCTTTTATATATTATATATAGATAGGCATCTCCACCTTTTATATAGATAGGCATCTCTGCCTTAATATGATACTTGTTCGACTCATCTATGATGACAGCGTCGACTCATCTATTAAAGGCGATGGCTTTCTGATTTTATTCCTCAAATCGCTTTCCGTTCTCGTAATAGCCTTTTGCAGTAACCTGCCCGTTGCGGTCTTTCTCTACAAACTTTCCATCACGCCTGTCGGCACGATAAGTTCCCTCAAAGCGCTTTCCGTCTTTCGTCTCCTCGATACAGAAGCCTTCACGACGTCCTCCACGATACACTCCCTTAAAGCGATTTCCATTTGCATAGTGAATAATCACCTCGCCGTCTACCAATCCCTTTTTGAAGTCCCCCTCGAAGACATCGCCATTCTTCTTTGTCAGTTTGCCTCTTCCGTTCTGTACATCGTCCATCCATGAACCTACATACATGTCGCCATTCTTCCATACAAAGGTTCCCTGACCCGAGCGCTGTCCGTCGTTGAACTGTCCTGTGTACTTTGAGCCATTGGCTGCACGGAAGATGCCTTCGCCCGTACGCTCGCCCTGTACATAATCGCCTTCGTAGACATCACCATTATGGAACTTATATATTCCTTTTCCATCCTGTATGTCGTCTTTCCAGTCGCCTATATATATGTCGCCATCAGCATATTTGAAGGTTCCCTTCCCAGAGCGTTGGTTGTCCACCCAACTGCCTTCGTAGGTGGTTCCGTCTCCCCAGTTGAAGAAACCTGTACCATTCTTCATGTCGTTCATCCACTGTCCACGATAATATGCCCCTCCGGCATAGGTATAGGTCCCTCTGCCCTGTCGCTTGTCCTTATACCAGTCGCCGTCATATTTGTCACCATTGTAATAGTACATGATGCCATGTCCGTGCTGATAGTCACGGAACCAGAGTCCTACGTATTTATTATTGTTTTGGAAATAGAAAGTACCCTTGCCATGCTGCTGGTCCTGCATCCACTGGCCTTCATACTTCTCGCCGTCAGAGAAAGTATAAACGCCATAGCCCTCTCGCTTGCCTTTGAGGTAATTGCCCTCATAGGTATCGCCATTTGGGAACACAGTAGCTCCCTTTCCCTGTGGCTTTCCACTGACCATTTCGCCTTTATACTGTCCTCCGTCCTTGGTGGTGCAGGAGCCTAATGAAATCTTCTGAGCTCCTGCCGACAGGGGTATAAAAAACAGCATCCATGCTGCTATCCGTATCTTGTAATTCATATTTTTCTATTTGTTTGACCTCCAAAGTTATATATTTTCCGGCAAACAGCAAAATAGATTAAGCAAATTTAACTCAAGTAGCATGTTTGCTATTTCTCAAATCTCGCAAACGGGGAAGTTGAATTTAAAAACAAAAAGAGCGTACCACAAGCAGAACACTACTTATGATACACTCTTTGTCGTATTATTATGCCTCTTTCATTTGGCGCAACAGCTCTTTCTGTCTGTCATTCAGCGTGGTTGGCAACTTCACGTTGTATGTAATCATCAAATCGCCAAATGTTCCGTCACCACGGTCGCATCCTTTTCCACGAACCCGAACCTTGGTTCCGTTCTGCGTTCCAGGCTTAATCTTGAGTTTGATTTTCGAACCATTGCTCAATCTGATAATACCCTCGCCACCCAGCAAAGCCGTATACATATCGATGTTTACGTTCATCTGCATTTCTCCTGTGCTTTGACGCATATTCTGCGAGCCATATTCCGTTCCGCCACCAAAGCCATCAAAGCCTGCACCTCCAGAACGGCGACGAGCGCCACCGCCAAACAGGTTCTCGAAGAAACTGCTGAATCCACTACCGCCCGAACCAAAATTGCTGAAGTCGAAGCCCTCGAAAGGATTTCCTCCTGCTGAGCCTCCAGCTCCGCCAAAGCCTCCGAAGCCTCCTGCCCCGCCAGCCTGCTCGTAGGCAGCAGCATTCTTCCACTGCTCACCATATTTATCGTATTTGGCTCGCTTGTCAGGATCGGAAATCACGTCGTATGCCTCATTGAGCGCCTGGAACTTAGCCTTTGCCTTAGGGTCATTAGGATGCAGGTCGGGATGAAACTGTTTGGCACGCTTGCGATAAGCCGCGCGCACATCATTCTGTGGTATATTCTTGTCAACACCCAAAATCTTGTAATAATCTACGAATGCCATATTCTTTTGTCCTCCATATTTATTTTAATAACTTTTCTCTAACAAAAAGTATGCCTGTTTGACTTCTTTTTTGTAATTTTGCACTGTAAAACAAAAAATGGCAGATTATGAAACAAATTCTGACAGCGCTGCTCCTGGCGCTCACATTCAATTCTCAAGCTATGGCACAACAGAAAACCATTAAAATCAGAGTTGTAGAAACCAGCGACGTTCACGGCTGTTTCTTCCCATACGACTTTATCAACCGCAAGCCCAAGGCGGGTTCGCTGGCAAGGGTGTCGTCGTATGTCGACTCGCTGAGACAAGAATACAACGACCGACTCATCTTGCTCGACAATGGCGACCTGCTGCAGGGACAACCCACCTGCTACTATTACAACTACATCAATACCAAGGCACGCAACGTGGCTTCTGACGTACTCAATTACATGAAATACGATGCCGAAACCTTCGGCAACCATGATGTAGAGACAGGACACGCCGTCTACGACAAGTGGGTGAGCGAGCTGAAATGCCCTGTCTTAGGAGCCAATATCATCAATACCAAGACCGGCAAGCCTTACGTCAAACCCTATGTCATACTGGAACGTGAGGGAATAAGAATCGCCATCTTGGGCATGATCACTCCAGCCATCCCCAACTGGCTCACCGAGAACCTATGGAGCGGCATGCGTTTCGAGAATATGGTGACGAGCGCACGCCAGTGGATGGAATACATACAGCAAAACGAACAGCCCGATGTAGTGATAGGACTCTTCCATAGCGGTAAGGAAGGAGGCATCCAGACACCCGAATACGACGAGGACGCCTCTATGAAGGTGGCACGCGAGGTTCCGGGATTCGACTTGGTCCTCTTTGGTCACGACCACACACGCCATGCCGAAACCATCACCAATGTAGCTGGCAAGCAGGTGGTTTGCCTCGATCCTGCCAACAATGCCATGAGTGTGGCAGATGCAGAGATTACGGTAACCATAGACGAACACCAGTTGCATGGCAAGAAACTTCACATCCTGCAGAACAAGAGTGTGGAGGGAAAAATAGCCGATGTGACAGATTGTCCTGTCGATGAGAAGATGCTGAAGATTTTCGAACCACAGATAGCCGAGGTAGACAAGTATGTAAGCAAGCAGATTGGCACATTCAAGAACACCATCTACAGCCGCGACTCCTACTTCGGAAGCAGCGCCTTCAACGACTTCATCCTCAATCTGGAGTTGCAGATTACCCATGCCGACATTGCCTTCAATGCTCCTCTGCAGTTCAACTCCTCCATACAGGCAGGCCCTATCCGCGTGAGCGATATGTTCAAGCTCTACAAATACGAGAACCAACTCTACGTAATGCGCCTCACAGGCAAGGAGATACGCCGCCACTTGGAGATGAGCTACGACCTGTGGGTCAACACGATGAAGAGTCCCGATGACCATCTCCTGTTGCTCGACCAGCAGACGCAAGGCGACCAACAGCGCTTAGGCTTCAAGAATTTCTCGTTCAACTTCGACAGCGCAGCAGGCATCGACTACGAAGTGGACGTCACCAAGCCCGATGGAGAAAAAGTACGCATCCTTGGCATGAGCAACGGCGAGCCTTTCGATGAGAACAAATGGTACAAGGTGGCTGTAAACAGTTATCGGGGAAATGGCGGAGGAGAGTTGCTCACACGTGGCGCAGGCATTCCAAAGGACAGTCTTGAATCACGTATCATCTGGCGAAGCGAGCGCGACCAGCGCTACTATCTGATGCAGGAAATAGAGAAAATGGGCACCGTAGACGCCAAGCCCAACAACAACTGGCGATTCGTTCCCGAAGAATGGGTAAAGCCTGCTGCAGAGCGCGACTTCGAACTGCTCTTCAAAAAGAAATAAACTCACTCGAGGAGTTAAGGAGTTAAGGAGTTAAGGAGTTTAGACAAATGCTTTAGTGGACTTGAAATTAAACATTAAACACTAAACATTTCCTCCAAAGCTGTTGGCTTTAACTTCTGAACGACCGAAGGGAGTGATAACTTCTTTAACTTCTATAACTTCCCGAAAATTAACTTTCCCCACAAACGAACAACTTCTGAACTTGCTAAAGTTCAAAGAAAGAATCTCAACATAAAGAATAAATAAAGAAATGACCTATTGGTTTATATTTTGCAAGACCGACCTCTTGCTGCAGAAACAGGCAGACGGAAGCTACACCATTCCCTGCTCTGAAGAGAGTCCGATAGAACTCAAGCCCTGGACCCATGTTCTCAACATCAGTCCAATGGAAGACGGAACCGAGGTAAAGGCTTTCACCATCGACACCCCCGTCACCGACAATCCCAACTATGAGATGTGCGGACTCCGTCCCAGTTACTACAAACTGAGCAGAGACCTGTACCTCAAGGCAGGAAAATGCCATGAACTCATCTACTGGGACCAGAACACACAGTTCTGCGGAATATGCGGAGCACCCATGAAGATGTCGACCGATATCAGCAAGAAATGCACTCAATGCGGCAAGTCGGTATGGCCCTCGCTCGCCACTGCCATCATCGTCCTCATACGCAGGGGAGAGGAAGTCCTTCTGGTACATGCCCGCAACTTCAAGAGCGACTTCTATGGACTGGTTGCAGGCTTTGTCGAGACAGGCGAAACCCTTGAGCAAGCCGTACACCGTGAAGTGATGGAAGAGACAGGACTCACCATCAACCACCTGAAGTATTTTGGTTCTCAGCCCTGGCCATATCCCAGCGGGTTGATGGTAGGCTTCACCGCCGACTATGTAGATGGAGAAATCCATCTGCAGAAAGAAGAACTCTCACGCGGCAAGTGGTTTACCAAGTACAACCTGCCCACCATTCCCGAAAAACTCTCCATTGCCCGACAGATTATCGATGCCTGGCTCGAAGAACAAAAGTCTAATCTATAATAACAATGAATAGCAAAGAGAAACTCTGGAATGCCAATTACATCAAGGTGATGACAACAAACTTTTTGTTGTACTTCGCCTTCTATCTCCTCACCCCGCTCCTGCCCCTCTATCTGAGCGAAACTTTTGGAGCCACCAAAGACACCATAGGCATCGTACTGAGCGGCTACACCGTGGCAGCCCTTATCGTGCGCCCATTTTGCGGCTATGTGGTAGACAGTTTCTCGCGCAAGAAAGTGCTCATGCTGTGCCTTTCGGGCTTTGCCGTCTTCTTTGCCGGATACATAGCAGCAGGCACAATCCTCATGTTTGCCATTTGCCGAACATTGCATGGCGGACCCTTCGGAGCCGTCACCGTAGCCAACAGCACCTGCGCCATCGACGTGTTGCCTTCCAGCCGGCGAAACGAAGGCATCGGACTTTATGGTCTCAGCAACAACTTCGCCATGGCGATAGCTCCATCCATCGGCATCTATCTGCACAACATGGTAGACAGCTACATGATACTCTTCTGGATAGCTTTCGTCGTAGCGATAAGTGCAGTGCTCATCGCCTGGACTATCCGGTTGCCCGAAAAAGACATCATTCGCAACAAAGAGAAATTGTCGCTCGACCGCTTCTTCCTCACCCGTGCATGGCTCCTCGCCATCAATATCGCCATGTTTGGCTTCTGCTGGGGCGTATTGAGCAACTATCTCGCCATCTACAGCAAGGAGGTTTTGTCCATCACAGGAGGAACAGGCACTTATTTTGCCCTTCTCTCTATGGGTCTTTTCAGTTCTCGTCTGCAGGGCCGTAAAGCCCTCAGCCAAGGCAAGTTGACACAGAATGCAGCCGAGGGAATGCTCATCTCACTCGTTGGCTTCACCCTCTTTGTGGCCATTCCCCATCCAGTGGCATATTACCTCTCTGCCATCCTTATCGGACTGGGCAACGGGCATCTCTACCCTGCCTTCCTCAACATGTTTGTCCACGTGGCACGACACGACCAGCGAGGCACTGCCAACAGCAGCATTCTTACGGGATGGGACCTTGGCTTCGGCATAGGATGTCTGTTGGGCGGAATCGTTGCCGAACACTTTGGATACACTGCCACCTTCTGGATGGTGGCTGCCGAGAATGCCGTTTCTGTAATCCTCTTCTTCCTTGCCTCACGCCAGTTCTTCGAAAGAAGGAAAATCCTGAAAGACTGAGACTTCCGCTAACTTCTCTTAACTTTCCAGCCTGTAAAGTTCATACTGTTAAACTTTCATAATTGAAAGCAAAAAAGCGTACATAAACTTGCTTTTTTGGAATTATTACAATATCTTTGCAGACATAAGTTGTAAGATACGCTGCTAAGATTATTAGCAATATAACTCAAATTTATTAACATTAAAAACAAAGACATCATGAAAGAACTGAAAGGAACCAAAACCGAGAAGAATTTGTGGGAAGCATTCGCAGGCGAATCGCAGGCCCGCAACAAGTACACCTACTTTGCCAGCAAGGCCAAGAAAGACGGTTATGTGCAAATAGCCAACATCTTTGAGGAGACAGCAGCCAACGAGAAGGAACACGCCAAACTGTGGTTCAAGTACCTCATAGGCGGCGAGATAAAGAGCACAGCCGAGAACCTCTTGGCAGCAGCCGAGGGTGAGAACAGCGAGTGGACCGATATGTACAAGCGCATGGCAGAAGAGGCTCATGCAGAAGGATTCGAAGAAATCGCTGCCAAGTTTGAGATGGTGGCAGAGATAGAAAAGCACCATGAGGAGCGCTATCGCAAATTACTGAAGAACGTAGAGGACAAAGTGGTGTTCTCGCGCGACGGCGACTGCATCTGGCAGTGCTCCAACTGCGGCCACATCGTAGTTGGCAAGCAGGCTCCTGAGGTTTGCCCTGTTTGCAACCATCCACAGAGCTACTTCCAGATAGAAGCTCGCAATTATTAAATCAACTGAGTCCACTTGAAAAAGTCATTTTTACGAAAATCAGCTATTGATTGCCAATAAGTTACAAAGACAAAAAAATACGATTTTCGACTTTATCAAGTGGACTCATTACTTTTAGAATGGAAGATCGTCTGCACTGCCAGTCTCAGCAGAAGCAGCAGGAGCAGCAGAAGCTGGAGGGAAAGGAGCAGTGGCTCCAGCTGCAGGAGCAGCTGCTACAGGAGCACCTGCTGGTGGGAACGGAGCACCAGCTGGCTGCATTCCGCCAGCCATGGCAGCAACAGTATTAGGATCTACGTGCTGAACATTCCATGCACGAATATTATTAAACCAGCGGCCATTATACTCGTGAGCATCGATATCAAAGGATACCAAGATCTCTTCGCCGCTCTGAATATTAAACTGTGCCAAGCGCTCAGCTCCGAAGACATCGAAGACCAACTTCTTGGGATACTGCTCATGAGTCTCAATGACAAACGACTGTGATTTCCACTCACCTCTTGCAGAGACACCGCTTCTTTCAGGCAAAACGGCAATAACCTTTCCTTGTAATTCCATATTATAATAATGTTTGAATAATGATACTTAAACTTTCCTCTCGAGAAACTATTCACACCCGCAACTCACAACAGAGGTGAAAGATGAAGAAAGTTTTCTCTTTAGACTGCGAAATTACTAAAAATAGTTCATAAACTGAAACTTTTTATCGATTTTTTTGTACGTCATCGATATTTTTTGTATTTTTGTGGTCAGTAAGAAAAGAAATGTAGAACATAAACAAAATTATAAACACTCATGAGATTTGTTTTATCAAGCTCTGCCCTGAGCAGCAGGCTCAACATGCTTGCGAAAGTAATCAGCAGCAAGAATTCCTTGCCCATCCTCGATTGCTTCCTTTTCCAGGTTGCTAACAATGTGATGACCATCACAGCAAGCGACAGTGACAACGTGATTAAAAGCGTCATCGACCTGACTGAATGTGAGGGAGAAGGCGAATTCTGCATCCCCAACAAGGTGATTCTCGACGCACTGAAAGAGTTGCCAGAGCAGCCTCTCACCCTGGACGTGACCCCCGACAGCTACGCCGTGAAAATCGTTTACCAGAACGGTTTGTACAACTTCACAGCGCAGAGTGCTGAGGACTATCCTCGCACACAGAGCATGACCGATGCAGCCAATTCTATCATGATACCTGCCACCGTCCTGATCGACAACATCTCCAGAAGCCTGTTTGCCACAGCCAACGACGAGTTGAGACCTATTATGAACGGTGTGTACTTCGATTTAACCCCCGACTCACTCGCCATTGTAGCAAGCGACGGCCATAAGTTGGTACGCAACAAGAACTTCTCTATCACAAGCGAGACTCCTGCTTCGTTCAATCTTCCCAAGAAACCAGCCAACCTGCTGAAGAACATTCTTACCAAGGACGGCGGTGACGTGCTTATCAAGTTCGACGACAGAAATGCCGAGATCAAATACAACGACGGAGTACTTAACTGCCGACTGATAGACGGAAGATATCCTAACTACAACTCAGTGATTCCTACCGACAATCCAAGTCAGACCACAGTAGACCGCCGTGCCCTTCTCAGCGCCTTGCGCCGTGTGCTCCCCTTCGCCAGCGAGAGCAGCCAGTTGGTTCGTCTGCACATGGAGAATGGCCACTTCGAAGTATCTTCCGAGGATATCGACTTCGCCACATCAGCCAAGGAACAGCTCTCTTGCGAGTACACCGGCACACCTATGAGCATCGGTTTCAAGGGCAGCAGCCTCATGGAGGTTCTGAGCAATCTGAACAGCGACCAGGTTGTCATCATGTTGGCAGACCCAAGTCGTGCCGGCATTATCGTTCCTGCCGAGCAGCCTGAGGACGAGGACGTGCTGATGCTGATTATGCCAATGTTGCTCAACGACTAAAATAATAAAAACATATAATGAAATTAAATCTTAAAAAGCCCTTAGTAGTCTTCGACCTGGAGACTACGGGGCTTGATATGGTTAAAGACCGTATCATCCAGATGTCGTATATCAAGGTCATGCCCGACGGTAGCGAGACTCGTAAGAATCTCTACGTAAACCCCGGAATGCCTATACCCGAAGAAGTCGTCGCCCTTACCGGCATCAGCGACGAGGATGTGAAAAACGCACCTACATTCAAGCAGCTGGCAGCCAACTTGCAGAAGGAGTTTGAGGGATGCGACTTTGCAGGCTACAACTCCAACCGTTTCGACGTGCCTATGCTCGCCGAGGAATTTCTGCGTGCAGGCATCGACTTCGACTTCAGCAAGTGCCGCCTGATAGATGCGCAGACCATCTTTATGAAGATGGAACGCCGCAATCTTGCTGCCGCCTACAAGTTCTACTGCGGCCGAAAGATGGAGGAAGACTTTGAGGCTCATCGTGCCGACCAGGACACCGAAGCTACTTACCGAGTGCTCATGGGCGAGCTGGACAAGTATGCTCCCGGAGTACAGGAAGAACCAGAGCGTGTGCTCAACAACGACATGGACGAGTTGGCCAAGTTCTCCATGCAGAACGACAACGTCGACTTTGCCGGCCGCATCATCTGGCAGGAGCTGAAAGATGCTCAGGGCAACGTGCTTACCGACGAACAGGGAAACCCACGCAAGCATGAGGTGTTCAACTTTGGCAAATACAAAGGCTGGGACGTGGCAGAAATCCTGCACAAAGATCCAGGCTACTACACATGGGTATTGGGCAGCGACTTTACCTACAACACCAAGCAGGTGCTTACCCGCATCCGTCTGAGGGAGTTCAACAAAAGATAAAGTCATATCCTCAACTTTCGCTGGGCGAGTTGTTTTTCAAGGAGTTAAGAAAGACCCCTTCCAGCGAAGGTTCAACCATCAAATGTTCAAATCAGAAAAATGAGTCTTAAAGGAAAGAAAATAGTACTGGGCATCACTGGCTCGATAGCAGCCTACAAATCTTGCCTCATCATAAGAGGCCTCATCAAGCGGGGAGCCGAAGTGCAGGTTGTCATCACACCTGCCGGCAAGGAGTTCATCACTCCCATCACGCTCTCTGCCCTTACCCACAAACCCGTTGTCAGCGAGTTCTTCTCGCAGAGAGACGGTACCTGGAACTCGCATGTCGACCTCGGCCTCTGGGCTGACGCCATGCTCATTGCGCCCTGTACGGCTGCCACAATGGGAAAGATGGCAAACGGCATCGCCGACAACATGCTCATCACTACCTATCTGTCGATGAAGGCCCCTGTCTTCATCGCTCCAGCCATGGATCTCGACATGTACAGACATCCGTCCACCCAGCACAATATGCAGACACTCCTGAGCTACGGCAACAGAATCATCGAGCCAGCCTCCGGATTCCTGGCAAGCGGACTGGAGGGCAAGGGACGCATGGAGGAACCCGAGATCATCGTCGACAGCCTGGACCGTTACTTCGATGAACAACAGCAGCAGGACCTCAGTGGCAAGAACATCATGATCACTGCCGGTCCTACCTACGAGAAGATAGACCCCGTAAGATTTATCGGCAACTACTCATCGGGCAAGATGGGATTCGCCCTTGCCGAGGAATGCAGAAAGCGAGGCGCCCACGTCACGCTGATAGCAGGCCCCGTGGCGCTGCAATGCGACAACGACATCAGACGCATCGATGTGGAGAGCTGCGAAGAGATGTACGAGGCTGCCACCCATGAGTTTACAGGCTGTGATGCAGCCATCCTCTGTGCGGCAGTAGCCGACTTCCGTCCAGCCGTTGTTGCCGACAGGAAGATCAAGCGCGAGAAGGACGACCTGGTGCTCACCCTGGCTCCCACCCACGACATCGCAGCAGCCCTTGGACAGATGAAGCAGAGCCACCAGCGCATCGTGGCTTTTGCCCTGGAAACCAACGACGAGGAAACCAATGCCGAGAAGAAACGCAGGAAGAAGAATGCCGACTTCATCGTGCTGAACTCCACACGCAATGCCGGCACCACCTTCCGCACCGACGACAACCAGATAACAATCATATCCGAGAAAGGCAAGAAAGAATATGAGAAAAAGCCGAAGACTGAAGTGGCTCGCGATATCATTGACGAGCTGGCTGGCATGCTGTAGTTACAGCCTCCAGGCACAGGAACTGCAAGCCAAAATCACCATCAACCATGCTCAGATACAGGGCACGGACAATGCCGTATTCGACAACCTGCAACAGACACTCGAGCAGTTTGTCAACGACCGGCAATGGACCCATCTGCAGTTTCAGAAAAACGAGCGCATCAACTGCAACTTCAACATCACGGTGACAAAATACGCCAAAGACCAGAACCTCTTCACGTGCAAAGCGCTGATACAGGCCAACCGACCCGTATACAATGCCGCCTACACCACTACTATATATAATAATGTGGACGAGAACTTCACGTTCAACTTTGCACAGTTCGACCAGCTGGACTTCAACGAGGAGAATCTCGACAACCAGCTCACAGCTCTCTTTGCCTATTATGCCTACCTCATCATCGGACTCGACCTCGACACCTTTGCGCCCATGGGAGGCGAGGATGTGCTGCAAAGATGCATGAACCTCACCAACAATGCACAAAACCTGTCGTACCCGGGCTGGAAAGCCTTCGACGACAACAGAAACAGATACGCCATCATAGCCGACTATCTCGACGGAGGAATGCAACCCTTCCGACAGATGCAGTACGACTACTACCGCAAGGGACTCGACGAGATGGCCAACAATGCCGAGCGAGGACGCACGGAGATTACGACCACGCTCGAAACCAATCTGAAGAAAGCAAAGGAGAACAAACCGCTCAGTCTGCTGCCACAGATATGGACCGACTACAAGAAAGATGAGTTGGCAAACATCTACAAGGGCAAGGGCACACAGAAGGAGAAAGAGAGCATCTACGAACTGCTCTTCAACATCAATCCTTCGCAGAATGCCCAATGGGACAAAATAAAGCAATAAAGAAACCGACAACATGCTCAAACAGCTATACATCAAGAACTTTACACTCATCGACGAACTCGACATCCAGCTGCATCCAGGCTTCTCCGTCATCACGGGCGAGACAGGTGCAGGCAAGAGCATCATCCTGGGTGCCATCGGTCTGCTGCTCGGCAACAGAGCCGACACCAAGGCCATCAAGGCAGGATGCGACAGATGCACCATCGAGGCACACTTCGACCTGTCGAGATACGACATGCAGAGCTTCTTCGCTGAGCACGATATCGACTATGACGCCGACGACACCATCATCCGCCGCGAGCTGACAGCCGCAGGCAAAAGCCGTGCCTTCATCAACGACACACCCGTTTCGCTCAGCCTGATGAGAGAGCTGGGCGAAAGCCTGGTCGACATCCACTCACAGCATCAGAACCTGCTGCTGCAGAAAGAGGATTTCCAGCTCAACGTGGTTGACATCATCGCTCAGGACAGCAAGTTGCTGGGCGACTACAGGGCCACATACAATCAGTATCACCAGGCCAGGCAGCGACTCGCCAAGTTGGAGGAAGAGATAGCGAAGAGCCGTGAGAACGAAGAGTTCCTCAGATTCCAGTACAAAGAGCTCGACCACGCCCAGTTAGAGGAAGGTGAGCAGGAATCGCTGGAGCAGGAAGCCGAGACGCTGACTCATGCCGAGGACATCAAGACTGCCCTCTACGAAGCCGACAACACACTGACCAATGAGGACGGAAGCATACTCGAAAGGCTGAAGTCCACCTGCCAGCAGCTCGCATCCATCAAGGAAGTCTATCCCGCCATAACAGAGGCTGCCGAAAGGCTCGACAGCAGCTACATCGAACTGAAGGACATCGCTCAGGAGATAGGCACCAACGTCGACCGCGTCGACTTCGAACCGGCAAGACTCGACGAGATCAACAGCCGACTCGACACCATCTACTCGCTGCAGCAGAAGTTCCATGTACAGGACATCAATGCCCTGATAGAAATCAGAGAGCACCTCAAGCAGCAACTCGACCACATCGGCAACAGCGACGAGGAGCTGGCAGCCCTGCAGCAGGAGGCCGAGCATTGGCTTTCCAAGGCAGAACAGGCGGGCAGGAAGCTCACCGAGCTACGCACTAAGACAGCCAGGAAGATAGAAACCGAGATGCAGCAAAGACTCGTGCCGCTGGGCATTCCCAACGTGCGTTTCGAGATCAGCTTCACCGCCAAACCACTCTCACCCGACGGAGCCGACAAGGTCAACTTCCTCTTCAGCGCCAACAAGAGCACACCTCTGCAACCCGTCAGTCAGGTGGCTTCGGGTGGCGAGATAGCCCGTGTGATGCTCTCACTCAAGGCAATGATCAGCGGAGCCGTCAAGTTGCCAACCATCATCTTCGACGAGATCGACACAGGTGTAAGCGGAAAGATAGCCGAGAAGATGGCACAGATCATGGCAGAGATGGGCGAACTCGACCGCCAGGTCATCTCCATCACCCACCTGCCACAGATTGCCGCCATGGGCAGACATCACTACAAGGTGCTGAAGGAAGAAACCCCACAGGGCACACGTTCCCACATGACGGAACTCACCGAGGAGCAAAGAGTAAGCGAGATAGCGCAGATGCTGAGTGGAAGCGACATCACCGAGGCCGCCCTCGCCAATGCGCAGGAACTGCTCAGAAGCTATCGCAAATAAATGCTATTGTGGGCATGAAATTAAACATTAAAAATATATGAAAAGACTGTACATCATCATTGCAGCCATGATCATAAGCATATCAGGCATCATGGCACAACCAGGGCCAGTACAGAAGATGGCAAAGAGCGTCTTCACACTGACCACATTCAACAAAGACGGACAAATCATCGCCTCGACACAGGGCGTGTTTATCGACAATAAGGGAACAGCCATCAGTACCTTCAAACCATTCATCGGAGCCACCAAGGCCACTATCGTGGATGCCAGCGGACGCTCTACAGACGTAGACGCCATCCTTGGCGCCGACGAGCTCTATGATGTCGCCAAGTTCAGGATCAAGGCATCCACAGCCGCTGCCACCCTGGCGAGCAGCACCACACCGGCAGGAAGCAAAGTGTGGCTCGTTCCCTACTCCATCAAGAAGCCAGCCTTCCAGCAGGAGGAGATCAGCAGCGTAGAGACATTCAACAACACCTACAACTACTACATCTTCATCACCACGGTGCCCGAGAATGCCATCGGCTGTCCCTTTGCCAACAAGGACGGACAGGTCATCGGACTGATGCACAGCAACGGATCGGTGACAGCCATCGATGCACAGTACGCCAAGCAGCTCAAGGTGACAGGACTCTCCACCCTCGATGCCGCACTCCGCGAGACAGGCATCCGCACAGCCCTGCCCGACACCGAGCAGGAGGCTGTCATGATGATGACACTGAAGAAGGGACAGATAGCCTCCACCGACTACGATAAGTATGTCGACGAGTTTATCGGCAAGTTTCCAGCATCCGCCTACGGATACAAGGAAAAAGCATCCCGGCTCTCCAACGAGGCAAAATATGAGGAATCATCAAAGCTGATGGAGGAATGTATCAAGAAGGCAGCCAAGAAGGACGAGGCTTACTCAGCCTATGCCGACATCATCTATCAGAAGGCAGTGTACAAGGGCGACTCCATCTATTCAGCATGGAACATCGACAAGGCCATAGAGATGATACGCAAGGCATACAGTATCAACGCCCTTCCAGCCTACAAGCATCAGGAGGCGCAGTACAGCTACTTCAAGGGCGACTATCAGCAGGCACTCAGCATGTTCCTCGACCTCACCAAGACCAATATCAACAGTGGCGAACTGTATTACGAGGCAGCCCAGTCGAAAGCCCAGCTCAATGCACCCGCCGGCGAGATAGAGGTGCTGCTCGACAGTGCCATCGCCGTAGGACAAAAGACAGGACTGGCAGCTCCCTACTATCTGGCGCGTGCACAGTTCTTCGACCGCAAGGGCGAATATCGCAAGGCGCTGCCCGACTACAACCAGTACGACTCCCTGACCCATACCGTAGACCCCACCTTCTTCTATGCCCGCTACAAGTGCGAGACGAAGTTGCGTATGTGGCAACAGGCGCTGCTTGACATAGCCCGCACCTGCTACTTGGCGCCCAAGGAGCCCACCTACTTTGCCGAATGGGCAAGTCTCGACCTCCGCGTCAAGCGCATCGACGAGGGCATCAGTGCCGCCAAGGCCTGCATCAACCTCGCTCCCGAATATGCCGACGGCTATCTGCTCTTGGGTCTGCTGCAGCGCGAGAAGGGACTGAAACAGGAAAGCATCGAGAACCTCAAGAAGGCACAGGAGTTGGGCGACACCCGTGCCGAAGAATATCTCAAGCAATAATTTTATCGGCTTCCATGCCCCTGTCAACGAGATAAAGTTGAGTGATAAACACTTAGCGGACAGCAATAATAGCAAATAATCCCGAAAATATTTGGTAGATTGCAAAAAAAACAGTAATTTTGCATCCGCATTAAGAAACAGAGTATGGTTCCGTAGCTCAGTTGGATTAGAGCAACAGCCTTCTAAGCTGTGGGTCTTGGGTTCGAACCCCAACGGAATCACTCTCATCATGATGCAAAGCAGGTGATATGATCATTAGATTGTATCACCTGTTTTGTTTTAGTACATCCGAAATCGAAAATGACTAATGACTAATGACTAATGAGCGAGACATAGAATGTTTTCATCAATCTAAGTATTTATCAAAGTTTTGTCAAGAAGATTTTTGTCTTTGTCAAGAATTTGAGAAACAACGTTCGGCGTCCGAAGGGGAAGCCAATTTAAGAATTTTTCTCTGATTCCTATCCGCTACGCGCGGTGAACGTTGCTTCTCTGTTTCTCAAATTCTTGACTAAAAATACTCTTGGCTAAAAATTATTCTCCGTCACCAGTGCCGCCGCCTTCGGTCTGAGAGCCGCCACCACCCTGGGTATTGTCAGTGCTGCCGCCAGTCTGAGAGCCGCTGCCGCCAGTCTGAGAGCCGCCGCCTTCGG